>ERZ1643249.1770-NODE-1770-length-21124-cov-16.994257_pt1 | contig 21124 bp, 19 predicted proteins | sample MGYA00579263_ERZ1643249 | MGnify/ENA primary metagenome ERZ1643249 (study PRJEB29033, sample SAMEA4952264) | chicken gut metagenome | biome: Broiler Chicken; feature: Gastrointestinal Tract; material: Caecum | place: Ireland | collected 2018 | study: Broiler... | reverse complement strand
AAAAAAATAATTAGACATATTCGTCTAATTATTCTCTTTCGTCATCATCTTCATCTATTAAAGATCGTCTGTATTCTCTTTGTGCTTTTTCAATTTCGCGTGCCCTTTCATAGACATCAACACGATGGCTAAGGCATCTTTTTTCCATTGTTTTTGTCCATTCAAGGAACAATTCGTTTGTAAGTTCCTCTTTTTGCTCGGCACTTTTGGCATTACTCAAAATCACTTGACAAGCCACTAATTCATCAATATATTTTTTGTAGTCAAGCATGCCTTGTTCTGAAATATCCTTAAAACGTTTTCTGTCTAAAAATCCCATAGTTATATCATAGTCAAAAACATGAGGAGATAAAAGCCCATGTTTAATAAAAGTCAACAGTCTTGATTCTGTTATAACGCTTAATTTAACATGGTTTCCAAGGTAATCAATGCTGCCATCCCCATTTTCTTTAAAGAAAGTGTTTTTTACAATTTTCCCTCTTTCGTTTTCAACAACTTCTGTGAAATGGCGACCATCAATTTGTTTATTTCCATATACTAGGTCAATATAGTTGGTCTCGCTTGCCACAGCATCAGATATGTTTTGTACGTTTGGAAAATATTGTGAGTAGGCAATATTATTTCTAATATCGTCAAGTTTAATAATAAAGTACTCAGCAGTTTCCCTATCAATTTGTCTATTTTTAAGTTGATGGTAAAGTTCCATCATAATCATTGTAATATTTTCAAATTCCATTTTTATACTCCTTTATTATATTTATTCTATCATAAGAATATCCCTTTGTCAATATCAAAATCTCAAAAAGTACTTTATTTTTATTGATAAAAATGTTATATTTTGTTATACTTTATGTAGTCAAAATTTTTTTATTAAATAAAAAATTATCAACTTAAAGAAAGGAAATTTTATGAAAATAGCAGACGATTGGACAGATTATAGAGTGCTTGCAACGGGGGACGGCGAAAAACTTGAAAGGTGGGGGAAATATACCTTACTTCGCCCAGACCCGCAAGTAATTTGGCACGCAAAGAGCGATTTATCAAAATATAAAGACTTGGACGGACATTATTTAAGGTCGTCATCAGGCGGTGGCAATTGGAAGTTTTTAAAGCCCGTTCCTGAAAGATGGGATATTTCATGGCATGGTATAAAATTCATCATAAAGCCTATGGGTTTTAAGCATACTGGACTTTTCCCTGAGCAGGCTGTCAATTGGAATGATATGATAAAAGCCATCAAAAATGCAGGGCGAGAGATAAAGGTGCTGAATTTGTTTGCCTATACAGGTGGTGCGAGTGTGGTCTGTGCAAAAGCGGGGGCGAAGGTTACCCACGTTGATGCTAGCAAAGGTATGGTTGAGCGGGCGAGAGAAAATGCAAGGCTCAATAATATAACTACAATAAGGTATATTGTCGATGATTGCCAAAAATTTATTGAAAGAGAGATAAGACGAGGCAATTTCTACGATGGAATTATCATGGACCCGCCAAGTTATGGACGAGGTACAAACGGCGAAATGTGGAAACTTGAGGACAATCTTTACGACTTTGTCGCTCTGACAAAAAAAGTGTTATCTGACAAGCCACTTTTTGTGTTGATATCTTCTTATACGACAGGACTTCAGGCAAGTGTGCTAAAAAATATATTGACATTGATTTTTGGCGAGGGCAATATTGATACTGATGAAATAGGACTTCCTACGGACGAAAAGATAGTTTTGCCGTGTGGAGCAAGGGGACTGAAATTATGGGAATAAAAGAAAATATGCAAGAAAAACAAGAAAAAACTTTAAAAAACGATGAAAAAACGTTAAAAAATGATAAAAATACAGACCAAAAGGGGAATGACGACCTTTTCGTGCTTTATGAGGACAACCATTTGATAGTGATAGTAAAACCGCAGAACGTACCCTCTCAAAGTGATATCACAGGCGATGATGATATGCTCAGCCGTGTCAAAAGGTATATCAAAGAAAAGTATAATAAACCGGGCGAGGCATTTGTCGGACTTGTGCATAGACTTGATAGACCGACTGGTGGAATAATGGTGTTTGCCAAAAATTCAAAGACGGCAAGCAGACTTTCCGAGCAGATAAAAAATAATGAGATGCAAAAGACATACTATGCTGTCACCACCAAAGTGCCACCACTTAAAAAAGGCACACTTGTAAACTATTTAAAAAAGGATGAGAAAAATAATATTGTCAAGATTGTTCCTCAAAGTGAGCAGGGAGTAAAAAGGGCGGAACTATCCTATCAAGTGCTTCAAACGGAGGGAGATTTTGCACTTATTGAGGTCAAACTTATCACAGGGCGGTCTCATCAAATAAGAGTGCAGTTTGCAGGTATCAACTGTCCGCTTTATGGTGATAATAAATACGGCAAAGATAAGAGCAAAATCACCAAAAATTTAGGACTATGGGCGGGACGGCTTGAGTTTATCCATCCAACTACAAAACAGAAGATGACCTTTGCTTGTCCTCCGCTTGAGGACACAAAACCATGGGATATTTTTTATATGGACAAGTATTTCATTAGATAAGTGTTTTATAGAAAAAATATTGTTTTTAAGCATTTTTTTATCAATTTTTTGTAATTTTAAATGATTTTTTGATTAATTTAAACAATTTTTGATGTTTTGTTTGATGATTTTATGATTATATTAAAAATAAGGAGCAGATTATGAAAAAACGAGAAGAGATAGATGAACAATATAAATGGGATTTGAGTATTTTGTGCAAGGATAATCAAGAATTTTATGAAAGAATCAGTAAAATAAATGATTTTGTGCCAAAAATTAAAGTATTTGAGGGCAAATTAAACAATAAAGACACCATACTTGAATATTTGAAACTTGACGAGGAGTATTCAAGATATGTCGAACCACTTATTTTGTATTCGCACTTGAAGTCAAGCGAGGTGCTTTCAGATAATGAGAGAGCCGAGATGAGCGAAAAACTTTCTCATATTTTGAATAATATTTCGATTGAGACCAGTTTTGTATCAAGTGAACTAAGCAAACTTCCAAATGAACTCTTAGATGATATCATCTCTGATAAAAGATTTGTTGACTATAATAGGGTGTTTGAGGATATAAAACGGAACAAAAAGCACACTCTATCAAAAAAGGAAGAAAAATTGTTGTCAGGAATGAACTTCCTTGGTGGTTTTTCTTCAAATATGGATATGCTCAGCGATGTTGACTTCAAGTTTGGCTCTGTAAAAGATTCAAACGGCAAGTCCTACGAACTTAATCATGCCTCCTATTCCTCACTTGTGCGAAGTGCAGACCGAAAACTTCGCAAGAGTGCCATGGAGAAGATGAATGGTAAATACGGCGAATTTATAAACACACTTGCAAACAACTATATAAATGACGTTAAAGCAGACTGCTATTTTGCAAAGGTACGAAAGTATAAGTCGGCAATTGAGCGAGAGTTAAACGGCGAAGAAATTGACAAGCGAGTATATGATATGCTCATAAAACAGGTGAGTGGCAATCTTGAACTATTGTTTTCGTATTTTGACGTAAAAAAAGGACTTTTAGGTGTCAATAAAATGTATATTTATGACACAATGGCAGATGTGGGCAAAATTAGCGATAAAAAATACACATATGATGAGGCAATAGAGATTATAAAAAAGGCGGTCGCACCACTTGGAGAGGAGTATGTTTCGCTTATTCAAAGGGCGAAGGAGGAACGTTGGATTGATGTCTATCCAAACGTGGACAAAAATTCAGGGGCTTATGAAACTGCCATCTATGATAGACATCCATATGTTATGACAAATTTTGAGGGTGACATTGACTCGGTATTCACTCTTGCACACGAACTTGGTCATGCAATGCACTCATATTTTTCGAATAAAACACAAAGTTATCCAAAGGCATACTATCCAATATTTTTAGCGGAAATTGCCAGTACGACCAATGAAATGCTCCTTATAAATTATCTTTTGAAGTCAACAAAGGATAAAAATCAAAGGATAGCCCTTTACAACAAACTTTTTGACGAGGTTAAGGGTACAATCTATAGACAGACAATGTTTGCCGAATTTGAAGAAAAAGTGCATAAACTCTATGAGGACGGCGAGAGTTTGACAAAAGATAGACTCTGCGGTATGTACTACGTGCTGAATAAAAAATACTTTGGTGAGGTCAAACTTATCGAACAAATAAAGTTTGAATGGGCAAGAATACCACATTTCTTCAATGCTTTTTATGTCTTTAAATATGCGACAGGAATGATAAGTGCGATAACCTTTACAAACAAGATTCTTTCGCACGAAGAGGGTGCAGTTGAAAAATATATCAAATTTTTGTCAGCAGGGTGCAGTGATAACCCTATAAAAATACTTCAGTCCTCAGGTGTTGACCTGCTTGATGAACAAACCTTCACTCAGTGCTTTGACTATCTTAAGTCTATGCTCAATGATTGGAAGAGTATATTGTAAAATAAACATTAAAAATATCAACTTTGCATTGTTACAGTGCAAAAAATATAAATTTGCACATTTTATAAAATATATAGATATCAAACATATATAAAATACTAATTGTATAATACAATATCTTATGTATAAAATATATTATTAAATAAGTATATGAAAATATAAATAACTATATATGAAAGCCTTAACATAAAAATATCATTTTTTTTAGAAAGTTTCAGTTATCTCAGAAATATCAAATGCTAAAAATTTCAACTACATTAAATGTTAAAAAATCTCAACCGCATATTCGAAAGTTTTAATCGCATATTTGAAAATCTCAACTAACTATAAATGAGAATATAAACTATGTGATGTTAAAATTTTATTTGCATAAAATTTTATAAATTCTAGCGAATTTGTGTGTTTTACACACTCATCTCATAGTATTTATTACCATCAGCCTCACCCTTGCAAGCAAGTTCGGCTTCCGATAATATAAAATATTAACAGAATATTTGAAAATCTCAACCGCGACTTGCGGTTGACTTTTTATAAAAAAGTCAACCATGCCATTTTTGAAATCAAAAACGGCATAAGAGCCTTAAACGGCTCTTGCAAGTCGCTTTTTCCAATAAAAAGCATTTATTTTATCTCTACGACTTGACCTTGGTAGGTTTCGTTTAAGACGAGGGGGGCGATTTTATGGATGGTTGCTTTGGAAAGGTGGACAGGGTAGAAGATGACATCTTTATATTCATCTTGCAAGCCCTTCACTTCTTCTGCTGTCAAGTGATTTAGCCCAACCTCAGCCTTAGCACAATCAATAAACACTGCTTTTGAATGTTTGATAATTTTATGTAAGTTGTTACACATACAAGTGTCACCAGAAAAGCCTATTTTAACATTTCCGTCATCAACGACAAAGCCATATGCATCAAGTTCCCCATGAATCATCTTGTAAGCCTTGACTTTATAGTTGCCTATTTTATATGTTTTTCCATTTTCGCATTCTAAAAATGTGATATTCTCATCCACGTACTTTTTAAGACGAGACACTTCAAAGGTATAAAGGATATTTACAAGACGGTCTTTGCACGTTTTCGGTGCTAAAATAATCAATTTTATGTTAAATCTTTCTAAAATATCGATTACTAGATGAAGATCGGCGAAGTGGTCACTATGAAAGTGCGTGATAAGAATGTATCGAGTTTTTAACAAATCATAATCATGGTATAATGTTTTAAAACTGCCTTGCGGGATATCAATAAGCATATCATCGTTTACAATAAAACTTGTAGATAATTCTTTTTCCCATGTGCATTTATTTCCAACAATTGTTACTCTCATTTTTTTCCTTTTTTTTAAAAAAATATCAAATTATGATAATTTTTAACGAAGTTTTGATATATTTTTTGCATTTTAATATAATATTTGAGTTATTTTAACATTTTTAAGTGTTTTTTTTGATATTTTTGCTTAATTTTTGTAATTTTTCATATATTTTTTTGAATTTTAAATGAATTTATTTTTAATTTAATTTTATTTTTTAAATATATTTTTTTTGATTTTAACAGATTAAATTTGGTTTTGTTGAAATATGATAAGTAAAAGAACATTCCACTACCAAAGATTATTGTTATAACACCGACTATCATACCAAAGAGTGTGTTGAAAAGTATATTTTCTTCTATTGAGGCATGTACCGAAAGAATGGCAATCTGGGTTAGAACAAGCGAAGACAGAGCAGAGGAGACGTTGATAAGTTTTAGTCCGATTAGAAGTAGGTCTTTTGACTTCCATGACTTTATAAGCCCGCGTACTGAGAAAATTATTTCGCAAAAAGCAACAAGGGCAATCGTGATTGCTGGAATAAGCCCATAACTTTGCTCATGTGTGGCAAGGAAGATTTCAAATATATAGAGTAGATAGATAAGTCCTGCGATAATCAGCATTACTGCAATTTGTTTATAGTACTTTTCTTCTTTAAACTGAGTTTTTGCATTTCTTCGCCCGTCAAAATATGAACATTTTGCAAGAGCGATACAGATAGTATAAAATCCACTTAAGGTTAAAAAGTAGGAGCCGATGACATTTGCAAGGATAAGTTTTATTACAGCCCATGCAAAATTGCAAGCCATCGAAATTTTGTTGTTGATGCTTGTCTTTTGTACATATGGTAAACTTTGATATTTTTTAAATAGGTTCATCATTTTATCCTTTTGTTTAGTACATCAAGAAACATTTGCTCCATCTTTTGCATACACTCATCTTGATTAAATCTTTCGCCAAACTCGATATATTTACTACTAAAAAATTCCTTTTCTTTTGGATGCTCAAACCAGTAGTCTATCTTATTTGCAAGGTCCTTTTCGTCATCACATATAAATATGTTTTTGTCGCTTATTGCAAAGTCCTTTGTCGCACTCTTATTTGAGTCAGACACCACAGGGACAAGCCCACATACCAATGCCTCAAGACAGGCGATGCCTTCAAGTTCGGCTTTGGCTGGATGCACATAAAGGTCTGCATAGTTTACAAGGTCGACCATTTCTTGCCGAGAGAAATATTTGATGATAGGCTTATTTATAATATTTTCATCGGCAAACTTTTCGAGTCTATTTTTTAGTGGACCTTGTCCTGCAACTATAAGTTGAATGTCGCCATTGTGTTTTGAAAGAGCGATCGCTTTAAAAAGAGTCATATGCGATTTTTCTTTGCATAGCCGTCCAGTTGTTAAGATTATAAATTTGTTTTTGATTGATTCAGGCTTTAAGCAGGACTTCGGCACCATATATTTGTTGACACCATTGCTTATAATATAATGATTAGTCTTGCCAACAATATTTTCAAATACGTCACAGATAAATTGAGTTGGGTAGTGGATTGCATCACAATATTGATAAAGAAAACTATAAAACCTCTTGTAAATGTGAGTGTTGACCGCATCTACATTCATAAGCCCTAGGTGACTTGAGATAAGTTCTGCTTGGCAGTGGAACCCAGCCGACACAGGCTTGCCTAGTTTTTTCGCCATATGACAGGCAGTTATGCCCAAAGGGAAGGGGAGCATAACATGAACGATATCACAGCCCTTGATGGCATTTGTTATCACCTTTTTATCACTAAGCGGAAGGGAGACACCATTTCGCTCTACGATTTTATTGAGTGGACCGAGATTAAGTTTGTTTAAAACTATAAATTCATCTGCATTTTCATTCTCATCTAGGTCGCAACACACGACTTTTACACTATGCCCTTTAGATTTTAGATAATTAATAAGGTTATATGAGGCTATGCTTGTGCCGTTATTTTTCTGTCCGAGTATATCGCAAACGATAACTATATTCATTTTTTCTCTCCTGTTAGTTTGTAGTATGTACTTAAATCTTATTTTTATAGAGTTTGATATTTATATTAACTATGATGGCATTTTCGCCATAAAAATATGTTTTTTAGTTTTGTTTATATAGATTATTATAACATAAAATTCCCAAAAGCCAAGAATAAAATGAAAAATTATAGAAAAATTGGCTAAATGATATTGCAAAATAAGACCTGCTATGATAGAATGTTAAAAAAGGAAGAGTTATGAACGATTTTCACCATAGCCGAGACAATTTAAACCGAAGCAAGAAGCCATCCAAAAAGAAGAGACAACTGAGCGAACTTGACAAAGAAGTTGAGGCATATATAATGTCAAGTGATGACAGTTTTCCACTTTTAAGACTTGCAAATATATTAAAAGCGATGAAAATACCACCACAAATGGCAAAAAGAGTGGTCAAAGAGTCGATAAAGGCAAGCATTGAGGACTACAATAGTGATATGGGCGACTATAACCTTTATCTTACAAGAGGTCTTGAGGATGCACTTGACGAGTTTGACCTTGATAGATTTATGGAAAGGTCGTGGCAGTATCAGCCAATAGCATTAAAGGATCAAGATTATAGACTTTTGAATGAAGTGGAGAAATATCCGATTTTTATTGACAGTTACAATTATTCACTTCCGATTCACACCTTTGGCAATAATATAAACTTCCACAACGAGCATAATTTTTCCAAGAAAAAGATTATCAACAACAATGATATCCAGTTTTATACTACCAAAGATGAAAATATGCTCTTTGCCAAAGTCACTAACATAAAGTTTGAGCCGATAAGTTATGTGCTAATCAAAGAGGCAGTCAAAAATATGCCGGCAGATAGCCGAACGAAATTGCAATATAATCCAACCTTATATAATAGGACATTTTCAATTTCACTTTACGTCCTGCTTGAAGGAGACCCAAACAAAAGTCATCCTTACCTAAGATATGACAGTAGCCCTTGCACACATACAAATACCTTCTTAGGTGGTGATAAAAGACTTGAGGTGTACGGCTTAGAGGCTGATAATCCACATTTTCATTTTCAAAATGAAGATGATGCACTTTTATGCATACGAAAATACCGTGACAGCGGTCGGCATATACGTTGGAAGACTGGAAAATGTAATGCTATAGACTGTAAACACCTAGTAAGATACCTTGCACTTCTTGATAATTTGGAGCAGAGAGAACTTCATAGGCAAGAAGAGCAAAATCTTAGTTATGGTATGCCGTTTTTGGATATAAAACTGAAGGGTAAGAAGATAATCACAAAAAGTGTAGACAAATTGCTTGATGAGTATCCACTACTTGACGAGAAGAGTGGGCAACTTATAGATATGCTCCGTGAAAGTTTTAAGATGCTCTATCCAGTCAAAGCGACACAAGGCGATAAGAGTTTTAAAAGACTTATCACATCTCTTAGGTTTTTGCAACTCCTCCACGATGAGCAGTCAAACACTCTCGATGAGGAAAAACTTGAAATTTTATCCAACCTTGAAATAGAATGTGCATCGGATGTAGTTGGTGCCATATCCAGTTGCAGTCAAAAGATTATAGAAAAGGATTATAAACCAAAATTTATCATAAGCAATCAATATTTGGACAGCAAAGGAGAGGGAGAAGAAAAAGAAAATTAGTCAATTATTTTTTGAAATATGTTTGCAAATTTTATTAAATTTGTTATAATTAGTAATACTAAAAGGGCAGAAAGGGCAGAAAAAATTGCGATATTACTTGCATATAAAATAGATATAAGAGAGACGTTTTAGGAGGATGCCATGGAAAAGATTATAGTGGTTGATAACTTAACACAAGATTATGGTCATGGTCGAGGAGTTTTTGACGTCTCTTTTGTCGTTCATAAAGGCGAGGTGTTTGGCTTTTTAGGTCCAAATGGTGCGGGCAAAAGTACAACTATTCGACATATCATGGGCTTTTCAAAACCACAACAGGGAGAGATAAGGGTTTACAATATGGAGACCTTTTCAAATTATTACAAAATACTCGATAAGGTCGGCTATCTTCCAGGAGAGATTGCACTTCCAGAGGGGCTGACTGGCTGGGAGTTTATCAAGATGATGTGGAGTTTAAGAAAGGTTGAAAAAAAAGAGCGACTTGAGTACCTTCTTGATATGTTTAAACTTGACCCGTCTGGCGAGACAAAGAAGATGAGCCTTGGAGACAAACGTAAACTTGCCATAATAACCGCCTTCATGCATGACCCAGAACTGCTTATCTTAGACGAACCGACCAGCGGACTTGACCCTGTTATGCAACAGACCTTTATTGATTTTGTAAAGGAGGAGAAAAAGCGAGGCAAGACCATACTTTTATCCTCACATATGTTCAATGAAGTTGAGGCGACCTGTGACCGAATAGCCATTATCAAAGACGGTCGAATTGTATCCGAGTTTCACACCAGTGATATCACACACAATGAAAACAAGACATTTAAAGTTACCTTCAAAAATGTCAAGGATATGGAACAGGTCATTGAAAGCCTGCCAAAATTACGTAAAAATGCAGTCAATATAAAGCGAATTTCAGTCAAAGATTATGACAGAGATAAAAGGACTATGACTATAGCGGTCAACGATAAGGATATAAACAGCCTTATAGAACTTTTGAGCAGTAAAAAAATAGAGAGTTACCAGCAAGAGAAATTCACTCTTGAAGACTACTTTATGAAGTTCTACAAAGAAGACAAGAAGTTTGGAATAGAGGTGTAATTATGGATAGTATAATAATAGCCCAGCACCTGACAAAAGACTATGGCGAAGGCAAAGGGATATTTGACCTTAACTTTGAAGTCAAAAAGGGCGAGACGTTTGGTTTTGTAGGCACAAATGGTAGCGGTAAGACCACCGCTATCCGTCATATCATGGGTTTTTTAAAGCCTCAGTCGGGCAGTGTAACCGTTATGGGACTTGATGCATGGAAGGATTCATGCGAGATAAAAAAGTATGTGGAGTATGTGCCAGGCGAGATTGCCTTTCCAGACCTAAATGATGGCAACACCTTTTTCAAGGCTCAGGCGGAACTGCTTGGTCTTAAAAGTATGGACTATGCAAATTATCTTGTCGACAAACTCCAACTTGACCCGTCTGCCAATCTAAAACGAATGAGTAAGGGTATGAAACAAAAGACGGCTATTGTCGCTGCATTTATGGCTGACAAGGATATTCTTATTCTTGACGAGCCATCGACAGGGCTTGACCCGCTTATGAGAGAGACTTTTTTGGAACTTTTGCTTGAAGAAAAGGCGAAGGGAAAGACCATACTTATGAGCAGTCAGATGTTTGACGAACTTGAACAGGTTTGCGACAGAGTAGCACTTATCTACAACGGGCGAATTGTGGATATAGCCACAATGAGCGAAATAAGAGGCAATCAAAACAAGTCATATAAGATAGAGTTTACCACGCGTGAAGATTATCTTAAATTTAAAAGACTGAAATACGAGATTGTAAGAGACCAAGAGAAGTATAATCAAGTGACAATCAAAATCACCGATAAGGAAATAAACAGACTATTTAATGTGCTTAAAAATTACAAACTAAAATTTATGGCTGAGGTAAAATTTAATCTTGAAAAGCACTTTAAAAATGTCCTTGCCGAGGAGTATGCAAGACAGGAGAGCGAGGTTAAAAATATAGATGACCAGCCTAAGACCAAGAAGGAAATGAAACAGGAAAAACGTCACGAGAAACAAGAGATTAAAAAACAAGAGAAAAAGGAAGATTTAGAGGCTAAAAACGAAAAATTCTTTAATAAACCAATGGTAAAAGCACAAAAACGCGAGGATAAACAACAGATAAGAGAGATAAAATCACTTAAAAAGGACGTTTTAAAATCTGATAAAAGGTATAGAAAAATAAGGAAGAGGGAAGAGAAAAAAGGAGACAAAGATGTTTAGTAAAGCACTTTTTAAACAATCAATGAAAGCCAATTGGGTTAAGTGGGTGTCCGTCACAGTGTCAACCTGTGTCATGCTTGCCATAGTCATTATTGTGCTTGGCAACCTTGGCATAAACAACATTCGTGACTCCCTTAAGGATGTCTTTACTCAGGCAGACCAAGAGTCGACTTTAAAGACCAATGCACTTGATAGTTATGACCTCTATCTTAATTCTGTCGATTTTGAAAATGGTGTAATCACTGTAAGGGATATGGATATTGAACTTTTAGGCGGACAGTCCGCACTAAGCCTATTTTGGACAATGGCAACACCGCACTATGACACCGCTCTATCAAACTTTCAAGCCGAGAACCCAGACACTGAACTGACCGAAGAAGTTTTGCAGGGGATAAGAACCACAGCGACTGAAAGTGCCTTTACCGAGATAAAGGGATATCTTGATAATCCTTTAGTAGGCAGTATGGTTGAAGTTGACTTTACCGATGATGAACTTAAACAGTTTATCTCTATTCTTTTGCTTGCCTATGAAAATGATAACACTGTTACAGGTGAAGATAATATTGCCGTAGCAATGCAGACGGCATTTCTTGACTATGTTGAGACCAATGCATATAACACCGCTCTTGCTGGGGAGGATGCAACAGAGCAGTCCGCACTTGCCTCTTCACTCTCAGCAAGACAACTTGCCTCTGATGCGATAGATTCATATATTTTACAAAAGGCAGAAGCCGAGCAGGATGGCGGAATATTTACCTACAACAATGACAACTTCAAAACTGAGGCAAACGAATATGTCAATGATATGATATATGACCAGGTGTTAAACACCTTTACGTCAGGAATTGACCAGCCGACTGACGAACAACTTGCCGAGGCTGAGACTTGGGCAGTTGCATCAAAGGTTTTGGCAAACACATCAATTACGACCTATGAGTTTTGGCTTAAAGAACTTACAACCGACCCAGAGACAGGGGAGAGTTTAACACTCACCGATGAGCAGATGGCAGAAGTGCTTTCGCAGGCAAGGGATGAGGCTACAGGAAGTATAACCGACCAAATTCAAGACGAGGACGTTGTGACCGCTCTTGAAGAACTTGGCAATATGGATATATATAGTCTTATAATAGGTTCTATTTTCTATAGGATAGCAGGCTTGCTTCTACCTATGGTGTTTGTAATCATGACGGCAAACGGACTTCTTGCAGGGCAGGTAGACTCAGGGTCTATGGCATATGTGCTTTCAACTCCGACCAAACGTCGTACGGTAACAGTGACACAGATGACCTATTTGATTGTTTCGCTCTTTGCCATGTTTGCTCTTCTTACTGTTACCAGTGTGATTGCGGTATGGATATCAGGTGGAAACTCCTTTGCGATAAACTATGCACAAATACTTCTCTTTAACCTAGGGGCATTCTTGACCATGTTTGCTATTGCTGGCTTCTGCTTTATGTGTTCGGCGATATTCAATAGGACAAAATATTCGCTCGGCATAGGTGGCGGAATAACCATATTCTCACTTGTATGCACGATTTTAGGACTTTTTGGCTCTTCAGTTGTGCCATCAGCCATGAGAATATCAGCGATGAACTTCTTTAACTACCTATCAGTCATAACTCTTTACGATACCGTTTCAATAATGGCAGGCTCACTTGCATATTTATGGAAATTTGGCATATTACTAGGTATAGGTATAGTTTGCTTTATCATAGGCATTTTCCGCTTCGACAAGAAAGACCTTCCACTCTAACCAAACTTAGTTTGGATCACTGTCCGCGAACCAGATGTTCGACGACTGTCCGACTGAGTGGACTTTGGCTTAGACTATTTTTCCGCTCTAACCAACCAAATGTTGGACGGCTGTCCGCTCTATTGAATTGTAGGTTTAGGCAATATCTCCGCTCTCTAGCCAGGGGCTGGGTGGTGTGTCCGCTTGAGCGAGTTTAGGTCTATACTTTATCATAAAAAATAAATGTGAAAAATGTCGTCAAAATGCTTGCTTTATATTTTTAATGTTGCTATACTAATAATAGTTAAATTGTTAAGAAGGAGGAGAAATATGCAATTAACAAAATCTAAAAAAATTATACTATCTATAGTTGCACTACTTATGATTGTTTCAACAATCTTTGTGCTTACTGCTTGTGGTGAAGAAACCCAAAAGGAGACTACTGCTGAAGTAGGGACCTATCAAGAACTTGTTACCGCTCTTGAAGGCGATGATGATATCATCAAACTCACCGATGACATCGTTGTTGAAGACGTTGTTGTAGTGACTCGTGAAGTTGAACTTGACTTAAATGGCAAGACACTTTCAAATGAGACAGCATTGTGGGATGTAACCACTCCTGGAGCAAACAAATGGTCAGTTGTTTCAGTACGTGGAGAAGGAGACTTAACCATTACTGGAAACGGAACTATTCATGCACTTGAAAATGACTGCTATGCTCTTGACGTTATGGATGCAGGTGCTAGACTCGTAATCGAAAATGGAACATTCATTGGTAACATTTCTGCCGTTTATGCTTTCCAAGGCACTGTAGAAATCAAAGGTGGGGAATATTCTATTCAACAACTCAGCAATCAAGCTGACCAAAGATTTACTTTAAACTGCTATGATGAATACTATGCAGATGGTACTGCATCATTTGTTGTAACAGGTGGAACATTCGAAAACTTCAACCCAGCAAATAACTTGGCAGAACTTCCAAGTGCAAACTTTGTAGCAGAAGGCTATACTGCACAACTTGTAGAGGGTAGCGAAACTGACTATGAAGTTGTAAAGGCTTAAGTTAAAATTGAAGACACTTTCACTTCATGTTTTATTTAATTTTTGCATTAAAAATTGATTAAATTTTATCACCACAAAAAACAAATAATTTTCATATATAATCAATTAATTTTCATGTAAACTATTGATTTGTGTATAAAAATGATTATTTGCAAAAAAATGGATATTCGCACGAATATCCATTTTTTTATGCAACCTGCACTATGCTTATTATCTCTTCGTTTAGTTTTCTGATAACTCACTCCGCTCCGCATGGACTTGCGACAATTGACCGCCAAACTTAGTTTGGATCATTGTCCGATTAAAAGGTCAAGTTGATTTTACAATAGGCGACCCTAGTCTTTATGTAAAAGATATAAGGATAAAGAATAGTATGGAAGATGCAAGTAGCAATGGTGAGACTATAGACAACTTTGTGCCTGGGTATGTCAACACAACTATGAATTTAAATTTAGGGCAGATTGACAATACTACAGGCGGTCTATCCATATATATTGATATAATAAACACCACAGATACAACCTATGTTGCAAGCACGACTTCAAGTATAAGTGGAGCGGAGATTACAGTCGGTGGAACTATAGATGGTGACGGTATACCACAAAGTGATATTTTGACAACCGACACACCATCGGGTACAATTGAGATAGTGATATCTGCACCAGACATTGCTATACTTGATTTGAACCAATTTTCAATAACTCTTGATGAGGTTACAGGCTATGATGTTACGGTTGAAGTTGTCACGCCACATTACAATCTAGGTGTGTCTGAACCATATTTTATCATTAATGGACAACAAACTTATTATATGACTCAAGTCGAAACATTCAATTTACACAATGTAACCTCTATACAGTTTGCCATAAATGGTGTAGTGAGTGAAGGACATAATTATATGTTGAGTGCTACTATCAATTATATGTTAAGTGCTACTAGCAGGTATATACATATAGGTGCGAATACAGATGGAAGTTATAATTTTTCAGATATTATCCCAATAACTGAAAACATAACAATTCAAATATACAATGATTATGGTGGTGGCTCAAATTAATCTTTCACCCCTCATTCACCTCTTTTACAATTTCTTCTAGGATTTGGGCTGATTTTAAGGCGGTGGACTTGGACTTATGTTCGCACATAATTCGTATTTTGTTTTCTGTTCCGCTCGCTCTGACAAGCACTCGTCCGTTTAAGCCAAAGAGTTTTTGCAAGGATAGTATCTCGCTTGAAAGTTTGTCAGAATTTAAAATTCGGTATTTGTCAATCACTTTCACATTGATATTAATTTGAGGGAATTTTTTATAGTTTACAAGTTTTGAAAGAGGTTTATCCGATTTTTTGATGATATCTGCAAGTATCAAGCCGACAAGCAGACCATCACCTGTCGTACTATATGACTTGATTATTATATGCCCAGACGGCTCACCACCAAGCAAGATATTTTTGTTTTTCATAAGCGAAATCACATATTTATCACCCACATCAGCACGAAGTAGGGTGATATTTTTTTTGTTGAGTGCATTTTCAAACCCTTTGTTTGTCATGCTCGTTCCAACAATAGACCTGCATTTATAGTATTGACTTAGCACAAACAGTATATCATCGCCGTCAATCAGATGTCCATTTTCGTCACATGCGATAATTCTATCTCCGTCACCGTCAAAACTTATGCCGAAGTCAGCAGATTTCTGCCTGACAATCTCAGCCACACAGCCTGGATAGAGTGCACCGCAGTCGGCATTTATGCTCAAGCCATCGGTTTTGCTATTTATGTAAATCACTTTTGCACCGTGTTTTTGAAAAACTTTTTTAGCGAAATTACTGCATGAGCCATTTCCGCAGTCGACGACTACTTTAAGTCCACTCAGGTCGCCGATATTTGCGCTGATATTGTCTAAATAGTCATGAAGTAACTGCGGTTTATAGGAATATCTCCCCACTTTATGATATGGCACACTTATTGGAAACATAAATTTCCGTTCGATAGCATTTTCTAGTTCTTCGCCTATTTTGTAGCCATCTCTATCGAAGATTTTGATTCCGTTGTACTCTGGCGGATTATGGCTTGCTGAAATCATAACACCATAGTCGCAACCTTGACTTCGAGTAAGATATGCGATAGCAGGGGTCGACACCAGTCCCACGTCAATGACGTCAACACCATTTTGCATAAGCCCATTCGTCAGTGAAAGCGAAAGGATATCACCAGTTACCCGCGGGTCCTTGCCAATAATAACTTTTTTGCCTTTACAAAATCTACTCAAACTGTTCCCGCACTTAAAAGCAATACTTGGCGAGACCTCTTCGCCGTAAAGCCCTCGCAGTCCGTCTGTTCCAAAATATATACCCATATAAATCTCCTTTTGTTTATAAAAATTAAAAAATAATATGAAATAAAAATATTAAAACTAAATAAAAAATATAAAAACAAAATAAAATTACAGAAAAATTACAAAATAAGTGCAATTTTTCTTTAAAAAAGTGATTTTTTTTAATAAAATAAATTTTTTAATATGTAATTTTAATGCAAATATTTTCGAATATATTTTACCAGTAATTATGTGCTTTATTTGGCTTATTTTCTTGCCTGGCTCTGCCAATAACAAAGTCGTCTTTTTTTACGTCTTTGGTGATAGTTGTGCCTGCACAGATGAAACAATCACTTTCAATGTTTACAGGTGCGATAATATTGCAGTTGGAACCAATAAAGACGTGGGAACCTACTTTGCAAGGATTTTTACTTTTGCCATTGTAATTTGCGAAGATAACTCCGCATCCAATATTGCATTCATCTCCAATTGCACAGTCTCCGACATAGGCAAGATGGCTGATTTTTGTGTTTTTACCAATAAAACTATTCTTTATTTCGACAAAATTGCCGATTTTACATCCACTTTCAATATTACATTTCGGTCGAACTCTTGCAAATGGACCAATTTTTACGTTGCCAGAGATTTTGCTATTTTCAATTACACTCATGTGAATTTGGCATTGCTTTCCAATATTGCTATCTATGATATAGTTGCCAGGGAGCAATACACAGTCATCATCAATAGTGCAATTGCCGTCAATATGGTTATTTTCATACACAACAACATTTTTGCCAAACTTGACGTTTTCCCCTATGAAACAACTGTTTTTATTTAAGAATTTTGTCATTTTATCTCCACATAATTTTTTATGAAAAACAGTAGCAATTGTTGTCAAATTTTCAACCATTAATTTTATCAACATAAAAAAGAATTGTTCATAGAATAAATTGAAAGCACTTTTGCTTTTCGATATTTTTTGTTAAGGAGATTTTATGTGTGGAATAATAGGTTACATTGGCAAAAATTGTGAAAAAGTATTGCTTACAGGACTTAAGAGGCTCGAGTACCGCGGATACGATTCGGCTGGCATGACGGTAAGTCGGGGCGGGGAGTTTGTGACTTACAAGGAGGTAGGCGAAGTCAAAAATCTTGAAAAGATAGTCTCATTAAGCGAGGATTTTGGCTATGGCATTGCACATACCAGGTGGGCGACACATGGGAACATCTCTCTTGAAAATACTCATCCACATTTTTCGGCAAATGGTAGTGTCGCACTTGTACATAATGGGATAATTGAAAATTTCGAAGAGTTAAAGAACGATTTGTTAGCAAAATCTATCAGATTTTATGGGCAGACGGACAGCGAAGTGGTTGCAAAAATGTTCGATAAATTGAATATCAATTCCCTTAGGTACGTGCTAAAAAGGCTAGTTGGGTCGTATGCACTGGTACTATTATCCAAAGATGGAGAACAACTGTATTTTGCCAAAAATCGAAGCCCACTCTATGTTGCTCGTGGTGAAGATTGTGTTATGATTGCAAGTGACCCATCATGTTTTGTAGAATTTGCAGATAGTTATTTTGAACTTGAAGATGGTGATTATGGCAAAATTTCGCTAAAAAATGATGTTTTTTACAATAAAAATGATGAAAAAATAGAAAAAATGCCTAAAAAAATAGATTTTAACTTTTTATCTGAAGATAAGTCTGGCTATGAACATTATATGATAAAGGAAATTTATCAAAGCAGGCTTGTGCTTGAAAGTTTAATTGAAAGGTACCAAACCACAAACTTAAAAGCAAAATTAGAAGAGATAAAGCATCTTGAATTTGATAGAATTTATCTTGTCGGTTGTGGAACGGCATATCATGCAGGGCTGGTCGGTCAAAGTTATCTAAATGAGAGATTTAATATTGACACATTTTGTGATATTGCGAGCGAACTTCCAAATAAAAATTACAATATTGATAGCCATAGCCTGTGCATTTTTATCTCGCAGAGCGGAGAGACCGCCGACACCATTTCAGCATTAAAGTTTTGCAAGGAAAGAGATGCTCATATTATAGCCTTGACGAACGTTGAATACAGCACCATAGCCCACCTTGCAGACATAAATTTGCCAATCTTTGCAGGTCAAGAAAAGTCGGTCGCTTCAACCAAGGCATACTTTGCCCAATGTGTGACACTTTACATTCTCTCCTGTTTTCTTCAAGGTAAAGATTACGTAGAACCACTAAAAATTTTCAAAAATCACATAGATTTTGGCGATGATAATGAACTTAAAAAATTAGCAAAGGTTGTGGCGAGGTATGATAAAGTTTTCTTTATAGGACGAGGGAAGGATTATATAACATCGCAAGAGGCATCGCTTAAACTTAAAGAGATAACCTATATTTTCTCGACCGCCGTTGCAAGCGGAGAACTGAAACACGGCTCACTCTCTCTTGTTGATGACAAATTTTTGACTGTGGTCATTTCGTCAGACAAGGAACAATTTGCAAAGACTCTCAGCAATGCCTATGAGATAAAGTCACGGGGCGGGAAACTTCTACTTATCACCAGCCTATTTATTGATAGCGACGTGAGGGGGAATTTTGATTATGTATTAGAAGTGCCAAAAACCGAAAACGACCTTTTGCCAATGCAGATAATTTTGCCACTTCAAAAACTTGCTTATTTTACCGCCTGCGAGAGGGGAAATAATCCTGATAAACCACGGAATCTTGCCAAAAGTGTGACTGTAGAATGAAAAACAAACACTTTTTTGCACAAAAATCGTTATATTATTTGCAAATTTTATTTAATTTTGATATACTAACATAAATGGATAATATAAAAGTAAAAATATGTGCAAATCGCAGTATTGATGATGCGAAAATGTGCATAGATGCGGGCTGTGACATTATAGGGATATTAGTTGGGCAGAGACATTTTAGCACTGACTTTGTAGACAAAGAAAAAGCAAAAGAAATTTGTGATTTCGTTGCGGGGCGAGTAAGTGTTTCGCTAGTAACTCATATAGAAAATGCCGATGAAATTATATTTCTTACAAAATATATAGGGAATGACACAATCCAACTTCATTCTCAAATTAAAGAGAGTGAAGTAGAGAAAATTGTAAAAGCCTTGCCTAAAATTAAATTAGTCCGTGTTATCCATGTTTCAAAAGATGGCATTATACAATCAGAAGTTGACAAGATTGCATTTTCGGACTATTATTTACTTGACAGTTATAACATAAAAAAAGACCAAGTAGGTGGTACAGGAATAAAACTTGATTGGGAGAAATGCAATGCAATTATTTCGTCACTAAACAGACCAACTTTTCTTGCTGGGGGATTAAATCCTAAGAATGTATCCGAAGCGATAAAAATTGCGATGCCATATGGGGTTGACGTAAATAGTGGTTGCAAAAATACAATGGGAGTTAAAGATGCTCAAAAGGTAAAAGAATTTGTATACAATGCAAAACATACTTTTTGTGAGTAAAACAAATAAAAATTTTTACATTATCTAGTTTATATAAAAAAGAAGTAGTTATATACTTCACAAGAAACGAAGATAATGTAATATGCAGGTATAATTTAGTGGCAAAATGTGTGCTTCCCAAGCACAATTCGCGGGTCCGATTCCCGCTACCTGCTCCATATAGTGTTTTAATACTAGATATATTTCTATATCTAGTATTTTTATTTTTAAAAATTTCACTTTGTGTTTAATTTTGTGACAAAAGTTTAGTCAGAAATTAGTCAAAACTAGGGTATAAATACTTGAATATTACGTGAGATTTTGGCATATTTTTGTGTTATTTTTCAAGTTTAGAAAACATTTCAACTTTCATTTTTAGGTTATATTTTTCGCGTAACGATGCAATTTCACTCATCATTGGCGACTTATGGTGCTTGTCAAGTGCCTCTTGATTTTCCCACTCATCAATCAAAAGGACGGTCTCGATGTCATCCATCGGGAAGAAATAGTTATATCGCATATTTCCTTCCTCTTCATGAACTCTTTTAACGATTCCGCGTTTCACCATCTCCTGTGCAAATTTTTTTGCACTTCCATTTTTGCCTGTGTAATATATATTGATTACCAAACTCATAAAGCCTCCTTTTATTTGATGACTTGTAAAATGTGTGCATAAAAATTTGTTTTTTTGCTTTTTACTCGTCCGTTAATTTATGATATTTTTTATTTATTATAAATCATTTTTTTTGTAAAATTAAATAATTTTGACATTATTTTTAATAAATAATGTTTTTTATGGTAAAATCACTTAATTTTATTTTTT
>ERZ1643249.1768-NODE-1768-length-21141-cov-12.496775_pt1 | contig 21141 bp, 14 predicted proteins | sample MGYA00579263_ERZ1643249 | MGnify/ENA primary metagenome ERZ1643249 (study PRJEB29033, sample SAMEA4952264) | chicken gut metagenome | biome: Broiler Chicken; feature: Gastrointestinal Tract; material: Caecum | place: Ireland | collected 2018 | study: Broiler... | reverse complement strand
GCAATGATTTGCAAGAAACGTATGCCGTCGTTTACGATTTGAATTACGACAATGCTCCGTCAAGAGTAGTGCGCGTGGCTTATGGCGGAAAAGCTATTGATTGGAAAGTCGAACGCGACGGATATCATTTCGATAAGTGGTATTCCGACTCTTCGTGTTCGTCGGAGTACGATTTTAACAACATTATAAAAAATGATATAACGCTTTATGCTTCTTGGGTGAAGAAACAAGACGCGGCCGTCGTATCCTTCGATTACAATTTTATGGGCGCACCTACTTCGAAAACCGTAGAGATAGAGAAGGGAAAGACTCTGAACGGTATAAAAATGCCGACTTATGAGAGACTCGGCAGAGATTTTACCGGTTGGTACAAAGACAGTGCGTGTACACAGGAATGGAATGTTGAAAGCGATACCGTGACCGGAGATACCACATTATATGCGGGTTATAAAGTAAAGGATAATTTGCTTAAGTATGACGCACAGGGCAATATCGTTTATGAAAACGTTCAGGTAAATGTTTTTGTCGGTCCGTCCTTTGGTTTATTGGACGCATATACAGAGATTGCTGAAAAATTCAATGCCGAATATGAAGGAAAAATAAAGGTAGTTGTTACCGACGTTATGATAGGACAGGCAAATATGTGTTTGCGTATTCAGCAGACGTCGGAAAAAAACAAAACGGATAACAGCTATTATAACATTCCTGACGTCTATTCTCTTGCGGGGCTTGATTATAATCCTTCGCTTTGGTATGAGCAAGCGTCTTCCGACGCTTATGTGGACGGAATGTTGTCGTCGATACCGCTTGTTGCGGCAGTACCGTATATCGTTTACAACAAGGCTATTTTACAGGAAGTAAACGGCGGCGTTGTACCTACGAATTTTTCGGAGCTGAAAGCTCTCTTGCAAAAGGTTTATACTCAAAAACAAATAACCACTATATCGACTTGCAGAGATTGGACGTTTAAGGAATCATCAAGTGTTATTGCGTTTATGCAAAACGGGGCGGAATACTATGCCCGTAAAGGAAATGAATATTATTGCGGTTGGAAGCAACCGGAAATCAAGGATAAAGCTACTGCCGCGTTAAATAATATGTACGATATATTCGGATCGGAAGGTGTTTGCCACGGTAGTTCGGAAGGCTCTACGGATGAAGTACAGTTGATTTCCAATGTAGCAAACGGCAATATCTTTATGGGGATTGTGAACTTTCCGAGCAATTCGGGTTCCACAATGGGAACAACAAACGGTTTAGGCTACTTGCCGCTATCCAATTTATTTACCGACGACGATACCGACGCGGCAAAACTTATACCCGGCTATTCTTTGGGGATGTCGTTCTATAAAGCGCAGTCGGTTAATGTTTCGGAGGTGACTGCTGCCGCGATTTTTGCCGATTATTTGAGTAAAAATTCCTATGCATTGGCGGAAAAAGGTATGTATCCGCTGCGCAAGTCGGTTGTAGAGAGCGATCAATTTGTAAATTCGGAAAATACGGTTGTAAATACTTTAAAGTTGATTGCCGATCCGAATAACATAGCGACTCTTGTCGGACATATCAACGGCAAAAACGTTTTCAATACACTGGCTGCCGAAAGTATGATTATACCGGCAATGGACGGTAAACGTATCGATATAGCTAAAAAGATTGATGAGTTCGTGTATCTCATTGATGCAAGTATTTATTAAGGAGTAGCATTATGAAAAAAATATTAAGTATATTAGTCGGTTTGACACTATGCTGCTCGCTTATATTTTCGATAGCGGGTTGTGCGGATAAATCTCAGACAGAAATACCCGTCGAAACAGACAAGAACAATTGGGTTGTTTCATCGCCGGACGGTTCGCTAAAGACGGAAGTATCTTACTCTCTCTCGGACGGATTGAGCTATTCCGTAAAGAAAGACAATATTTCGGTCGTTGAAGAATCTTCACTCGGGTTCGATATTGCAGAGGATGATTTCAGATTATTGACTTTGCAAAACGTTGGACATCGTCGGGTTAAAGGAACTTATAAAAATATTACGGGTAAACGGTTGCAAACAGATTATGACTGTAATGAAACAGTAATTACTCTAAAAGGTTGGAAGTTTTATCTTGATGTGACTGTACGTACTTATGACGACGGATATGCGTTCAGATACGGCATACGTTCGCTAAACGGCGACAGCGGAACTTTTACTGTTTTAAGTGAAAATTCGGAGTTTGCGTTACCGGAAAATTCACCGCTTTGGGCAATGCCTTATCAGACAAACTCTCCCGGCAAGACGTGTTTTTCGTATGAAGACGCTTACAATAGGCGCACTTCGGCTGCCGTATCCGATCAAATAATATCAATGCCTATGTTATATCAAATACGAGGTAATGACCTGTATTCGCTGATTACGGAATCCGGACTTATAGGTAGCGGCTATTACGGTTCGTTTATCGCCGAACAAAAAGAAAATGCCGGTAAAGGCATATTGCAAACAGTTCATACGCCGGCAGGATGCAGCGAAGAAGATAATAAAATATCGTATCCGTTTATATCGCCGTGGAGAATCGGCATAACGGGTAGCCTTGCAACCGTTCAGGAAAGCGATCTCGTGGAGAAAGTTTACGACGACGCAGAGTATTGGAAACCCGATAATTATGACGAGCTTACACCCGAGCAGCAGGCAATATATGATTACGATTGGGTTGAACCCGGTGCAACCGCGTGGAACTGGCTGCTTGATACAGAGAATAGAGGTCAAAATGATTTCACTTTTCAGAGAGAATATCTTGACCTTGCCGTAAAAATGGGCTGGAAGTATACTTTGCTTGACGGCGGTTGGAATACGGCTTTGAACGACGACGTTATTACGGAGTTCGTAAACGAGGCGCACGCAAACAACGTTAAAGTTTTAGTATGGTGCGACGCATTGTTGGATTTCGGGAACGGAAAAGTCGAAGTACTCAAAGTAAAGCTTGATAAATTTGCGCAGTACGGCATAGACGGAATTAAAATAGATTTCTTCGACGGACAGACGACGTATAACAACTCACATCAGGGCGAAGATATTGAAACGATAAAGTGGTACGAAACGATATATCAAGAATGCGCTAAAAGAAAGATGGTAGTTAATTGCCACGGCAGTAATAAACCGACGGGTGAGAGAAGGATTTATCCAAACGTCATCAACAGGGAAGGAATTCGCGGGAATGAGTTTAAGTCAATAGGTAATTCCACAATAGTAAATCAACTTTTCATACGTAATGTCGTAGGTCCGTGCGATTTTACCCCTGTCGTTTCGCCGTTAAGCTCCAATGTTACGATGGCAAGCAATATGGCGATTGCCGTACTTTTTGAAAGCGGCATTCCGTCGATGGCGGATAAGTCGTACACATATCTGTATAACGGGCAGATCAAAGATTTTTATAAGTCTATTCCCTCCAATAGAGAAGAAACGATTTTCCTGAACGGCGAATTGGACAGATATTATGTTGCAGCAGTTAAATCAGGCGACGAATGGTTTATTGCGGGACTTAGTTGTGTGGCGGCAATGAATATTTCTATCGATCTTTCTTTTTTGGGAGGGGGAGAATACGAGGCTGAAATTTTTACCAACGATCCCACGGACAGCAATTCGGTCATCAAAAGCAAAAAGACGGTCACAGCGGACAGCAAAGAAAATGTTTCGCTTGTTCGTAACGGCGGCTTTGTTTACCGCTTAAAACTTAAAAAATAAATTTTATGATATAGGAGAAAAATCATGAAAAAGAAACTTATCGCAATTTTTTGTGCAATCTTAATGACTTGCTCGCTTACGGCGCTTACCGCTTGCGGCGGTGGCGGCAGTGGCGGCAGTGGCGGCGGTGGTAATGACGGCGCGGATTGGTGGACAACTACCGGCGAGCTGACAATGAACGGAGACGAAGTGGTTTTTAATGACGTTCAAATTAAATTTACCACGGTCGTTACGGGAGAAGATAAGGAGACGTTACATTCGCTTATAGGCGAATTTAACGAGTTATACAAGGGAAAAATAAATATTATCCCAGAGTACCGCTATCAGAACGGATTTGAAGCAAGCGTAGCACAGAATATTTCGCAGAATCATAATGCGCCCGATCTTATTATGTCACATCAAAAAGGGCATAAATCCTTTGCGCAACAAAAACTCATACAGCCGTTTGACGAGGCAATGGAAAAGTCCGGCATTGTTATCGATATAAATAATTATGCCGATATTCTTTCGCAGTACTCTTCGTTGGGTTACGACGGGAAGGTTTTCGGCGTTCCTATCGACGCACAAAGCGAAGTTGTATTCTATAATAAAAAATTGCTTGCGAAATACAACGCACAGTTACCGCAAAATCGTTCCGAGCTGTTGGCGCTTTGCGAAATCGCCAAAAATGACGGCAAGACGGCTATTGCTATAGATGGGGACGGCTCGTTCTATCAGGACTATTGGTTTACGACTGCCGTAATGCAAAACGGCGGGCGGCTTTACAATAAGGATACTTATAAAGCAGATTGGTACAGCAATGCCGAAAACCGTGCCGCATTCACGGCAGGCATAGACGCTATCCGCGAAATGAACACAAAGAACTACTCAAAATATGGCGCTTCCGTATCCGAGGCGCTCAATGCGTTTCTTTCCGATGACGCGCTATTTTATGTTGCTCAGCCGTGGGAAATGTCAGACATTCTCAATTCATATGCTTCGAGACACAAATCTACGGTTGATGAGATAATTGAAAACGACATCGGTGGAACAAGTATCGCAAATTGGTTTGCGTGCGATTCGTCGGCGGCTTATGCTAATAAAATTTTTGCCGATTCGCACTTTTTCGCCATGAGCAACACCGTTACGGACATAAACAAAAAAGTGGCTATGCTTGTATTTATAAAATGGTTTACCGAAACGGGCAGTGTGGGGGCACGGTGGGCTGAAGCGGGACACATGAGCGTTTCGCAGAAAATTGTAAATTCCACCGAATATAAAAACAACAAATACGTAACTAATTTTATAAACAAATTTTATCCCGATATAAATCAAATCGAGTGTTTTGGCGCTACGCCTTATTATCAGGATACAAATGAACAATTATCATCTATTTGCGCGAATACCATCGGCGTTAACTCCGTAACGTCTTACGATACTGTTTTACAATCGACTGAAAATACATTAAACGGTATTGTGGATTTCTTCTGATATAAAGGAAAGTAATATGGATACAACAATAGAACAAAAACGTTTGCAACAGAAAAGAGCCAAACGGAAAGAATCGGGATTGGCTTGGTTAATAACAAGTCCGTATATAATAATTTTTATTATATTTGCAATCGTACCCGTTGTTTTGGGGATAGTGTTTTCATTTATGAAATATAATCCTTATTCACCGGATACTAATGAATTTATAGGATTTCAAAATTTTATCAACCTGTTTAATCCCGATTTACAAATATCGAAAACGTTTTGGGAGTCATTCTCCACAATGTTACTTTTCGATATTGTGGCTGTTCCGCTGTTGATAATTATACCCCTGTTTTTGGCGTATTACATAAATATGCGTCCGCCGGGATATAAAATTTTCAGGGCAATAATATATCTACCAAGCGTAGTTTCTGTTTCTATAATGGGCGTTATATTTTCAAATATGTTTGCCGGAGACAGCTCGGGACTTATAAACGCTTGGTTAGGCACGGAAATACATTGGTTGGGCGGAGAACCATGGGAAGGGGATACGCTTAGATGGCTTGTCATTTTAATAGCAAGTATATGGTGGCAAACGGGTAGCAACTTTATTATCTTTTCGGGAGCGCTCCGAAATGTTCCTAAGTCACTCTACGAGGCCTGTGAAATGGACGGTGGCGGCAAAATAAAATGTTTTTTCAGCGTGACCTTGCCTAACATAAAGTCATCTATTACTATATGCCTTTTCAATACACTTGTGGGCTACTTGGGCTTATACGGACAGACGCTTGCGCTTTGCGATGCATCAAATAAGGATATACTCGTTACTCCTATGATGTTTATTCAAAAGTATTTATCCGGAGGCGTCACTTATGCGACGCAAACAGGTTTCTTTTGTGCTTGTGCTATCCTTTTCGGTATCGTTACTATTATATTCAGCACTATTCAAAGGGTATGTTGTGCGGATAGGCGTAAAAAAACTTGTTTCGAATTAAAATGTAATACTTATTCAAAAAACAAGAAACTTCTTGCCGGTGATAATATCAGCGATATTAATCCCGAACTCGCAAAATGGGGTGAATTATGAGCAAATCATCAATACAAAAACGTAAATTGACGAAGTCTGAACGTGAGACACGCAAGAACAAGATTAAATCATTCATAATTTTGTTTATTGCTTCCGTTTTGTTTGCGCTCCCACTTATCTATATGATTGGAGCATCTTTCAAATCTCCGCTTGATTTGCAATTACATCCCGAGAAATTATTCCCGTCCGGAGGCGAATGGACTTTGGAACATTATACGGGGTTTATTTGGCGGGACGGTCAAATAGATAATATGCCGTACTGGATTTTTAACTCATTATGGTCAAGCTTTCTATCTGTAGCTTTAACCGTTTTGATTGATCTTATTACGGCATATGCCATAGTGTTTTTAAAATTTAAGGGTAAGAATATATTTATTAAATTTTTATATATTTGGATGGCGGTGCCCGGAGTTTTGGGAACTGCGCCTTCCTTTGCAATGTTCGCGTCCGGCATAAATTCTTTGCAACTGATGGGTGCTGCGAGATACGTTTGGGTATATATATGGATGATAGTTCCGGGAGTTACGGGTATTTTTAATCTGATACTTATGAAAAACTTCTTCGAGTCTATTCCTATGGATATTGTAGAAAGCGCAAAAAGCGACGGTGCAAGCAACAAAAAAATATTCTGGCGCATAATTGTTCCGCTTGCAAGGTCTACAATAATGCTCATAGTTTTATTTACATTTGTAGGCAGTTGGAATAACTTGGTGTTCCCGCAATTAATTTTGGCAGGGGAAGACAGCCATTGGTCTACCGTAACGGTGGCACTAATGGGTTTTACAGGCGGATCAAGTTGGGCGACTGTAGGTGTATCTATGGCGACAAGTGTATTCTCGCTTATTCCGATTATAATAATATTTATATTTACTCAAAACAAAATGATAGACGGCTTGGCTTCAACAGGCATTAAAATGTAAGGGAGAAAACAATGGAAAATAACAACGCGCAAAGCAATACGTTTTTATCGCTCCGGCATTTGGTTAAAGTTTATCCAAACGGCGAAAAAGCGGTGTATGACTTTAATCTCGACATTGAGAAAAACGAATTTATAGTTATAGTAGGTCCGTCCGGTTGCGGAAAATCTACAACATTGCGTATGGTCGCGGGGCTTGAGGATATTTCCGACGGCGATGTTTATATGGGCGACGAGCTTCTCAATTATAAGCCGAGCAGCGAAAGAAAAATGGCAATAGTATTCCAAAGCTATGCATTGTATCCGCAGATGACGGTTTATAACAACATTGCTTTCCCGCTTACGATAAATAAGTATCCTATGCCTGTGGTAAACGCCGTATTAAAAGCAAACGTTGAAATAGAGCGGATAATTGAAAACGTGGCGTATGAAAAATTTATCGGCGTTTTGTTTAACGTATTCAATTCAAAAGGCAAGTACTCCGAAAAAGAGGAACGAGTAGCTACTATTTTCAATATTTCGCTTGAAGCGGCTAAATTATTGTGCAATGTTTACGGTAGCTATAAACAAGAAACGCTTGAAGCGTTACAAGGTAAAGAGGAAGAAATAAAAACGGCGATTCGTTCCGAATTGCAGCCGCTTGTCGAAACGGAGCAACAAAAGGTAAAGGAGAGCGGTGCGAAGTACGATGCCGATTTTAACGAACTTGACGAATGCGGAAATATAAAAATCGAACACCGCAAGTACACGCCTTATGAAATCAGGACAAGAGTTTACGAAACTGCGGAAAAGCTCGATCTGACGCCTTATCTCGATAAGCTCCCGAAAGAACTTTCGGGTGGACAAATGCAACGTGTCGCGCTCGGAAGGGCGATTATAAAGAACGTACCCATTTTCATGATGGACGAGCCGCTGTCAAATTTGGATGCGAAATTGCGCCTTACCATGCGGTCGGAAATAGTTAAACTGCATAACAGCATAAATGCGACGACTATATACGTGACGCACGATCAAACGGAAGCTATGACAATGGCAAGCCGTATTGTGGTAATGAGCAGAGGCTTTATTCAGCAAATAGGAACGCCGGAAGAAGTCTATAACAATCCCGCCAACATTTTCGTTGCGCGGTTTATAGGTTCGCCGACGATGAACGTGTTTAACGTGCAGTTGGATAAGGCAAGTAAAATGCTTGTGAACGGCGATCTGAAAATTCCCGTATCGGATGAATTTATCGCACGGCACGACAGATTTTATTCAGATGCAGTAGATGAATACCGCGCTCTTGCCGCCGATTTCGACGAAAAGGCGAAAGAACACATACTCAAAACTTTGTCCGTGACGGGAGAGTATTCCGATAGACAAAAGCACAAGAAAGAAAAAGTTAATTTTATCAAGAAAATAAAAGCGCTTATCGGCAAGTTCAAGAAGGATAAGGAACCTGTCGATCCGTTAAAGTTCGAGCGTGAAGTTTGTGCGGAAAAACTTGCAAAACTTGAAAAATACATTGGCGAAAATCATGAGCTTGCGGTCGGTATTCGCCCCGAACGTATCAAGCTCGAGAAGAAGATAGAAGGCAAGAAGTATGGAAATTGTCTTATAGTCAAGCCTACAGTGTGCGAACTTTTGGGCGGGGAATATAACGTGCATTTTACGTTCTGCGGCAAGAACATGGTCGGACAAATAGATGCCAAAGAAAAGATAACTACGCAAGATGAAATTGCAGTAAAATTCTCTATGGACGATCTTTATATTTTCGACCCGATTACGGGTAATGTTATATGAGCAAGAAGAACGTCAGCTTAAAAACGATAGCGGCGGAATGCGGTGTATCTATTATGACCGTATCCCGTGCGCTTCGTGATTCTGACGGCGTATCGGATAAAATAAAAGAAAAAATACGCAAAAAGGCAATAGAGCTTGGCTATATGCCTAATCATGTCGTGCAATCAATGTCGAAAGACGAAAAGCCCGTAATAGCCGTTTTAATTGATTCGTTTAACAATTTGTATTTCAGTACGCTTATAAACGAGTTGATGAAATTATTATATGAGAAAAATGAATACGACTTTATGTTTTTGTATTCTAAGCAATTCGATAACGACGTTATTAAGCAATGTATATTACAGCGCATAGATTTAATTGTTACGCACATTGAACCGGATAAAGAAACGTATGAAATGGCAAAAATGAACAATATACAAATCGTATTCGTAGGAAGCAGTAAGCTCGATTATGATATGGATATTGTGTCGGTAGATAATCAACAAGGAAGTGTACTTGCGGCAAAATATTTACGTAACTTTCATAATAGCGATAAGTACGTTTATATCGGCGTGAACTATTTTTTATCCGAGCAGCGGAAAAAATTGTTTATAGACGAATTAAAAAATTCTTACGAAGAAGATTGCGATATAAAATGCTTTAATGCCGACGAGGAAGAAATCGAAACACTATATTCCTATATTGCGGATGGATACAGAAGTCTGTTTATTTACAATGATATGCTTGCTTATCAAGTTTTAGACGGATTGGATAAAATAGCTTTTGATATAAGAAAAGCATTCCCCGATTTGCATCTCATAGGTTTTGACGGTTTATGCGAGTATATACCCGGCTTAAAACAAATAACGACTATCGAAATAGATTTTTTGGAATTTGCAACAGTGACATACGATGTGATTTGCAATCGGTTAGAGAATGAGCGTTCGGAAAATCAACGCATAATTTTACCCGTCAAAATACATCGGCGTAAAGTTTAATGAGGAGAATAAAAATATGAAAAGAATTTTACCCGCGTATCCATTATGGATAATTGATCCTATGTTCAGTGTGTGGTCGAACAGCAACGAGCTTAACGGCAGCGATACGGTATTTTGGACGGGGCTTAAACATAAAGCATACGGACTTGTAAGATATGACGGTAAGACATATTGTTTTATGGGCAGACGTGACGATGCGGAATATATACAACAGACCGATGTAGCGATAACCGCTTTTGATTCCCGTTACACATTTGAGTGTGACGTATTTATTTTGAAGGTGAGATTTATATCGCCGCGGCTTTTGACCGATTTGAAAATAATGTCTTGCCCTGTATGTTTTACGGAATACGATATTACGCCGAAAAGCGGAAGGATTCCAAAAGATTTATCCGTTGCAATCGTAATGGATGAAGATTTCTGTTACGACGGCGAGCGCGCCGAAACCGTGGGCGGTGTTTTGCCGCTCAAAGGATATGAAGCGGCGTTTTTTACACGCAAAAGGAATATGGTGCTTTCCGATACGAGCGATATGGTTGCGCCAGATTGGGGCAGTACATATATTACGGGCGACGAAAGTTTCTACATAACGGACACTGCGTTCAACCGTTATGTGCAGGACGGCGTGATGAAATATTTCCGTACCGCTAACGAGCGTAATTATATTGTAGGAATAAATAAAGCGTCGAAAGGATATTTTGTGACCGCTTTCGACGATTTTGTGAGCATTTTCTATTTCGGAGAATGGCTCAAAGGGTATTTTTTCAAGGACGGCGCGACAATCGTGGATGCTTTGAATTGGGCGCAAGAAAACCACGACGGCATACTTGAAAAATGCGAAACGTTTGATAAACAGCTTAAAGCCGATTGCGATAACGTGGGTAATGATTATTATTTACTTGCTTGTGCTTCGCTTCGACAAAGCGTAGGCGCGCATAAACTCGTAGAGAATAAAAAAGGCGATTTGCTATTCCTGTCCAAAGAGTGCAACAGTAATGGTTGCATAGGTACGGCGGACGTTAGTTATCCGTCGATGCCTTTGTATCTTATATATAATCCCGAGCTTGTAAATGCCATGCTTGTAGGAATATATGATTTCGCAAGAATGCTCGTATGGAATTATGATTTCGCGCCGCACGACTTGGGAACGTATCCTTGGTGCGCGGGACAATCGTACAGCGTAAGCAAGGAAGATAATAAATACAGTTGCGGGCAAAACTATGTAAGCGGCGTGCCTAATACGAAACAGATGTTGTATTTGCGTCCCGCCGAAAGCAACGTGTATTCTATGGACGAGCAAATGCCCGTAGAAGAATGCGGAAATATGCTTATTATGACGGCGGCGGCTATGCTTGCAAGCGGCAGAGATAAACTTGCAAAGGACAATTTCGATTTATTGCAAAAGTGGGTTAATTATCTTGAGAAATATGGGTTGCAGCCCGAATTTCAGTTATGTACGGATGATTTTGCGGGGCATCTCGCCAACAACGTAAATCTTGCGATTAAAGCGTTAGTAGGCATAGAGAGCTTTGCATTGATTTGCAGGAATATCGGCGAAAAGCAGCTTGCAGATGAATATACGGCAAAAGCATTTGAGTTTGCACGGCAGTTCAAGGAACTTGTAGGCGACGGCATCATGCCGCTTGCTTACGGACAAAAGGACACATATTCGCTTAAATATAACATTCTTTTCGATAAGCTGTTCGGCTTTGAATTGATAGGGCAAGATATTTGCGAGAGAGAAACCGATTACTACATTAAAAAGACTAATAAATACGGCGTGCCGCTCGATACGCGCAAGAATATTACAAAATCCGATTGGATATTATGGGTAGCCGCTCTTACGGACGATAAGGAAAAGTGTGAAGCGTTATATTCTCCCTTAGTCAAGTATCTTGCGGAAACGCCTTCGCGCGTTCCTTTTGGGGATTTGTACGGAACAGAAATAGGCGAAAAAAGAGAGTTCTATAATAGAACGGTTCAGGGGGGTATTTTCGCTCCGCTGTTAAAAGCCAAATTTCATAAATACAAAATTTAGTAAACAGGAGTTTTAATTATGAAAAAAATAATGGTAAAAGATTTGACCGCCGAAGAAAAAATAAACCTTGTATGGGGCAAAGATTTTTGGCATACAAACGATCTGAACGGTAAACTGCCTTATATACGTGTAACCGATGCTTCGATGGGTGTGCGTATGCCGGAAGATGCTAATTCGGGCGTAGACAAGATCAGAAAATCGGTGGCGTATCCTTCTATTCAGGTTCTTGCAAATACTTGGGATTTAACGATCGTAAAAAAATATGCCGAATGCGTTGCGTCCGATTGTTTGGATGCCGGCGCGGATATTATTCTCGGTCCGGGCGTAAATATAAAGCGCTCGCCGCTTTGCGGAAGAAACTATGAGTATTTCTCGGAAGATCCTTTTTTTGCGGGAGTTATGGCAAAAGAGTATGTTTGTGCTGTTCAAAATTCGGGTATAGGTGCGTGTGTTAAACATTTTTGTGCCAACAATCTTGAGTACAACAGACAACAGCAGTCAAGCGAAATAGATGAACGGACGTTGCGGGAAGTTTATTATCAACCGTTTAGGACTGCTTGCGAAGCAAAGCCCTTGTCCGTTATGTGTTCTTATAATAGAATTAATGGAGTAAGAGGCTCGGAGAATAAAAAAGGGTTTGATATATTGCGTAACGAATACGGATTTGACGGAGCAGTTATTTCCGATTGGGGCGCGGTATATGATAGTGCCAATGCCGTTAAAGCGGGGTGTGATTTATCTATGCCGTATTGGGATGGCTGTAGAGATGGGTTAGTCGAAGCATACAAAAGCGGCGAGCTTTCCGAAAGTGAACTTGACGATTGCGCACAGCGCGTTCTCGATTTGATATATTCTTGTATACAATTAAAGGCGGACAAAAAGGCTGTATATTCGTTAGACGAGCGAATCGCTTTTACGCGTGAAGTTACCGAAAACGGAATTGTTTTGCTTAAAAACAATGGAATATTGCCGCTTAATACCAAACTTAAAATTTCCATGTGCGGTCTTTATGCAAGACCCGAGGCAACAAATTTCAAACAACCCGGACTTGTTATGGGAGAAGGCTCCGGCAAAGTCGAGCGTATAACGCCTATGTTCGATATTCTTACACTGTTGCAGAAAGAATGTGATAATACTATTGAGTATGAAACGGCTTTTGCCGATGAGGTTCTGGACGGAATGAAGCCCTACGAAGCAATAACGAATGCCGCGAGAAGCGACGTCAATTTGGTGTTTGCGGGTACGGGCACAAGAATCGAATCGGAAGGGCACGACCGCCTTACCATGAAGTTGCCGGACGCACAGGTTCGTACAATTATTGATACGGCAAAGGTAAATAAAAACACGGTGGTGGTTTTGTTTGCTGGTGCGGCTATCGATATGAGAGAATGGATAGACAAAGTAGCGGCTGTGGTTTACGTCGGTTTCCCGGGTGAATGCGGTGGCGAAGCTGTTGTAAATGTATTAACGGGAAAAGTCAATCCGAGCGGTAAACTTACCGAAACTTTCCCGCTGTGCTATGAGGATACGCCTGCGGCTAAAGGTTATGCGGATAGCGTTATAACCCGTTACGATGAAGGTTTGGACGTAGGGTACAAATATTACGAAGCGAACGATAAAGACGTGCTGTTTCCGTTCGGGTACGGCTTGTCTTATTCCGAATTTGTGTATTCGAATCCGTCGGTTAAAAAGACGGGCTCATTGTGCGTTGACATTTTATATGATATACGCAATGTTTCAAAGACAGACGGCAAGGAAGTGTCGCAGGTTTATATCCATCAATGCGGTTCCAAAGTTTATCGCCCGTACAAGGAATTAAAGGGGTTTTCCAAAAACTTAATTAAGGCGGGTGACACGGTAAAGGTTTGTGTTTCTCTCGACAAATCGGCATTTGAATATTGGTCTAACGCTTCCGACAGGTGGCAAATAGATGACGGCATTTTTGAAATATTGATCGGTTCATCGTCTGCGGACATAAAACTTACAACGACAGTTCAAATAAAAAACGGTAAAATTGTCGGTTGACGGAGTATCTGAACACAATGAACTTTGACGTAACAAAATTATCGCCCGAATTTACAAAGGGCTTATACGAATTAAAAGCCGACTATAAATTTTCAACGATCGGTCATACCGTATTAACTGCTAAGTTGGGTAAACCGGGCATAATGAAAACCGTAGACGGATTTGAAATTTCATACGTGCGTAAATGCGAGTTTTACAGAGAATTTGTAAAACTGTTAAGCGGAACTGTAAACACAAGCGAGAAATGCTTTTTTAAGACGATGGGCGTTATGCTCGACTGTTCCCGCAATGCTGTGATGACTGTAAATTCCGTTAAACGGTATATTCGCTTGTTGGCGGCTACCGGTTATGACGTACTTATGCTGTATACGGAAGATACTTACGAAATAAAATCCGAACCTTTTTTTGGTTATATGCGCGGAAAATACAGCATCGAAGAAATTAAAGAAATTGACGGATATGCAAAGATTTTCGGCATCGAGGTTGTGCCTTGTATACAGACTTTGGCTCATTTTGATGCATTGAAACGATGGGATAGGTTCAAGCCGATAATCGATTGTAACGATATTCTGCTTGTTGATGACGAACGGACGTATGAATTTATAGATAAAATGTTTGCAACTCTCGCGGCGGGGTTTTCCACTCGTCGCGTGCATATCGGAATGGACGAAGCGCACATGGTGGGCTTGGGAAGATATTTGGACGCACACGGTTACCGGAATCGTTACGAAATCTTGTTAAGGCATTTGACAAAAGTGTTGAAGATTGCCGAAAAGTACGGCTTTAATAGTTGCATTATGTGGTCGGATATGTTTTTCCGGCTTGCTAATAACGGGCAATATAATGTGTTGAATGACGGGCTGCCTGCCGAGATAAGTAAGCTTATCCCCGAAAATATTACGCTTATGTTCTGGGATTATTACAATAACAGTAAAACTCATTACGAAAAAATGTTTGCGGCGCATAAGTCAATGCACAAAAATATTGCCTTTGCCTGCGGAGCATGGCGTTGGAACGGTTTTGTTCCGTCAAATAAAATGTCGACGGAACGTAATAAACTTGCTTTCGACGCTTGTAAGCAACACGGTATAGAGGAAGTGCTTATTACCGTATGGGGAGACGACGGGGCGGAGTGTTCGTCTTTTTCCGTCTTGCCTACTCTCGTCGCAAGCGCAGAATACGCTTACGGCAATGCCGACTGCCGCAAATCTTTTAAACAAATTACAGGCGTCGGATACGACGATTTTTTATGTTTGGAAAAGATAGAGGCAATGACGGGAAACAATAATTTGTTTTACGGCGGCAATTTTTCCAAAATATTTCTATATAACGATTTGCTGTGCGGCATATATGATTTTGCAGTTCGTCCCGATTATAAAAATAGGATGTATTCCGCAATAGAAGAAATTACCGAAGTAAGTAAGCGGGCGGGCAGATATGCTCAATTGTTCTTTACCGTTGCGGCGCTTGGGAAAGTAGTCGCATCAAAGTACGATATAGGAACTGATATTTATCGAGCTTATAACCAAAGAGATAAATCTACACTACGTAACTGTGCGGAAAGAATTAAAGAAACGGTAAAATTACTTGACAAATTTTATAAGCAGTATAAAAAACAGTGGTATAGCGAGAATAAGATTTTCGGATTTGAGGTTCAGGATATCAGGTTAGGAGGCTTAAAACAAAGACTGCTGCATTGCCGTCAACGTCTGATTGAGTTTTGTAACGGAAAATTTGACGGGCTACCCGAACTTGAAATTGAAAGATTGTCGTTGTGCGACTATTCTTCTCGAACGGAATTCCGATGCGATGACTGGTGGAAAGACATTGTATCGGCAAATATGATGTAATCTACCGTAAATAAGGAGCTTATATATGATTTCTGTTAATAACAAGACGTTCTATTTGAATGGCAAAGATTATACCTATGCTATTTTTGTCAATGAGGCAGGGTATTTGCAACACGCTTATTACGGCAAAAAAGTCGGAAACGAGGTTGTAGATTATACCGTATCGCAGGTCGGTGAAAAATTCGAGCCTAAAAAAGATGACTTTAATGCGGATATGCGTTTCAACTCAATGCCGAGCGAATGCGGTTTTTTCGGACGGGGCGACTTTCGGGAAGCTACGGTTATCGTTCAAAGAAGTGACGGCGCTTGTATGAGCAGATTGCGTTATAAATCGCACTCGATATATAACGGTGTACCGAAATTAAATGGTATGCCGCACGCAAGGAGCGGAGGACAAACATTAGCAATTGCACTTTCGGATGATTTTTCGCCTACGGAAATCGTGCTGAATTACACTGTTTGGGACGATCTCGATGTCCTTGTTCGTAATATTGAGATAAATAATATGGGAAATGAAACGATAAAAATAAAAAAAGTTTTATCGTTTTGTTATGATTTATATGATTCCGAATTTAAGTTTTTGCAATTTTGCGGCGATTGGGGCAAAGAGAGAACGCCTGTTATCGCTCCGGTGCATTGCGGAATAACCAAAATACAATCATTACGTGGGATTTCTTCTCACCAGACTAATCCTTTTTGTGCATTGCTTCGCAACGACTGTACCGAAACATACGGTGAATGTTATGGCGTGCAATTAATATATAGCGGGTCTTACACAATAACTGCGGAATCATCGACATACGATCCGCAGTTGCGCGTTCAAGGCGGAATAAACGATACCGGTTTTGAATGGTTGCTTGAGAGCGGAAAGAGTTTTGTTACGCCGCAAGCCGCGTTGTGTTATTCGAATGCCGGTTTGGGCAATTTATCTCGTAGCTATGCGGATTTTCTGCGGCAACAAATTATAAATCCTAAATATGTTTATAAATCGCGACCTATTGTAGTCAACAATTGGGAGGCGACTCATTGCGATTTTAATAACGATAATTTAATCCCGATAATCGACGCTGCGGCAGAATTGGGGATTGACACTTTCGTGCTTGACGACGGGTGGTTTGGAAAAAGAGATGATGATAAATCGGGATTGGGCGATTGGTTTGTCAATGAAAATAAACTTAAAGGCGGGTTGAAATTTTTAATAGATAGGTGTAAACGGCATGGGTTGAAATTCGGATTGTGGATTGAACCCGAGATGGTTAGCGAAGACAGCGATTTGTATCGTACACATCCGGATTGGGCAATAGGCAAAATAGGTATAGAGCCGAGCCGTCAACGCAATCAGCTTGTACTTGATTTTACCGATAAAGATATTGTCGATTATATTTATAACGCCGTTGAGAAAATATTGAGCGATAATGATATTTCTTATGTTAAATGGGATATGAACAGAAGTTTGACGGAGTATTTTTCCAATAGGCTCGATTCGCAACACCAGGGAGAATTTATTCATAGGTATGTGTTAGGTGTTTATGATTTGGCGGAACGCTTGACTAAAAGATTCCCCAATGTACTGTTTGAAGGCTGTTCGGCAGGGGGTGCGCGGTTTGATGCCGGGATGCTTTATTATTTTCCGCAAATTTGGACAAGCGACAATACCGATGCATTTGAGCGCGCAAAAATACAGTGGGGGACATCTGTTTGCTATCCTGTATCTGCTATGAGTTGTCATGTATCGGCGTGTCCAAACGAGCAAACGGGGCGCACTGTGCCTTTGAAAACGCGCGGTGCGATTGCATCGCTCGGAGCAACAGGCTATGAACTTGATTTGTCAAAACTTACAGATGATGAAAAAGCTTTAGTAAAACAACAAATAAAAGATTATAAGCAGATAGAAGAACTTGTTTTGAGTGGAGATTTATACAGATTGAGTAATCCTTTTATGGATGATTTTTTTTGTCAAATGCTTGTAAATAAAGATAAAACATACGCATACGCAGTCGGAGAAAGATTGCGCGGAGTTAAATACGAATACGACAGATTTATAAAATTAAGCGGATTAAACAGTAAAGCAAGATACGTCGTAAAAGAATTGGGTGTTGAAACAAGCGGGGAAGCATTAATGCAAATAGGTTTGTCGTTACCGAAGATGGGCGATTATGACAGTTGGGTATGGCATATAGAGAAAATTTAAGGGAATACAAATGAATGTAGTAATTACAGAAAATTATAATGAATTGAGTGAATGTGCAGCTCAGACGATATTATCAATCGTGAAAAACTATCCTTATGCTGTTTTGGGTTTGGCAACGGGAACAACACCTTTGGGACTTTATAAACTTTTGGCACAGGATCATAAAAAGAACGGGACAAGCTATAAACATATCCGCGCAGTTAATTTGGATGAATATAAAGGCTTGCCGCCGGAAAATAGCCAAAGCTATGCGTATTATATGCGTAATAATTTATTCGATTATCTGGACATAGATATTGAAAACACTTACATAGAAAACGGCATGGCAGAGGACGAACAAGCGGAGTGCAAGCGGTACGATAAATTGCTCGAATGTATGCGTCAAGACATACAGCTTTTAGGTTTAGGCGAGAACGGGCATATAGCGTTCAACGAGCCGAACACGCCGTTTGACAGTACGACGCACGTCGTCAATCTGACGGAAAGCACGATAAAAGCAAATTCGCGGCTTTTCAAAGATATATCCGTAGTCCCCCAACAAGCCTATACTATTGGGTTAAAAAGTATAATGCAGGCGAAAAAGATTTTAATTCTTGCAAGCGGAGCAAACAAGGCGGAAGCGGTGTATAAGACGGTAAAGGGCGAAATAACCGAAGAAGTGCCTGCAAGCATATTGCAGGCTCACCCCGATTGCACTATAATTGCAGACAGAGAGGCGGCAAAACTTTTATGAATATTTATACTGTTGATTTATATGAGCGTTACGGCATACCGCGCAATGGCGCAAACGGGGGTTATTTAACTTCGTATATCCGCGTCGAAAGCGCAGAAATAAAAAAACGCGTGCGTCCGTCGGTACTCATAATACCCGGAGGCGGATATCAGATACTTTCGGACAGAGAAGCCGAACCGATTGCAATTAAATTTTTGAACAGCGGATTTTGCGCGTTTGTGTTGTCATACAGCTTGCAGGCAAAATATCCCGCGCCGCTCAAAGAGGCTATGCTCGCCATGCGTTTTATTATAGATAATGCCGAAAAGTACAGCGCGGACAAAGACAAGGTCTGTGTTGTGGGCTTTTCGGCGGGAGGTCACCTTGCGGGTCTGCTTGCTACCCTGACGCAGGAGGAAAGCGTAATTTTTGGCAAAGAAGTTAAAAGCGTTCGTCCCGACGCCGTTTTATTGGCATATCCCGTTGTCACTATGAATAAGTTTACGCACTGCGGGTCGAGGGATACGATAACGGGCGGAGAAGGCGCGCTTTTAAATAAGTTATCCGTCGATATGCGTGTTGACAAAAATACTCCGCCTACGTTTATTTGGCATACCGTCAAAGACAGTTGTGTGCCTGTGGAAAACAGCCTGATGCTTGCGACGGCGTTAAGACAAAACTCAGTTCCGTTTGCGCTTCATATCTTTGAAGAGGGCGAACACGGTTTGAGTACCGCCGACGAAGAAACCTGCGATTTTTCTGTCGGACAGGAAAATGTAAAAACAGCCGCCAAGTGGTTCGATTTGGCGATTGATTGGTTGGGGACGAAAGGCTTTAAAGTAAAGGTGCTAAAATGATATTAACGAAAAATGCAAAAATCGTTTTTGCGGGCGATTCCGTAACTGATGACGGAAGAAAATATCCCGTCGGCGAAGGCGACGGTTTAGGCAACGGATATGTCAGTCTGATAGATACGTTTCTTGCGGTCGATTATCCCGAATTAAATTTACACTTAGTCAATATGGGTATAGGCGGCAACACGTCGCGGGACTTGCTCGCCCGTTGGGATACGGATGTAAACGCGCTTAACCCCGATCGCGTCGTCGTGCTTATAGGCATAAACGACGTTTGGCGACAGTTCGATAGCCCGACAAACCCCGAAGCGTCGGTTTTGCCCGAAGAATACGAGTCAAACCTCAATGCGATTTGCGATAATACAAAAGCAAAACTTATTTTTATGACGCCGTACTATCTGGAAACAAACGTAAACGACGCAATGCGAAAAAGATGCGACGAATATGCGGCTATATGCAAAAAGGTCGCAAACGCCCGCGATATACCCGTAATAGATTTGCAAGCGGCATTCGAGCAAATATTGAAATACCGCTACCCCGCATATATAATGTGGGATCGAGTTCACCCCGGCAGAATAGGCAGCATGATAATAGCCCGCGCGTTTTTGCAAAAGATCGGTTATGTACCAAAATACGACTTCAAGGTGTGATATGACTCTCGACGACAAAGCAATAATATATATCCCCGACGGAACGGAACAAGAGAAAGCATTATCTCGCACCACGCATTTGTGTATCGCCGCGCATCAAGACGACATAGAGTTCATGGCGTTTTCCCCCATAGCCGAGTGCTTCGGCAGTAAAGATAAGTACTTCTGCGGCGTGGTGACGACCGACGGCGCGGGGTCTCCGAGAAACGGCTTATACGAAAACTACACCGACGAGTACATGAAAACCATTCGCATAGACGAGCAAAAGAAAGCGGCGGCAGTGGGCGAGTATACCGCGCAAATACTTTTGGGCTATTCATCAAATGAAGTCAAGGACAAGAACAACGGACAAGTAATAAAAGATTACGTCGAGATATTAAAAGCGACAAAGCCCGAGTATGTGTATATCCATAACCTTGCGGACAAACACAATACCCACGTCGCAACTGCGGTAAATGCTATTAAAGCGTTAAGGCAATTACAGCCCGACGACCGCCCGAAAAAGGCTTACGGTTGTGAAGTGTGGCGCGATCTCGATTGGCTCAACGACGACGAAAAAATACTGCTCGATTGCAGCGGGCATCAAAACCTTGCGCGTGCACTGTCGAGCGTGTTCGACAGTCAGATAATCGGCGGCAAGCGGTACGACGTAGCGGTGGAAGGCAGACGGCTTGCCAACGCGACATTCGGACAAAGCCATTCTTGCGACACATACGCGGCGTTAAACTACGCTATGGATTTAACGCCGCTTATACACGACGAAACAATAGATATAGCCGAGTATGTTACGGGGTATATACAACGGTTTTCGGACAACGTAAAAGCCAATCTAAACAAACTATCATAAACGGGAGCATTGTACGAAAAATGCCCTACACCGTAGAACAAAAAA
>ERZ1643249.1764-NODE-1764-length-21185-cov-4.623284_pt1 | contig 21185 bp, 16 predicted proteins | sample MGYA00579263_ERZ1643249 | MGnify/ENA primary metagenome ERZ1643249 (study PRJEB29033, sample SAMEA4952264) | chicken gut metagenome | biome: Broiler Chicken; feature: Gastrointestinal Tract; material: Caecum | place: Ireland | collected 2018 | study: Broiler... | reverse complement strand
ACATCACTTTTGAGTGAAACGATGTCAGCTTTGACTTCGACCATGTCGGACTTGAGCTCCGCGACATCACTTTTGAGTGAAACGATGTCGGCTTTGACCTCAACCATGTCGGACTTAAGCCCCGACACATCATCCTTTACATTTTTTATCTCTTGTAGAATCAGATCAAGTTTATTATCCACAGTCATCACATCACCTCCCTCTGTGGTAATCCGAGTATAACACGGGTGACGGCCAGAAGCAATCAGTTTGTAACTGAATTTTTCTTTGGAAAAAAGGCCAAAAAAGTTGCTGTTTTTTTGGTAATTAAGCAGATAGAAAATGGGAGAAACTTGCCGTATACTTAGTTTACGTTTGGCAAAAAGAGAGCCGGATGACAAGACATAAAATTATCAGACAGGAGGATTTTCAAGGTGTTTTTTACGATTGAAAAATTCCAGAGAAGAGTGGAAGAGCTGGGCCAGAGAAGATATTTCGGCCAGCAGTGCATCGCACCGTTTACCGCTGCGCCGGGAACGCTTCCCGAGGACGAGCATTATCATCAGGTGCCGGAAAAAATTGAGGGGGAGCCTTTCCAGTTAAATGATTCCTTTATTGGAAGAGACCGTTATCTGTGGGCTGAAAAGGAAGTAACGCTTCCCTGTGCGAAAGAAGGCTGCCAGGTGGTGGGTCTGTTTAACTTCGGCGAGACCGGAGGAGGATATAACAGCGGATTTGAATCCCTGCTGTATGTGGACGGACATCCTTACCAGGGTGTGGATACCAATCATAACGAAGTGTTCTTCCAGGGAAAAGAGGGAGAAAAGGTACGGCTTACGTTCCTTCTGTGGACGGGACTGGAAGGCGGCGGCGTACACCGGACCTTCTATCATCAGCTGAAACAGGCGGATCTGGGATATCTGCATAAGAATACCGATGAGCTTTACTATTTTGCCCGCGCCATCACGGAGACCCTGATGCTGCTTCCGGAGGATGACGAGAATTACGCGTCCCTGAAGACGGCTCTGGACCGGGCGCTTCTGTACATTGACTGGGATGAGGATACCTTCTATGAGTCTGTGGACAAGGCGCATCAGGTGCTGATGGACGAGCTGGACCGGCTGGAGAAGCATACGGATGTGACAGTTCATGTGGTGGGCCATACCCATATCGACGTGGCCTGGCTGTGGCGTCTGAAACACACCAGAGAAAAAGCACAGAGATCTTTCTCCACGGTTCTGCGTCTGATGGAGCAGTACGACGAGTATGTATTCCTGCAGACTCAGCCGCAGCTTTACAAATATATTAAGGAAGACTGCCCCGAGCTTTATGAGGGCATCAGGAAGAGAGTTGCCGAGGGTAAGTGGGAGCCCGACGGCGGTATGTGGGTAGAGGCCGACTGCAACATTTCCTCCGGCGAGGCGCTGGTACGCCAGTTCCTTCACGGTACCCGGTTCTTTGAGCGCGAGTTCGGAAAGAAATGCGAGTACCTGTGGCTTCCGGATGTATTCGGCTACAGCTGGGCGCTGCCTCAGATTCTGAAGCTGTGTGAGATTGACACTTTCATGACCACGAAGATCAGCTGGAACCAGTTCAACTCCATTCCCGATGATCTGTTCAAATGGAGAGGAATCGACGGAAGCGAAATCCTCACCTACTTTGTAAATACACCCGGCGAGGGACAGGACACCTCTACCCGGTATTCCACCTACAACGGTATGGTGACTCCCCACTCCGTAATCGGAAGCTGGAAAAAATTCCAGAACAAGGATCTCAGCAAAGATACCCTGATCTCCTACGGATACGGAGACGGCGGCGGCGGTGTTACCAGAGAGATGCTGGAGCTGCGCCGGGCTATGGACAAGCTGCCGGGACTGCCCAATGTAAAGACGGGAACTGCCGGAGAATTCTTCCGCAAGATGCACGAGAATGTGGACAACACAGACCGTTACGTGCATACCTGGGACGGAGAGCTGTATCTGGAGTATCACAGAGGAACCTATACCTCTCAGGCATATAATAAGAAAACCAACCGCCATATGGAGAACAAGCTGGCGCAGATCGAGTGGCTGTCCTCCGTGGCATACATTCTGGGCGGCGAGTACGCGCAGCAGGAGCTGAACGACAGCTGGGAGTGCGTGCTGCTGCATCAGTTCCACGATATTATTCCCGGATCCTCCATCCACGAAGTATACGCGGATTCCCGGATCAACTACAAAGTGGCAGAGGACCGCGCTGACGGCGTGAAGGCGAAAGTGCTGGATAGCCTGACAGAAAATAAGGAGAATACCTTCGGTATCTACTCCACCAACAGCTTCGGCGGAAAAGAGCTGGTAAGCATTCCGGTACAGGGCTGCGGTTCCTTCCTGGACGAGGAGGGAAATGCTCTGGAGGCGCAGAAGACAGAGGAAGGCTATGATGTGCTGGTGAATGTGAAACCCTTTGCTGTCACCAATATCACCTTTGTTCCCGGCGCTGAGAAGGGAGCGGGAAAAACCTTTGTTATCGACGGCAGCAGCCTGGAGACACCTTTCTATTCCAGCAGCTGGAATGAGGAAGGACAGCTGGTGCGCCTGTACGACAAAGAGGCCTGCCGTGCCGTTCTGAAAGAGGGAGAAAAGGGCAATGTTCTGGAAGTGTACGAGGACAAGCCCATGGATTACGATGCCTGGGATATCGATATCTTCTATACCCAGAAGATGGAGACTATGAAGATCTGCCGCCCGGCCCAGGTGATTGCCGACGACGGACTGAAAGCTGTGATCCGTTTCACCTACAAATACCGGAAATCTGAGATTACACAGGATATGATCGTGTACAGAGATTCCAAGCGGATTGACTTTAAGACCCACGCGGACTGGCATGAGGATCACCGTCTGCTGAAGGCTGCCTTCTACACCGACATCCGTTCCACAAAGGCCACCTATGATATTCAGTTCGGCCATGCGGAGCGTCCCACCCACTGGAACAACAGCTGGGATTGGGCACGGTTTGAGGTGTGCGGCCACAAATGGGCGGATCTTTCCGAAACCGGCTACGGCGTCAGCCTGCTGAACAACTGCAAATACGGCTACAGCATCAAGGACAACGCCATGAAGCTGAGCCTTCTGAAGAGCGCGAAACATCCGGATACCACCGCGGATATGGGCGAGCATGACTTTACCTACGCGCTGTATCCCCATACGGGAGCGGTGACAGAGGGCGGTACCATCGAGGCCGCCAACCAGCTGAACCTGCCGGCACAGGCTGTGGCCGGAGGATTCGCAGAGCATCGCCGGATCGTGAAGGTTTCCGGAGACTGCGTACAGATCGATGTGGTGAAGAAGGCAGAGGATGAGAACTGCCTGATCGTGCGGCTGCACGAGTGCCGCGGCGGACACGGACAGGTGACCATGGAGTCCGAGTTCCCGGTGAAGAAGATTGTGCCCTGCAACCTGCTGGAGCATGACTGCGGAGAAGCTGTGGAAGGAAATTCCATGGAGGTCTCTGTTCATCCCTTCGAGATCAAAACCTATAAGCTTTATCTGTAAGTAAGAAATTACAATGGGATAACGGGCCGCTGCAAAGCGGGTGGGTCAGCTCACCTGCCGGCAGCGGCCCTGTTTATGCCTCAAAGAATACCACGACTGACCTGTTATAAATTAAAAAAAACAGGGTATAACATTGATTTTCCAACAAAAGTGCAGTAAGGTTAAATAAACAAGAGAAAAAGGTGATGGGGGTAAATGTACAATGGCAAAATCATATGAGATGGACATGACCAGCGGACCATTGCTGAAAAAAATTCTGATTTTTTCGGTTCCGCTGATGCTTTCCGGTATCCTGCAGCTTCTGTTCAATGCTGCGGATATCATTGTGGTGGGACAGTTCACAGGCAGCAGCGCGTTGGCGGCGGTGGGTTCCACCAGTTCGCTGATCAACCTGTTTGTTAATGTGTTTATTGGCTTTTCCATCGGCGCCAACGTGCTGGTGGCGCAGTATTTTGGGGCCAGGGACGAGAAAAATGTTCATGAAACCGTGCATACATCTATTCTTCTGGCTATTATCTGCGGGCTGATTCTGATCGTGGCGGGAATTTCTCTGGCGCCGCCCATGCTGGAGCTGATGGATACACCGGATGAAGTGCTGGGACAGGCGGTATTGTATATGCGGATTTATTTTGTGGGAATGCCTGCAACACTGGTGTATAATTTTGGAGCGGCAATTCTCCGGGCAGTGGGAGATACCAGAAGACCGCTGTATTATCTGTTTGTGGCGGGGTGCGTCAACGTGGTACTGAACCTTTTCTTTGTGGTGGTCTGCGGCCGCGGGGTGGACGGAGTGGCCATCGCCACTGTGATTTCCCAGGTGATTTCCGCCGCTCTTATCGTACGCTGCCTGGTAAAGAGCGATGGAATGTACCGGCTGAATCTGTCCATGCTGAAACTGCACAGGCAGAAAGTGATTCAAATAGCCAGGATAGGACTTCCCGCAGGATTTCAGGGAGCGATTTTCTCCATTTCCAATGTACTGATTCAGTCTTCCGTGAACTCTTTCGGATCCATTGCCATGGCAGGAAATACGGCGGCCTCCAATATAGAGGGATTTATTTATACCTGTATGAACGCGGTTTATCAGACATCCCTCAGCTTTACCAGCCAGAATCTGGGGGCCGGTAAGATCAAACGGATTTCCAGGATTCTTGTGGAATGTCTGGTTGTGGTGTTCCTTGTGGGAGCAGTGATGGGATTTCTGGCATACACCTTTGGCGCGGAGCTTCTCCGTATCTACTCTACAGATCCGGAGGTCATTGAAAATGGTCTGCACCGTATGCGGGTAATCTGCCAGACCTATTATCTCTGTGGAATGATGGATGTGACCGTGGGAGCGCTGAGAGGCTTGGGGTATTCGGTGATGCCCATGCTGGTTTCCCTGGCAGGCGTGTGCGGCGTCCGGATCGTATGGATTTTTACAGCTTTTGTCTGGAGCAGGTCGCTGTTTACGCTGTATATTTCTTATCCTATTTCCTGGGGAGCCACTTTTGTGATTCATCTCATCTGTTTCGCGGTGGTATACCGGAAACTGAAGGCACGGCGGGGCGCGCAGGCGTAACCGGATGGCCCGGGGAAAATGTCCCCGGGCCGCCAGAAGATATGAACAGGAGAGAAGCACCATGTATATTGCAGATTTACATATTCATTCCCGGTTTTCCCGGGCCACCAGCAAGGAAGGCGACCCGGAACATCTGAGACTCTGGGCGCAGAGAAAAGGAATCCGGGTGGTGGGAACGGGGGATTTTACCCATCCTGACTGGCGTCGGGAACTGGAGGAAAAGCTGGAAGAGGCCGGGGACGGTCTGTACCGGCTGAAAAAGGAATATCGGCTGGAGGACTGGCAGGCCTGCGGGGGCGAAGAGCCCCTTTTTGTTGTCTCCGGAGAAATCAGTTCCATTTACAAGAAAAACGGCAAAATGCGGAAGGTTCACAATGTGATTCTGCTGCCGGGGCTTGAGGAGGCGGACCGGCTGGCGGCCAGGCTGGAAGCCATCGGGAATATCCATTCGGACGGAAGGCCGATTTTGGGGCTGGACTGCCGGGATCTGCTGGAAATCCTTCTGGACACCTGTCCGGAGGGCATGCTGATTCCCGCCCATATCTGGACGCCGCATTTTTCCCTTCTGGGAGCCTTTTCCGGATTTGATACGGTGGAAGAATGTTTTGGGGATCTGACCCTGTATGTCCACGCGGTGGAGACGGGGCTTTCCTCGGATCCGCCCATGAACTGGCGGCTGTCCATGCTGGATGATTTTCAGCTGGTATCCAGCTCCGACGCCCACTCGCCGGCGAAGCTGGGAAGGGAGGCCACCCTCTTTGATGGGGAGCCTTCCTGGCAGGGCCTGAAGAAGGGAATCGAGACGGGAGACGGCCTGGGCGGAACCATTGAGTTTTATCCCGAGGAAGGGAAATATCATATGGACGGGCATAGGAAATGCCATCTCTGTCTGACGCCTGCCCAGACGAAGCAGTTCGGGGGCCGCTGTCCGGTGTGCGGGAAGAAGATTACCATCGGCGTCTATCATCGGGCGGAGGAACTGGCGGACCGGCCGGAGGGGTATGTGAAGCCCCGGGCCAAGTCCTATGAGAGCCTGGTTCCGCTGCCGGAGGTGATCGCCTCCGCCATGGGATTTTCCGCATCCAGCGTAAAAACCGCGAAACTGTACCGGGAAATGCTGACAGAGCTGGGACCGGAATTTGAAATTCTGCGCCGGGTACCGGAGGAAGCGGTCTGCCGGGTGGCGGGACTGCGGGTGGCAGAGGGCATCCGGCGGCTCCGGTCAGGCCAGGTGGAGAAAATTCCCGGATATGACGGGGAATACGGTATCATACGGGTGTTCGCTCCGGAAGAGGCGCGGGAGACGGAAGGCCAGATGGATCTGTTCTCCGGATTCGGAATACAAAACCCGGAAGAGACGCTTTCTGAGGAGGAGAGGCTGAGGCGACAGATCCTGGAGGCCAGGAAAGAACTGGCAGCAGAACGGGAGATCGAAGAGGCCGGTCAGGAAGCAGCTGCGCCCGGGCAAGGAATAGCTGAGTGGGAAGCGGCTGCGGCCAGGCAAGGGACGGCTGAGCGGGAAGTTGCTGCGGCCAGGCAGGAGGCGGAAGCTGTCGGATGGGACGCAGAGATTACCACGAGTGAAGATGGTGCGGCTGGCTGGGAGATGGAAGCGTCCGGGAAAGAAGCGGGAGCTGCCGCGGGGAAGTCAGATGTGGCCGGGCGCCGGATGGAGTCTGACGGAGAGGTTTCGGCAGCATATGGGAAACGTTCAAAAGAATGGCAGAAAACCGGCCAGGAAGCAGGGGAACAGGTGCATCCCGCGCTGCGGGAACTGAACCCGGCCCAGCGGAGGGCGGCCGAAGCCACCGCTGCGGTTACGGCCGTGATTGCGGGCCCCGGCACCGGCAAGACGAAGACGTTGATTTCCCGGATTCTCTGGATGCTGCAGGGAAGAAAAATCCCTGCTGGACAGATTACGGCAGTGACCTTCACAAAAAAGGCGGCCGCTGAGATGGAGGAACGTCTGAGCAGAGCCCGGGATGGAGGGGGACAGGCCGGGACTCATGAGAGGGACTGTGGCAGGGGCGCCGGATCCAAAGCGGGGACGGAGGATGAAAAGGTCCAGATCGGAACTTTCCACAGTATCTGTTACGGACTGCTGCGGGATCTGGGGAGGGAGTTCTCCCTGGCGGACGACAGCAGGCTGCAGGCGCTGGCGGAGGAGGCCAGAAAGGCATTCCGGCTGGAAATATCGGTCAGCGGATTTTTGCGGGAGGTGTCTCTTTGGAAAGCGGGACACGATAAGGAGCAGGAGGAAACCGTCCGGAAGGCGCTGGATTACTATGAGCAGCGGATGAAGGAAGAAGGTCTGGTGGATTTTGACGATCTGCTTCTGGAGGTGCTGAGGTTTCTGGAGCAGGGCGGCCGGCTGCCGGGCAGCGAACGGTTTCAGTATCTGCTGGTAGATGAATTTCAGGATATCAGCCCGGTGCAGTACCGGCTGATCCAGGCCTGGGGCGCTCTGGGAAAAGAAGTGTTTGTGATCGGTGATCCGGACCAGTCCATTTACGGCTTCCGGGGATCGGACGCCCGGTGCTTCGATGTGCTGCAGAAGGATTTTCCGGAAATGGAAACCATCCGTCTCGAGGAAAATTACCGGTCCACCCGCCAGATTCTCTCCAGCGCTCAGCAGGTGATTTCTCATAATCCGGGAGCGCCCCGCAGGCTTCATGCCGCCCGGGGAGAGGGCTGCCCGGTACGGCTGGTGCGGGCCGGCAGCGAGATGGCGGAGGCCATATTTGTGGCCCGGGAAATCAACCGGCTGATCGGCGGAATCGATATGGTAGACGTGCAGGAGGGAAAACGGAACCGGGAGGATGAAAATATCCGGAGCTTTTCCGACATCGCGGTACTGTACCGCACCCACCGCCAGGCGGAGCTTCTGGAAACCTGTCTGAAAAAAGAAGGGATTCCTTTCCAGGTGGCCGGGCGGGAGGATTATCTGAGGGATCCACTGGTGAGAGGAACGCTTCAGTTTTTTGAAAGCCTGAGAAATCCCGCTCATCTGGCCGCCAGAACAGAGGCGATCCGGCTTCTGTGGGGAACGGAGCTGGAGGACCTGGGTGAGCAGATTTACGGGAAACAGGCAGAAAAATACCGTCCTCAAATAAACCGGGAGAGACCGGTAAAGCTTCTTGGCGCCTGGATGGAGGAACTGGATCAGGGTTCCCTTAAGGCCATGGAAAAGCTTGTGGATCTGGCCCGATGCTATTCTTCCATGGAGGAGCTGCTGGATACGGTGGTATTCGGAGAGGAAGGCGATGTGAGGCGCATGGGAGAACAGGCCCGGGTAGCCGGATGTGTGACTTTGATGACATTGCACGGCTCCAAGGGACTGGAATTTCCGGTGGTGATTCTGTATGGAGTGAAAAAGGGCATGCTTCCGCTGGAGGGCGGCGGCCGTGCGGCAGATCCGGAGGAAGAGAGAAGGTTGTTCTTCGTGGGGATGACCAGAGCCAGGGAAGAGCTGGTGATTACAACTTCGGAGGAAGATTCCCCGTTTCTGGCAGAACTTCCCGGAGAATTGGTAAAGGAAGAACGAACAGGGAAAAAGAAGGAACCGGAGATGAAACAGATGAGCCTGTTTGACTTTATTTAAAATCTGCCGCCGGCCAGACGGCGCAGCGGGAATTGCGGAAACGTCTGCCGGCAGGAGCAGGGAGAATTTGGAGGAGATTATGAGACTGGAACTGGTGCAGAAGGCATTGAAGGAGAAAGGGATTCCGTATAATTATACAGAAGAAGACGGATGCGGAAGCATCGATTTTCTTTTTCGCGGAATTCCCTACCATGTGTGGGAATTTGAGGATGATGGATGGGTCGCGGAAACAAATATTGAGAATTCAGGGAGGAGTGAGGATATTGTCGGGGATTATGAGCGGAAAATTGCAGGTATGATTCTGGGGTGGCCGGAGATGGTGCAGCCGTAACGGAACTGTCGGAACAGTTCAGCTTTCCACTGTTCCGCGAGGTGTCACGCTGCTTTTGCAGCGGGATCCCGAGGCCTGTCGGCAGAAACCATTTTCTCCCCGTTGACATTTCCCCTCCCCTGTGTTAAGGTAAGAACAGTATGAAGAGACATTATCGTTTTCATGCAAATGTATGACCACTCTGCAAAGGCGCAGAGGAATGCCCAGACGGACAGGCGGGTCGGTTGCCGCAGTGGCGGAAGGCCACATTATTGATTGAGTTAGAAGCTCAAATTTTATAAGTTGATTACTTTATAATCAGTGCTGACGCACATCATCTTGTGAAACGGTCAATAAGAGCAGGAACAATATATTTGCTATCAGACTTGAAAACGTTACGTCTCATTTTTCATGCAGCAACAGTTTTCATGCGGAAAATAGTGTGATATTTGCGGATTGCGGACAGATGATGGTATGTCATCTGTCCTTTTTTTGATAAGCCCGGAGGGTATCCGCGTGGATGGACAGACTTGTTTGCAGCGCAGTCTTTTCCGGCTGTCTGGGAACGGGACAAAGAGGAAAGAAAAGCGGAACAGAAAAAAGGAAAATCGCCCGTCTGCCGGGCGTAAAAATACAGGCGGTCCCCGGGGACTGCCGGACGGACGAGGTAGTTGGAATGGACAGAGAAAATCAGAAGAGAGCGCCCATCTGCGAGGCGCTGGAACGGTTCCGGAGACAGCGGGTGGTGCCCTTTGACGTGCCGGGACATAAAAGAGGAAGGGGAAACCGGGAACTGGTGCAGCTTCTGGGAGAACGGTGTGTGGGGCTGGATGTGAATTCCATGAAGCCCCTGGATAATCTCTGCCATCCGGTTTCCGTGATCCGGGATGCGGAGGAGCTGGCGGCGGATGCCTTCGGCGCGGCCCACGCGTTTCTGATGGTGGGCGGAACCACCTCCGCGGTGCAGGGCATGGTGCTTTCCGTCTGTAAGGCGGGGGACAAGATTATCCTCCCCAGAAACGTGCACAAGAGCGTCATCAACGCCATGATTCTCTGCGGCGCCATTCCGGTGTATGTGAATCCGGAGGTGAACAGCAAGCTGGGGATTTCCCTGGGCATGGAGACGGAGCAGGTGCGCCAGGCCATGGACGCCAATCCTGACGCGGTGGCGGTGCTGGTGAACAATCCCACCTACTACGGCATCTGCTCCGATCTGCGCAGCATTGTGAAGATGGCCCATGAGCGGGGCATGAAGGTGCTGGCGGACGAAGCCCACGGAACGCATCTGTACTTTGGCGAGGGGCTGCCGGTGTCGGCCATGGAGGCCGGGGCGGATCTGGCGGCGGTGTCCATGCACAAGTCCGGCGGAAGTCTCACCCAGAGCTCCCTGCTGCTTTTGAACAAGGGCGTGAACCAGGATTATGTGCGCCAGATCATCAATCTGACCCAGACCACCAGCGCCTCCTATCTGCTGCTGTCCAGCCTGGATATTTCCCGGAGAAATCTGGCGCTGAGAGGGAAGGAGTCCTTTGCCAAGGTGATGGAGATGGCGGAGTACGCCCGGCAGGAGATCAACGCCATCGGCGGCTATTACGCCTATGGCAAGGAACTGGTGAACGGTACCAGCGTCTATGATTTCGATGTGACGAAGCTGGCGGTGTATACCCTGGACAACGGCCTGGCGGGAATCGAGGTGTACGACCTTTTGAGGGATGAGTACGATATTCAGATCGAGTTCGGAGATATCTGCAACATTCTGGCCTATATTTCCATCGGAGACCGGATTCAGGACATTGAGCGGCTGGTGGGGGCGCTGGCGGATATCGAGCGGCTGTACAAGAAGGACAGCACCGGCATGCTCAGCGGCGAGTACATTGCCCCCAAGGTGGTGGCGTCCCCCCGGGAGTCCTTCTACTCCCACAAGATTTCCCTTCCCATCCGGGAGACAGCGGGAAGAATCAGCGGGGAATTTGTCATGTGCTACCCGCCGGGTATTCCCATCCTGGCTCCCGGCGAGGAGATCACCCAGGAGATCGTGGAGTATATCCTGTACGCCAAGGAGAAGGGCTGTTCCATGCAGGGAACGGAGGACCCGGAAGTGAATCATCTGATGGTACTGGAGGGATAAGAGATGGAGATCTGGTTTTCAGAAATGCACACGGACAATGTGAAGCTGTCCGTGCGGATCAACCGGCAGCTGTTTTCCGGTGAGAGCGAGTATCAGAGAATTGATGTGTTTGATTCGGAAGATCTGGGAAAATTCATCGCCCTGGACGGGGAGATCGTGTTCTCCGATCAGGACGAGTTTATCTATGACGAGATGGTGGCCCATGTGCCCATGGCGGTGCACCCCAATGTGAAGAAGGTGCTGATCATCGGCGGCGGCGACGGCGGCGTGGCCGGAGAGCTGCTCCGTTATCCCGGGATCGAGTCCATCGATGTGGTGGAGACGGATCCCATGTTTATCGATGTGTGCCGGGAATTTTTCCCGGAGACGGCCAAGAGCCTCACCAACGAGAAGGTGTATGTATTCTGCGAGGACGGCCTGCGGTTTCTGCGGCGGAAAACGGATGTGTACGACCTGATCATCAACGATTCCACGGATCCCTTCGGCTACACGGAGGGGCTGTTTACCAAGGAATTTTACGGCAGCTGCTATAAGGCGCTGAAGGACGACGGGGTGATGGTGTACCAGCACGGAAGCCCCTTCTACGATGAGGATGAGGCGGCCTGCCGGACCATGCACCGGAAGGTGTACCGGTCCTTCCCCATCAGCCGGGTATATCAGGCCCATATTCCCACATCTCCGTCCGGCTACTGGCTGTTCGGGTTTGCCTCGAAGAAATATCATCCCCTGAAGGATTTCCGCCCGGAGGAGTGGAACACCCTGGGGATCAAGACGGAGTATTATACCACGAACCTGCATCTGGGGGCGTTCATGCTACCCAGATATGTGGAAGATTTACTGGAAGAGGAGGAAAAATACAGATGAGCAGATTAATGATTATCGGATGCGGCGGAGTGGCTTCCGTGGCGGTGCACAAATGCTGCCAGAACAGCCAGGTATTTTCGGAGATTATGATCGCCAGCAGGACCAAGTCCAAATGTGACGCCCTGAAAGAGAAGCTTCAGGGAAAGACGGACACCAAAATCACCACCGCCCAGGTGGACGCGGACAATGTGGAGGAACTGACGGAACTGATCCGTTCTTATCAGCCGGACGCGGTGCTGAACCTGGCGCTTCCCTACCAGGATCTGACCATCATGGACGCCTGCCTGAACTCGGGAGTGGATTACATCGATACGGCCAATTACGAGCCGGAGGATACCGACGATCCCCAGTGGAGAGAGATCTATGAGGAGCGGTGCAAAAAGGAAGGATTTACCGCCTATTTTGATTATTCCTGGCAGTGGGCTTACAAAGAGAAATACGAGAAGGCCGGTCTTACGGCGCTTCTGGGAACCGGTTTTGACCCGGGCGTGACCAGCGTATTTGCCGCTTACGCCCAGAAGCATTATTTCGACCAGATCGATACCATCGATATCCTGGACTGCAACGGCGGAGATCACGGCTATCCCTTCGCCACCAACTTCAACCCGGAGATCAACCTGCGGGAGGTTTCCGCCAACGGCTCCTACTGGGAGAACGGTCACTGGGTGGAGACAGAACCCATGGAGATCAAGCGGGAGTATGATTTCCCCCAGGTGGGCAAAAAGGATATGTATCTGCTGCACCATGAGGAGATTGAGTCCCTGGCGAAGAACATCCCCGGCGTGAAGAGAATCCGTTTCTTCATGACCTTCGGACAGAGCTATCTGACTCATATGAAATGCCTGGAGAACGTGGGCATGCTGTCCACCTCCCCGGTGGAGTTCAACGGCCAGGAGATTGTGCCGATCCAGTTCCTTAGAAAGCTGCTTCCGGACCCGGCTACCCTGGGCCCCAGAACCGTAGGTAAGACCAATATCGGCTGTATTTTCCACGGAACCAAGGACGGCAAAGAAAAGACCATCTATATCTATAATGTCTGCGACCATCAGGAGTGCTACCGGGAGGTGGAATCCCAGGCGGTTTCCTACACCACCGGCGTTCCGGCCATGATCGGCGCCATGATGGTGGTTACCGGCCAGTGGAAGAAGCCCGGCGTGTTCAATGTGGAAGAGTTTGATCCCGATCCCTACATGGAGGCCCTGAACAGATGGGGTCTGCCCTGGACGGTCTGCGAGGATCCGGAAACGGTGGAATAAATGAAGATTCAGGAACTGAAAACCCCCTGTTATGTCATTGATGAGAAAAAACTGAGAGAAAATCTGGAGATTCTGGCCGGTGTGCAGCAGCGCACCGGCTGTAAGATCCTTCTGGCCCAGAAAGCCTTTTCCTGCTTCCATGAGTATCCTCTGATCGGGAAATACCTGAAGGGAACCACAGCCAGCGGCCTTTTCGAGGCCAGGCTGGGAAGAGAGGAAATGAACCTGGAGAATCATGTATTTTCCCCGGCTTACCGGGAAGAGGAGATGGATGAGATCGCCGGCCTGTGCGATCACATTGTGTTCAATTCCTTCGGGCAGCTGGAAAAATACGCCCCGCGCTTAAAAGGCAAGAGTATCGGTCTGCGGATCAACCCGGAGTGTTCCACCCAGGAAGATCACGCCATCTACGATCCCTGCGCTCCCGGCTCCCGGCTGGGTGTGACGGCCAAAAAGTTCCGGGAAAATGCAGAGCGCAGCCCGCAGCTTCTGGAGGCGCTGGACGGCCTGCATTTTCATACCCTCTGCGAGCAGAATTCCGACGATCTGGAGCGGACGCTTGCGGCGGTGGAGGAGAAGTTCGGCCAGTGGCTGCCCCGGATGAAATGGCTGAATATGGGCGGCGGTCACCATATCACCCGGGCGGATTATGATATTGACCGGCTGGAGCGCTGTATCCGCCGGATGCAGGAGCGGTACGGGGTGGAAGTGTATCTGGAGCCCGGAGAGGCGGTGGCGCTGAATGCCGGTTATCTTGCCACCCAGGTGCTGGATGTGGTGGAAAACGGCATCCAGACGCTGATTCTGGACGCCTCCGCTGCCTGCCACATGCCGGATGTGCTGGAAATGCCCTACCGGCCGCCCCTTCGTGATTCCGGCAAGCCGGGAGAGAAGCCCTGGACCTACCGGCTGTCCTCCTACACCTGTCTGGCGGGGGATATCATCGGGGATTATTCCTTTGACAGAGAAATTCAGGCAGGCGACCGGCTGTATTTTGAGGATATGGCCATCTATTCCATGGTCAAGAACAATACCTTCAACGGAATCGGACTGCCGGATATCGCAGTGATGGACGAGAACGGAGACTGCCGGGTGATCCGCAGCTTCGGGTATGAGGATTTTAAAGAGCGGCTTTCTTGAAAGGATTCGTAAAATATGAAGAGATGGAAAACACTGCCTGCCCGGGAGGGCTTTCACATGCCCGGCGAGTTTGAGCCGCACCGGGGCTGTATCATGATCTGGCCTGAGCGCCCGGGTTCCTGGGCTTACGGCGCGGCTGCGGCCCGGAGGGCCTTTGCTGCCGTGGCCGAGGCCATTGCGGACAGCGAAGAGGTATATATGCTGGTACGGGAAGATTTGATGGAGACAGCCCGGGAAATGCTCTCTGACAGGATCCGGCTGCTTCCCATGGACTCCGATGACGCCTGGGCCCGGGACGTGGGCCCCACCTTCGTGGTCAGCGGCCAGGGAGTGGTGCGGGGCGTGGACTGGCAGTTCAACGCCTGGGGCGGCACGGTGGACGGCCTGTATGCCAGCTGGGGCAAGGATAATCAGGTGGCCTCCCGGTTCTGTGAGCAGCTGGGCTACGATATCTATGATGCTCAGGATTTTGTGCTGGAGGGAGGCTCCATCCACTTCGACGGAGAGGGAACCGTGCTGGTGACGGCCTCCTGCCTGCTGAGCGCCGGGCGCAATCCCCGGCTTTCCAGGGAGCAGATTGAGGAAAAACTGCGGCAGTATCTGGGGGCAGAGAAGGTACTCTGGCTGCCCCGGGGTATTTATCAGGATGAAACCAACGAACACGTGGACAACGTCTGCGCCTTTGTGCGGCCCGGGGAAGTGGTGCTGGCCTGGACGGATGATCCGGAGGATCCCCAGTATGAGCTGTCACAGGCATGTATGGAATATCTGGAAGCGGAACGGGACGCCCGCGGGCGGAAACTGGCGGTACACAAACTTCCCATCCCTGCCCGGCCGGTGTGCGTGACTCAGGAGGATCTGGACGGACTGGAGTTTGAACCCGGCGAGGACGAGCGGGAAGCCGGCGAACGGCTGGCGGCCAGTTATGTAAACTTCTACATTTCCAACGGAGGCATCATCCTGCCCCAGTTCGGCGATGAAAATGATGAAAAAGCGGTGGACATTCTGGGAAAACTGTTTCCGGATAGGAAGATTTATCCCATCCCTGCCCGGGATATTCTGGTGGGCGGAGGAAATATCCACTGCATTACCCAGCAGATCCCCCGGGGACGGCAGGAGTAAGCGGGGATACCTTTATGGCCATGCGGCCGGAAAGTGAGGAAACCCCGCAAGGGGATACCTTTATGGCCATGCGGCCGGAAAGTGAGGAAATCCCGCAAGGGGATACCTTAATGGCCATACGGCCAGAAAGAGAGGAAATTATGCGAAATGTGACGGTTGGGGCGGTGCAGATGAGCTGCAGCTGGGACGTACAGGAGAATATTGAGAAGGCGGACGCGCTGGTGCGGAAGGCTGCCAGGGAGGGCGCGCAGGTGATTCTTCTGCCGGAGCTGTTTGAACGGCGGTATTTCTGTCAGGAAAAGCGGTATGCGTATTATGATTTCGCGACGCCTGCCAGGGAGAATCCGGCGGTTCGGCATTTTCAGAAGGTGGCCTGGGAACTGGGAGTGGTGATTCCCGTGAGTTTTTATGAGCGGGACGGCCTGAGGCTTTTTAATTCTGTAGCGGTTCTGGACGCGGACGGAACCAATCTGGGGGTCTACCGGAAGACCCATATCCCGGACGACCATTACTATCAGGAGAAATTTTATTTTACGCCCGGAAATACCGGATTCAAGGTATTTTCCACCAGATACGGAACCATCGGCGTGGGTATCTGCTGGGATCAGTGGTTCCCGGAGACCGCCCGGTGCATGGCTCTGATGGGAGCGGAGCTGCTGTTTTATCCCACGGCCATCGGCAGCGAACCGATTCTGGACTGCGACAGCATGCCTCACTGGAGAAGAACCATGCAGGGCCACGCCGCCGCCAATCAGGTGCCGGTGATTGCCGCCAACCGGGTGGGGACGGAGGAAGTTGTGCCCTGCCAGGAGAACGGAGGACAGAAGTCCTCCCTGAAGTTCTACGGCTCTTCCTTTATCACGGACGGAACCGGCGGCCTGGTGAAGGAAATGGGAAGGGCGGAGGAAGGCGCAATCTGCGCCTCCTTCGATCTGGATCAGCTTCGGGATGAGAAGTTTGAGTGGGGCCTGTTCCGGGACCGGAGGCCGGAAATGTACGGGGAAATCGGAAAATAAAGAGCGGGCTTTATTATTGCGGCGCTTCCAGCTGGCGGATCACCCGGCAGGGATTTCCCACAGCCAGACAGTAGGGCGGTATGTCTTTGGTGACCACGCTGCCGGCTCCGATGACACTGCCTTCACCGATGGTCACTCCGGGCAGGATGATGGCGCCGGTGCAGATCCATACGTTGTCGCAGATGCGGACGGGATGGGCGTATTCCAGGCCCTCTGCCCGCTGCCGGACGTCCATGGCGTGCTCTTCCGTGACAATGCGCACATCAGGCGCCACGAACACATGGTTTCCGATGGTGATTTTTCCGCTGTCCATCAGACGGCAGTTGACATTCAGAAATACATGGTCTCCCAGGGTGGTGTTGTACCCGTAGGTGCAGAAAAGCGGCTGTTCCACCGTGCAGTCCTCCCCTACGCTGCCCAGAAGCTCTTTGATGGCAGCCTGCCGCGCGCCGCGGTCCAGAGGATGGATCTGGTTGTATTCATAAAGTTTCTGTACGGTAATATCCCTGTCTGCGGAAAGCTCAGGGTCTGCGGGCTGATACAGGAGCCCGGCATAAGATTTTTCCCGTTCTGTCATGGGTATGCCTCCTTTTGAGGGACGGGAGCGGCGAAGAAAAAAAGGCGTATTTGCTGGTCACGGCCTGCTGCCCGCCCGATGGTTTCTTTTCCTCATCATATAGAGAACGGGAGCGGAAGTCAATGGAAAATCCGGCTCTTTCGGATATGCTGCCGGGAGGCCGGGCGGTCGTGGCAGCCGCGAAAACCCAGGCGAAAATTTCCGGGGATCCGGAGAAAATACAGCGAAATATCAGAAAAACGAAACAGGAGGATACGGAAATGTTTGAGCGGATCGATTACGAAGTAGCGCGCATCGATGGGGATTACGCTTACCTGCGGCGCCTGGACGGGTCGGAGGCGGAGGAAAAATGCGTGGCCAGAGCCCTTCTTCCGCCGGAGATCACGGAAGGAAGCCAGGTGATTTATGAGATGCTGGAATATCGGATGGCGTAGCAAAAACGCGGCATCGTCATGGAGCGCTGTCTCCGGAAACAGAAAAACCGAGATAGAGATTCCGAAGAGAAGGATACCGCTCTTCGGATAAACGGGATGGTCCCGGCAGAGGAAGGAAAGTCTGCCGGGACTTTTTTTCATTGAATTGTTAAAGTTCACCTAGTTGTCATATCCGTGGGAAAATGTTAAGTTTTACATAACAGAAGATAGGAACACCTGACGGCAGGTGGTACCAGGGGGGATGGGTGTGAATGATACAGAAAAAAGAATTCTTGCGCTGGCAGAGGAATGCATCAGGCTGGGAAAACAGGAACGCCCGGAAAAACAGTGGATCGGCAGGATGTATGAACGGTTCCGGGCGGCCAACGGGATGCCCGGGAAGGCGGAAACGGACGGTCTGATTTTTCGGAAAATGTATGGAAATGCACCGGAAAAAGCATCGGATACTTTGAAAATCCGTTACTGGAGAACCGGCAGGCATCTGCCGGGGAGCCGAGAGCAATGTATGGCTTTCGGCAGAGCGCTGGAGTTATCCGCAGACGAGACGCAGTATCTGATTCAGGGCTACTACGACCGGTGTGACAGGGTATTTGAAACGGAGGAGCCGGATGCGGTTTATCTGGAAAGAATACGGCTTCTTGGACAGCTGAAGCAGGAATATCTGGACAAGGTGCATCCGGTGATACGGCTGCAGATTTATCAGGCGGGAACAGAGCTGGAACAGAGTCTGCGCCATTTGTATTATACGGATGCCAGCAGGTATTTCAGCTTCCGGGAGCCGGAGAAAATTGAGATCGGACGTCACATCACCAGCATTAATTATCTTTCGGAATTCGGGCGGCAGATGAAGCTTCTGGGAGAAATTCCCAGGCGAACCATGATCCGGCATCTGCTGCTGTTTGGCATGCCATTTATTAACCGACGGCTGATTAGCTGCCGCCTGGAACATTTTGGCTATCTGCCGCTTTCCCCGGATCATACGCAGGTGGACGGAAGCCGTCTGGACCGGCTTATTTGGCGGAAAGAATGCGGGCCGCGGAGACCTACAGTCAGAGCCTTTATACGGTACAGGAGACCCGCGAGCTGTCGGTGAGCGTGTCCGGGAGGCGGTATGAGGGTCTGAACGGGATTGCCGAATACCATACGGACGAAGCAGGACGGCTGGATCTGGCCGTGATTCTGGATTTTGTCCGGCTTGCGGCCCGGGGACAGGCGCCGGAGAATGAAGGAGTTCTTCTGGAAGGAAAGGATGCGGCGGTTTTGTGTGCCGGATATCTGGCAGAGGCCCGGGACATTCGGCAGGTTCCGCTGGAACTTTTCTGCCGGGATCTGGATCGCTGCGCTGTATCCTATGAGGAAGCCATGATGCAGGCCCAGATGATTACCTGTCTGGCAGGGAAACTGGAAAAATCGTAAACTGCCTGACCGGAAAATGAAGAAATCCTCCGCGTTTCTTTGCGGCTCACCTGCCGGAAGCGCGGAGGTTCTCCATATTTAACGGGTCGGAGACAAGGAGGAATTGTGCGTATGGAACAGGATCTTATACAGCAGCTGGAAGCATGTGAGACGGAAAGCCGCAGCCTCATCCGCCAGGGCAACATCCGCGGGCTGGAGCCGGTGATGCGCCGCTGGGAGGATCTTCTCTCCCGGTGCCAAAGTCAGGGACTGGATACGGCAGACAGCCATTATTTCGCCATGGTTTTTTATCAGCTCAACGGGGCGTTATACCAGAATGTGGGACAGGGCAGACAGATGGCGGAAAGTTTCCTGGACGGAGAAAAGGAAGCGGTACGGTGCGGGGAACTGCTCATGATGTCCGGAGAGGCCGGCCAGGCGCCGGAACGCCATCTGATCATGGCGCAGAACTGCGGAGAATATTTACGGATGGCTGCCGCAGCGCTGGAGACGGAAAACAGCGGCGCGGCATTTCGCATGGCCTGCGCAGGAGCGCGGATTTCCGACTGGCTGTGGCCGATGCTGGACAACGATGCAGCCCGGACGTCTGCGGAGGGAAGCCTTCAGATTTTTTCCATGTATACGGCTTGCGGAAGATGGAAAGAGGGAACTGAATGGGCCCGGAAAGCGGCTGGCCGGTTTGAAGAGCTGCATCGCAGAACAGGGGAAGCCACGGATCTCTGTTCACAGTGGAAAGCGGAAATGGCCGTGCTGCTGCAGGCTCTGGCCCAGGAGGGGGAAGGGGCCGGTCAGTTGGCCGGGTATCTGGAAAAGCTGGAGACCTTGGAGGGGCAGCTGTCCGCCCAGGGCGGGGGAAAAACGGACCCTGCTTTCTGGCAGATCCAGGCGCTGTCTGTGATGGCTCTGGCAGCTCTGGGGACCGCTGCCAGCCTGCAGAAAAATAAAAAAGAGACGGAGGCTTATCTGTCCGCATGTTGCCGGAAAGCACAGCAGGCATTCCAGACAGCTCTGCGGACAGGGGCTGGAGGCGTATCTGACGCGGCCTGGCAGAAAGTAGGAAATGAGATTTTTAACGCCTACCTTTCCGGTGTCATGATCTGGGGCAAATACTGTTTCCAGGAAAAACGTTTCCAGGAGGCCAAGGAGCAGTATCTGGAAATTCTCCGCCAGCTGGACGGAAATCCTTTTGGGATGCAGCAGGCGGCACAGCTGCTGTGCCGGATCCAGATCTATACAGAGCTGGGACAAATGGCGCTGGAGACAGGCGATGCGGTCGGGAAGGCGGATTTTTATTACACCCATGCGGCGCAGGATGCCTGGGAGGGCGTGAAAAACAGCCAGACCCCGCAGATGCTTCAGGCAGCTGTGCTGGCGCTTCTGGGGGCTGCCGAAATCAAGCGTCAGACGGATCCCGCCCAGGCCGACGGATACGCCAGACAGGGACTGGAGGTATGCGGGCTGCTGGAGAAGATGGGAGGAGATGGATTCTCACCGGGAGAGGTGCAGCAGCTGCGGCGGGAATTTGAAAAATCGCTGAATCAGAAGCCGGGGCTTCTGGGGCGGCTGTTTGGAAAACGCAAAAGATGAGAAAGTAGAGAGGGGGATTTTTTATGATTTCATTGCTGGGGCCGTATTTTTTGACTTTTATCGGCATTATCATCAGCGGCGTACATGACTTTCCTGCCATGGCCATACTGCTGACCGTAATCGGTGTGCTGTGGACCCTGATCGGAGGCAAGATGAAAGGGTATGATAAGGTGGGAATTCTGATTTCCGAAGCAGTCCACGCGGTAATCTGGATCGTCTGCAAGTTCTTCCCCATGTTCGGCGCGAAGCTTCTGGGCGGCGCCGTCGGCCTGGTGATTGCCATAGCCATTGTGGCGGTGGTGGTATCCTTTTTCTTTGGGGGATCATCGGATCAGGATACCAGGCAGCAGACGGGCGGCGGTACCGGCGAAGTGATATATCCCAGTACGATTTACGACGAGGATAACCGGGCCTGGCAGAAAATGCACGATAACGGACGGGGAGAGGCGTCCTTTCAGAATGACAGAGGAGAGAGCGTTTACTTCTATCCTTCCAACCGGTACGGAAACACCGCGTCGGCGGGCGGAAGGAGATTTCACTGGTAAAACTGACATAAAGAAAACCCGGACAACCGATTTGGCGGCTGTCCGGGTTTTCTTTATGTCTGTGATTTCCGACAGAAATTATTTCTGCATAATATGAATGGCAAATCCGCCGTACTCGC
>ERZ1643249.1760-NODE-1760-length-21192-cov-5.186308_pt1 | contig 21192 bp, 19 predicted proteins | sample MGYA00579263_ERZ1643249 | MGnify/ENA primary metagenome ERZ1643249 (study PRJEB29033, sample SAMEA4952264) | chicken gut metagenome | biome: Broiler Chicken; feature: Gastrointestinal Tract; material: Caecum | place: Ireland | collected 2018 | study: Broiler... | reverse complement strand
ACTCAAATCCGACATGGTTGAGGTCAAGGCCGATGTCTCGGAGCTCAAGTCTGACATGGTCGAGGTCAAAGCCGATATTTCTGGCCTCAAAGAAAACGTTGCGGAACTCTACAATAAAACAGATATCCTGAGAATGCGCCAGGATATCACCAACAGGAAACTTGACGATCTTCTCTGGGAAGTAAGATCTTCCAGGCGGGAAATCTGCCGGGATATCCACCATTTGAAAGACGTCACAGAAACCCTTGTTGCAGTTCTGCAAAGCCATGATATGTTACCCGTTCTCTGATCCCAAAACTGTTGTCATCTCCCGCGTGTACAATTCCACATGATTTACCGCAATGGAAAGAGCTCCCGAGAGTTTCCCATTGTCATGAATAACAGCAAGAGCTGCGGCCCCATATGGGAAACCGCAGCTCTTTACAAGTCAGTCTTCTCTGTAAGCTATATTTTCCGCCGATGATCCGGCGCCCTCTTCCGGGCTTTGCCAGATCACAGCATTTGTTCCGTTTCTGTCAGATCAGGAATTTTCTTCCGCCTGATAAGCTTCCAGGGCATCCTGATAGGCCTTCAGCGTCCGGTCATCCCGGCAGACCATAGTCACCGTTTTTACCACCTGTGTCCAGCGCAGAAACTCACAGATCGTCCGCACCGCAATAGGGGCCGCCTGCTCCACAGGATATCCATATACTCCTGTACTGATAGACGGAAACGCAATGGTCTCAAATCCCTGGCTTTCCCCCAGTTTCAGGCAATATTCATAGCAGCTTTTCAGCAGCAGATCTTCATAATTATTGCCTCCGTGCCAGACAGGCCCTGGTGTGTGCATCACATACCTGGCCGGAAGCCTGTATCCTTTCGTCAGCTTGGCCTTTCCGGTTTCGCATCCTCCCAGGGTTTTACACTCTTCCCGAAGCTCGGGGCCTGCCGCCCGGTGAATGGCGCCGTCCACTCCTCCTCCGCCCAGAAGGGAGGTATTGGCAGCATTTACTATTGCATCCACAGCGTATGTAGTGATATCGCCTTTCTCAATCCTAAATTCTCCCATAATAATCCTCCTGCCGACTTGCTCTTCCTATTATAAACGCTTCGGCAGGAAATAACAACACATTTCAGAGAATTTCCTTTTTCGCGCTTTATTGACGCAATAGTTCAGTAACCTGCTTCCTCCAGAATTTCTCCAAAACTTCTGGTGAATTCAGCGGCGCCGTCCCCATACAGATGGCCTTCATAATCCGCAAACTCTTCCAGCTGTGAAGGCATCCCGTATTCCCAGCCCCTGGTAAAATCATAATAAGGAACTCCTGCTTTTTCCATATAGGAATCGAAATACGCCGCCGCGCTGTCATAAGCATCCTGATATTTCTCATAGGTTACCCGGGGAACCGGCGTGGTCACGGCAATCAGCCGGATCCCTTCTTTTTCACAGAATTCAGCCAGCTTTTTAAAATACTTTCCGGCATCCGGATTCAGCTCGTCTTTTGAAAAAAGCACCGGCTGATCCTCCTGCGTCCTGTCACTCTCCACCGGTTTGCGCACGATCATTCCATCCTGACGATAATCCTGTACCGGACTGGAAAATGGCTCCACCCCATAATTCTTATAGACATTTCCTCTCTTCTGCTCCAGAATCTGCGGCACCTGACGGATCTCCTTCCGATACAGATACCATGGGAAAAGGGTGGTCCGAAAATCCGCCTGCATCATCTTTTCCAGAAAATACTCTGCCTTCACCGGCGAAAACTCCATTTCCTGATAAAAGACCGCGTAATCCGCCGTCTGATTCGGCTCCGTCACCCAATATCCTGGATCTACCTCCAGGATTACCCGGGAAAGTTTCCTGTTCCTGGCAGCTTCCTTCACCAGAAAATAGGCATCCACAGGATATTCCCCTCCCTGGCATACGTTGATGGAAATCTTCCCGGTAACTTCCTGCATCACAGCCGGATCCAGTCCGCATTTTCCGTGGGAGGATCCCACAAATACTTCCTCATACCGGGCCGTCCGCAGATTATGCGCGTCCACCCGGGTATAAGTATAGGGGATCATACAGACATTTAAAAACCCGTTTACAGCCACACAAAGCATCAGGAACAGGCCGCACCACGCTATCCGTTTAAAACTGCGCATAGATAAATCCTCCTGTAGTTGCGGGAAACTGTCCCAGCATAGGGATCGCAAACAGTATTGCGCCATATACCGCCAGTCTTACCAACGCCGGCCCCGCCGCCAAAACTGAAAATACGTCCCTGCCCCGCTCCTGGAAAAAACTGACCGAAAAGAGAATGACGCAGCCCGTCAAAAGTACTCCCAACGCTAAGGCCGTATACGCGGCTGTTCCACCCACTCCCACAGGAACCGACAGAAGCGCGGAGGGTTTCCAGCAGGTCACGGTATTTTTCATCATCCGCAGTGCCTGTCCCACCGTATCTGCCCTGTCAAAAAACCAGCTGATATTTACCAGCAGAAATGTCCTTGCTATTTGAAAAATCTGCCAGTATGCTTTTTTGTCATCAATACGGCATGACTTTTTCCATTTCCGAAAGTTTACATTCATCAGTCCGCTGAATGCGATAAGCATACCATTGTACATACCGTAAACGATATATTTCCAGGCAGCTCCATGCCATACTCCCACCAGGAAAAAGACAATCAGATTCGCCAGGCAGATGGGAAGGGTGCGCCCCGTACTCCTTCCGAAAACCCTTCTGGAAAATTTTCCAAACTTGCCCATCCATCGGGAAAGGGAAACCGGATAAAATACGTAATCTTTCATCCATGTACCCAGAGTAATATGCCACCGATGCCAGAAATCCGTGATCGTTCTGGCAAAATACGGCCTCCGGAAATTTTCATCCAGGGAGATGCCAAACAGCAGGGCGATTCCTGATACCACATCAATTCCTCCGGAAAAATCCCCATAGAGCTGTACAGAATAAGCCAGCACCGCAAAGACTCCCAGACCGGGATACATTTCGTACTGATCAAACAATGCCGATACAAAAGGAGCTGCCGTGTCCGCCAAAACCATCTTTTTGAAAAATCCCCATAAAATCAGCTGAAAGCCCCGCTCCATCCTGCCCCAGTCCCATCTGTGTTTCTCATAAAGCTGGCCTGCCAGTCTGGAATAACGCCCGATGGGCCCCTGGAGAAGCTGCGGGAAAAAGGAAACAAACAAGGCAAACCGAAAGGGATTTTTCTCCGCCTGGCATCGCTTCCAGTATACATCCAGCAGATATCCCATAGACTGAAAGGTATAGAAAGAGATCCCCAAGGGCAACGCCAGATCCAGAAATGAAAGATGCCCGCCGGTAATTCTGTTGAAATTCAGAATTACAAAATTGGAATATTTCAGCACCGCCAACATTCCAAAGTTCAGCAGCAGCACTGCGGCCACCAGCCATTTTTTCTTTTTCTTATCAGTAATTTTCTCCAGAATCCACCCGCCCGCAAAGGTGGTCAGGGTGGTAAACAGCAGATAAGCCACCAGATACGGCCCCTGGGAGAGATAGTAGATATAACTGCATACAAGCAGCCATATCCACTGAACTTTCCCGGGAATCAAATAATACACCGCAGCCGCCGCAGCCGCAAACAACAGAAATTCCAGCGAATTCAGCGCCATGGATCAGTTCTCCTTCAACAGGCGCTGCACCATAGCCCACAGGGCCTGGGCGGAATTAAAGTTTTCCGGAATAATCTCTGCCGGAGTCACCGATACCCCGAAAGTATCTTCCAGTTCCGCCACAATAGATAAAATGGCGAAGGAATCCAGAATTCCGTCGTCGATCAGCGTCGTACAGGTTTCATAATCCGCGTCCGGCTGAATATCCTCTAAAATCTCCAGTAATTTTTCCATAAAACATTTCTCCTTTCCTTCTCTAATGCGTCTCTCCGTTCAGCAGGCTGGTCTCAACGATATCCCGCGCCAGCCTCAGCCCTTCTTTTTCAGACCAGAATACCACCCCGGGAAGCGCCCTGCTCAGAAACAGATAAATCCCTTCCGTAATGGAATATGCTCCTGCATTTTCAAATACCAGCAGATCACCTGTACAGGGAGTGTATAAAGGCATCCTTTTCGCCAGCACATCACTAACCGTACATAAGGCTCCGCACACGGTTACTTCCTTCAACCGTCCCTGCCTGCGCTCCTGGCAGGTTTTCCCGTCCAGCTGCCGGTAAAAGGGCAGTTTCATCGCCATGGTCTGTCCATAATAATTGAGGTGGTGAATTCCTCCGTCCACAATGCCGTACGCGGTCTGCCGGTTTACTTTTTCGTCCACCAGCCTGGTAATATAATAACCGCAGGAAGCAGCCAGGTACCGTCCCAGCTCCAGCGTGATTTCTCCGGAATATTCCATCCGATCCAGCGCTTCTTTCAGGATCCTTCCCTGTTCCCCCGGCTGTATCCTGGGGTCTTTCTGAAAATATGAAACAGAAAGTCCCGGGCCATACTCCAGCATACGGGGCCGGTATCCATACTCTTTTTCCAGTCTTCCCAGGAATCCGTCCAGATACTCCAGTTCTTCCTCCATCACTTTCTGTTTCTTCTGTGTGCCGGAATAGTATTGGATTCCCTCGATATGCAGCAGTGGGTTTTGCTGATGTTCGCGGATAATCCGGAACAATTCCTCCTCATCCAGTCCAAACTGATTTCCGCTGGTAAGCCGAAGCATCAGGCGCAGCTTCCCGTCCTGCCCGGTTTTAAAAATCTGCCGGGCTCCCCGGACAAGCATCTCAAATTGAGCGCGGGATTCCACCGTATAGACGCCTTTCCCATTCTTCTTTCTTATCAGCTCCAGAATCCCGCTTTCCTCCTTGTACACCCCTGACAGTACAACTTGTTCCATGGAAATCCCCAATCGCTCACAGATGGCCAGTTCACCGGGAGAACACACTTCCAGCTTAAGACCTTCTCCGGCAGCAGTACGGATCAGAAAAGGATTGGCCTTGACAGCATAACACAGCCGGATCTGTTCCCCCAGCACAGCCTGCAGGTTACGGATCTGTTCCCGAAATTCTTCCAGATCCAGAAGATAAAAAGGCGTCGCGAAGTTTTCACACGCCCGGGCTGTCACATCCTCCCTCATAGAATTCCCTCCTTTACCATACGTTTAAGCTCTTCCCTGTCCGTTTTTCCGTTTTTTGTCAGCGGGAAGCAGTCCACACGATGAAAGCCGTTGGGGATCATAAAGGCCGGGAGCTGCATCCCAAGTATTTTTTTAATCTGACGTTTTTCCAGATCTCCCTCATAAAAAGCTTCCATCCGATTCTTCTCCCTGTCAAAAATACAGCAGCAACGGCCGATTCCCTCGATCCTCCCCATAGCGGCTTCGATCTCTCCCAGTTCGATCCGGTGCCCCATATGTTTGATCTGAAAATCTTTTCTGGAGGCAAAGTACAGTTCTCTATCCTCCCCGTAATATCCCAGATCCCCTGTCCGGTATATTTTTTCCGGATACCGGGAGTTCAGAGGATTCTGCACGAATACCTTTCGGGTCTGTTCGGGATTATTGTAATACCCCAGTGCCAACGCGGTTCCGGCTACGCAGATTTCGCCTTTCTTTCCAGGCACGGTTATCTCGTAATCTTCCTCATCCAGCAGGAATACTGTTTCATTGGGGAACGGCCTGCCGATAGGAAGAGGATCCCCGTCCCCGGGGGCTCTCTTCACCCGGTAATAGGTACAGTTACAGGTAATCTCCGTAGGACCGTACAGATTCACGAATTCAGCCCGGGGTAATGCCTGCATCCACTGTCTCAGATGTTTCTGCGGCATCACCTCACCAGAGAACAACACCCGCTTTACACTGTCAGGAATCCGGTAATCAAATCCATGCAGCGTGGTGATAATACAAAGCGCGGAAACAGCCCAGATCAGCGTGGTCACCCTATGTTCACAGAGGAAATCCAAAAGCTCCACCGGAAAGGAAAAAAGCTTTTTGGGAATGATCTGTACCTCTGCCCCTGTTTTCAGTCCTGAATATATATCCTTTACAGACACATCAAAATCCCAGGGCGCCTGATTTCCAATCACATCCTGCCGGGTAATCCCGAACAGCTCTGTAAAATGATCAATAAAATCAATCACTGACCGGTGACACACCACCACTCCCTTGGGAACTCCGGTGGAGCCGGAAGTAAAAATCCCATATAACGGATCCGTATCTCTGGCCCCGCTGCGGATTTCCTTCAGAAGTGCCTCATCGGCCGGCACAGCATCCAATTCTTCCAGCCACAGCACCTGTCCTGAAAATCCCATCTTCTCCAGCTGGACGGCATAAGCTCTGGAGGAGATCACCGTCTCCGTCTCCAACGCAGCCAGGATCTGCCGGATCCTGGTTTCCGGCTGCCGGATATCCACAAGCGTATAAAAGCATCCTGCGCAGACGATTCCCATAAAGACAGCGATGGTATCCACACCTTTTTCCATCAGAACAGGCACCGGACGGCGGGGAGGAATTCTCCCGGCCAGCCCGCTGCCGATCCTGTGTGCCCGTTTCAGAAGTTCCTCAAACGTACAGGAACGCTCCTGATCCGCAAATGCTGTCTTGTCAGGGTATCTTCCGGCGGATGCCTCCAGATACTCCAGTATGTTTTTTATCATTTCTTACACTCTCCTTTGGGCAGGAATGACCACAGCCGCGGCCCTCCCTTTCCATAATTCCGGCTCACCTGTCTCCAGACATCAGTCAGCCTTACCGGGTCCCGTCCCGGCAAAGAGGAACCCAAAGAGAGTATAACAAATTTTTCCCTGTCAGACATTTCCAACAAACTAATAAATCCTTACGGTTTCCTTAAAAATGGCCGTATGGCCATAAAGGGATCCGGCTCAGCTGCACAGCTCTCCCACCACCTGGTTAATTACCTTGCCGTCCGCTTTCCCTTTCAGCTGGGGCATCACTGCTTTCATGATCTGCCCTTTGTTCTTCGTGGCCAAAACCTCCGCGAATTTTTCCTCGAGAAATACCTTCACCTCCTGAGCCGTCATAAGGCTTGGCGCGTACTCATTGATAATATCATATCTTGCCTGATACTCCTCCTTCAGATCCGCTCTGGAATCCGGACAGGTATCCAGCTGCTCCTTGGCCGTTTTCAATTCCTTTAAAATTACCTGATCCACCAGCTCCGGCCGGATATCATCCCGGCATCCCTGGTCAATGGCCGCTTTCTTCACCGCCGAAATCAGAGAGGAAATTCCATCCTTTCTCACCTTGTCCCTGGCCTTCATGGCCGCCACCATATCTTTCTGCAATGTTTCAAATTCCATAATTCTCTTCCTTTCCGCCGTTTCATACGGCTGTACTCCATTTTACAGGAACAATGCTGTCGAATAATAGCGGTCCCCGCTGTCCGGCAGAATTACCACGATGTTTTTCCCTGCGTTTTCCTCCATTTCCGCCAGCCGGGCCGCGGCATACATGGCCGCGCCGGAGGAAATTCCCACCAGGATTCCTTCATTTTTGGCAATGGCCTTTGCCCAGTTGATGGCATCCTTGTCTCCCACGGCAATCACCTGGTCATAAATATCCCGGTTCAGCACCTGCGGAATAAAGTTCGCCCCTATTCCCTGAATTCCGTGGCTTCCGCTCCGTCCCCTGGACAGAAGGGGCGAAGCCTGCGGCTCCACCGCCACCACCTGAATGGCCGGATTTTTCTCCTTCAGATATTCCCCGGTGCCGGTAAGGGTGCCCCCGGTACCCACGCCAGCCACCAGAATGTCCACGCGGCCTTCCGTATCCCTCCAGATCTCCGGCCCGGTGGTCTCCCGGTGCGCCCTGGCATTGGCCGGATTATCAAACTGACCGGCGATGATACTTCCGGGAATTTCCCTATGAAGCTCCTCCGCCTTTGCCACTGCTCCGGCCATCCCCAGAGAGCCTTCCGTCAGAACCAGCCGGGCCCCGTAGGCTTTCAGCATATTTCTCCGCTCCTGGGACATGGTTTCCGGCATGGTGAGGATCACCTGGTATCCCTTCGCCGCCGCGATGGCCGCCAGTCCGATTCCTGTATTTCCCGAGGTTGGCTCAATAATCGTGCCTCCTGCCCGCAAAAGGCCTTTCTCTTCCGCGTCCCGGATCATGTACAACGCCGCCCGGTCTTTAACGCTGCCCGTAGGATTCAGATACTCCAGCTTTGCCAGAATGGCCGCCTTCATCTGCTTCTTTTCCTCCAGCCGTCTCATCCGCAGAAGTGGTGTGTTTCCTACGATTTCAGTTATCTCCTGTTTAATTCCTGCCATATGCAACACCTCTCTTTAACCGACCCGCCCGGCATTTTCAAATAATCTGCCTGCCGGAGGGATCAGATATACATAAACACAAAACCTACGGCCGCCATGCAGATACACATGGGCAGCATGTACAGCATGGATTTCAGCGGATCCACTTTCTTTCCCAGAATACCGCCCACAATGCCCGCCACCACAAAAGTGGTCAGATCCACCGGCGGCATTCCCATGCCTGCAGCCGCCAGATGCGCGCCGGCCACAGCTGTGTAATCCAGACTCCGTCCGGCAGCCACCAGAGCGGGGCCGAAAAAGGTGAATACCACGTTCTGAGCCGTGGACTGGGAGCCGGTCAGCATGCCCATCAGCATCATGGCCGCCGCGCCGCCGATCTTCAGTACATTGGAATTCAGGCCCATGGCAAATTCCTGTACCGCGTCCACCTGACCTCCCGCGTAAAAACATCCCAGCATAAATGCCGCGCACACCTGGAGAAGCACCGTGGTCTTCACTTTGGCAAGACCGTTATTCAGGGTTTCCCTGGCGTTGACCCGCACCTTCTTAAAGCAGAAGGAAATCACTGTTACCAGAATAATGGAAAGCACGATTCCGTTGGCCAGTCCCTTGAACACTGTCAGATTATTCAGCCACTCATAAAAGGAAATACTGGTGTCATCAATGGTGATGAAATTGATCTGGGACAGCAGATCGGGAACCAGATCAAAATGGATCTTCTCGTTGGTAATGGTCCGAAACAGAATCACCACCACCAGGATTCCCAGGGGAATCAGCGATTTCCAGTTTTTCTTCAGAATCTGCATGGCCGCCTCCCGGCTGGTGATCTCATTGCCGTTTTCGTCGTATTCCCGGATCACCGGATGGCCCTTGATGAAGAACAGCACCATGTAAGTGGTCACCACCAGCACGATCAGAGGCACCGTTATGTATCCATACCGGATGGTGGAATCCGGATCCGAGCCCACCAGAGAAGAAGACAGGGCAAAAGCCTGGGAAATCGGGGGCATGATGGAACCCATGGATGCGCCCGCCACGATAATGCAGCAGATTTTCTCCGGCGACAGGTTGATGGAAGAGAGCACGCCGATGGTCAGCACACCGATAACCGTAGAGGCCGCCACCGCGTCGCCCAGCAGCGATCCCGCCACCACCAGGGACAGCACCACGCAGACCACCAGAATCCGGGGCGAATTGTAGAACCGGGATTTCAGCGCCCCCATCACCGTGTCCATGGTTCCCAGCTGCACCTGTGTCTCCGCGTAAATACTGCCGAAAATAGACAGGCAGATCACCCAGGAAATCCGGTCCAGTCCGTCGACCCAGGCGCCGATCCAGCGGACCGGCGCAAATACGCCGCCCATCAGCAGCGAAAGTACTCCTGTCACCATCAGAGCCACATAGATATTGCCCCCGATTTTGGGAAGCTTCTTGCACAGGATGATAAACAGCAGCACCGCAATGGGAATCACCACTTTAATCACAGGCAGCCCCTCCTTTCTTTGATGACTGCATGGCTGCGGAAAAATCCGAAACCGCTTCCCTCAGCGGAAACCGGTTGGGATCAAAATCCCGGAGAGAATAGGAAGGCTCCCCGTAAACAATCTGTTCCGCCAGCAATTTTCCGGTTATGGGCGACAGGGCGATTCCGTCTCCCTCATGTCCGGCCGCCATATAGAATCCTTCCAGCCCTTCCACCGGGCCGATCAGCGGCAGACCGTCCGGCGTATAGGGGCGAAGGCCCGCAAAGCTCCGGATAAAGCACAGATCCTTCAGCGCCGGGAAAAACCGTACCGCCCGCTGCAGGATGGTCTCGATGGCCTCCAGCGTATTTCCCCGGTCATAGCCCGCAAACTCTCTGGTGCCTCCGATAATCAGCCCGCCGTCCCTGGTCTGCTCGATGCTGAGAGAATTTCCCAGTTTTAAGGCCGCCGGGTCATCCACCGCTTCCGGCCGGAATTTAATCACATTGTAACGGGCGCACTGGAGGGTAACCTCCATAAACGGCCCCACCGGTTCCGTAACAATCAGCTGGCCTTTTCTGGGAAGAATGGGAATCTGCAGCCCCGCCATCTTCCCGATGGCTGCAGCCCAGGCGCCGCAGGCGTTTACCACCGCGTCTGCAGTAAAGCTGCCCTTTGTGGTCACCACGCCGGTTACCCGGCATCCCTCCATCTGAAGCCCCGTCACCTCTGTCTCCGTAAAAAGCGCCGCTCCCAGACGCTTTGCCGCTTTCGCGAAAGCCAGCGTCAGCCGGATGGGATTTACCTTGCCTCCCGTGGGGGAATAGAGCGCGCCCTTCAGATCCTCCGCCAGCATGGGTTCCAGCCTCCTGGCCTCCTCGATCCCGATCATCCGGATATCCACGCCGCTTTTTTTCTGTTCCTTTACGATTTCCGAGAGAATGTCCCACTGCAGCTGATCCTCCACCGGCTGCATACCGCCGCAGTGGAGGCCGTACTCGATGTCCATTCCCAGTTCTTCTGAAAGATGCTCAAACATGGCGATGCTGCGGATAGCCAGTTCCATCTGAGGCCCCGGCTTTTTTGTGTGGTATCCCACCACGCCGTCAGTGGCTCCGGCCGCGCCCCGGGTCAGATCCTCTCTCTCGATCTGCAGCACCTTTTTCCCCAGCTTTGCCAGCTGGTAAGTCACGGAGCTTCCGATGACGCCTCCGCCGATTACGATCACATCTGCGTCCTTACTCATCCCTGGCCCCTCCTATGATTCCGATTTTCACCGGGCGGACCGGCATTCTGCTGGTGGGAGGAAGGATTTCCGCCATGGGCCTGCCGGTCTGCTCCGCAATCAGCTTGGCCACCAGCCGCTGGCAGGTTTTCCCCTGACACAGTCCCATCCCGGCTCTGGTTCTTCTCTTTACGCCGTCCACTGTCACCGCTCCATCTGCAATGGCATCCAGGATTTCCTGCCTGGTGACTTCCTGGCAGCGGCAGATAATAATATCGTTATCCATCTTATCCCCTCCTACCGCGGCAGCCGCTTCATGCTGCGCACTTCATCCGCAAATTCTGTGGGCACCGCCATGCTGACCACCGCGGTTCCCGCATACGCCTCCGGCTTTCTCACCGCCAGGATACGTCCGGCACAGACCACCTGGCCGAAACGGTTGACCGCTTCCACCTGATCTCCCACCGCCGGCAGCGGCAGGTACTCAAACGGAAAGTCGATGCTGGTCTCCGACGGACCGTATCCCTTGTTGATTACCGTAATGGCCAGGCCCGGACAGGCCGCCACACAGACGCCGCAGCCGGTGCATTTTTCTTCATCCAGTCTGGGAAGGCCGGTAATCTCTTCGCCCACCGTGATTGCCCCGAAACGGCAGGCCGCTTCGCAGGGATTGCAGGGAATCCCCTGTACGCACTCAATACATGCCACCCTGCCTTTTCTCATTCTCTCCTCGGAGGGTACGCCCGGCGCGGCCGCCAGCTCCTCTGGCGACGGCACGCCCGTATAGACAATTCCCTTATTCTCCATCCTCGCCGGCCTCCTTTTCCTGATTCTTTCTGTACGCTTCCATATCCGCCAGCTGTTTTTCCTTATTTCTGCGCCTTCCCTCGCCGAAAGCGCCGGAACGGAGCATATCCATCCGTCTGCGGATCTCCTGCTTTTTCCCGGCGGCACAGGGGCCGTCCAGGTATCCCAGGGCCTCTGCGGCGGCCACGCCGGCCAGATTGCCCTCCTCCATGGCTGTGGAAGCCTCCTCCACGCCGGTGATATCCCCGGCCACATAGATTCCCTCCACCGTGGTCTCCATGTTGCCGTCATGCAGCGGCACATGGCCGCCGAACTGAGGAATATAGTCAAATTTGCAGCCGGCCATCCAGGCCAGCTCTGTCATGGGGTTCAGCCCCACAGCTAGACAGACCGTGTCCGCATCAAAAGTCTGCTCCGTTCCGGGAATCATATTCCAGGAATCATCCAGGGCGGCGATTTCCACCCCTTCCACCTCATCCTTTCCGAAAACCCGTTTGATGGTATGGCTCAGGTAAATGGGGACGCCTGCCCGGCGGATTTTCCCTGCATGGACGCCGTAGCCGCCGATTTTCGGCGCGCCCTCCACAATTCCCAGCACTTCTGCTCCCGCCTGCATCAGCTGGTAGGAAACGATCAGGCCCACATTTCCGCTGCCCACCATAAGTATCCGCTTCCCGGGAAGCACCCGGTTGATATTTACCATGGTCTGAGCCGCTCCCGCTCCCATGACACCCGGCAGCGTACTTCCCGGAAATGCCATATAGTTTTCCTTCGCACCCGCCGCGATCACAATCTTTTTGGCGTGTACCGAATAGTTTTTCCCCTGGCTGATCACACCCAGACTCTTATCCGGCAGCAGCCCGTAAGCCAGACTGTCCAGCATCACCCTGGCACCGCTTTCCGTCACCTGCCCCAGCAGCTGCTCTCCGATTTTGTATCCCCTGGTTCCCGCATGGTGCTCCCGGGAACCGAAAAATTTGTGGATCTGCTTGAAAAGCTGTCCCCCCGGACGCTTATTCTCATCGATAACCAGCACATCCGCGCCTGCCCGGGCTGCCTGATAAGCCGCCGACAGACCGGCGCTTCCAGCCCCGATCACCGCCACATCCGCTGTCAATATCTCCATGCTTTCCTCTCTTTCCGGCCGAATGGCCATAAAGGTATCCCCGATATTCACCCGTTTTTCCGGATTTTTTCAAGGCCTTCCTGCTTTTCGACGCGCATCCCTTCCCGCAGGGATGTCACACAGGTTCTGGTATTGGGAATTCCGTCCACCACCATCATGCAGTCGGTGCATCTGCCGATGGCACAGAAAATCCCCCTGGGTTCCCGGCGCTTTGCCGTGGTCCTGAAAACCCGGATTCCCGCATTCATCAGGGCCGCCGCCACAGGCTCCCCTTCGATTCCCTCCATTGGCTGTCCGTTATAGTAAAACGTCACCGTCCTGACGTCCTTCATCTCCCCCAGAATCGGGTGGTCTGTCACTCGCATGGCTTCCTCCTCCATCCGTACAAATTTTCCCGCGGATCTTCCGTCCATCCGCGGGCTTTCCTGTTCATTATACTCGTTTGCATCTGATAATTCAATGCTTTACCGTCTGAAACTCCCCCTGCTTTTTGGCCAGCTGCCTGAAATATTTTACGCAGTTTGTCCCATTGAACATGCAGACCGCCAGCCATCCCGCAATCACGGAAATGCAGACTCCCCAGATTTCCAGCCGGGGTACCAGAATCAGCGCCAGCAGGCAGCGGACTCCCATCTGCAGCATGGTGGCAATCATGGTGATTTTCACCAGGCCCACTCCCCGGAAGAATCCCTGCATGGCGGACAGCAGGCTGCAGAACAGATAACATCCGGCCATCACCCGCAGATAGGTGACGCCCACCCGCAGGATTTCCGGGCTGCTCTCATCCACAAACAGGGAGATCATGCCTCCCGCGAATACAAACATTGCCACGCCGGTGATCAGCACATAGACGGCATTCATCAGAAACGTCCGGTACAGTCCCTGCTTCAGCCGTTTCCACCGGCCGGCTCCCACATTCTGGCCGGCGAATGTGGCCAGTGCCGCCGAGGTTCCGTCGATAAACGCCATGATAAAGGACTCGATGCGGATGGCCGCATTGTACCCGGTAATCATATCCGTTCCATGCACATTTACCGTGCCCTGGATCAGCAGCCTTCCGAAATACAGCACCGTCTGCTGCAGCGCCGCCGCCCAGCTGAACACCACCGTATCCTTCAGGATCCGTTTTTCAAAAATCCACTGTCCTTTCCCCAGCCGCAGCATGGGAACCCGTTTTCTCACATAGAAGACACAGAGCACAAAGGAAACCGCCTGAGAAAGCACCGTGGCCAGCGCGGCTGCCGCCACTCCCAGCGTTGTTCCCGTAATCAGCGCAATGTCCAGGACAATATTCAGCACAGACGAAAGCACCAGATAGAGGAAGGCGGTTCTGGAATCCCCTATGGAACGCAGGGCGGAGGCATAATAATTGTAGAGAAAAGAAAAAATCATGCCCCCGAACACAATCTGCAGATACTGCCGGGCAGGCTCCAGAATTTCCCCGGGTGTCTGGGCAGCCCGAAGCATCAGGCCCGACAGGGGAATACAGACGGCGGCCACCGCCAGGGTAAACACAATCCCGCCGATCAGGCCCGTGGAAAACTGTACCCGGAACTTGTCCCTCTGGCCGGCGCCGTACTGCTGAGACAGCAGCACGCCCACTCCCATGGTCAGCCCCACCAGAAAAAACAGCACCACCGACATGATGGGATTGGCCACACTTACCGCCGCAAACGCATCTTTTCCGATAAGCCTTCCCACGATAATGGCGTCGGTGGTGTTATACAGCTGCTGAAAAATATTCCCCAGGATAATAGGGATTGAAAACACTACAATCTGCCGGGAAATCTTCCCCTCCGTCATATTCCGTTCCATTACATTCACCTAAAAAGGGAACGCTGCCTGGCGCGTACAGTTGAAGGCCAAACCGTTCCCTTTTCTTTCCTTGTTTTTCTTTTCTCATTGCTCAGATGTACTTTGCGCCCGGCCGGCGGCCGGTCTGAACTGTTGTGTATTAATTTCACACTTCTACTGTCCCGCGAGGTGTCCCGCTGCTTTTGCAGCGGGATCCCGAGACCTGCGGGCGCCAGGCTGCGGGAAACGCAGCCTGTGTGCATGCCCTTGTAACAGTGAAGCCGGAAGGCTGAACTGTTACGTGTGTTATTCCTCTGCCGTCTCGGCTTCCGCCTGGGTTTCCGTGACGGTGGCGTTGGCCATGATCAGATCATACACCCTCTGCAGCTGGATCGTCTGCTCTACATTATCTCTTCCATAACTCTCATACAGCTCGTCCTCTGTCAGTCCGTAGTCCGACATCATCTGCTCCAGAGAAGCCTGATACGTCTCATCGCCGATCTGATAGCCCTCCGCGTCGCAGATGGCCTGGGCCACCAGCGCCTGGGCTGCCACACCTTTACCGTACTCCTCGGCGTTTTCCTCATATTCTTCCATGGTCACGCCGGAAGACTCGATAAACTCCTCCAGCTCCTGTCCGGAGAACTGCGCGTACAGCTCTGCCTGCTGACGGTAGAGATCCTTGCCCATATCCACCAGCGTCTGGGGATATTCATTGATGGTGGAACTGTCCACCACCTGCATCCACGCCGTATACTGCACCTGATCATCGGCAGTCTGCTGGTTGTTCTCTTCCTGCTGGGAACGGATGCCCGCCCGGTATTCCTCCACGGTGCTGTAGCCTTCAATGTTGGCGGCCACCCACTCGTCGGTGGGCTCCTCCAGCGGCACCTTCACGGCATTCACCGTCACGGTGAATTCCACGTCCTTTCCGGACAGCTCCTCAGTATAATCGCTGGGGAAGGTCAGATCCAGCACCCGGGTTTCCCCTGCCGTGGCGCCGATCAGCCCATCCTCAAATCCCTCGATAAACTGACCGGATCCCAGAAGCAGGTCCGCGCCCGTATCGCTGCCGCCCTCAAACTCTTCTCCGTCGATCCGTCCCACATAATCGATGTTCACCGTGTCGCCTTCCTGGGCCTCCCGGCCTTCCTGCTCCACGGGATAGGAAGCCAGCGCCGACTGGATCTCATTTTCCACATCCTCATCGGTTACTGCCTGGATGGTTTTTTCCACAGTAATACCCTTATACTGTCCCAGGGTTACACACTTCTCCACATCGATGTCCTTCATCAGATCCGCTGTGGTCACTTCCGTGCTCTCACTGGTTCCATCCCCCTCCGTCTCCGTATTCTCCTCTGTCTCCGCCTCGGTGCTGACCTCTTCCGTCTGGGCAGTATCCGTGTCCGTATCGGAAGTATCCTGACTGCATCCGGCACAAGCGGCGCAGATGCCCAGCATCATCATCGTCATCAACAGCTTTTTTTTCATAATCTCCTCGCTTTCTGACTCTATGGCCATAAAAGGATCCCCTTTGCGGGATTTCCTCCGCCTTACCTTCTTTTTGCTTCCTGTTCAGGTTATAGTCTCTTCAACGTTATATCATATTTTTTCCGAAAAAGGAAGTCATTTGGCCAAATTCCTGTTTTTGGCGGAGGACAGCTGCCGGGTCAGGCCGCCTGGGTCTCTTCCTCAGACGCTTCCCTACCTTCTTCCGTCCCGGCTTTCTCTTCCGCTCCGCTTTCATCAGATACCGACGGCCGCTCATGATCATACAGCTGGGAAAAATCCAGAATTCCGGAAAACCTTCCGGCATCCTGATACAGATCCTGGTACATCCGGTAGCCGTCCAGATTCCAGTATCCGCTTCTGGCATATTCACCGGTGATCTGCGTAAAGGGCTCTCCCAGATCCCGGGAGCAGAAATACCGGAATCCCTGCTCCTTCAGATACTGATATTTTTCATTGTCTTCCCCATACTCCTTCCGGTCCCCGATATCCGTACCCTCCGGAAACATAAGGATGTCCACATCCCCCAAAAGAGGTTTCACCCGGGTCTGCCACAGCTCCATGTCCGACTGAATGGTCTCCAGATCCTGCGCGTAGCTGATATTTCCGTAGCCGCCGGAGGCAAACTCCCAGCCTTCCGCCCGCAGTGCTTCGATCACCGGCTTTGCCGCCTCCGTCTCCGAGGCGGTATCGAAAACGCCATACTTCGAAGCATATTTATTATTCTCTGTACTTCCCAGACTTTCGTCGGTCCGGTAACCCAGAACCCCGTTGTAACCGCTGAAGGAAAGCACGCCCCTGGCTCCGTTATAGGAAAAATCCGGATGGGCTTCCACAAAAGTGTCCACACAGGGAATCACATCGTAATCCCCGGTCTGTGAGGTTCCGTCTGCCTTGTCAAGGCGTGCCTGAATCTTTCCGGAATCATCCAGGACAATGGCAGACGCACAGCCCTGCCCCGTCAGGGACAGATCATAGTTCACATTGGCCTGCGACAGGAGCAGCGGCTTTTTCCCGCTGGGAAGCCGGAGGGTCTGTGCCTGCATCTGTCCGCTCTCCTCATCCCACGCGGCCAGGTCATGAAGTCCCACCAGGATGTAACCCTGATCGTAAAGCTGCTGCAGTACCTGATTAAATTCATCCACCGTCAGGTGTCCCTGATCCATGGACAGCGCCGCCTGACGGTCCTCCTGCCCGAAGGCAGCCTCCGTATCGGCGATCAGCGATCCGAAAGACAAGTGGAGGACTTTCTCCGCCGCCACCTCTTCCAGCTCCTCCTCTTCCGCGGTTTCCGTCTGCCCGGTCTGTTCCGTCTTCTCCCCGTCCGCGGTTTTCTTTTCCCCGCCGCCGATTTTCCCTGCCAGGGCGGAAATTCCCCAGATCAGAAGTACCACGATCAGAATCCCCGCCACGGCCAGTACGCCCCGGAGAATCAACGCCCTCCGCCTCCTTCTCCGGCGCATCTCCTGGCGGATTCTTCGCTGGCGGCGCAGCCTGCGGGCTCTCTCCTCATCGCTTTCCTGCCTTGTATCTTTCTTTTCGTCCATCGTTTTCCCCTCCCTGATCCGGTTCTGTCATAACGCCGGCGCTGGCATCTTTCCGGCTGCCGCGCGCACAGGCTCCCGGCTTCTGAAACTCCCGGCAGCCAGGCTTATATAGCCCGGCTGCCATAAAAAACCGATGAATTTACAGTGCCGGCATGTCCGTACGGGCCGGGTCGAGAATCTGCGTGGCGTCAAAAAGATCGCTGGTTCTGTTTTTCTCTCCGTGTACGTCATTCCACAGACGGTATCCGTCCAGATTTCTTCTTCCCTGCCGGACATAATTGTCCCTGATCTGCAGGAAGTACTGGCTGGAATCCACATTGCAGAAGAAGTTGTATCCCTGACTCTTCAGATAGGCAAATTTCTCGTTGTCCATGGAATAATCATGCCAGTCGGCGATATCCTCGCCGTGGGCAAAAATAATGGTATCCGTTCCTCCAATCAGAGGATCTACATATGCCTTGAATTTTTCCGTATCTGCCTTGATATTCTCCAGACTTGTGTTGGCTCCCACTCTCAGGTGACCCCAGGTATGGCTGGCAAATTTCCATCCGTCTTCCTTCAGCGCGTCCGCCACTTTTTTTGCCTCCGCGCACTCCTGCTCCCAGTCAAAATCCGGATGGGCATCCAGCCATGCCTGCTGATCTGCCGTCAGGTTTTCTCCTGTTTTATAGGCGATATCTGTCCGGTAACCCAGAATTCCGTCATAACCTGTGAGGGCAATAGTTCCCTTTGCCCCATGATAGGCCGCGTCCGGGTGTTCTTCCAGGAACTGATCCAGCAGCGGCACGCAATCATATGCCCCCGTCACGGTGGTTCCGTCAGGCTGCACATATTCACAGGTGGGTTTTCCGTTTTCGTCCAGCACCATCTTCGTGGCGATGCCCCTTCCGTCATAGCTGTGGTAATAACACAGGTCGTCCAGAGAAAGCACGAAAGGCTTCTTGCCCTCCGGCAGCATGATCTGGTTGGTGGTAAAATGTACTTCGCCATTTTCATCCGTGGTCTCCACCACCAGGTCGTGCAGATCCACCAGCACATAACCGTTGTCATACATGGCCTGGGTGATCTTGTTGAATTCGCTCACCGTGGTCATCCACTGCTTAAAGCCTGCCGCCGTGCTGTCATTTCCCGCGAAGCCCCGCTCCGGATCCACCACCAGCGAGTGGTAGAAAATATGGGTCACTTCATCCATATTTACCGGAACCAGCGTGGACTTCTGTGCTTCCAGATCCGCGATCTTCGCGATGATCTCAGCATCCTTATCGTAATTCTCCAGCGATTTCAGAAGCTCGATGGCACCGTCATAATCATAGCCCAGAGCCATCTGCTCCGCCTGGGCAATAGAATCCTTCCGCTGCTGGTTCTTCTCCTCCTCCGCCTGAATCAGCTGTTCCTGCCTGAGCCGTTCTTCCTCCTTTTTCTGCCGGGAGTTTCTCACCTGGGAAGACACCAGGACTACGGCGCCCACCACAATGAGAACCACGGCCGCCAGAAGTCCGGCCCGCAGCATCATGGCCTGCCTGCGTCTTCTGCGCCTTCTCTCTCTTTTCAGTCTCTCTATTCTTTTTCTCCGTTCCTCCTCGGACATGGGAGGGCGGGTGTTCTTCGTTCCTTTTTCATCCATAGAAATCCCTGTTCCTTTCTCCGGCCATATATGCCGATATCTTCTACTCTCAGGCCACTAAATCTATACCTGCTATTTTTCCAGATCTGTGAGCTATTATAACGCAACCTTCCGTCTCATTCCACCGTTTCCAGTATTTTTTTCCCTGAATTTTCTGTTTTCTCCTGTTCGCGGAACTGCTCAGGAGAAATGCCTGTTTTCTTCTTGAAAATGCGAAAAAAATATTTTACGTTATCATACCCTACAAATCTGGCAATCTGATACATTTTTCTGTCTGTAGAGATCAGCTGCTCCTTCGCTTTTTCGATTCGGATCTCATTGAGATAATCAATAAATTTCTGTCCTGTTTTTCTTCGAAATAGCTGGCTCAGATAACTCCTGTTCAGGAAAAAGAGGGAAGCCAAAAAATCCTGTGTGATATTTTTCTGATAATTTTTTTGCATATACGTCCGGATCTGATCGATCAGCTCCCCGGTATTATAGATACTATGAGGCTGCAACATATGAGCAATATTAAGATAGAACTGCAAATAATAATTTTCCACATCCTTCAGGGTAAATAATGTATTGACCACCGCCTGCATCTCTGGAGAAGTGCTCTGCTCCTTCTTCTGTCCCAAATAATAGCTCATAATCTGACGGCAACGTCCTCCTACATGCTCACAATGGCGTTTTACATCTGCCAACGTACAATCAGGGATATCCGCATACCAGCTGAAAAGCTCTCTTGCCATTTTTTTAACCAGTTCCATCTGTCCGCTTTCAACACGAAAAAGAAATTCTTCTTCTTTCTCCCATACAATATCCACCGGCGTTCCTGCTTCCGAATAGAAAAGTTCTCCTGCGATTTGCTTTCCCACCTTCTGGCTGTTCAGCGCCTCTGTAGTTTCCAGATATGCCCGGTGCAGCTCCTGAATATCCCGGTGGACATCGCTGATTCCTACCAAAACAGGACAATCTTCTGTATTAGTACGGAGCATATCCAGAAGCTTTTTCAGCAGACCTGTAGACTGCGCGTTCCCCGACTCAAATTTTGGAAGAAACAGAATCAAAAATCCTGACTGGTGGAAAAATGTATGCGGTAGATACAACACAAGATCGGCAAAGCCGCTCTTCTCCAGGTTTTCCTGCATGGATGGTATTTCGGATGGTATTTCCTTTTCCGTCACGGAATACAATGTAAGCAAAACCAGATTATGCGCCTGCTTGATAAAATACAGTCTTTCGGACCTGAGTGTGGAATCCTCCGTATCATATCCCATAATCAGATTATATAAAAGCTTCCGATCCAGTGCATAACAGGCTTCTTCCTTCTCCTCCTGAATACTCAGGATCTGCTCCTCCTGACTTTCCTTGTTCTGCAGTGTCTCAACTGCATTCATCACTGTCTTCTGAATTTCTTCTTTTCCGAAGGGTTTTAAAATATAATCCACCGCTTTGGAAGCGATTGCCTGTTTCATATAATCAAAATTCTGAAATCCACTGATTACAATCAGCGGGGTACCGGGAAAATGCTCCGCCATCCAGGGCAGCAGCTGCATCCCGTCCATAACCGGCATCTGCATATCCAAAATTATAATATCTGGACGCAGTTCGCTGGCCATGCGAATACCCTCTTCTCCATTTCCCGCCTCTCCACAGCAGACTACCTGAGGTTCCAGGGGCTTCAATTTTTTGATAGTACCTTTCCGGATCAGCATTTCATCGTCAATAATCAGATATCTGTACATCTGCCTCTCCTTTCTCCTGTGAAAACATCGGAATCCATATCCGAATCGCAGTTCCTTCCCCCTTTTGGCTTTCTACAGTCAATCCATACCCCTTTCCGTAATAAAGCTCAATCCGGGACTGTATA
>ERZ1643249.1759-NODE-1759-length-21192-cov-6.411411_pt1 | contig 21192 bp, 19 predicted proteins | sample MGYA00579263_ERZ1643249 | MGnify/ENA primary metagenome ERZ1643249 (study PRJEB29033, sample SAMEA4952264) | chicken gut metagenome | biome: Broiler Chicken; feature: Gastrointestinal Tract; material: Caecum | place: Ireland | collected 2018 | study: Broiler... | reverse complement strand
AGCGTAGAGGATACGGTATTCCAGCTGCTGGGAGGCCTTCGTTCCGGTATGGGACTGTGCGGAGCGCCCACCATTGAGGAACTGAAGGAGAAGGGAAGATTTATCAAGATTACCGCTGCTTCCCTGAAGGAAAGCCATCCTCATGACATTCATATTACAAAGGAAGCGCCGAACTATACGGTAGAAGAGTAAAAGAACAAAGCATTGTTCCGGTATCGGGAACAGCGCGAAAGCAAATTTTTGAGACGACAGGCTGCTGCAGAGGAATGCGGCAGCCTTGTTTTATGACGGTGGTTTTTATCATGATTAAGAAAAATTTAAGTTTTTCGTGTAGTAAAATGTAAATCTGATACGTTATTATTAATGTAAACGATAAACGGACAGGGAGGGGGCCCTACCAATGCTCTTGTATTTATCCATGCTGGATACGCAGGAAGAAAAAGATAAATTTACGGAGATTTACCAGCAGTATCAGCATTTCTGCTGGTATGTGGCAAATCAGCTTCTTGGAGACGCGCATCTGGCGGAAGACGCGGTTCAGGACGCGTTTCTTGCGCTGACCAGACATCTGGATAAAATAGAAGACGTGGAGAGCCCAAGAACCAGGAAGTTCCTGCTGACAATTGTGAAGAGCAAGGCGGTGGACATTCTGCGCAGGCAGCATGGAGAAATTTCTGTGGACGAGCTGGATCGTGAACCTGCTGATCCGGAAGCGGATGTACTGGGCGCATACATTACAAAAGAAAATTACAATCATTTGATCTCCTGTATTCTGGAGTTGGAAGAGGCGTACCGCGTTATTTTTGAATACAAGTACGTCCATCAGCTGTCTGATAAAGAGATTGCCCAGCTTCTGGACATTACCCCCAAGCTGGTGAACGTGCGCTATTTCCGCGCGAGAAAGAAACTGCAGCAGATGCTGGAAAAGGAGGTGGCAGGCCATGCGGGGAGATAAAAGCGGCAGCAGACAGAAGGAGGAGAGAGAACAAAAAGAAGCCCTGCAGGAAGAGCTGCTGTCTGAAGCGTTCAATGCGTGTATGGAAGAACAGCTGAGCTTTATACCTCCTGAGCGTGAGATAGCCCGGATGCACACTTTTTCAGAGGAATTCAAATCAAAGATGGAAAAGCTGTGCAGAACCAACGGAAAGCTGAAGCGGCAGGAGATGACCCGGAGAGAATTTGTCTTCGGATTCAACAGGATCGCGGCCTGCATTCTGATGATGCTGGCAGTAGGAGGCATCTGTGTGGGAGGCTATCTGATCTCAAAGGGAGGAGCCGGAGGAAGCGGAGCTGACAGCGCGGCTTCTACAGAGGAATCTACGGAGCAGGCGGCAGACATGGCGCTCCCGGAAGAGGAGACGGCAGCGGGGAACGGAAGTTCTGAAGCCACAGCGGATGGAGGAGCCGGCGCGGAAGGCGGAGATGGTGAATTCATGGGCCAGTCTCTTCTGATGGCAGAAGAGCAGGCTCTGCCTTCGGAGTCGAATGGAATCCGAATGTTGATTTCCAGCCCGGTTGTAGACAGAGAGGCGGAAGATATTAAGGTGACTTTTGGAAATCTGACAGAAGAGACTGTCACCTACAGCCGGGAACTGGAACTGCAGGTATGTCTGGACGGCGTATGGTATGTGGTCCCGAAGCTTTCGGACAGCCAGAGCGGCCCGCAGGCTCAGGAAGAGGAACAGGAACAGCCGGAAAATGAGCCGGGAAATGGAATCGTGGAATTGGAATCTGGTATGGCTCAGGATGAAAAAATTCTGCTATCTGAATATGAACTGGATTATGAAGCAGAGCTGTATCGTGTGGTCAGCCGGATAGATGACAGACTCTTCGCCTCGGAATTCCGGTTTGAAACCCTGGAGGAAGGGCTGGAGGAGGCCCTGGACAGCACCCTGGATGAAATGAGTCAGTAGCTTTCTGAAGAATCCGGAATTTGTCCGGTGTTCAAAAGGCAGGGGAGGGATGAAAATGATGAAACGGTATGGGATTCTGGCAGCAATGATGGCAGCTCTGCTGGTTCTTTCCACGGGCTGCGGCGGAAGCGCCGACAATACTTCTTCTACAGATACGGCCGCGGCCACAGAAGAGGCATCGGTCAGCACTTCGCAGATGGATTCCGGTAGTGCGGCGCCGGCGGAATGGTATGGGGAGCAGGCAATGACGGAAGCTGCTGCAGAGGACGGCCAGGTATCTTCATCCACAGGAGTAGACAGTGTGGAGGCTTCCGGCCAGAAGCTGATAAAGACTGTGAATCTTACTATGGAAACCCGGGAATTTGACACGCTCCTGGAAAATATTCAGGCGAAGACGACGGAATGCGGAGGTTATGTGGAATCTTCTGAGATTTCCGGCCTCAGCTATTATAATACGGATGGCTCCCGGTACGCATGGCTGACGCTGCGGATTCCGGCCGACCGGCTGGATGAATTTGTGACGGTGGTCAGCGGGCTGGGAAATGTAACCAGCCAAAATGAGTCCGTGCAGGACGTAACGCTGCAGTATGTGGATGTGGAAAGCCACATAGAAGCCCTGGAGACGGAGCAGACGCGGCTTCTGGAACTGATGGAGCAGGCAGAAAGCATGGAGGATATCATTACAATTGAAAGCAGGCTTTCTGAAATCCGTTATGAGCTGCAGTCTTATGAATCCACACTGAGGACCTATGACAATCAGGTGGATTACAGCACGGTGACTGTAAGCATCGATGAAGTGGACCGGGAGACTGTGACAGAAGAGAATCCCGGATTTTTCCGGGAAATCGGCCTGCGGCTTTCTGATAACTTTTATGAGATTGGACAGGGCCTGAGAGGTTTCGGTGTCTGGTTTATCAGCTCCCTGCCCTATCTGATCCTGATCTTCGCGGCAGTATGGACAGGAGTGCGGCTGATTCAGAAAATCGTATGGAAGAAGCCGTTTTTCCGGAGAAAGAAAAAGGAAACTGCAGAAGACAATCCGGAGAGACAGGAGAGGAAAAGTATAGACAATAATCCGGAGGAACAGAAAAAGGAGTAGGCCGGAGAAGAGAATGGGAGCAGGCCTGCAGAAGAGCGTTGAAAGGAATGCGGAAACATTTCATCGGACTGTGGAAGAAATGGGAAAGTTTACAGAAGAACCCGGGGGTATCTGCCTGGAGCAGATGCCTCCGGGTTCTTCAGCCCTGGAAATCCCGGTTCCGGAATTTCCCTGACATTCAGTTAACAGGAATCTTGCCAACGAAAGGAATTTTCTGTTATAATAGAATCAAATTTCATAATAGGGGTAGTGTGACATTTTACGGCTGAACAGAGCAGAAAGGCAGGCACAGAGATGAAAAAACTGAATGAAGGTTTTCAGTACAGCGTTAAAAACGGAACTTATCACGGACTTGGAGTACAGAAGCTGGGAGACGAAATTTGTTTTACGATTGCAGTGCCAGACCGAAAACGGTGCAGCCTTTTGTTGTACAAACGGGGAGAGACGGAGGTGGCGGCTTCCATTCCCATGGGCAGCTCTTCCCGGTACGGAGATCTTCGTTCTCTGATCATTGAAAAATTATGAATATAATTATCTGATTGACGGCAGGGTGGTGACAGACCCGTATGCTTCCGCGATCTGCGGCAGAGAGGTCTGGGGAAAGGCGCCAAAGGGAGAGAGTGCTCTGCGGAGCAGGGCTGTCTTTGACGAGTATGACTGGCAGGGAGACGCTCCTTTGCAGCTTGCATGGCAGGATGTGGTGATCTATGCCGCCCATGTGAGGGGATTTACCAGACATGCGTCCTCCGGCGTGAAGGCGAAGGGGACGTTTGCGGGAATCGCAGAAAAAATCCCGTATCTGAAGGAGCTGGGGATCAACCAGCTGGAACTGATGCCTGTATATGAGTTTGCGGAAGTGGAGACCTGGGATGAGAAGCGTCCGCCTCTGCGCAGACCCGGAAACGGACAGAAGGAACTTTTGAATTACTGGGGTTATGCGGACGCCTATTATTTCGCGCCGAAGGCATCCTATTCGGCCACAGGCGATCCGGTGCGGGAATTTAAAGATCTGGTCCGGGAGCTGCACAGAAACGGAATCGAACTGGTTCTGGAATTCCATTTTCCGAAAGGAACCAGGACAGCGTTTGTTCTGGACTGTATCCGCCACTGGGTTCTGGAATATCATATAGACGGAATCCATGTGAACCGGGATCACGCGCCGGTAGAGGCACTGGCTCAGGACCCGCTTCTGAGCCACACCAAGATTATGACGGAGAGCTTCCGGCTGGATGAAATCTATGAGGAACGGCACATACCGAATTTTCGGAATCTGGCGGAATACAACGATGGATTTATGCTGGATGTCCGCCGCTTTCTGAAGGGAGACGAGGGACAGCTGGTTCCCTTTACCTGGCGGGCCAGGAGAAATCCTTCCGAGTATGCGGTGATTAATTATATGGCAAACCACAACGGCTTCACGCTGATGGATACGGTATCCTATGATGAAAAGCACAATGAGGCCAATGGGGAAGAAAATCATGACGGCACGGATTTTAACTACAGCTGGAACTGCGGCGAGGAGGGACCGAGCCGGAAGAAAAAGACGCTGGGACTCCGGGCCCGCCAGCTGCGCAACGCGTTTGTGCTGCTGCTTTTAAGCCAGGGAACGCCGCTGATTTATGAAGGGGATGAGAGAGGAAATTCCCAGTCGGGAAATAACAATGTCTACTGTCAGGACAACGAACTGTCCTGGGTGAACTGGAAGACGGGAAAGACCTTTGGATTTCTGACGGAGTATGTAAAGAAGCTTATTGCCTTCCGCAGAAAACATCCGGTGTTTCACCAGGCAAGGGAGCTCCGCATGACGGATTACCTGTCCTGCGGCCACCCGGATATTTCCTACCATGGGAAACGGGCATGGCTGGGGGATTTCGAGAATTACAGCAGGAGTGTGGGTATTTTTTATGGGGGCGATTATATAGCGGCCAACACAGAGGGAAAAGAAGAGGACAGCTTTTTCTATGTGGCTTATAATATGCACTGGATTCCCCATGAGTTTGCGCTGCCGAATCTGCCGGGCAGAGGCAGGTGGAAGATTGCCATTGACACAGGAGCGGAAGGAACGGCGGGAATCTATGCGGAAGGGGAAGAGCCGCTGCTTTCCAGCCAGAGAACGGTGACGGTGCCGGAGCGCACGATTCTGGTTCTGACGGGAAAAAAGGGCACGGAAGAAAAGCCGGAGAAAGGCAGAAGTGAGAGGGAAAAAATGGAGAAGACAAAGAAGGCGGCAAAGAAGGAATCATGAAGGTCTGGAAACATTTTTGCACAATCACCCATCATAAGATTCTGGTCATGAAGCACTGTTTTCGAATCGGATTGTACTGGCAGGGGCTCATGCATGACATGTCCAAATATTCGCCGGCGGAATTCATTCCCGGCTGCCGGTATTACCAGGGGTACAGAAGTCCGAATAACGCGGAACGGGAGGCGAAGGGATACTCTTCCGCCTGGCTGCATCACAAAGGAAGAAACAAGCACCACTATGAATACTGGATTGATTATGGCCTGGGCCCGGTGAAGGGAATGACCGGCATGAAGATGCCAAACCGGTATGTGGCGGAGATGATGATGGACCGCATTGCGGCCTCCAAAATCTATGAGGGCAGTAAGTATGATCAGCATCAGCCGCTGGCTTATTATGAAAAAGGAAAAGACGGTTATATGATTCATGATGAGACCAGGGCTCTTCTGGAGTATCTGCTTCATATGCTGGATGAGCAGGGAGAGGATGCCACCTTTGCCTATATCCGGAAGGAGATTGTGGGGAAAAAGGAATATCCCGTACTGCCTGAGAGAAAAGGAAACCTGTAAAAACTGAAAGAAAAAAGAGGGATCTGCGGATTTGCGCAGAATTAATATAATAGAGGGAAGAGTGTTGTTTCAGGACCGAAGCGGCCCGCAGGCTGAAAAGGAGGAGCCATGACAATTCGGGAAAGGACGGAACAATGGGAAAGCGAATATTTGAGCCCCTATGCTTCTTTGAGCAGAGATTCCAAAGGAAGAGATATCTGGGAACCTCCCTGTGATATACGCCCCGTATACCAGAGAGACAGGGATCGGATTCTTCACTGCAAATCATTCCGGCGTTTGAAGCATAAGACTCAGGTATTTCTGACGCCCAGAGGAGACCACTACCGGACGAGGCTGACTCATACGCTTGAGGTTTCCCAGAATGCCAGGACGATAGCGAAGGCCCTGCGCCTCAATGAGGATCTGACAGAGGCCATTGCCCTGGGACACGATTTGGGCCATACGCCCTTTGGCCACGCGGGGGAGCGCGCTTTGAACAAGCTCTGCAGCAGAGGGTTCGCCCATTACAGGCAGAGTGTGCGCGTGGTGGAAAAGCTGGAAAAGGGCGGAAAAGGACTGAATCTGACGGTGGAGGTGCGGGATGGAATCCTGAACCACCGGACAAGCGGACATCCCTCTACGCTGGAAGGCAGAATTGTGCGGCTGTCGGATAAGATTGCCTATATCAATCACGATATCGACGACGCGATCCGCGGCGGAATTCTGGAGGAAGAGGACATTCCCCGGAAATACCGGGAGGTTCTCGGCTTTAATACGAAAGAAAGGCTCAATACCATGGTCCATGACATTATCGCCCACAGTCTCGGCGAACCGGACATCCGGATGTCGGAGGAGGTGGAGCGGGCCATGCAGGAGCTTCGCAGCTTTATGTTTGACAGTGTGTATACGAATCCGAAGGCCAAGGGAGAGGAGAAGAAGGCCCAGAATATGCTGGAGGGACTCTTTGCCCACTATATGGACCATCCGGAGGATATGTCGGAGGAATACCGGGATATGCTGGAGAACAAGACCGATCCGAAGGAGATTGTGGTCTGCGATTACATATCAGGCATGACGGATCAGTATGCGATTTATAAATTTGAAGAGTATTTTGTGCCCAAGGCATGGAATGCGTAAGGTGTGACGGATAAAAGATGTATTATTCAGAGGATTTGATTGAGGAGGTACGGTCCAGAAACGACATTGTGGATGTGATCTCGGGCTATGTACGGCTTCAGAGAAGAGGCTCCAGCTATTTCGGCCTCTGTCCCTTCCACAATGAAAAATCCCCGTCCTTTTCAGTGTCGCCCGGAAAGCAGATGTATTACTGCTTCGGCTGCGGGGCGGGCGGCAATGTATTTACCTTTTTGATGGAATATGAAAATTATACTTTTCCGGAAGCGGTCAAGACCCTGGCGGACCGCTGCGGCGTGGAGCTGCCGGAGATGGAATATTCCGAAGAGGCCAGACGGCAGGCGGATTTGAAAAGCCAGCTTTTGGAAATTCAAAAAAAGGCGGCCCGTTACTATTATTATGAGCTCCGGCAGGAGAAAGGACGGGCGGCCTATGAATATCTGAAGGGACGGGCCTTAAGCGATGGGACGATCAAGCGGTTCGGCCTGGGCTATTCCAGTCAGCAGAGCCGCGAGATGTACCAGTATCTGAAGCATGAGGGATATTCAGACGCCCTTCTGAAGGAATCGGGCCTTTTCAGTATGGACGAGAGAAGCGGCTTTTATGATAAGTTCTGGAACCGGGTCATGTTTCCGATTATGGATGTGAATAACCGGGTGATCGGCTTCGGAGGCCGCGTCATGGGAGACGCAAAGCCAAAGTATCTGAATTCTCCGGAGACGAAGATTTTTGATAAGAGCCGGAATCTGTACGGGCTGAACTTTGCGAGAAGCTCCAGAAAGCCGAATCTGATCATCTGCGAAGGCTATATGGATGTGATTTCCATGCACCAGGCAGGCTTTAATCAGGCGGTGGCTTCCCTTGGAACGGCGCTGACAGTTCAGCAGTCCCTTCTGATGAAGCGGTACACGAATGAAGTGCTGGTGACCTACGACAGTGACGAGGCCGGAACAAAGGCCGCTCTCCGGGCGATTCCCATTCTCCGGGAGGCGGGACTGTCTGTGCGTGTCATCAATATGAAGCCCTATAAGGACCCGGATGAGTTCATCAAGGCCCTGGGCACGGAAGCCTTTCAGGAAAGAATTGACCAGGCCCAGAGCAGCTTCCTCTTTGAGGTGGAGGTTCTGGAACGTGGCTACAACCTGAAGGACCCGGCAGCGAAGACAGCCTTTTTTGATGAGACAGCCAAAAAGCTTCTTGCCTTTTCGGATGAGCTGGAGCGGAACAATTACATAGAGGCTGTGGCCTCCAGGTATGGCGTGGCTTATGAGACGCTGCGGAGAAAAGTAAACCAGCTGGGCATGGTAATGGGAGGACAGGCTCCGAAACCGAAGCCCAGAGAGCTTTCCGGGCAGAAAAAACCAAAAGAAGAGGGAACGGCTGCTTCCCAGAAGCTTCTTCTGACCTGGGCCGTGTCGGACCCCGGATATTTCCGGGTGATTCTCCGCCACATAAAGCCGGAGGATTTTTCGGTTCCCCTTTACCGCCAGATTGCGGAAATGCTCTGGGAGCAGCAGGAAAAAGGACAGCTGAACCCGGCGGGCATTTTAAGCAGATTTGAAAATGCGGAGGAACAGCGGGAAGCGGCGGCAGTGTTCAACGCAGTGCTGAAGAAAGTGGAGACAAAGGAAGAGATGGAAAAAGCTCTTCAGGAAACTGTTTATAAGGTAAAGCAGGATTCTCTGAATCGGAAGGCCAGAGAGCTTGCGCCTTCTGATATGGAAGGGCTGCAGCAGCTTGTGAAGGACAGGCGCGATTTGGAGAAACTGCATATTTCACTGGATTAAGGATAAAATACTAACAAGTTATGGAAGGATGGAACAACATGGACGAGAACGTAGTAAAGTTTGAAGAAAAACTCAAAGCGCTTCTGGTAATGGCAAAAAAGAAAAAGAACATTCTGGAATATCAGGAGATCAGCGATTTCTTCGGAGATATGGAGCTGGACCCGGATCGGATGGAGAAGATTCTGGACTATCTGGAAGCCAACAATATTGACGTACTCCGCATTACCGGAGATGGGGAGGAGCCGGACGATGATCTGCTTCTGTCAGATGAGGACGACGTAGATGTTGAGCAAATCGATCTTTCCGTACCTGACGGAGTAAGCATTGAAGACCCGGTCCGCATGTATCTGAAGGAGATTGGCAAGGTGCCTCTCTTAAGCGCGGATGAAGAGATAGAGCTGGCAAAAAAGATGGAGCAGGGCGACGAGGACGCGAAAAAGCGTCTGGCAGAGGCGAATCTGCGTCTGGTGGTCAGCATTGCGAAGCGGTATGTGGGCCGCGGAATGCTGTTTCTGGATTTGATCCAGGAAGGAAACCTGGGGCTTATCAAAGCCGTGGAAAAATTTGATTACCGCAAGGGATACAAGTTCAGTACCTATGCGACCTGGTGGATTCGTCAGGCGATCACGCGGGCCATCGCGGATCAGGCCCGTACCATCCGTATCCCGGTTCACATGGTGGAGACGATCAACAAACTGATCCGGGTGTCCAGACAGCTTTTGCAGGAGCTGGGACGGGAACCTACCCCGGAGGAGATTGCGGAAGAGATGAAGCTTCCGGTAGAGCGTGTGCGTGAGATTCTGAAGATTTCCCAGGAGCCGGTATCTCTGGAGACGCCTATCGGCGAGGAGGAGGACAGCCACCTGGGTGACTTCATTCAGGATGACAATGTACCGGTGCCCTCTGACGCGGCGGCCTTTACCCTGCTGAAAGAACAGCTGGTGGAGGTGTTAAGCACGCTGACAGACAGAGAGCAGAAGGTGCTCCGCCTGCGCTTTGGACTGGATGATGGACGAGCCCGTACGCTGGAAGAAGTGGGTAAGGAATTTAATGTGACCCGTGAGCGTATCCGCCAGATTGAAGCAAAAGCCCTCAGAAAGCTGCGCCACCCGAGCCGCAGCAGAAAACTGAAGGATTATCTGGACTAAAATGAATTTATCAAAACGGCTGAGCTGTCTGGCAGAGATGGTCACAGTAGGCAGCCGCCTGGCAGATGTGGGGACAGATCATGGATATGTTCCCCTTTGTCTTTACCGGCAGGGAAAGATTCCAGCCGCCATAGCCATGGATATCAACCGGGGACCTCTTGAACGGGCGCAGGAGCATATCCGGGAGGCAGGGGTTGAGGCTTACATAGAAACGAGGCTGTCCGACGGGCTTGCGGCCCTGCAGCCGGGGGAGGCGGATACAGTGCTGATCGCCGGCATGGGAGGAAACCTGACAAAGCGGATACTGGCAGAAGGAAAAGAAGTTCTGGAAACTGTGAAGGAGCTGGTGCTTCAGCCTCAGTCCGAGATTTGGAAGGTGCGCCGCTGGCTGCGGGAAAATGGCTGGAAGATTGTCTGTGAAAATATCGTATATGATGAGGGAAAATATTATCCCATGTTCCGGGCAGTGCGGGGCTGTCCGGAATCTTATTCCCGGAGAGAACTGCTGTATGGGAAAAGCGGCCTTCAGCTCTCTCCGGATGTAATGGCGGAATTTCTGCGGAAGCGGCTGGAACATGCCCGGAAGATTCAGGAAGGGCTTCCCCGGAAGACAGAAGGGGAGGAGGAGCCTCGGATTCAGAAACGAAGAGAGGAGCTTTTGGAAGAAATCCGGTTCCTGGAACAGAGTCTGCCGGAGTATGAGATAGAGTACAGAGCCGGGAATGGGACGGTATGACCGGTATCGCGGGGCGCCAGAAAGGAAGGCATTATAATATGAAGTGTCAGGAGATTATTGAGCGGATTGAGAGACGTTTTCCGCGGGAATATGCCTGCAGCTGGGACAATATAGGGCTGCTGGCGGGTGACAGGCAGCAGGAGGTGGATACAGTCTATATCGCCCTGGATGCCACAGATGAAGTGATTGAGGCGGCGGTATCTTCCGGCGCCGGACTGCTTCTTACCCACCATCCCATGATTTTTGGCGGGCTGAAGTCTGTCACGGCGGATGATTACACAGGGGAACGGCTGATTCGTCTGATCAAAAACGGTATTTCCTATTATGCGATGCACACAAACTATGATGTGCTTGGCATGGCGGATCTGGCGGCCGGTATGCTGGATCTGACAGAAACTGAGGTTTTGGAGGAAGTGCTGGACGGTGAGGGAATCGGGCGCACCGGCCGTCTGCCGAAGATAATGACCCTGGAGGAGTGCGGACAGTTTGTAAAGGAACGCTTTTCTCTTCCCAATGTCAAGATTTTCGGAGAACTGAATAAAATGGTAGCGACAGCCGCTATCTCGCCCGGTTCCGGTAAGAGCATGGCCCGTCCGGCCTTTGAAGCTGGCGTGGATGTGCTGATCAGCGGAGATATCGATCATCATACGGGAATTGATATGGCAGACTGCGGTATGGCGGTGATCGATGCGGGCCATTATGGAATCGAACACATTTATATAGAAGATATGAAAAAATTTCTGGAGAAGGAGCTGCCTGCTCTGAAAATCTGTACGGCGCCTGTCAGACAGCCGTTTCAGGTGATATAAGCGACAGGGTTTCGCGCATGGCGGATTTTACGGGCAGAACCAGAATGCCTTGGATGACAAGTCAAAAAGGAGATGACAGGATGAACGTAAAGGCTGCAATCAACGGTAAGATATATGAATATCCGGCGGGGACTCCTTTTTCGGCCATAGCGGCCGATGTGCAGAAGGACTACGCTCATGACATTGTGCTGGTCTCTGCGGACGGAAGGCTTCGGGAGCTGGAGAAGCGTCTGAACGCGGACTGCGAGCTGTGTTTTTATACCACAGCGGACGCGGCTGGCTGTCAGGCCTACCGCAGGAGCCTTACCATGCTTCTGATGAAGGCTGTCTATAAAGTGGCGGGACATGAGGCGGTGACCCGTGCCCAGGTTCAGCATTCCATCAGCAGCGGTTACTACTGCACCATAGAGGGAAGCGTGGCGATAAATGAGGAGTTTCTCGGGGCAGTAAAGGCAAAGATGCAGGAATATGTGGCAAAGAAACTTCCGATTAAAAAGACGAATGTCAATACAGACAAGGCTCTGCGCATTTTCCATGAGCATCAGATGTATGATAAGGAAAGGCTGTTCCGCTACCGCCGGGCATCCCGGGTGAATCTCTACAGCATCGGAGATTTTGAGGACTATTATTATGGTTATATGGTTCCGGACACGGGGTATCTGAAATATTTTGAACTCTATCTGTATGACGAGGGCTTTGTGCTCCAGTTTCCCACAATGGCTGAGCCGGAGGTAGTGCCGCCCTTTAAGCCTCAGCACAAGGTGTTCCAGATATTGAAGGAAGCTACCAAATGGGGGGATATGCTGGGAATTTCCACAGTAGGCGATCTCAACGACTGTATTTCCAGAGGTGGGATGCAGCAGCTTATCATGACGCAGGAGGCGCTGCAGGAGCGCCGGATTGCGGAGATTGCTGGCAGGATTGCGGAAGATCCGGGGAAAAAATTCATTATGATTGCGGGCCCCTCTTCATCGGGAAAGACCACCTTTTCCCACAGGCTTTCCATTCAGCTGTCGGCGGCGGGACTGAAGCCCCATCCCATTGCTGTAGACAACTACTTTGTGGAACGGGAAATGACGCCGAAAGATGAGAATGGAGATTACAATTTTGAATGCCTGGAAGCCATAGACATAGAGCTGTTTAACCGGCAGATGTGTGAGCTGCTGTCCGGTAAGACGGTGGAGCTTCCGACCTTTAATTTTAAGACGGGAAAGAAGGAATACAACGGCGATTATCTGACCCTTGGCAGAGAGGACATTCTGGTCATTGAAGGAATTCACTGCCTGAATGACGCCCTTTCCCACAGTCTGCCTAAAGAAAGCAAGTTTAAAATCTATATCAGCGCGCTGACCCAGCTGAATGTAGATGAGCATAACCGGATTCCGACCACAGACGGGCGCCTGATCCGCCGCATGGTCCGGGATGCCCGGACGAGAGGAGCCAGCGCGGCCCGAACCATCTCCATGTGGCCGTCGGTACGCCGGGGCGAGGAGGAGAATATCTTCCCATATCAGGAGGACGCGGATATCATGTTCAATTCGGCGCTGATTTATGAGCTGTCGGTGCTGAAACAGTACGCGGAGCCGATTCTGTTCGGCATTGACCGGGAGGCACCGGAATATCTGGAGGCGAAAAGACTTCTGAAGTTCCTGGATTATTTCCTGGGCGTGGACAGTACAGTGATCCCCGCGAACTCTCTTCTCAGGGAGTTTATCGGAGGCGGATGTTTCCGGGTATAAGCTTGGCGGATACCGATACCTCCGGATATCGGCGCGGCGGATGCTATGCTTCCGGATATCAGGATATCAGCATGAAGCAGAAAATACAGATGGAAGACAGCAGGCGGCACGCTTCAGCAGGAGATGCTGCCGGCTGCCTTCTATCTGTAAAAATATCAGAAAAAGAGGAAAAATGATTATGAAAACAGGATTGACAAGAGAAGAAGCTCTCTCACTTCTTCAGAAGCACAACAAGGAACCCTTTCATATCCAGCATGGTCTGACGGTAGAAGGTGTCATGCGCTGGTACGCCAGGGAACTGGGATATGGAGAGGATGAAGACTTTTGGGGAATCGCCGGACTTCTGCATGACATTGATTTTGAAGAATATCCGGAGCAGCACTGCGTGAAAGCGCCGGAACTTTTGAAGGAAGGCGGAGCAGAAGAAGAGCTGATTCACGCGGTATGCAGCCATGGATACGGGCTCTGCTCCGATGTGGAGCCTGTTCACGAAATGGAAAAGGTGCTTTTTGCGGCTGACGAGCTGACAGGACTTATTGGAGCGGCGGCAAAAATGCGTCCCTCTAAGAGCGTCATGGATATGGAGGTATCCAGCCTCAAGAAGAAATTCAAGGATAAGCGATTTGCTGCCGGATGTTCCAGAGACGTGATCCGCACCGGAGCGGAACGTCTTGGCTGGGAGCTGGACAGACTGTTCGAACAGACGATCCTGGCCATGCGTTCCTGCGAGGCGTCAGTAGAGCGGGAAATGGAAGCGCTGGGGCTGCAGGGATAAAAGTATGGTAGAACAGGACTATATCATGCGGCTGATTAAGGAACTGGTACGGGCTATCCTGAAGGTAATTTTTCACACAGACATCGATATGCCGTCTGTGGAAATGCTGAAGGATTCCCAGAGGCGCTGTGCTCTGGAAGAGCTTTTGAATCTGATTGACAGAGGAGAAATCAATGAGGCAGAAAACCGCCTTTCAGAGCTTCTGGAGGATGGCGGCGGCCAGGAACTGGAGCTGGCTCTGCTCTTTTACTCTCATTTGAATGAAAAGAGCAATGATTTTCTGGAATCCCATGATTTCAGCCGGGAAGAGATTAAATCAGGCTTGGAAGATGCGATGCGGGCTCAGGGGCTGGGAGAGATGGCGGAAGCCTTTCTTTCGGAGTTGTGAGTGAGACACATTGTATTTCGGCGGGTTGCACAAAATTTTCCGGAGATCTTTGGCTGATATGATGATTGACAGGAAAATGGGGCAATGGTACTATAATACCGAATCGTGAATACGTATTCACACATTGCTTTCACAAAAATGAAATAGAAGAATATAGCAGTAGCTGACAAAAATGACAATAGAGAGGAAGGGGGCAGGGCTGTGATTACAATGACTGAGATCGCAAAGCTGACGGGGGTATCCCAGCCGACAGTCTCCAGAGTGCTGAATGGAAATCAGGCGGTGAATCCGGAGATTCGGGAACGGGTGCTGGCCTGCGCGCGGGAGCATAATTTTCAACCGAATGTGATTGCCAGAAGCCTGGCCGGAAGCAGGACTATGTTGATTGGCCTTGTATTTACAGATATATCCAACTCCTTTTTCGCAGATCTGGAAAAATATCTGGAGCAGGAAGCAAAAAAGAGCGGCTACAGCGTGATTTTGTTTAATTCAGATTATGACTGGAACCGGGAAAAGGAATGTCTGGATGTCATGCGGCGCTACCGGGTAGACGGCCTGATCCTGGTACCTGTGGAAGAAAATTCTGAGAGATTTCAGCAGGAAATGAAGAAGCTGGATATGCCGGCGGTGGCTATTACGAGGAAGACCAGCGGGATGGACTGTGTGTATGTGGACCATATAGAGGCGGGAGGCCAGGTGGCGCATCACCTTCAGCAGCTTGGCTGCGAGGCGTATCTTTTTGTGGGAACTAAAAGAGACGGCAAATACGAAGGATTTCTGGAAGCGTTGAAGGAGACTGAACCTGACTGTGAAAGCCGGCTGACAAGGATTGAGACAAAGAATTCGGAGGAGCTCCGGAGGATTTTGAAACAGCATTTTGCAGAGCATGCGGGAAGAACCGGTATATTTGCCTACAATGACAGGCGCGCCATTCAGATTCATGGCATTCTGCAGGAGCTTGGCATAGAAATGCCGGAGCGGGCCAGTCTCGTGGGCTTTGACAATACGTATACCTGTGAATTTCTGTATCCCGGACTTTCCAGTGTGTCACAGCCCAACCAGGAAATGGCCGCGAAAGCGGTGCAGTGCCTGCTTAAGAAAATCGAGCATCCGGAGGAAAGGAAAATCATGGATGAGCCCATGCAGGCCCGGTTGATTGTCCGGGGAAGCTCAGCCGGAACATATCGCCGGAGTATCAGAGAAAAAAGATAGAAAAGAATAGAAAAAGAATATAAGAAAGGAAAAAGACTATATGAACGTACTTACCCGTACATGGGAGAAACTGGCTGCCCGGGAGCTGGAAAAGAGCCGGGAGACAGCAGAGAGACGCTGGAGGCCGAAGTTTCATGCGGCGCCTCCTGTGGGCTGGCTGAATGATCCCAACGGATTGTGCCAGTATCAGGGAGTCTATCATGCGTTTTACCAGTATTCACCCTTTGATGTAAAAGGCGGACTGAAATTCTGGGCTCACTGCACCAGCCGCGATCTGCTTCACTGGAGCTTTGAAGGAACGGCCCTTGCTCCGGATGAGCCGTTTGACTGTCATGGTGTGTATTCCGGTTCCGCTCTTGTGGAGAATGGACAGATGGTCCTGTATTATACGGGAAATGTAAAGCAGGCAGGCGATTACGATTACATCCATACAGGCAGGGAGTCCAATACAGTCTGCGCGGCAGGCACAGATGGATTTCATTTTGACGGCAAGAAGCTTCTGATGACAAATCAGGATTATCCGGAAGACCTGACCTGTCATGTGAGGGACCCGAAGGTCTGGAAGCAGGATGGAAGGTATTATATGGTGCAGGGAGCCAGAACGGCGGAGGATAAAGGCGTGGTCCTTGTCTTCGAGTCGGAGGATGGTCTGGACTGGAAATACCGGAACCGTCTGGAGACAGAAGAACCCTTCGGTTTTATGTGGGAGTGCCCGGATCTTTATGAGGTGGATGGACGGACAGTGCTCAGCATCTCTCCTCAGGGAGTGGAAGCAGACGGACTGAGATATAACAATGTATATCAGAGTGTGACAGTTTTTCTGGAGGAGGACTTCCGGACGGGAAAGGTAAATGGAAAGTTCCGGGAGCTGGATGCAGGTTTTGACTTTTACGCGCCCCAGAGCTTTGCGGCGGAGGATGGCAGGAGAATTCAGATTGGCTGGATGGGAATGCCGGACGCGGAGGAATATTATACAAATCGCACAGTGGAGGACGGGTGGCAGCATACCCTGACCCTTCCGAGAGAGCTTTCTGTGCGGGATGGAATTCTCTGCCAGAATCCGGTGAGAGAGCTGGATGCCTGGTGGAATGTTTTTACGCCTTTCGAGAATACGTATTCAGAAACGCCGGGAGACTGTTTCGAACTGGAGCTTACGGAGATCGGAGAAAGCGTCCGGCTTACTCTGGCCGGAGGACTGCTGCTTTCCTGGAAAAAAGAAGAAGGAATCTTCTGGATGGAGTTTACAGATAAAAAGCTGGGAGCCGGGAGAACCAGACGGGGACGGAGGACAGAAAAGCTTACAGATCTGCGTGTCATTGTGGATGTATCCTGCGTGGAGGTATTTCTAAACGGAGGAAAGGATGTATTTTCCACCAGATTTTATCCGGATACGGAAGGCATCAGCGCGAGGCTTCAGGCGCCCGGAAGCAGAGGCCGGCTCTGTCTTCATAAGGAGAAAAAGTAAGAGACCGGGATTGCGGCGCGTATCAAAACGTATCAAAAAGAACACAGCTGCGAAGCAGGCAGACATCAGAAGGGCGGAAATGGGGCTTGGCAGTTAAAAATATAAAAAAGGGGAGTAATGTAATGGATTACAGAAAGACAGCAGAAGAGATCTACGAAAAAGTGGGCAGACGCGAAAATCTGGTTTCCGTGGCTCACTGCGCAACCCGCCTCCGCCTGGTGCTTGCGGACGACGCGAAGTGTGACGCCAAGGCCGTGGAGGATATCGACGGCGTCAAGGGAGTGTTCAGCGCTTCCGGCCAGCTCCAGATTATTCTCGGTACCGGAACTGTGAATAAGGTGTATGATGAGTTCCTGTACATTTCCGGTATGAGCGGCATGAGCAAGGAGGAGGCCAAGGAGGCCGCGGCTCAGAAGCAGCCTCTGTTCAAGCGGGCGATCAAGACACTGGGCGATATCTTTGTGCCTATTATCCCTGCTATTGTAGCCAGCGGTTTTCTGATGGGAATTATGGAAGCCCTGACCTTTATGGTAAATAACGGGTTTCTGGACATTGATACCTCCGGTTCGCTCTTTACTCTGGCAAACCTGTTTGCGAATACAGCCTATACCTTCCTGCCGATTCTGATTGCCTTCAGCGCGGCAAAGGTCTTTGGCGGAAATCCGTTCCTGGGAGCGGTTATCGGTATGATGATGATTCATCCGAATCTGCAGAATGCCTGGACGGTGGCTACGGAAGGCGTGCATCAGACCCTTTCCGTATGGTTCGGCCTTTATGAGGTAGACCTGGTGGGCTACCAGGGACACGTGATTCCGGTCATCATTGCAGTCTTTGTGATGTGTTGGATCGAGAAGCGGCTTCACAAGATTGTGCCGGCTATGTTCGACCTCTTTGTAACACCGCTGGTCAGCGTATTTGTGACAGGTTATCTGACCTTTACAATCATCGGACCTATCTTTGTGACGATTGAAAACGCGATTATCAACGGTGTACAGCAGCTTATCACACTGCCCTTTGGAATCGGAAGCTTCATTATGGGAGGTCTGTATTCCCTGACGGTAGTGGCGGGCGTGCATCATATGTATACGGTGATCGATGTGGGACAGCTTGGCCTCTATGGAAGGACCTACTGGCTGCCCCTGGCTTCCGCAGCCAATATCGCTCAGGGCGCCGCTGCTCTGGCCGTGGCTTTAAAGACGAAGAACCAGAAGACAAAATCCATGGCAGTTCCTTCCGCCATGTCCTGCTTTATGGGAATTACGGAGCCAGCCATCTTCGGTGTAAACCTGCGTTATTTCAAACCCTTTATCTGTGGCGCGGCAGGAGGAGCCTGCGGAGCTCTGTACGCTTCGATTGTAGGCCTTGGAGCAACAGGAACGGGCGTAACCGGTATCTTTGGCCTGCTGCTCTGTCTGCATGACCCGGTCAACTATATTGTCATGTTCCTGATTTCCGCAGCTGTCGCCTTCGTGCTGACCTGGCTCTTTGGTTATAAGGACCCGGAGCAGCTGGAGGCTGCGAAGAAGAAAGGCATCGTCTATGCGCCAGTGGAAGGGACGGCCATTCCTTATACAGAGATTGCAGATCCGACTTTCGCGTCCGGAGCGCTTGGACAGGGAATCGGAATTGTCCCCGCGAAGGGAGAAGTCACAGCTCCCTTTGACGGAACGATTTCCATGTTTTTTGATACCAGGCATGCCATCGGCCTGGAGAGTGACACGGGTGTGGAAGTGCTGATTCATGTGGGAATCAATACGGTAGAGCTTGGAGGAAAGCATTTTCACGCGCTGAAGGAAGCCGGGACTCATGTGAAGAAGGGCGACAGACTGCTGGAATTCGACATGGACGCTATCAGGGAAGCCGGCTACGATCTGACGACTGCGGTTCTGGTATCGGCGCCGGAGCATGTGGAGATTCTGAAAACCGGACCGGTAAAAGAGCAGGAAGCTGTTCTGAAAGCGGAAGAATAAAATTATTTTATCAAAATAAAAATCAAAAGCAGCGCGGCAGCCGGGAATTTTCCGGCTGCCGTGCTGTCTGTTCTGTAAAAATATGTATCAGTCAGGACTTGCTTAATTATAATCTCTGTTCCCGCCCAGGGAGATATTCAGTTTTCGCAGCTTTTCCTCCACTGTTTCCGTATGTCTGTTTCCGGAATAGATTTTGTCTTTGATGGCCAGCATTCGTGTATCCATCTGCGCAATGATATCCGCGCAGTCTTTTAATTCCTTTGATACTTCTTCCGGGTTTTCCACATCTTTCTTATATTTGAGCTGGTGGTCGACGCTGGCCCAGAAATCCATGGCAATGGTGCGAATCTGAACCTCCACCCGCATAGCTTTCTTCTGATTGGAGAAGAAGACTGGAATTTCAACAATAAGATGGAGGCTTCGGTAGCCGTTGTCTTTGGGATTTTGGATATAGTCTTTTTTCTTGACAAGAGTGACATCATCCTGACGGAGCAGCATATCAGCCACTGCGTAAATGTCGTCAATAAAGGAGCAGATCACCCGCACGCCGGCTACGTCATTCAGGGAATTCTCGATGGCTTCCACGCTGACAGTTTCGCCGTAGCGCTGCAGTTTTTCCACGATGCTGGCAGGCTTTTTGATACGGGAGGTGATAAATTCGATGGGATTGCGTTTGTGATGAATGCTCAGTTCATCATTTAAGACCTCCAGTTTGGTCCGCACCTCTCGGATGGCGCAGTTATACCGCATCATAAGCTCCTGAAATTCAAAGACCTGGTTGACAAAGTAGGTCTGGATATCCGGAAGATTTGTGGTTTCCAGAAAGGATTTCTGAAATTCGTTTTCCATTTATCATTCTCCATTTCTTTTTTAATATCTTGTTTTTATATGAAGCTGCAGACAGAGGAGCCGGTGGCTTCTCAGCTTTTTCTCTGTCCGGCTGTCCTTGCCCGGTATTTGGCGGGGCTTAAGCCAGTGCTTTCCGTAAATTTCCTGTAAAAAAATCCCTTGTTGTGATAGCCTACCATCCACATGATTTCTTCGATATTCAGATCGGAGGACTCCAGCAGAAGCCTGGCCCGTTCTATCCGCAGATAAACCAGGTATTCGGAATAGGTCATTCCGGTCTGTTTTTTGATCAGATTGTTGAAATAGTTTGGCTGAAAATGAAAAGCTTTCGTAAGCGCAGGCATCTGGACTGTGGTAAGATTGTTTTTCATAAATTCCGTGACAGACTCGAAAAGCTTTTCTGCGTACAGAGCGCTTTCCTGCCGGGAAAAATTATACTGATAACCGGAGGACAGCTCGTCCATCAGCCGGATGAGGTAGCCCCTGCTGATGTCCATGTAGCCGGGCTGCCTGCCGCGGATCTCCGAGACAATATGAAACAGGTAGTCCTGAATCTGTGTGAGCCGTTCCTTCCCGGTGGGCGTAAATTTCAGATAGTGCTGCAAATCGCTGTATTTCATAATATTTTTCCGCAGGAACTGCTGCAGCGGAGTCATGCTTACGTTCCCGAGAAAGACCTCGTTGAAAACCTCCCGGTCGATGGAAATATTGACCAGAAGGCATTCAGAATTTTTTATGGATTCCCGGTGGCAGGCCATGGAACTGATGAAGCAGATCTCGTTATCCGTGAAACAGGCTGTCTCCCCTTCGATTTCCACTTCCAGGTGTCCGGAAATGATGTAGCGCAGCTCAATGTAATCGGAATAATAGCTGATGAGTTCCGCGTCTCCCAGATCAAGAAGAACAGGGGTTTTCCGGGAGAAAAACAGATTCGTCAGGTGTCCCTCATGAAACTTTTGATAGGAGACGCAGATATCCTGTGTGATTTTGTGAAAATCCTTTCCATCCTGCAGGACTGAGGTAAAATCGAAATCCATGCCGCAGGCGTTCAGCTGCGCGTAAGTCATTTTCAGATGGCGCTCCGGCGCGACCGGAATCTGATAAAACTCTTCTGTAAGCTTCATGACATCCCTCTCCGGTGGCTCATTTTTTTCAGTATATCACGAAACAGTCCTCTTGAAAAGATGTAACAGGGAAATGAAAATGTGAAAAGAGTGGAATAGGTAACTTTTTAAAAGCTATATTGTATGAATACGTAATCGAAAAGAGAAAGGAGACAGGGTAATATAGAACCAGAAAACAGGAGAAAGAGGTGAGAAGAACGAAGCTTTCAGAGCATTTGTTTCAGATAAGCGGCGTGCAATACGAAACAAATTCT
>ERZ1643249.1757-NODE-1757-length-21198-cov-5.049142_pt1 | contig 21198 bp, 29 predicted proteins | sample MGYA00579263_ERZ1643249 | MGnify/ENA primary metagenome ERZ1643249 (study PRJEB29033, sample SAMEA4952264) | chicken gut metagenome | biome: Broiler Chicken; feature: Gastrointestinal Tract; material: Caecum | place: Ireland | collected 2018 | study: Broiler... | reverse complement strand
CACATAAAGATATTGAGGAACTTATTGAAGCAGTCAACTATTTAAGATGACTGTTTTTATACACTTTTTTGTGTGTGCTACTTGTGGGCTACGTGTGTGCTACATATAGAAATGAAAGGTACTTTCATACTTTCTAACACACAAAAAAGCCCCGAAAATACGATATTTCCGAGGCAAAAAGAAAACTGTTTACTATCGCTTTGAGAATTGATGTTGCCCATTATAAAAGGAATAATTACTATACTGTGGGTTACTTGTGTGCTATTAGCGTTACCTTATATGGTTTAGAAGACACAAAAAAAAAGAGCTAGTCAATTAAAAACTAGCTCAATTTTAATAACTTTTTCCAAGTATACATCTTCGCTGTAACAATTCCGTCTTGATATTTAGTGGCAAGGCCTACATCTTTTTGATATTTTTTAATACATGCTTTCATATCTTTGCCGAACTGGCCATCTACTCCATGACTACCTAAATCATAACCCAAACTTTGTAAATAAACTTGTAGTGGCCTTACAGCAGCATGATTCCAACCAGTACTTGTTGATATAGTTGGTGTTTTAGATAGCGTTTCTGGTCCGGCTATACCATCGACATTTGCATCAATTACTGCTTGTAAGTCACGGACAAAAGTTGTGTAAGCATCTGCACTTGGTAAGTCGGCATCAATATAGTTTGTTGGATCTATCTTGGTATCACTCGTATTTCTTACTTCAAAGTGTAAATGAGCACCATATGAATTACCAGTATTACCCATATATCCAATGACTTGGCCCTTCTCTACTTTATCACCCTTCTTAACAGTTACACTACCATATTTCATATGAGCATATAAAGTATAATAACCATTTGGGTGTTTTATCTTTACATAATTACCATAGTCTCTTGAGCCTGGATTATTAGTTTTGTAGTTAGATACTACTCCTACTACTTCGCCTTCCGTATGAGCTACGATATAGTCTAAATAGCCGCTATTATTAGATTTCCCATTATCGCCTATGATGTCGATTCCATTATGTTTGCCAGCTTTATATTTTTGACTTACTTTATTATCGTACTTTTGTAATATTCTACTCATCTTCTGTCACCTCATCATATTCTTCTACATAATTTTCTGGTATTGTGTATTCTACTTCGATTTTTTCTTCCATTATTATTTTTCCTCCATTTCTATTTCACTTATTGCACAAGTAACTTTATAAGGGTATTCATATTTGATTCTATCTTGCCAAACACTTGGAATATTTATAATATTTTGTGTTTTTGACTCCTCATACTTACCCTTTATCATTAATAATTCTTTGTATTCTTCTAAACTAATTGTTATTGTTTCTTTCAAATCTTTATTAATGAATTCATCACAAGTAAAGCAATGTACAGCACAATCATGTTGTGGCATTTTATTATGATCCATTTTACTCACTCTCCCTTAATTTTTGTCATAACCAAGTCATATGCACCGCCAGCACCCAAAGATGCCATGATGCATAAGACAAATGCTTGTAACACGTTTGGTTCAATGCCAAAAACAATACATAATACTGCTGATATAATACCAATTAACAAATTTTGTAACGGTATAAACTTATCAGGTATTACCTCAACAAATGCCTTTGTGATAGCTCCAGCCATTAATGTTACAATTGCAACTATTACCGCATATGTTATTTCCATTTTCTCACCTCACCTTCTCTAATTCTTCTTCAATTAACTCTTTTAAATTTAACACAATATCTTTGTCATGTTCTGTTAAAACATTGTACCTATTTTTGACAAATTGAACTGCTAAAAAGCCAACTGGTTCTCCCATACTGTTATTTAAAATGACATCATAGAATGAATTGATTTTCATATCCTTTTTTAATTGATAAGTAGATGGCATTTCCTCTTTCATATCTTCTAAGTTTTTTACTTCCATAAATCCGTCATTCATAAGTTTACTTACAAACTTTGATAAACACGAAAGAGGTATTGATTGTAAAAAACTCTGTTTTCTAGAAATACCAGAACGTACAACTTCATAAGAACAACTGGTTTTTAAAGCACTTCTTCCGTTTGCGTAATGACCGCCATTGTGAAAGTCGTATATTTGAACTCTATCAGCATTTAATTGTTCTTTTACCTTTTCCATTTTTGATATTATCAAGTCATCTATATCGACTTGTTTTTTTATTCGTTTAGGTAAGCTATCTATTTCTTTTGCTGTTGATTTAATCGATTTTATCAACACTCCAATTGCTGCTATAATTGCAGCTAATCCGAGTAAAAAAGTTTCTATATTTTCAATTTTAATCACCTTCTTTTTTTTATTTCATTGCTATAAAAATTAATTGCAATTCAGCACTTGGCGGATTACTTATTTTAGTCCAGTTCAATGTAAAACCATCTTCATCAAATGAAGACAATGTAGCGCTTTGAGCCCATGAACCATAGTTTGAGTATGTAACTAGGCTATTATTAACTCTATATGTATTTTCGGCGCTCTGATAAACATTTTTTGTAGAAGTACCATCCGTACATCCTTTAGAGTTGTATAGCGTTGCATCTGCTACCATCAGTGCTATTACAAATTTAGGTTTAAAACCGACTCCAGTATATGAGACAGTAGCAGTATTTGCAGTAGCAGTTCTTGCAGCTGTTAATATTTTTATTTGAGAGATAGATTCGTTAATTGCATCTTCTACATTATCTTGTAATAAATTTAAATTAGTCGCATTTATAGGACTATTAGTACTCGGTTTATTTTCAAAATTTATTTTTTGCAATTCATTTGTTATTTAGCTTTTTCTATGCTATTCTTTTCCAAAATGCTACGACCTCATATGGTTGCAAATTATTATGAGCTTGATTTTCACCAATAGATTGGAACATATCAGCACCATACCAAATTCCATCGTCAACAACTGAATAGGTAATAGCAGAACCACTAACATTACCCGTTCCAGTATCAACTAACGCAGATGGTTTAATTTCCGGTAATTCATTAACTACTAAAGTATGTTTTTTTTCACCACCAGTTTGACCAACAATATTAAAATCAATATCATCATAATCAATACCAACTGGAGTTTTCCCCACCAACGTTCTTTCCCATTCAAAACCAAGATAATCAGAATAATCAATATTATCTGTCCTTATCATAATTGCTCCGATTGGATATATTAAATTTAATAATTCTTTAAAATTGTAGTTCAAATCATTTGCATTAATTGGAGTCGTAGTATCTGGTTTATTCTTAAACTCTATTAAAGCCATAACTCGGCTTTATCTTTGCTAAGCAGTTCTATGCCATCTATTCACAATTTTGGATGGTTGTATGTTGTTGTGCGATATAGCAGTACTATGTTTAGTTTTTGCAACAGGAGTTGATCCAATGCCACTACCTGTGTAGCCATCATAATTAGTTAAATATGCAATATTTCCGCCAGTGGCATCAACAGGAGCATAACAATTCAATGGTGGAATCTCAGATTCTGTTAAGGTATGCTCTTCTTCACCTACCACCGTCCCAATACTAGCATTAAACTTGCTCGAACTTGAACTTGACTTGGACACTAAGACTGTACCAGACTGGTCAAGTTCCCATGTACCACCCCAAGCAGTATTTGGATTAAAATCGCTATCTGATGTTTCATAATAGCTTCCGACAGGATAAACTAGACTAACTAACAGTCTCTGCATATCATTCATATTTTCAGCTGTATATGGAGTTGTTTTATCTGGCTTATCTTTAAACTCTAAAGCAACTCCTAGCATAGAAATGCACCTCTATTTTTTAAATCAAAAAGAGAGCAAAGATCTAAGCCTTCACTCTCCTTTCCATAAGATGAGGTGCAATTACTAAATAACTGCACCTCCTTCCAATTTTTGATTTTTGAGCATATTGTTGTTCGTTTCGTTTCGTTTCGTTTCGTTTCGTTTCGTTTAAGGATAAAACGAATTGAACTATGCTGTCAATTAGTTTTTTTATTTTTTTCATTTTTCTTCTTTCCTTTCTAATAATTTTTAAATCCTATAATTTCCAAATAACCAACTACTCCTCCGGTTCTACCAAAAATGTTTGAATTACCAGTTTGAACCCCATCACTCGTCATGACCGCTAATTGGTTATAGGAAGTTGGAGATATTTGAGATTTTATATCTGTACTTTCGACAGTTGAAATTCCATAAGCCGATGGATTAAAATTTAATGCTCCAGATATTAAACTATAACTTGAATTATATGGGGCATAGTAATTATTCATGTCGACATTTAATGATGTCGAATTAATTTTATATAAATTCAAATTTCGAGAATATCCTGTTCCGCTCCAATCACCCATAGACCAATTAATTGGACAGTGAATCAAATGTACTTTTGCACTTTGAATAGTAAAATTACTTGGTAATTTAAATGCAAATACCAAAGCATTTCTTTGAGTATTCGAATCAAATCCGCCTCCAACGTGTCCCAAGGGCAGATAATCACCAGAACCATTGAACATTGACCCTCTAACGTATCCGGGGTAAATTAGATTCGTTAATAGTCCGTTGTCTCCTGTTACTTGTGCTCCATTTTGCAATTTTAATTCACCACCATTAATTGTTGCATTTGTAAATATTCCATTCTCTGAAGAAACGGTACCATTAGCAGTTAAATTGAAATTATTAGCATTAACCACTAATCTATTTCCTCTCAACGTTATTTGTTCAGCGGATTGATTTATTGTAGATACGACTTCAGTTTCATCAACTTTTTTAGAAACTTCTAAGTTAATTTCTTCTTTCGTTTGGCTAATAGAGCTATTCATTTCTACTTTTGTCGCAAAAACATCTGTATAGTCATTGTCGTAGACATATTTAGCATAATATCGTAGTGCTACATCGTAAAATGACTCTAGCCAGATTTTATTATAGCCAGCTGTAAGGGGAATATTTAATTCACCTTTTTCTTCTTCAATTGGATTAGATAAAGCATATAAAGAGCCATCTTCATTTTCACCAACTCGTCGGACTATTTTAGCTTGTCCATTCTCAACTATAAATTCATCGTAAATATCTGCATTTAAATAATTTAAATAATTTAAAGGTAAATGTATTTTGTTTTGATTACCTTCTTCATCTTCAACAATTAAGTAACTATCTAACGGATATAAGTCATCGCTTGGATATAGGTCATCAGATGGGTATAATAAACTCATGTTACCAATAATACTAAATTTTAATAAATCATTTTCAAATGCATCACTAATAGTAAGTAAGCTATTTTGCGTTAATTCTTTAGTAAGAGTAACTGACTCTGAAACTTGCTGTTGTATTTGATTTACAGTAATTTCTAGTTCGGCAGTTTTTTCGGAATTTTTGCTTACTTCAGACGCTAATGCATTTATTTTTTGATTTTGTTTATTCACAATAATGTAAGCTTGATTTATTTTTTTATCAGTTGTATCTGATGTCTTATAATCTGTAGTGCTCTCTTCTGGTAACTCCGTATAAATACACTCTTCAACGCCTTGTGTAAATGTTAATTCGTTGTTGAAAACATATGAAATATAATTTATATCACTTGTAACAATTTTAACTTTTGTGAGTGGCTCAAATCCTCCATATCCGATTAGCTCTAAATCAAAAATATCATATTCGATTCCATATAAAGTGTTATATAGTTCATCTAGATAGTCACTACGATTATTGTCATTCATAAGCTGGTTATCAGTAATTTTATATTCATTCCAACTAGTTAATGTTTCATCTCTTTTATATATGTTATCTGCTCCATCAGCTCTAGATAGAACTATCGCATTAATTGGACCAAAATGTTCACTTATTTCAATATTTTGATTTTTAAGTAAATCATCATTAATCGTTATTTCACTTGTACCAAGAGTTTTCCTCTCAACTTTATTGTTGTTACAGACAAATAGTGAACCTGTAGCATTAGCTATATCATCAAAAACATCACGATAAGTATAATTAATGCCATCATATATATCAATTGTAATAGTTCTCGAGTCATTCGGTAAACTAGTTATATCCGTAGTGTAACCACATTCAACACATAGTCGCTTAAAAAAATCTAATACTGTAGTTGGATAACTGATTGAAATTGGTTTATAATCAATCATTGCTTTTAAAAAGCCATCGTATAACGTGTGCTCATAAGTTTTATCACTTGCGCTAAACTTTGGCTCTTCTTTCAAATAAAATGGTCCATAAGTTTTAGTAGCATTTGTTCCATTATAACTAGCAGTATTTTGAAAGTATATTGGTTTATCGGGTAGCTTAACGCTTAAAATCGCAGTTAATCCTTTCATAACCGAACCAGTTAATGGAGAATTAAAACTTAACTTAACACTCTCTATATCATCACGATCTATTTCTATTTTTGCGTTAGTATCATCATAATAATATAGTTTAGGGTGAATTTGTTTACCTGGCTTTTGCATTATTTCATAGTAAGTCATTACATATCACTCCGTCTTTCAATAGCTGTTAGGGTAAAAGAAAAAGGCTTATATCTATTCGAATTAAGCCTTTCTGCTGTTATGGTTGTACCATAAAAGTCTTCCGTTTTACTATTACCAGTTCTGCTATCAGTAAAAGTTGCGTTAATGATTGGAGTTTCAATAGCATTTCTTATTTGAGTAAGCTCTGCTTGGGTGGTTTCACCAATATTTACTTCTATTTTATCGAACCAACCAATAAATGTACCACTATATTTGCCACTATTACTATTTCTACCTGCATCACTAGCCCATAAACCTTCAATAGAATGTTTTGGATTAGATAGCATTTTTGGTAATGAATTTAAATTTACTGCCATAGTCTATCCTCCATTCCTTGAAAATTCTTGACCATTCATTATTTCTTTTACTACTTTTCCAATTAATCTACCATTTAGATAGTTATTAAGTTGTATATCAATAGGTATCCACTTTCCAATTTCTCTACCAAGTCTTTCCATTGTGGCCATATCGGTAAGTGGTAAAACGCCTTCTGCTCCCGCTTCGCCACCAATAACATTTGGTGCTAGAGCTACACCACGTCTTGGAACATCAATAATTCCTCCAGTAGCCATATAGGTTGGCTGGAATCGTCTCAATTTAAATTCTGGTACAGTTGGAATGGTTATACCAATATATTTAGACACACTATTGATACCTTTTATAATCCCATTAACACCATCTATAATGAGATTTACTAGATACTCGATTGCGCTAATTACAAAATTAATTAACTTGGTAACAGAATTAATAATGCTATCGACAAGACCTTCGACTGCAGGCCCTAACTGATTGATAAAGCCTAATAATGAACCTAATACACTGTTGACTAAATCGCCAATGGCATTTAATATTTTTACTAGCACATTACCAACCGAATTAATTACTTGGCTAATACCATCAAATATTCTGTCAAATAAATTTCCTACGCTCTCAATGACAGGCGGTAAAATTGTTCCCAAAGCATATATAATATTTTCAATTAATTCACCAATTGTTCTTAAAATATCACAAAGACTTGGGGCTGTTTTTTCAATGAAACTGCCAACTGCATCCAAAATAATTGGTAAGGTAGCCGCCATTACAAGCAAAATGGCAGATATTCCTGCAATCAATATCCCAAATGGTCCCATACCAGCTGACATTGCCGGACCAAGCAAAACTATTGAACCCATTAATGCGACTAAAGTAACTAATACCGTAGTCATTAACCCAATAACATCTGTTAATGATAAACCACTTTCGGCAAATGTATCAATCAAGTTACATACAGATTGTAAGACAACTGACAAGCCCAGAAATATAACTGCAGCTGCCGCAATACTTTGCCAACTTGGCTCCATCAGAGTCATTATTCCCATAAAAGCAAGAAAGGCAACAGCTACTTCACCAAGTACTATTCCTAATAATCCTGCTACTTCACCCAGTGTCATGCCACTTTCTGAAAAGCTATCTATTAATTTTGTGATGGAATCTATAACTAATGACAAGCCGCCTAGAATAGCAATTGCTTCTGCTGCTTTTCCTAAAGCATTAAAGAATTTTGTAAAATCAGTTCTAGCTGTGGTGACAGTCTTCCCTAAATCTTTGAACCAGCTGATTACTGTTTTAATAATTTTAAAAGCTGCCAAAGCACCAGCTACAATTAAAATTCCACCAGCTACCGGTCCATATTTATCTATGATCCCTTGAAAAAACTCAATTATTGGCTTACCAAATTTGGCAAACTTTTCAAGCCATGCGGGTGGCTCAAAATCTTCCATATTTGATAAATCCATTGATGGTGAAGTATAGCTTTCTCCACTACCGGAATTATCAGACAATTGGTTTATTTCATCAAATCCACTTAATGATTTATTTAATTGTTTTGCTGAGCTGTTTGCTTTTTTAAAATTCTTTTCGCTTGCATTAGCAAACAAATTAACATTAAACCACGCTTGAGCTAAATAATTAACGTATTGTAATAATTTATATACCCAACCAACTAATCGCTCTATAATGGGCTCTAACGTGCTCGCAACCGCAAATTGAATATATTCTACATCTGCAGCTAACTGGTCATTATAACCAGTTAAAGTACTTATAGCATTTCTGACAAATCCGTACGCACTTTCAACTGCAAATACTGCTAGTGCCCATTTCGCAACTCTTTTGATAGTACCGGCCATTTTATTATTAACATCATCAATTGATTTACTAATCTTTTCTGTTGATTGATTAGTTGGCATTTTTGAATTTAATTCATCAATTTTAGAATTCCATTTTTCTTGTTGTTTTCTATTCTTTTTCAATTGATTTTCGATTTCTTTTAATTCATTGTTGGCTTTTACATAAGAACTATTTGCATTTAATTCATCCAGCCGTGGTTGGAAATCGGCTGTAACATCACGTCTCATAGATGGTTCAAAGCCAGATTCAAATTCTAAAGCTTCTTGATACTCTTTTTTTAATTTATCTAATTTTTGTTGATAATCTTTTTCGTTAAGATTTATTTCAGCTTCTAATTTTAACTTTTTATTAGTGAGTTTCTCTTCTTCTTTTTTAAATTTTTGTAACTCTTTTTTTGTTTGATTTAATGTAGTTTTCAAATCCCCATTATCAATTCTTGTTTTAATTTTTAAATAACCATCCGTTTACTCACCTCTTTTTCATTTGTTCCTCCCACCATTTGTCCATCTCTTTTTCTTTTTGAGTTTTTTCATGTTTTAAAGCCACTTGTTTTTTGGCTTTTTCCCACTTTTCACGCTCTTTACCTTTCTTGCCGGATAAAGATTCTTCACGTATCATTCTTACTCGACTTAAAATACTATCATCAGTTAATCCTTCCAGCGCATCGTGAAATTTCCACCAATGCATATCTGTGGAATCTAAATCAATGCTATAATCTGACATGAAACTGATTTTAATTCTTCCCGCATCTTGCTTAAAATCCATACTAGGTTCTTCATCTTTTCCTTCAATTTCCTCTGTATTCTTGCCGCATAAAAGATATTTTGTTAATAATCTAATAATTGCCTCTTGATTTTCTGAATCTTTCATAGCTTCTTCGCCGAGTAATAAATAAATTATCGCTAATGTTTTTTCATAATCACAAATGCTATCGTCTCGAAATATTTCATCACATCTTAACGCTATACGAAAACTAGTATTAATCTTATATTTTTTATTTCCAACTTGGATCCACTCTGGATATTTATTCATCTTTTAACACATCTTCATCTTGAGTTTTATATTTACTTATGATTTTATTTTGAATTCCTTCGATATTAACTTTGAGTAAAGGCATAATTGGTTCTAGCATGTCTGATAAATCATCAAGCATAGTAAGATATCTACTTTTCCCAAATATTTTAGTGAAACCATTTTCTCCCAAGAATAAGTTCATTGCTTCTTCTATAGTTTTATAATATTTTTTTAGCGCATCTACTTTGTCTTTTTCGTTTTTGGTTATCACACTATTGATTTGCTTGTCATCTTTTCTTTTGTTAATTACTGCTATTTGCGTTTTTAAATCATTCCCTGCTTTTTCACACAAAGAAATGGCTTTACTATAATTATCTACTAAATTAATATCTTCTAAATCGAATTCGATGAAAACCTCATGACCGCTTTCATCTAGTTTTACATTTCCATCTTCATCCTTTAAACCAATTTTGACAGTATTTCTCTTTTTTAATGCAATATAATCGTTCATATTTTATTTTCCTCCTTATAATAAAAATGAGGGTAAGATTTTCTTGTCTTACCCTGTTACAGTATCTTCTGTAAATGTCGGAACACCATCACTAATAGTTACAGTACCATTAGTTGGATCACCATTCACATTAATTTTAAATCCAATTGTTGGTGTTGTACCGCCATCACCACCATATGAACTAATACTAATAGAACAAGCAAATTTTTGAGCTTTAAATTTATTTGTTTCACTCACATCGTACTTATCAACTAAAAGTACACTCGTTTCGGCATCTGTTCCTGTAGCCAATTTACGTCTTAATTCGTTTACAAAATCAAATACTTCATCACCAAAAATACACTTCATTTCTCCGTCAAGTGATAAAGCGTAACTGTCTACAGTTGTAGTAGCATTTTCATCTACAATATATGTTTCACTAGTTTCTGTAGCTTCATAAGTGTACGAACCTGTAGTCATACCATTACCTACCAATGCCCATGATTCACTAGATCCACTTGGCTCAATATTTAAAAAAGCCATTATTTCGCTTCTTTTAACAAATTTACCCGTTAATCTTTTCTCCTTTCATTTTAACATAAGTAAATTCACAACTAATTCTGTAAATTGCTTCATTTGAATTCGTCGCAAAAATATATCCATTAGTTGTAGCACTAATGGATAAAGGTTGGATGTTTTCATCTACATCCGGATAAATATTATTATCATCATTCTTTTCTAACCAATTTCTAAATTTTTCGAAAAATAAAGAATTATCCACATTGTTTTGAATCTCATCGTTCCAATAAAGTTTTGCATCAAAACTAAATAAAAATCGCATTTCTTTGTCACCATTTAAATAAGTATTCACCACAGGATTATATCCAGCACTTTCATTTACGGAATACGCTGTAACTTTATCAACCAAATAATTAATATTTAATGCAGCAAACTCACTTAAAAAAGGACATTTTGCAACATAATCTTTTATTTTTTCAATCATAGTCTATCAATCTCCTTTTGAGCTTCTCTTAGAATATCGTCAAAATCTTCACTTGCAGTTCTTTCAACAAAGTGTGCTCCACGATTTGGTCCACCATGATATTGCAATGGGTCTCCACTGGGCACTTTCTTAGTGTTTGGTCTGCTCCAAAAACCATAATTTTCATTAAAAAAAGCACCTTTACCAGTAATTGGGTCCACATATTTAATTCCTTCATTCATATAATGAGCATACGGAGTTTCAACCGTTACTAGGCCACCTTCTGGATTTCTAGTATTAGCAATCATTACTCCAGTATCTTTAGGCATTTTTAAACGCATATGATGTATAAAAGATGTGTCCACAACCTTTTGAGTACTCCCGTTTTCATTCAGTCCAAAGCGATCCATAACTTGTTGCTGATTTGGTAAGAAAGCTTCTATTTCAAAGTCCATTATTCACCAGTAATAGCGAAGTGTTGCATATCTTCACTTCCGTAATCCTTAATAGATACATTCGTAATTTTTATGCACTCATAATTATCTAATATTTCATTGATGCTTGTGAATGCATCTTCGATTTTTCCTTTGACAAGATAGTCATCGTTTTGCAAAGTCCACTCATTATTAACGATAGATAACTTTTGAAAAACATTTGGGCTAATATATCCAATTTCACTCATTAAAATTCGACTAATTAAGCCGTCTGATTTTACAAGCTGAGTATCAGATATGCTTATTCCATTATTTGAACTCCAAAAGCCTTTAATATGATGGATTTTATATTCGTTCATTTTGGTACTTTTATTAAACCATTTATTAATTACAGTAATGTCTTTATCGAACACAATCCATTCCTCCATAAGGAAGACCTGTGAATAATAAATATTGCTCTACGATTTTATTTATTTCTTTTGCAACTTCTTCATCAGAGGATAGCGAAAGTAAATCGTTTAATGTAACAGCACTTATATTTCGAGAATAATCACCAACTTTTTCAGATGTAATGACTTTCTCTGCTCCACTCACGATATTCTTTATTTTTTCTTTTTTAGTAAATTGGTTATATAAAATATCTGCTACGGAGCAAGTAGCATTTTTGACTTCAATTTCAAAATTAGATATATCTCTATTTTGAATCCGCAATCTTATTTCATAGCTTGCTCCATTAGCAAATTTATTAAAGTTTTCTTGAGGGATTAAGTCCCCACCAAAGTTATTTGTATAATAATCATAATCAATATAACTATTCGTTTGTATCCCTCCAATCATTTACTACTCTGTGGCAGCCCAAACGGCATATAGAGTAGTATTTCCAGTTGGTGTAAATGGACTAGTTACTGTAGCGCTTTGTGCGGTTGATGTTTTAGCCCAACCTACAAAAACAGGTTTATCTGATGGCCCCGTAAGACCTGTACCATCACTTAAGGTAATAGGTGTTCCGGTATAAGTTACAGGTTCGATGGTGCCTGTTCCGCCATTAGCATCATAAGTAACTACATAACTTACGCTGTCACTTTTTTTTTTTACGACAACTTTATCAGCATTTGTTACTCTAAATCCGGTATTAATCTCATTTTGAGCTTTAACACCAGTGAATAGTTCAGAATCTTTAATTCTCATCATGCTTAAGTTATCAACTACATGGAATGTGTCAAATTGATACATAATTAATTCTACATCATCAAGATCTATTGTTTTTAAAGTTCCAGTATAGTCATAATATTTAGCTGTACCCTCAATAGCATCAGCTTCAATCCATAACATATTTAACCAAGTTCCAACTTGTCCGCTAGTTATAATTCTGTCATTAGTGGTTGGAGTATATTCAGAACCGGCAGCTTTAAGCATTAATGCAAATGCGTCTACGCTTGCCAAAACTACATTTGGATAAACATGTTTTTTTCTAGCAGCAGTTCTCATGTCTACTATTTTATCTTTGATAGTGGTTTCAGTTAAAGCAGTAGTATCGCTTAAAGCTGTACCCTCGTTAACCAAACACGCTAAAGCACTTGCTTGTCTATCCCGTCTATTTTCTTGAACACAAAGTGATAGATTTGTCTCAGCTTTAGAATAAGGACATGAATTTTCTGTTACTTGATAAATCTTTTTAGATTTTCTGTATGCGTTATTAAGCAATAAATCAATTAAAGTATTGCTCGTGCCTTCATCAGTAAAATCTTGAGCTGGCACTCCTGGATCTTTTTGTGCACTTTGAGTTTCCTTATAAATTTTTACTGCTCCAGCATTTAGATCACCTTCATATTGATCGTTATATGTAATACCTGGTATTAAAATGGTATCACTAAATAAATTTGGCTCTAAAATAGCCGAATATTCTTCATTAACAAAATCATTACCGTATTTCGTTTAATCACCTTTCCTTTTCTATTTTTTGTAATACGGATTATTTGCATATTTTTTATCTAAATATGCTTGTTTTTCACTAACTGGTTTGTTAGTTCCATTTTGTGGAAGTCCCGTGCTATTTTGATTGTTATTTTCATTATTAACTAAATATTGAGAGTTATTTTTTAAATACTCTTTTAAATTGGTTTCAAAATCGCCATCTAAAGCACTAACTTCACTTAAAACAAACTTTTGAAACTTAGCATCAACACCGGCATTGGCCACTACCGATTTGTTTTCTGCGTATGCTAGATCATTTTTAAGTTTTTCATTTTCTTTTAAAATATCTGCATACTTTTCTTCATTTGTTTTATTTTGATCTTCCCACTCTTTATATTTTTTCAAATCAACGCCTTCATACTTTTTAGTAGCTTTATTTACTTCTTTAAGTACCATTGCATTGACTTCTTCTTGAGTGAAAGTCTTTTCTTCTGTTTTTTTAACAGGTTCAGTTCCTGTCCCCTCAGTGTTATTATCAGTCTGAGTAACTGCATTTCCACCTTCCCCTTCTCCACTATTTTCTGCAAATAATTGGATATTTAAAGGCATTAGTTTTTCTTTCATATTCTCCTCCATTTTTTCTAAGGGTAACAAAGTAATTCCCTCACCTCAATTTCTTTATTGTCTAACTAAGTAAAAGACATAATAAAAGAACGTATTTCTACGTCCTAGTGCTAGTTTATAAGCACTGCACTGATGATATAAACTAGTATTTGCTTTAATGTCGGCTGCTAAATAATTTTACAGTCTCAGCTATATATCAATCAGTACACTACCTATAAAGTAGTGTCATATTGTAACTTCAACTTCAATATCTGTTGAATGATATATTCCATCACAATTTTGCCAAAAATTGCGATTGATTTGTATGTCTGTAATTTTTGTTTTTGTTTCCTCTTCAAATTGTGATATTAGTCTTGAAATCATTTCTTCTAATTTCATTTTCTTACTTTTAATATCTTCTATTGTCATATGTCCTCCCATAATAAAAGCACTTTATTTTTGAGTGCCATTCATTTCTTTTGCTTTGTTTCTCAGCTCTTCATAATCTATTTTTGTTATTTCTCCTTTAGCAAATTTTTCTTCTTCTATATCTACCAGTGTTTTTAACGCACCAGTGAACGATTTATTAGGTTTTATTCCTATTGGTTCATATAACCGATCTTCTTCTTTACCTTTTGGTATACCGGTACAAATACTCATTGTAATTCCTCCAATTCATAAAATATTTTACCATCTTCTGCCCATTTATTCAATAAAACAAAATTTTTGCTTTTATCAATTAGCAGTTCTTTTTCTCTTATATTTAATTTACTTAAATCTTTTGCTGTTTTCGTATGAATTACTAATCTAACATCATCAGTATTATCATATATCTCTTTCGATACTGACGTAAATGAACTAAATGTTATAACATCTTCTTTCATACTTTGAATAAAATTATTTTTACTGTTTTCATCATAGAAAAACAAGGAGCGATTAAATACACCTTTAGTATTTGGTATTTTATTTAAAGCACTGCTTAAATTATCACTAAGTTTCTGTTGCTCTTCATCTAGTTCTTGATTAGTTCTTAAACTTTCATTTAAAGTGTAAGATTCTCCTCCAAAATATCTACTTATAGCATTTTTTTCATCTTGGTTTAAATTTATGTACCAATTAGGATAACGCTGTGACACATACTCTCTTGTATAATCACGTCTTAAATCATTATTTTTTGTAAAGTTAGAAAGTCTGTTTTGCCATTTTTTTACTTTACTTCTAGATTTATTATACGCATCTGTATCACCATTCGCTTTAAACATTTCAACTTTACGTTTCCATTTTCTTACTCCTCTTTCTAAATATCTTTGTTGTTGAGATAAATTGTATTGCTCAGTAGCATCTTCTTTTGAAATACTTTTTAACTCATCACCCCTAGCATCACCAAAATATGCCTCAAAGTAATGAGCACAATTGATTCCAGCAAGACCATCTACTTCCCCATAATGTGTTACATCAATTAAATCATCATATTTTATAATTGTACCCTGCCAATCAAAATGACTTGGTCTACATCTAACATGTTCGGACAAATATATGTATTCGCATTCCAATTCTTCGACAACTGACTGATTAATATTATTAGATAGTTGCCTAGTAGCAGTTAATATATCGCGTCTAACTGTAGATTCGATATCGTATGATCTAATTCCCACAACATTATCATTTTCATCTACAGTTCTATATGTGAGAGTTCTTATACCTTTATTTCCAAGTTCATTTATACTCTCTCGTATAGCTTCTTGATAGGAATGTGTTCCCATGCCGGTTTTAAGATAACCTTGTTCTACAATATCTAAATATGCTTCTCTCGTCGAATCCTGTATTTTTCTTGATAGTTCAATAAATCTATTACTCACCTCATCATAAGCATTGTTAATAATGTTTTGGATGGTGTAATTTTCAAGTAGAGTATTTGGATTAATCTTTAATGAACCATTTTCAAAAGCATTTTCTAATTTTTGGATATCAAATACATTATAACCAATATCTTCTAAAGCTTTTAATATTTCTTCTTTGGTAACATCGCTATATTGTGCCAAATACTCTATTACTTCTCTATTAAATAACCCTATTTCTTCTAACTTTTTAATTCGCCAATAATCGCTATTTAAGAACTCATCGTTTATTTTGAAATGTTCTGCTATCATTACTAATAAATCATTTTCAATTTTAGTGTACATTTTTAAAAGAGGCTCTACTGCTTTATTAATGTATTCTTCATTATTCATCTAAATTAAACTCTGTACCATCAGTAATTGTCTGATTTTTTATTTCGTTAATCATTTGTTCAGCAAATTGTAGCGCCCCAGCATCATCTAACTTATATACATCTCTATAATATTGTGCTTTACTAATCAAACCACTATTATATTCAGTTTGAGCTTGTGTTCTAATTTTATCTTTATCTTCAATGATTGTATCGTCATAATAAACAGATACGGTAAATGAACTTGATATACCAATTAATTCAGCAATAGCATAACACAATTGAACAATCGCTTTTGTGATTACATTTTCTTGCTTTTTTATTTTTCGATAAACATCGCTATTCGAACTCATTACATTATCTGTATTTACATATGCTTCACCATCTTTGAATTTATAATAATTATGTCCTAAACCAACTTTAGAAGTATAAAGGTTTAATTGTGCTTGTAAAGCACTAGTTAAAGCATCTATTCTTAAATCAAAAGAGCTTTCTTTAAGTAAATCTTTACTATCATTCGCAGGAACTCCATAGAAGGTAACGTCGCTTGGGTCAAAAATTGGCATAGTATTTCCTTCTTCATCTATATTAAATTTAGCAGCATTAGTGGGAACATAAACTCTCTTCCTGCCAAGCCATATTTCATTTTCTAGACTATCAAACGCCCGATCTATTGCAATAATATTATCTAAAGCATCAGCATAGCAACTAATACCATAAGGACTATTAATATCTAAATTGTTTACTTCAGGGGTATAAATTACTGCAAATTTTGGAATTACGGAATGAGTTTCTATTTTTTCTATATTACCAAGCTCAACTTTTTCATAATCAGATTGTTTCTTAATATATTTACGATTATAAATGATATATTCGTCATTTTCATCTAAAATATGTGCATTAATCGTTAGCTCCGATCCTTCCAATGTCTTTTCTACATTCCAAAACAAGATTTCTTTTACTTCTCGTTTATTAGCACTCAATATGACTATGTTTGTAGCATTCATATAATTAATACGTAACACATTATTATCAAGATATGGAACAAACGCTCCAGTTCCTAATGCTTTTGTAAGTTGCATTAAGTTATTGGCGTTATCTAAAAAGTTATTTTGTTCTAAACATTTATCAATTGCTTTTTGAACTTTTTTATTACTAATTGTAATTTCTAGCTTTTCATTAAAAAAGAAGTCCGATAAATCTTCGCACGATTGACTTGCAATATTAAGACTTTTTAATTCACATTTATTTCTTTTTTTACCATTATAAACATAATAAATATGATTTTTTGTTTTACCTTCGTACCATTTCAGCCAATTAGCAACACGATTTTCTTGTTCTGTATCAATTACGTTTTCATTATAACCAATTTCTTTTAAAAAATCTTTTACTACTTTCTCCGTTCCATCACTCCTTTTTAATTTTAATTTATTTGTATTAGGACATCTTGATATGGTTCAGTCGAATATTCTTGAGCATCAAGACTATCAATATCTTGCTTACCATCATCAAGTCGTACATCATTTTTATCTTTTTCCCATACGGCCGTTTTAAATGCCATTATTAGGTCATTACAGCATTCAAGTACAAAATATTTATTCGTACTAAACATTTTACAATAAAAGCGAATACGGTTTACAATTTCGCCTTTAATTGCATTATTTATTGGTATTGGAATATTATTTTCTCTTAATGCTCTTTCAAAGCCAGCAATTAGTGTTTGTTCTGCACTATCACATCTTATATCGATAATATTTACATTCGGATATTCTTCTTTTAATTCTTTTATGAATTTTATAAATTCTTCTGTTAGTTCTTTATCATCTATTCTTTTAGCAATTCTTCTCTGTTTTATTGTACCAAATTTTTTAAATTGATAAGTAAATCCCGTTGCATTAAAACTATGAGCCGATATATTACCTCCAAAGTCTACGCCGATTGTTATAAATTTTAATGCATTTCGTATCGGATTAGTGTAATTACCATTTTCATCAATTGCATTCCAATCGTTCATTTTAACTATATGATAGTCTTTAAATTCACAATATATTAACCCTTCGGCCACAACTCTTTTACCCAGTATATCTCGTTGGTACCATATACTCGTTGGATCATACTGACTTATTATCTCGGCTTTTCTCTGCTCGGTTATAGCAGCATTATCGAATATTGTAAAATGTTTATAATTATAACCTCCTAACAAGCCTTTTTCTTTCCATAAGTCTAAATATTCTTTATATATTGTATCATTTGGATTGCCTGGATTTAAATCCCAAAACCATTTAGGATTATCACTTGCAAGTTGTCTAGCAAATGCGACTTTGATAAAGGACTCTTTCGAATTATCGCAATCATAATGTTCATTGATTTCGGTTGCTATCCATAGCCCATATGAATTACCTAATATTTTTTTATAACTATCCGCTTTACCTCCACCAACAAATATAACTATCTTTTGCCCTGTTTTAGTATTAATAAATAATGCTTCATTGTCTTTGAATTTTCCCCACTTACATCTACCTTTGAATTGGTACTCTAGTCCGTAGCCGTTACATTCGCCAATATTTAATTTAGCATTGGCAAGAGTGGATCCACTAGCCAAATGAATTTTATCTTTAGTATACTCAAGATTTAGAGCAAAAGCTATACAGTTATCAATCGTTTTACCTGCACGAACAGCCCCTTCCGCGACATTAGCTTTATTTTCTTTACTGGCTAATATATACTCAATATGCTTTTTAGAGAATGGTAACCATTTTATTGTTTGCGTTCATCATCACCAAACCCTAATAAATCTGCAAGAACTGTTAAGTCCTCAACATCATTTGCTTTATTTTTATCTTTTAAGACATCATCTATATCTTTTAAAGCAGATGTTAGTTTTTTTAAATCATTTCTATCGACAATACTATTATGTGTATTTCCGAACATGTCCACGTGCGTATTTAATTCTTTAACAGCATCATTCACTTTTTTTAGTAATGCATCGGCTACGCTACTAATTGTTACAGCCTCATTAGCTTCTTTTTCAGCTTGTTTTTCAATTATTTTTTCGAGTGTTTTGGCACTTTTTTTCTCCTCGACAAGTGCTTTTTTACCTTTCCAGCCTTTCGTAGCTTTTTTTGTGTTTCCATTATCAGGAATACCTTTATCTTTTAGAAACGAACTAACTGTTTTATATTTACTTGTAATATATTCTTTTTCTAGAGTTTTCCAATCATATTTTGCCAATGCACCTCACCATCTTCTATTAAAATTATCTTTCTTATTTAAGAACACGAATTTGAGATTCTTTATTTTTTATTTTTAAAAGATAGAAAGGAGGTGATCCTTTAACTCGTGCTCTTAAGTAAAAAAAATAATGGTTGCAGGAGTGGGATTTGAACCCACGACACCCAGCTAACGACACTGGTAAGCTACCAGACTGCTATATCCTGCGATATGGTTGGGAAAGTAGGATTTGAACCCACAACTTTTCGGATATAAGCCGAATGCTCTAACCATTGAACTATTTCCCAATAAAAAAGGAACCCTTCTGAGTTCCATCAAAATAATTAAATTAATATAATTTCCCTGCCACTCATTTTCTTAGACTCCCCGCAAAGGAAGTATCAAGCTTCGAACTTGAGTCATATTAATTACAATTACTTCATTATACCAATTATAGCATATAAAAGTGTGTCATAGTGTGCCATCTTGATAAATTCTAAATACTTGTCGTCTAGAATATCCGGTAAGCCAAGCAATGTCATCCCATTTAAAATGCATTTTTTCTCGATAAATTGAAATCATATCTGAAACTGATAATTTATTTGCATAATCAACTAAAATATTAATTGCTAATTCTCTATATAGGTCATATGCTTCTTTAATTTCTTCAAGCGAATTTGATAAATCTTCTTCTCTAATTAACATTAATAGCAATTCATCATTACTTCGTCTACCGCCAGAGACATTTAAGTCTTTAGGCAGTATTACTTTTAAAGCAGCACGCTGTTGATTTTCATTATACATCACACATTTTATCTTATATTTATGTCTTAATTCTTTCATATTTTTTAAGACATCATCTAATGTTAGTTCCATTCTTTGATTTACTCCCTTCTATATCCAAAATAACAAGGCGAATAATATGATCCACCAATGGTTAAACACAATAGCTAATATTGTAAAAGACAATAAACTTCCCATTTTAGTAGCAAATTCTAGCCAATATTTTTTATCATTCATAGACGTTCTCTCTTTATTTTTATTACTGGGCGCACACCAAAGCTGCCATGCACGTAGTTCCAGCTGAGGAAGCCAGTCGAATACACATTAAACACACAAGCATAATCAGAATCTTCACTTACTCCATAACTAGAAGTCATAGTCCAATAAGCATCTCCACATTCTCTTATATTCATAGGCATTTGCTCTATTTCACGTAAAGTTGGGATTCCTACTAAACCAGTATAAAATTTACCTTCATCATAGTTTCTATCCAATACTGCTAAATCATTTATGTTTATCTTTTTCATAAATTCATTTAACAGCTTAATACAATTGCTCTCTGCAAAGTCATTATTATTGTTATCACTATAAGTACAAGTACCAATTACATCTTTTGACATCAATGTAACTTCATCGTTTTCAATCTTGATAACATACCATTCGTGATTGCAGTAATTTACTATGTCATATAGTTTTAATTCTTTATCTAAATTTTCAATATATTCTTCCAATTCTTTTATTTTTGTTAGAGCTTCTTCTTTAGTCATCATGTTCCTCCTCTAGTTCCCTTAAAAATTTATTAGCTTTTGTTTTACTCAAACCGCTATTCTTTTGAAAATAACCTATTAAAAAACCTAATCTCTTATCATATTTATCATCCTCACATCTTTTAACAACTGTTTTAGAAC
>ERZ1643249.1756-NODE-1756-length-21207-cov-4.591528_pt1 | contig 21207 bp, 26 predicted proteins | sample MGYA00579263_ERZ1643249 | MGnify/ENA primary metagenome ERZ1643249 (study PRJEB29033, sample SAMEA4952264) | chicken gut metagenome | biome: Broiler Chicken; feature: Gastrointestinal Tract; material: Caecum | place: Ireland | collected 2018 | study: Broiler... | reverse complement strand
CCGCGCTCCATCCACTCCCTGTGATACTCTATAAGCTGTACTCTTAGCAGAAGCATGGTTCCCTTGCTGTTAGCATCCCGCTTCCGGTTCTGTCTTTTCAGCAGCCATACGATGTATCCAAGGATAGCAGGGAGCGCTACGGTATAGGTTTCAAGCAACATTTCTTTCATTAGACCCTCTCCTTAATCAAGGTGTGCACAAAAATAAGACCTGTTACGGTCCCGCTCTGATCTCCATGTCCATCACATCACTATCCGTCCATCTCTGTTTTGACTTTTTCTTTCCAGAATTTAGGAACATCGTCAAGTGTGATTGTTCCGTCTTTAATCTTCATTACATAAAAATCCACCATCACGCCTCACCTCCCACTATTCCAGCCAGGTCTAATATTGCTCCATCCTGCGCGGTCTGCTGTGTGCGAATCTCATCAATAGCCTTTTCCATTTCTGTCTTCTCCCTGATAGAAAATGCAGCGCGAACCTTACCGTCCACAACATCCACCGAGTGGAAAAGGGGGCTTTCCAATTTCATGCCTTTATACTCTCCAGTCACAAGACCGTCTGTCTGGAACTGTACTGAGTCGAGATTGCCCGGTTTTATGAGCGTGTCAGACGCTCCCTGCAATGCTGCAAAATCATCCACTACAGCGGTGATTCTGCCAAGGCTTGCCCCTTGTAGAATCTCCAATTCCGCTTTGTCTGCAAATACAATTTTTTCCATGCTTTTGCCTTCCTTTCTTTTTTATTTTTATAAAAATGCATGATAAAGGACACCCTTTTGGATGTCCTTTAGAATACATTCTTGCTTCGCTAAACCTCACTTTAATAATGAACAGGATTGATTTTGTCGTACTTTTGGCGTTGCATCCATGCATAAATGCAACAGATCATTTCAACAGCTGCCTGATTCATCACAGTTGTTGAATCTAAATAGAATAACTGATACGACAATCGAAAGCGAAAATGGGGTAAAATCCCTTAATCCGCTGTGAAAGTGAGGTTTAGCAGTGTACTCTCTTTTCGCATTCTTGTATGCTGAAAGCAAAAAGGAGCAAAAAACTATGGAGTACGGGCCAAAATTATTAACAGTTAGAGGCGCATTACGTTTCGCATCCACTAATAAAAGCTAAAAATTGGTATATGCAACGTTAAAATGCGGAGTTTATGAAGTCGGAGAAATGACAGTCCAATTTCCCCAGCTTCCATAATTGTAAAAACAAAAATATTGTCGGCCAGAAACAGGATACATTTCGGTAATTTTTATCAATATGTGCTGTTTATCTAAAATAACTTGCTTTGGATAAACCTCCCTGAAACCGATAAAACCTCCCGATTGTGGCATCAGACTTGATAAGCCACGCCATTCGGAACGATTAGAATCATTGATCGAAAAATATCCACTTTTATTGCTTTCGCCATTTACATTACCTGCATCTACAAGGAGCATGTTTTTGTTTACTTCAAAGTTAGAAGCACCCGTCGGCGCAATGCTGGTAAAGTACTTTAGTTCATCAATCTCCTCTTTCAGCACTTTCCCCTGCGGCGCCGCAAGGGGCAGGCTCGCATCCGTTCCGGTAAGGTTATTTACCGGGGCCGCGAACGCATGGGGCTGTAGGTCTGCACAAAACTTAGACAGCTTTCCGAAAGCTACGGCAAGAGTGTCGCCGCTCTGGATGTTCGCCCTCTCAATAGCCGTCTCAAAAGTAATAGGAATATTATTGCCATCAATTTGAGACTGCGGAATTTTAGTGTTCTCATCCAGCGTTGCTACTCCGTTCGCCGCACCTTTTTCCTGAACCGTTACCAGTCCCGTCCCGTCCACAATCCCTTCCGCCGCTTCTGCAGCCGCATTTGCACGCGTTGCCGCATTATCACAGTCCTCGATCGCCTGTGCTGTGTTTTTCTGCCGGTTCGTTTCTGCTGTCACCCTCGCACTCTCTGCGTTCACACGTCCTGTTTCCTCAGACGCCCTCTCCTCTTCCGCAGTTGCTCTCGCTTTCTCCGCATTTATCCGTTTTGTCTCAGCACTTGCCCGTTTCGTCTCAGCAGAGACTCTGGACGTTTCTGCGGATGCCCGCTCTGTTTCCGCTGTCACTCGCTCCGCTTCTGCAGCCGCGCGGCCATCTTCAGCGGCAATGCGGCCGTCTTCATTATCGGCACGGGTACTCTCCGCAGATACACGGGTCTTCTCCGCAGACACCCTTCCCTTTTCGGCAGTCACCCTCGCTTCCTCGGCGTTTACCCGGGCGGTTTCCGCCTGAGCCCTGGATGCCTCTGCCTTGCCATACTCCGTTACTTTCTTAGCGCTGTCTTCTGACTCGGCATTTACCTTTTCCGCCAGGGAGATCATACTGCCGCGTACTTCCTCCCCGTAGACCGCTTCGCGAAAGTCCTGGATCTCTTTACTGATATCAGCCATCTTTCTCATCTGCCTTTACCGTCTTTTCCCAGTCTGCACGATCCTGTGCGTATTCACGCCGTGCAACAATGCTCACCCCGGATAAATATTCTCCCAGGATCATTTCCAGCATAAAAGGCGGCAACTCTGATTTAGTCACCGCCTCCTGAAGATCATGTTTAAAATCCTCGATTTTTACCGTCACCGGCCTGATCTGCTCTGTCTTTTGGTTCACTCTTTTCTCCTGTCCCATGCTGTACCCCTTTCATTGTTTTCGTAATCACTGGATTATTCCCTTTTTTTAAGGGCCTCGCCCCTTCTTCAAATATCACTGCTATTTCCTCCTTATTTACCCGGGCCCGGACATAATCACTCCGGTTTTCACATTAATACTGCTCGTATCCCAACTTATTGTCCCATCCCCGTTATCACGGATATCTGTTATTATCGGGATTGTTCCGTCCCATCCCATATATCCTCCCACAGACAGATTTTCCACCCCTACATTTCGGATTTTGTAATGGTGCATATTCAAATCACATGACGCATGGAGACCGTAATCCCCAAATGGTCCTCCCTGTCTGTTAAAGGCTAATACGACAGCATAATCAGTTGCGTCAGCCGTTGGCTTTTGCGTCCATGCCATATAATTCCCTCGATATTCCAGATCAAATTCGAGTCCTTTTTTATCTGAATTATCTTTCCAGCTGTTTGTTCCAATCTTTCCGACGTAATACCCGTCTCGATAAAAGTGATTTCCGCTTTGATCGAACGCCGAACGCAGCTTGCTGTCCGAGACTCCGTTATCGTATATGCTTATCTTTCCTGCCGTAATCTGCACACATTTACTGTCGTTGTTAAAGCCAATCAGAACCTGGTCATAATACTGCTGCACATACGAGCCAAACTCTCCTTTGCTCACCTTCGTTTCAACCAGATCAGATGTTACTTTCAGGGATGCCGCAAGCTCAACCTCCGCCCCCGTCGCCCTTGTAACCTCTGCCTGGATCAGGTTTTCAGCCACCTGAAACTTAGCCGTCACCGTCGTATCAATCTCATCTGTCACAGATGCCTTGTACTCCGCAGACAGCTTCTCAGCGCTTACCGATCCAGCCTTGATAAATTCACCCAGCAGCACTCCGTCAATGGTCCAGGCATTTTTGTACGGGCCATCAAACCCGTCCCTGGAAAAGCCGATCCCATTCATATTTATCTGCATGACCAGTGTGGCGACTTCCTTACTCGGAGCGTTCATATACAAATCCCGGAGCCAACGTCCGTCCTCGTCATACTCTGAGACCTTATATCCGCCTTTGGAGCCGGTCATCATCGCCGTAGCGTTGTCGATTGCCGACTGAAGCCAGGCGGTGGTCTGACGGGTATTCTCAAGCTGCTGATGCATCGCTGACAAATTGCCTTTATTCTGTTCCGTGTAGGACAGCTTCATTGTATTGCCCAGCTGCAGCTTGTCCGAAGACGGGTCCTGCAGATGGAGTTCCAGCTTCTGCACCGGGAAGAGCCGATCCATACCGTGAGGTTTCGAATACACCGGGATCGTGTCCCCCAGCTCAAAGCTCTCTATATCTGCATCCAACATGGACAGATCCGCCGCTGTAAGCTCCAGCACCATCGTTTCGTACTGATTATCTTTCAGCCAGTCCTCACCCTTCTTTTTCAGGTTTTTGGGCTCTGTCACATCATTCCAGGACACCACGCATCGGTTCCACCCATAGGTAGCCACCGCATCCGCGCTATACAGGTAATCCTTCCCATCGTTCACACTGGTAATGTCCACATAGGCTTCTAACCCTTCAATTGGGCTCTCTTCCAGTCGGGCCCCTTTCGGAATCACGCAGGTATACAGGTCCGATGCGGAAACGTTCTCACTGTAATCCAGCAGGTTATCCCCAAACTCTATCGGCTGTTCACAGATCTTCCCGTACTCCTGAAGAGATACCATGTCCAAATATCTTTTTCCGTTTACCTTCCGGATCCGGAGATACCCGCCCAGGCTCTCGCACAGCTTCTCGCGGATGCAGTCTAGGGTGGTCTCCTGATTTGTAAACCGGTACATGCTGTCATTGCTGTCATGGACTGTCACCATGCCAACATAGAATTTCTTCTTATCCTCTACCTGACTGTTATGGATGTTCAGCCAGGTTTCAAGAAGTTGCCGAGATGTCATGTCATGATACACTGCCTGGGGCTGGATAGAGTCAAACAAAAAAGCAAGCTCGCCAACTGCGTAGACCTGCTTTGTTCCGTAGAAGTCCTTCTCGGATTCCCGGACTTCCCCGTAAAATATTTCTTTGTTATCCTTCATAACCTGTATCATTGAAATCCGATTCTTAATGTTCCTGTACTCCGGGTTGATCACCGACACATTACACTCAAATGTACCGGAGTCATTCAATTGCAGTTTTGTCACTGCATCGGATACGGTATACTCTTCATCACCAGGATAGAACAGATCCCGTCCATCGATCAAAACCTGATACATTACAAATACCGCCCCCTATACTCTATTGACAGTTTTCCGGTTCCTGAGAATGTAAGTGTCACATCTTCTTTTCCTACCCGTACAGCTGGGAAGCGATTCCTTCCGACTTTCAAGGTGTAGGTCCGCCCGCCGTGTATAAGCTGCAGGTTATTGGCTTCTGTTACCACGAACACCGGAGGATTGTCAATACCTGCCCCCAAGATCGTCACAGTCCTGTCGGTACTCGTAATCTCCACATCCATCAAAGTACGGATCACTCCTGTCTGGAAATTAAAGATATCCCAAAGCCACGGCTCTCCGCTGGATAACAGGTCATATTTGAACGGCTCGGCACTGCCGGAAAGTGTGATTTTACTGTATATGGGATTCGTTTTCTCGCTGTTCAGTTCTAACCGAACCATGTAATAGTGCTCAGGCTCATCATCAAGCACCATTTTGATTGTCCTGCCGTGAACCTCTGCAGCAAACTCGGAATATTTCATAAGCCACGTAGTATAGTCCCCATCTAAGAGATCAAATACCAGTTGTACGCCTTCCCTGTCTTTGTATGTAGGTCGCCCATTAATCTCACTTAAATCAATGCTGCCATCTCCGCCTGGGATATCAATTGTCTGTGTTTTCGGGGACGGCATAGGTAAGTAAATGCTGATCAGTTTCAGCCCCCAGTCCCGTTCTGTATGTATTCTTCCATCAAGTGTCACTCCTGTTCCCATCAGGTTTTCTTCCTCCCTATTCTGCCAAGCTCATCATTCACTACAGGCGTCACCAATTTTCCGACCGACTTACTGTTCATGTAGACACCCATTCCTTCCATAGCTCTCGCTGTCGCTTTTCCCATCCTGTCATAGTCAAACGGCTCTGGACTTCCGCCTGAATTGTCTTTTCCTGGACTGAGTGGATACACTTTCGCATCAGTAGGTCTTGTTGTTATGCTTGATACCTTGCTTTGCATCTGACCGATTGCTCCTGAGATGCTGTCGGTCATGTCTCCTGTTGGGACATTCCTTTCAAAGCCGACTCCCACACCAAGAGCCATATATCGTCCAACTTCATCACGCATGAGTTTTGACGGCGAAGCAATTCCCAACCACCCTTTTACTGCATCAACTGCGTCTTTCGCCGCACTTACAGCTGCATCAACAAGATTGCCTGCCGCGCTTGCAATTCCGCTTCCAATTCCGGAAATAATATCCCATCCGATACCGACCCAATCTTTATCCAAAAATGCGCTTCCAATATCAGCTATAATTCCCGGAATAGCCGCAATCAAGCTCGGAGTCTCACGAATAATTCCTGCAAGGAGCTGACCAATGATCTCAATTCCTTTTTGTAGGATTTCTGGGAGATGCGAGGCAATGGTAGCGATAAAATCAACCAACATCGCCCCTGCTTGCGAGATAATCTGCGGTGCATTCGATACAAGACCGGACAGCAGGTTTAGGATCATATCACTTCCAGACTGCAGTATATTCGGTAGCATACTCAGAATTGTATCAATCCATGTCACCAGCATAGCACCGGCCTGCGAGATAATCTGTGGCGCATTATTCAGTAAGCCCGTCAGGAGGCTCGAAATCATTTCGGTTCCGCGCTGGATAAGTTCTGGAAGTCTGGCTTGAATCTGTGCGCAGAAATCCGTAAACATTGTGTTTGCCTGTGACATCAGCTGAGGCGCATTCGCTATCAGTCCGCTAACCAGCGTCCAGATTATAGTCAATGCGAGTTCGCCGAGACTTGGCAATATCTGCGAAATTCCCAGAATTAGCGAGGCGAGAATCTGACTGCCAGCAAGCATGATCTGCGGCATATTCGCATTCAGATTCATTATCAGTGCCTGAATGATCTGTAATGCCGTTGTAATCACATATGGAAGCCCCTGAGCAATTCCAGTCAACAGATTCACAAGAATCTGGCTTCCAGCCTGGATCAGACCCTCTACTCCTTGTGTCCGAAATGCCTCTGTCATCTGATTGATCGCATCAATTGCAGCCGGCAGCAACGTACTCACCATACTGTTGGAAATAGGCTGCACTACCTCTCCGAGTAACTGCTGAGCATTGTCTTTCAGGGTAGATATCAAGCCGTTAAACGTCTGGGACTGTTTCTCCATAGACTGGTAATACTTCCCGCCCGCCGAAGTTGCACGCTCCATAGACGCCGTAATCTCATCTACAGATATTGTTCCTTTACTGATCCGATCATATAGTGATGACATAGATTCGCCAGTAGACTCACTGATTTCCTGCAACGGGTTGAATCCCGCCTCAATCATCTGTTTAACGTCTTCTAGCTGCACTTTTCCTGCTGACGACATCTGCCCATATGCCATCGCAATACGAGACATCTTATCAGCAGATCCTTGGGAAATATCCCCAAGCATCATCATTTTGTCCATAGCCTCATCTGCCGTGAGACCATAATTCATAAGGAGCTGAGTTGTATCGGCAAGGTCCGGCAGTTCAAATGGTGTTTCTGCCCCGACCTTTTTCAACCGTTCAATAACTTCTGCTGCCTTTTCTGCAGAACCAGTCATAACCTCAAAAGAAGTCTGATAAGATTCTATCGAAGCGTTATATTTCAGACCTGCTACTGCGCCGGCTCCTAAGGCAGCAGTAACGCTCCCTATTGCTGCCGTAAATACAGAAAGCCCGCCTTTTGCCAAGCTTCCCAACTTTGTTATTCCGCTATTGAAGCCTTTTTCTGATATCTCAGTATCAAATTTTAATGAGCCATCATAGCCCGCCATACTATCCACTTCCTTCCGTAGATAGCGCAGGCTCTCCGGCTCACTTTAAAGCGCTTATATTTTTATTTGTACCTCCCTTTTACATGTACGGCATTTGATATGTAGACCGCTTACATTTGCCGTATTATCGTATACGGCAAGTTTTGTCCCACAATTAGGACAGCAATACCAACGCCGTATAAGAGGCGGTTTATTTAGTTTCTTCATAACTTACCTCACGCAAATGCATTTCCTATATCGTAATCCGTCAGCTCTTCCGCAGGTAGCTGAATCCGTTTCTGAATCCGGGATACCCTTTTCCGCTCATCCTTATCCTTAATATCAGAAAGATTGATTCCGCGATACATGATCCGCTGCTTGATCTCTGTATCCTCGGACAGTCCATCAAAAAGCATACGAAACTTCCACCAGTGCAGGTATTCCACAGTCTCAAGATCGATACCGTAATCTCGCAGGAACCCGGATAAAATGAATGGATAGTCTATCTCGTAGGAAAACAGACTCTTACTTTGTCCATACTGTTCTTGCTCGTCCACTTTCAGATTTTCGCCTGAATCAATATCGATTACCACGAAAGTCGTCAGCGCAGAGATCGCTTCCTGATCAATCTCTATTTCATCAAGAAAATACTGTGCTAGAAACGACATCTTCTGCAAAACATTCAACTCTTTGCATTTCAGCATATCCAACAGCCGGATGTACTCTCGGAAATCTGTGATGACTGAAACCTTCTTACCGCGGACATGCACAGAATCGGGAAACGCTTCATAAAAAAAGTTCATCTCATCACTTCTTCCCCGCTGTTCTGCGTTGTGCCCTGTTCGGCTTAAACTTATTCATCATCGCATTTTTCCGCTTATTAGCTTCCATAACTCCTTTTTGACACTCCGAAATAAAATCTGTATAGCACTTTTCACAGAGGCGAACATTCTTTTTTCCATCAAAAAGTTTATCTCCTGTTCCCTCACCGAAAATATTATCAAACAAGCGGTAAAACATTTCACAGTATTCCTTCACGATTTCGGACTGTGCCCCGATCTTCTGAAGTTTTTCTTCTTGCGCTCCCATAACGTCAAAGGCTTTTTCGTATCTCTGCAAAAAATCATAATCTTCCATATCAACTTCCAGTTCTACATCATTCCATTTCCACAGGCTCATTGGCTCGTCTCCTTTTCTTTAATCTTCTGGAATCGACCCCTTTGTATAAGTTGCTGTTTTCCAGTTATCCTCAGATGTCGCATATCCTTCCTCAATCTCGGACACTGATTTGAGTGTCCCGGAATAAATCATCGCATCTGTCCCATCTCCATCCGTGTCTGGGATAACCGCATAAGTACGTTTTGTCGCCTTGCAGCGCTGCTGTTCATCCTCAGTAAACAGATCCACGCTCACGATATCGACATGGGCATCATCTCCCAGAAGTTCCTTATCATGGATCTCGGACAGCCTGTCATGAACAGGTGTGTTTGTATGCCTATCGTAGGCAAATTCGATGGACGGTGCATATCCTACCACGTCAGACCGTTCCGCATCCTCATCCACATACTGACGGGAATACTCCTTCGGCTCCTTACTGTTTGTCATAGTTGTGAACCCGGTCATGCGCTCATACTTCGGCGTACTCCCAGTTTTATCTGTATCCATGAACGCCACGCGCTGGGACCGGCGCACAATTTTCGGTTTTGTATCTGGCATCTTTCATACCTCCTGTGCATAAATTAAGCGGCACTCTATACGATATTTGGCATTAATGCCGTTCACATCGTACAGATAGCCGCTGTTTAAAGTTTCCATCAAAATGGGGATCTTCCCCTCTTCCAACTCCGGGAAGTTCCCGCTAAAACTCTGCTTCTCCAGCCATTCATCAAACGCCTGGAAGAAACCACTATTCGCAATATTAATCCGGGAGTCCTGATCGTACTCCTCCTGACTGGTAAATGCAAACTGAAACTGCTTCTTTGCCCCGCCGTCCGTGTACTTCTGTATAATCGGATCGCAGGGAAGGGGATCAATGGAATATCCCATGTCTTCCCCGATATAGTCCACATTTACCCGACCATCCTGAAGGAATGGACACGTCAGAATAAATTTCCGGATACTGTCAATGAGATTTGACATACTTCGCCGCTCCTTTCAGGGTTGAATCCTTGTGTCGGTTCTTCATTCTCTCAAACCAGTATGATTTTTCCCTGTGCTCATAATACTGCCGACGGGCGTAAGGTGCGATCTGATCGATCTCGCCGCTTCCGATCACAGTGCCAAGGGTCGCAGACTTGATCAGCATACCGGTCCGACGCGGCGTCTCTGGATTCATCCTGCGGATGCACTCAGAATCCACAAACGCCTGGGCATTTGCCAAACCTCTTTCCATGCTTGGCTCAAATCCCGGATTCCATTTAAGCCGTGCTGTAGCTTTCCCGACCTTCGACGCCTGAGTATATACAGTACCTCGTGGCGTCTTAATCTCAAACTTTTTCTTTCCTTTCACAATTACGCTCCCACCGCCTTTATATGCGGATTCCCGCCAAAAGTATTGTAGTTTACGGATGTGATCCTGGTCTTCTCCAGACCGTCCAGATCCTTCACAGTCTCCATTATCACATCACAGTTTCCTTTTACGATATAATCATCCTTTTTCAAGGCAATGCTCGTATCCGAGAGCCGGATAGTATAGACATCCGCCCTTTTCAATCCTTCCGTAGTGATAGACGCCTTTTCATTCTTGTACCACCATGCCTCGAGAACATAGACTCGCTTCCAGGTATCATGCCCTGCAGACGGATCATATTCCCGGTTATAGATTGTGATGTCAGTGTTTGTAAGCATGACCACACCTCGTTCCTGCATAGAGCAACCCTGTTGGAAGCAGCCACTTCCTGATTACTCCTCTCATCTTCCGGTTTGACAGTTCCTCGCTCGTCTCCCCGTCCTTTCCCTGCGTCACATAGCTGACGGAGTATCCGTCTGTATTCTCACTTTTTTTCTCACCCGGTCCGGACAGAGATTGGCTTGCTGAGTATAGGATATCTGCAGACTCACACGCAGCAAATTTAAGTTCATCACCCTCATACTCATCTGCCCGCCCTCTTGTCAGGTATCTAATGTACTGCGAAGCGGTAAGGATATGACGCTGGAAATCTGCCGCATCCATCCTTCCATGATATTTATCTGTATAGAATGGATAGTCCGCATAGCATTTCATAGCATCACACTCCTTACGCCATGATCCCCGCTGCCTTCAAGTTCGTCAGAATCCTATTGATAGCCGCCTTGTTAGCATTTGCCAGAACCACAGCACTCTGAGCGACTGTCTGATCATATGCTTCTCCTGCTACTGTTGCATCAGCCGTTGAGACGGCCTCAACAGTAGCTGCCTTTTTCACTCCTCCCAAAGCGGAAGTCGTTGCCTCGGGAAGTGTATAGGGCTCTCCGCTGCCTATTCCAGCAGAAATATCACCCCAGTTATCCGCCATGTACTGAATCGCATCGACAATCTGATCCGTGATGATGTCTTCCACGGACCCGCTGCCTTTCATTGCAATCGTAAGGTTTTTGATCGCATCAACAATCTGCATATCTCACACCTCCCATCAGGATCCCGATTTCAGAATTGCAAACGGACAGCGCTTTGCCTTATCCGTCTTCAGAGAATTGATCGGATTCGGGATTTCCCATCCCAGCCTCATCACTGCTCTCAGGGCAACCATGTCCTGCTGCATTAAGTTGTATGCGATGGATCCGTCCGTATTCTGCACCACACCTTCGGTAAACAGCTTAAAGGTAATGTCCTGCCTGATTGAATATACCAGCTGAGAGAAATCGCCGGAAATCATCATAGCTTTCGACTTGTCAAAAGCTCCGTTATTCGGAAAAGTCATTGTCGAACCGTCAAGAGAGTACCTGGTCCCGTTCTGCATATCCGACTTAAAGATTGGATTACCGGTGCTGTCTTTCAGCCCTCGCAGCTTCGCGCGCATGGAAATATCAGCCATATGCCCCGTCACGAAGAAACCAGACTCCTCAACTTTTGCGATTACTCCGTCCTCAGCCATGATCTTATCGTAAAGGTTGTCTAATTCACCAAGCGTAACTACGCTGGTCGCCTTTGTAGCTGTCGTAACAACCCCATCTCTCCAGGAATCGGGTTTATTTACGTCAAACAATATTGCTCCGTCGATGACTTTTCCAAACGCTTCCTCAATTCTTGGTCTTACTTCTGCCCAGATATCATATTCTGAATCATCCAAGACAGCTTCTGGAATCGGCACGATCACCGCGATTTCCTCAGCCGTGATGATCTTCTTATCCCACGCCATTTTCGTAGTCTTTTTCTGACCGGTATCTCCATTCACGAAGTACGCCAGCGGGAGCATATCCAGAACCGGCATACGATAAGTCCTGCTGGACATATTCGGAAGCTTGCGTCCCTGAGACAGCACTGCTGACTGCGCTACAACGCCCTGGATAATCTCCCTGGCTCTCTCCTCCGGGATCAGAGTGTCTGCCCCATTACGGTCGATAAGAACCGCGTCATTTTCAAACATCCTCAAATTCATTCTATTTCTATTCATTTATACCTGCCTTCCTGCCGCTCTTCTGATTGCGGCATTGATACTGTCGTTTGAAGAACCTTCCCCGCCGGTTCCACTGGACTGAGATCCAGTGCTCACTCTGTAAGTTCCAACTCCACGTCCTGATCCGGCAAATCTGGGATTCTCCTTCAGATATTTTTCTGCTGCCTTTGTGAAGTCAGTCTTGTCATCGACCATCTTCTCTACCTTGAACATGACATAGTCCAGATCCTCCGATCTCACGCCTTTTTCTGTAAGGATCTTCTCATTCTTCATCCTTGCATTCTCCTTTAAGGCTTCATCAAGATCATGCTGCATCTGCTCTGTGTCAGGCTGCCTTTTTGCTTTCTGCTCCCTGAAGTCGTGAATTGCCTGTGTTACCTCTTCCTCTGTCATGCCCTGCTTACGGAAAAAGTCCGCCAAAGCTGTACGCTCCGCCTTATTTGCACGTGCATTTGCGATTTCCTCCGCCTGCTCATAAGTATATGTTCCGGTTCCATGCGCTCCGGATGCACCCCCGGCATTTCCATTCTGGCTGCCGTTGCCAGCCCCTGCGCTTCCGCCCTGCCCACCGGCAGATCCAGTTCCTGTGCCATCTTCAAAAATCTGTAAGTTCATCCTTTTCTTCATTTTCTCTTACCTCCGTTTCGCCTCGACAGGCACCCGAGCTTTTTAAGCCTTCACGTTTTGGGCATAAGAAAAACACCCTGACCAGGTGCTTATCTACTGAACCTCTATACAATTATATTCGCGGTCGATATCTATCAAACCAAGAAACCATGCATCTACCAGCAGTTTTCCTCTGTCTGATAAATTTTCCCATTCAATCACTGTCATTCCTGATCCAGTGTCTGCTCTTATCCGGTCTCCGCAGAGATCGGAAAGGGCGTTGATCAGTGCACAAGTCAGCGCGGAAACAGCAGAACATACCCGGTCAATCCCATCCCGATCAGTATGCCCTGCATGTCCGTGCATTTGTATCCCATTTTTTCTGATACACAATTCAATCATTCTGCCCTCAACTCCTAAAAAAGAGTATAAAAATACCGCTCACTCAAAAGAATGAACGGTACTATGCACCATATTATGCAGTTCTTCAGCTGCTATGTTTCTGATGAAGAACCTCATCATATAATTCATACAGCCTTTTACCGAGATCGTTTACGGCATCCTGCCTATCAAGGCCTCTGTATACAATTTCATCATTTATCAGAAGCTGTACTTCATCAATGTCCGATACGTCTAATTCCACTATATCTCCAGATTTCTCTCTCCGGTCGACAATCAATGGCTCTATGTCTTCCACTTCATTCAAAAGGATTTCTGACATTTCTTTCTTGAGTTTTATTACCATTGTTTATCGCCTCCTATCTCGGATTACATTGTATCAAAATCCCTGTCTTAGGGTTCACGGATACAATACATTTATCTGTGATATATTTAATGCTGTCTGGATCTCGCGGTCTTGTCCGTGGCGTTCCATGAAGAAGCGCATCCTGGATATCTTCGATGCTTACCCCGCCTCTTGGTCGGTGCGTCTTCGGATCTTCTTTAGTTCCGATTACTCTCTCTATAAAATGCTTACTCTGACCGCTAATTTTTATTCCCGTAGCCGTTTCCATTCCGACAACATCTTTTTCAACTGTTGCGTAAAGTTTTTTATAATTATCGAACCCGGACAACGAGGATATCATTCCATTTTTGACAGAATTCATATAATCTGTCAGTAATCTAAACTCTTCAGGATCATTGTACTTCATCTGTCGGAAATTCGCAAGGCTTCCCGCGCTGTCTCCGATAATGCTCTTATACCTGTCATACTGGTTTGAATCTCTTGCGGCATTCCTAATCATGTCAGGAGTATACTTCGCATTCTGCTGTTTCATATTCGTTGCGATGCGCCCGCGCATATCGTAATATATTCTCTCCCGTTCTTCCTTTAACCCCATCTTGGAAGAAAACTTTGAATATTCATTCAGCTGTCCCTGATATTTTGCTCTGGCAAGCATCACATCGTCTGGATCAGCGCCACCAGTCTTCAAAAGCTGCACCTTTTCCCGCTGTGCCCGCATCGCTGTCTCCATCTGGCGCTGATTCTGTTTTGCTTCATAGACTGTGTACTGCTTCCCTCGGAACTCCTTCGACGTATTTTCTTCCCGGCTCTTTTTTTCCAGCCATTCATCGGTCCAGTTCCGCTCAGATATACCTGGAATAAACGGATATCGCTCATGATAGCAGTTAGCCCCTTCCAGACCTGTAACTGTCCCCAATCCGCAAACTGTCACCAGTTGCTGCCTGCTCCACACCTTTCCCTGCCACACCTGATGTGTTGGCCGGGCGCCAGCGTGCCAAGCGATTTCAAAATACTCTGTTCCCAGCTTCTCAGCATTCATGTCTGAAATATGTCCTATCAGCTGCGTGATCCCGGTCATGACCGCCCTTCTCGCAGCCACATCCACACGATTCGCACGCCCTGAAGCATAATCGATCTGTCGGAGTCCGCTGTTGGTCAGCTGCGTTACTACTCGACGGATCACGCTGTTGTAATCAAACGCCCCGGACACAATATCCATGCAGGCAGCATCCAGGTATTTCTGATAGACTTCCGCAAGAGGAGTAAGCACTGGTTTTCCGCTGCCATAATCCAGGTAAAAGCCCAGGCTCTGAGTAATGTTCTGCAGATCAGCATCTGTTTGCTGGATCAGCGCATTTGTGATCTGATGGAGCTGTCCGTTTTCCTCATAAGGGATATATTCTGCATTGATCTGCTCATAGACATTCTTATTCCGGACATATTCCCAGTCAATGACCTTATCATATAACTCAAATATCTGCGGATACGATGCATCCAGAGCTTCTTTCAACATCTTTTCAATGTCTTCAGATGAATTACCGAGGATCCGCAGCCGGTTGATCTGCCAGTCAGCCGTACTGGTAATCTCACCGGTCTTCTTAATCCGTCGCACGATGTCTTCCATGATTCGCATCTCAAGATCAGAATAGTTTTTCTCGATCTGTCTAGAGAGCTTTTCTTTATACTCTCGGTTCATAAGATCACTCCATCACCTGATTCTGCTCCGGCAGTTTCGACTGCGCCTCTTCCAGTGTCTCTCCGTACCACTTTGCACGGTACTCAGCATGGCTCATCACTCCCATACTGACATCCTGCCTGTCACTCTGCCTCTCAGCTTGCTTGTCCTCAATAATTGAATCATCAAAGTTGATAACAATCTCTGTATCAGAATTAGTATTTGCCCCAATAACTCTGCCGAGCCGGGCAATGATCCGAATTAGTTCATCCAGTACAGGCTCCAAGATCAGCTCATGCTTGTTTATGGATCTGTACATATCACTGTTTTCTGATATCACCTGAGTCGCTGTCTGGACGCTCCCATTCTCAAATTTGTAGTGATTCTGTCCAAACCCACACTTCATTGATAGCATATTCAAATTATCATTGATCGCCTTCTCATGTTCATCTGCCCTCAGATTCATATCTACAGTCTCCAGAGGCTTCCCGCCATCTTTCAGATAATCCTCCGGCAGCTGATAGAACACCACATCGTTTGGATCAAATACCGGATTTCCCATGATGTCCTGTCCCATCAATTCTGGCGCGGCAAAGATCCTTTTCTTCCCAAGAACAAACTCATTGATATATGAATCGTAAACTGTATCAAGACCTCTCAGGACATCTATGCTGTTCGCAAATATAGCAACGCCCATCGGATTGTCCCGATCCGAATTATTTGCAATATTCAAACGGTCAATCACGAATTGCCGTTCTGGTGATCCAGTGTAGATTTTTTCGGACATAGTCTCGAATCCTTGCAGATCACGCCAGTTTTCCGCAGGAATCTCCTTTCCTGCCCCTGCGCTGCACTCTACAACATGATTTTCTATCACATACATTCCCTCTTCCAAAATATGGAGCTGGATGTGTGCATATTTCTTCGTCTTAATGACCTTCAGAAAGACAAAAGCGCACTCCGAAATATATCCATTGCACCACGACAGCGGATATATATTCGATGCGGAAACGTAATTGATTTTTATCTTCTCCACATCTCCCGGAATAACAGTACCGTCTTCACTCACCTCGATATTATGAAGATATGGGACATATGCCACGGTCCCAGTGTAGGCTTTTCTTTCCTGATAATCGTTTCCAATTACTGAGAAATTGTTGTCATTCAGAACGTTCATGACAAATTCGTTCGTCGTTGCGTCCTGAATAGTAATCTGCACCCGCTCATTCAGCAGCAGATCCGCAATATCTTCTGACAACTTTTTCGCCATTCCAAGACTTAGCCTCCGGCAGGGAACATGCTCCTTGCCGTTGTACATCTTGTATCTGTGGAATTTATTCACATCCCCGACGTACCAGCTTTTCCATACACGGATCAGGGAATAGAACGAATCGTCCACCGTGTCATACCCTGCATTATTCAGATATTTTCTCACATCCATTTCATTCATCCCTTTCTCCTGCCGGAAGGAAGTATTTGATCTTATCCCACAATCCCATCGTCAGGTATCTCCATGCATCGCAACAGTGGTCGTCAATTTTCAGAGGTTTTTCTTTCCCTGACTCAATGGACTTTGGATCATACTCGTATGTTCCAAACTCTCGAACCAGATTCTCCTGATTTTCCGAAACTGTCATAATTTGATAAGTCATGCACTTCTGCACCCTTTGGATTCCAACAGCAACATCATTTTCCGCATCCTTAATGATAATCCCGTACTGCCTTGTCTGCATTGCAAGGCGCTTGATTTCCTCCGCCAGCCCTTTTGCTGACGGATCTATAAACACATAAAAAGCACTGCAGGAATATTTCTCATGCAGTACATCTGTCATATTTATTAATTCTTTTGCATAATCAGAAGGGCTCTTCTGCTTGCCGGAATCACGCCCAGAATGATAAAATTCGTCAAGTCCCTCCAATCTGTGCTTATTTATGTTGATACCTGCCGCCTGATACGTTGTGGCATTCTGCTGTCCATAATCACAGCCTATACCAATCAGCTTATAATGTTTCGACTCAGGCTCATGTCGATGATTATCGTTGAACATGTAATAAATCAAGTCATCGACACCAATGCATTCCCCCAACCACACCCAACGGTACAGTCGAAAGTCTGTTTTCTTTAACAGTTCCGCAGCTTCTATAAGCTTCCTTCCAATCCATGCAACTGGAACATCCCTATAATCGATATGCTTATGAATTGTATCCTCCCTGAGCGCCATCTTCTGACACCAGACATTTATTGCTGCGTTCGGATTCTTGGGCGGGTTATAAAGATACAGCATACGGAAGGACTCATCATTCCCTCTAACGAACGTAGCTTCGATATTGGTCAGCTCATCCTCGCCTTCTCCAACATCAAAAAACTCTGTTAGCTCATCCAAGATTACCAGCTTTATCGGCTTGTCCTCATCGATAATACCTTTTGTATCGTCAATACTATCGGACCCAGAGAAATAAATTACATTCCCAGTTCCCTTGTGCCGTATTTCCATCGGGGAAATTCCGATTTCAAATTCATCCTTGTTCAAACCGAGGCGTCCAATCGCACGAATCATCTCTTTGTAGACTGTCTTACGCAGCTTGTTATGCCGTTTACGCAAAACAACAACTGCTGCAGGCTCTTCCGATGAGATTGTCGATATCCCCAGTATTCCAGCAAAGCTAGATTTTGTTCCAGCACGCCCAGAAGTTATGATCTGGTGTTCATGCTCTTGATCATCAAATACATCCCACAGTTCCGGGATAATGACATCATGAGGATCTTTTGCCTTTCCCTCCTTCTCTTCCGATTCAGGATCTACCTTCTGAACTTTCTCTTTCTGTGCCTTCATCAGCTGGATTTTAGCAACCTGTTCCTCCAGATCCGCATCAGACTTATCCGTCTGCCCGACTACCTGCATGATGGCGTTGTATGCTTTCACGTCCCCGAGCATTGCCTGGTTGATCATTGCCATCGTAATGATCTCCTCATAAGTGCTTTCGCCTCCATCGGCGATCAGGACATCAGACAGCCCATCGACATGCGCCTGCATCGTCAGGCATCGGTTCATAGTGTCCCTGAGAGCAGCTTTCCGACGCCGAGCTGCACCGCTTGCTTTGCCTGCTATTTTTGCTAATTCCCGGCGTTCCTCCGGAGTTCGATTGTTATTTGCGTCTTTTATGTTTTCATAGCCTGCCACTTCACCACCTTCAATTCTGGCTTATTATTGCAGTATAAAAGCACCGGTCATTCTGATCGGCGCTTACCTAAATCTCACATTTTAAAATAAAATCTTAAAATTTCTTCTTCCGTCCTTCCTGCTATGCTCCCAAGCTTTGATGCGTGAGACAATACAGCCGGAAGGATCTCATCATGTTTTTTACTTTTTCATGATTCCATGCATTTATCCATGCTCTCATAGATCTCTGCTGCAGTCATCTTCCCTCCCGTCTCCTATTGTGTTTTCGTCTTTTTCAAAATATGTTTTTATAATTTCTCTTGCTTTTTCAAATGTTGTTGATATTTTCTTTCCTTCCATTAGCTTTTTATAATTTTCTTTCTGATCCAGATGCCGCAAGTTAATTTCATCAATATTTTCCCAAGCATAATATACTTCTAGAAGTCGAATCGGAAGCCTCACCGGCAGTCTTGTTCCTCCAGCTATTTTATGCAATTTAAATAATTCTGCACAATGTTTAAGGGCATTATTTGCGGCGTATAATGCTTTTTTGAACTTCTCGTCACTATCTGAAATAGTAACTCCAGATTCTTTTACTCTATCGAAGCAATCTACAATCCAATGCAAAGCTGTGCCGACCCGATAATATACTTCTTCATCATTACCTCTCTCGTTCATCACTTTTTCTGCTTCTTCAATAGCCTTATTCATGCTATATAAAAGCATTTCCTTGTTTTCGATTTTCATATCTTTCTCCCAAACGAACCATCAAAGAGACACCACATATATTTATATCATATACCGATTAATACTGATATGCAAGAAAAACGCCCCGCACATGCAGAGCGTCCTCTACTTTGGTTTGTTGGAGGAAAAAGTATTCCGAGCCATCGGACTTTCCGCCTTCCGGCTCGTGGAGAAGAGGTTTTTTATTTTCTCTTCTCGATGATACCATCATACTACAGGTCTTACTGAACTACAATGAACTCTTTTGGAAATTCAAAGTGCGCCAAAGCATTTCCGTGCAATTTGTAAATCCATCTCTCAGAATAATCCATCTTCTCTGCGATCTCCCACCAGTCCAGTCTTTTTATGTATCTGTAGAACAGGACATCCGACTCGTTCTGGCTTTTCATGCGCTTGATCTGACGCACAATCGCCTGATAGGTCTTGATTCTAAGATACCGCTCCTGCTGAAGCTCTCGAACCATATCGTCCAATTGAGCCGCATATGTAGAGAGATCCCCCTGACCACCGCTGCCATGCGGCATCCCGTCATCCGGCTTCATAGACGGATGCAGCTTCATCTCTCTTAGCTCTGCAATCTCAGCATTAATCCGGTGGATCCGCCTGATATGTTGCCGGTAGCTCCGCAGGAACTCCTTCTTCTGATCGTTATCGCTTAACACTGTCTTCTCTTCGATGTTGTCCATCCGCATCACTCCCTATCTTGTCTTTCAAATACTCCTCTGCTGATACCCTTCTGATCTGCTCCCCCTGTGCCTGGATCATCTTTTCCGCTGTACTCAGATTATGAGTATTGTATCTGGATTCTGGATATTTCACTTCATTTTGTTGACTTGTATCCATATTCTGAGTATATCCGTACTTATATCTCGGATGTCGTATTGAGTATGGCGGCCGACGGAATTCCGTCATATCGCCTGGATGCTGTTCCATTGGACTATATTCATCAAGTTTTCTTTGTTTATATTCGATCATGTTCTTTTTTGTCACTTCCGGAAATAGTGCAAAGAACTGCTTTACAGACTGCGTATAATTATCAACCGTATTTTCTGACCGCTCATTCTCAATCAGCCATTCACGAAACTCCTCTTCCTTGCGTTCCATTCTCCTGTTATCTCCTTTCTCCACTTAGCTGATGATCTTTGATTGGATCGCTTATGTATATCCCTGTATTTTTTCAGACAGCTTTCACACAGCTTATACCCCGGAACAAATTCGCCGCCACAATACATACATATTCCTGCTTCTATCCGCTCTCTGAAATGCTCTCCTGGCCTTCTCGCGCACTGTTCCCTTCTTCTTGCATTGCGTTTTTCTCTGCACCGTTTGCAAGTAAGATACTCTCTACTTTCCATTTGCTGACCGCATATAGTGCACATACCGTTCAGTTTTCTATATTCCCTTAACTCAGTTTTTCGTTTCTGGCCACGCTTATTGTATCTGATTCTTTTTTCTTTATCCGCCCAACACTTCCGTGATGCTTCTTCGGCCTTTTCAATGCATTCTGGACATTTCGTGTATCCTGGAAAAGCGTCTCTCTGGCCACACTGAACGCATATACCATGTGCCTTTAGCCAATAGTACCTCTCTTGACTCATCCCTCGCTCCTTTCCGTGCGGTACGGCTCTGGAATATAATATGGTTTCCATGCTATTACTCTGCTCCCATGAAAAGCTGAATCAATCCCCCATGTTTCATATTCTCTGCCATTAGGTGTATCAACAACATATTTTTGCCGAACACCTCGAAAATCTACCACGATAGGTTCAGATATTCTCCCATCATCATATCGAATAGTAGCCCAATATTTCCCGAACACTTCCGGCAGCCGCTCCTCCACCGGAATCCAGTCGTCATTATCTTTTTTATATTTTTGAGCTACACGTTTGCAGTCTGCTAGAAATGCTTCGCTTACACTATCTTCATTTAATGCATCTTCATACGCTTTCATGTACACTTCTCTCTGGCTGCATTCTCCGAATTGGATATCTCGTGAAGATATCGTGATTTCCTGGGTGCTTTCACGATATAGATGATTGATGATGATATTTCTTGC
>ERZ1643249.1755-NODE-1755-length-21207-cov-6.055645_pt1 | contig 21207 bp, 26 predicted proteins | sample MGYA00579263_ERZ1643249 | MGnify/ENA primary metagenome ERZ1643249 (study PRJEB29033, sample SAMEA4952264) | chicken gut metagenome | biome: Broiler Chicken; feature: Gastrointestinal Tract; material: Caecum | place: Ireland | collected 2018 | study: Broiler... | reverse complement strand
ATTAGTCTTTACAAATTTTTCATATTCATCTTTTTCTAAAACTCTTAATTCCATTGTAGTCACTTCCTATATAAAGTATAATTTATTTGCTAACAACTGTCAATTTTAGTATACCCCAAAATAAAAAAAATAGTAGTTTATTATGGATGAAAATTATAACTACTTACAAACAATAACGGGAATAGTTTATGAAAAATTAAAAGAAAATCCAGAAGATGAATATAGTAGAGAACTTTTAGAATCATTAGGTAATCTTGAGAAAAATGTTATCCACAGAAGAGACACTCGTTGTATCTTATGGATCTACTGATGAAACGATAAATTTAATGGATGGAATAAATGAAAAAAAGCAAAGTTTAACACCAATTTTAGAAGAGACTACTATGAGAAAAGGCATAAATAAAAAGAACAACGATGTTCTTTTTTCTGTTATAAAGCTAGTAATAAGATTATAGTAATTATTCCTAAAATAGTTAGTAGTACTCCTTTTATTCTCACCTTAGAAATCTTATTATTAAAATCTGCATCATCACTTTTTACAAACTTTTGAGGTGCAATCAACCAAAAAAGACCAATAAGTGTACACCCTAAAATTGCAATTAATCCAAAAATATTATAACCATCCATTTTTTCACCTCCTTTAGTTAATTGATACCACACGTTCAGTATTTTTATAATACTTTACATAAACATAATCACTATTTTTTCTAGAAATTTTATTAGCATCGTCACTTGATATTTCCATCATATATCTATTGCCATTGCTATCCTCACCATCAACATAATATTGAAAATCCAATATTCTTCCAGAAGCTCTTTTAGTTACTTTATAATCATATAATCTAATCTCACTAGGTTCATTAATTACATCTAATATTAGATTTTTAGAGAAGAAAACTGCCACACCTAAACATAATATAATTATAAAAATTATAAATCCCTTTTTACTATTAGGTTTATTTTTAATTGCATAAATTGATTTATATATAATATATCCAAGTATTATTACAACAATAAAAACATCAAAAACTTCATCAAGTAAAACTAAATCACCAGATTTAGGTAATAAAAACTTTCCTCCTAAAAGAACAACTAAAATAATAATACAAATAACGACATCTTTTGTAAAAAACTTATTTTTTTCCATAATAAACTATTTTACCTTTCTATCTAAAAATAAAAAACATACCTATAAGTGCTACAACAACAATTATTAACCCTAATCTTCTTACTTTTTTTAATTTAGTATCGTCATAACGATTTTCTTTCTTTAAACAATTAGCAGGCATATAAGCCATAAAAATTCCAATGAAGAATATTATAATTACAACTATTCCAACAGCCATTTCCAAAATAACTCCCCAATCCATTTTTTCACCACCTTTAAGCTAAGAATAATATATCGAAATACATAAAGCAACAAATAATAGTTATTTGTTGACGAAATTAACATTAACATATAAAATATAATTATAAAATGAGAGGTAAATAATAATGAGAAAAAACATAATAATAGCTATTTTAGTATTGGTAATAATTGTATTATTAGTATTTAAAGGTTTTATGATAAAAGAAACAAAAGAAGATATGCTTAATCTTGCCGAAGGCTTATTTGACAATATTGATCAAAATTATGACATAATAACTGACAATGTAAAAAAAGAAGATGGGAATAATATTATAGGTCAAGAAATAGAAAATTTTTTAATAAATACAGGGCTGTATAGGACATTATTTGTAGATGATAAAGAGTTTAACTTTATTACAAATGTAAATTTGTTTAACACTAAGACTGATAATATAACTATTAACTTTAAGGCTGCAAATGGTGATGTAATATCTAATAATTTTAAATATATTCGTAATGGTGAGACTGAATATTTTATTGCAGATAACTTTGAAGAATCTAATAAAGAAAAAGAAAAGTTTTATTTAAATACAGACTTAGAAAATGAAACAGAATTAAATTCTTATAATAATCAAACTCAAACTTTTATTGTATCTGAAGTTTTTCAAACTGGCTATGAAGATGACAAATTATATATTGAAATATTTAAAGAATCTAAAGAAGATATAATAACTTCGTCTAAAAACACTTTAAATGATGAATTAAAATCATTAAAAAAAATCAATAATAATTATAATATAGAATGGAATAATAATTACAGTCTCTTTTCTGTTTATTATGAAAAAGGTGTTGAAGAAAAAGTTATATCAAATACAATGAAAACTTCTATACTTTTTTCTTCTATGATATTACAAGCTTTAAATAATGAACAAGACTGGCATTTAACAATTAATTATTATGATTATCAAACAAATGAACTTTTAAATACAGAAACATTTAGATAATAAAAAAGACACGATATATTTATTTAAACTCGTGTTTTTTTTATACTAGATTACATCATATATTTATCATTATTATTTCCATAACCAGTAGATTGACTATCATAATTTCTTGGACTAATCATAGCAGATTCAATTCTATTAACTCTATTTTCTAATCTTCTCATTTGTCTTTCAAGTCTATTTACTTGATTTTCCAAACTATTAAGTCTTTGATTGACACTATTATTAAAATTAGGTCCTCCTCCCATTCCTGGATTCATATTTGGATTCATTGGCCACATAGGCATACCTTGATTCATATATTTTTCCTCACTTTCTGATTTATTCTATTCCAAAGATTGACTCATTATGATAGAATATGCTATATAACTTTAATATAAGGAGTAAAATTATGCGATTAAGAAATGTAAAAGATAAAGAAGAAATACTAAATAATTGTAAATACTTAATTAAAAATCCTGAAGATTATATAGGAAAATGGAAAAGTATATTTAAAAATGATAATCCTATCTATATCGAAATAGGTATGGGAAAAGGAAAATTTCTTTTAGAGAATGCTCTTAAATATAAAGATATTAATTATATAGGTATAGAAAGATTTGATAGTGTAATGGCCAAAGCGATAAAAAAAATACCTGATGATTTAGATAATTTAAAACTAATTAGAATGAATGCTTTAGATATAGACAAAGTTTTTTCTAAAGAAATAGATTTAATTTATCTAAATTTCTCAGATCCGTGGCCTAAAAAAAGATGGAGTAATAGGCGTCTAACAAGTAAAATATTTTTAGATAAATATGACAAAATTTTTAAAAGTGTCAAGAATATAGAAATGAAAACAGATAATGAAGATTTATTTATCTCATCCCTTGAAACATTAAGTGAAAAAGGATATACTTTAAATGATATATCTTTTAATTATCATAAGACTCATTCTGATATTATTATGAGTGAATATGAAGAAAAGTTTAGTAAAGAGAAGAAATTTGTCTATCATCTTTTTGCACAAAAGAAGTGACAAAATAAATATTTATTTGTTATAATTATAAAAGAGTAGGTGAAGCTATTTGAAAAAAAAGTTACTAATATTAGCAATACTATTGTTAACCTTAACTGGTTGTACAAAGCTAAATACATTAAGTTTAGATAGTCTTACAGACACTTTACTAAGTAAAGATGTAAACCTTACTAATAATGTATTTGATGGTTATAAGTATTATTTACCAAAAGGTTTAAAACTAATATCAAAAGATGAATACAATGCCATCTTAAAAGATGAATATAATAACACCTACTATTTTTATATTGATGTTATTAGTTATTACAACAAAGAAGAAGTAGACTATAAAGTAAATGATAAAGCTTATTTTTCTAAAAAGTTAAATTACAATAACAAAAATGGCTATCTAGAAATAACTAAAATTGAAAATACAGATGTCTATTTTGTAGAGTATATGTACAATTATGGTAAAATAGAAGCTTTTGTTAAAGAAAATGAGATAAAAAGTGCTATTATAAATATGAGTAATATATTATCTTCATTGAAATTTAACCGTACTGTTTTAGAAACATTAATAGGTAATAAAGTGTTAGATTATAAAGAAGATACCTATGATGTTATGAAACCAAAAGGTAGTACCGCTACTAAAGATACCTATCTAGAATACGAAGAAAAATATGGTGTTTATGAAGGATATGGTGACAACAATACTGAAGAAGACAAAATTGAAATTGAAGAAAATTAAGAAAGGCGGTGTCTAGTTATGAAGTTACTAGATAAACTAAAAAATGCTCTTTTTGAAGAAGAATATGTAGAAGTAGAAGAAAAAAAAGAGGTAAAAAAGGAACCTAAGAAAAAAGAAAAACCTATTGCCAAGAAAATTATTATAGAAGATAAAGCACCTAAGAAAGAAGAAAAAAAGGAAGATGTCATTGTTGAAGAAGAAAAGCCTAAAATTAATAATGATAATAAAGATTTTAAATTTAAGGCTATCTTAGATGATGATTTCATTGATTTAGATAGTGAGAAAAAAGAAAAACCTCTTCCTAAACCTAAACCTGAAGTAAAACCTTTAAAAAGAGAGGATAGACAAGAACCTAATTTCTATAAAGAAGAAAAGAAAAAAGAAGAGAAAAAGTTATATGGTGCTACTTCAAGTCCAATAGATAAAGAAATTAAAATTCACGAATATGGTAGTGTTTCTAAACAAAAAGAGAAAAAAGAATTTCGTCCATCACCAATTATTTCTCCAATTTATGGAGTTTTAGATGAAAATTACAAAAAAGACGATATTGTGACAAAAAAAGAGATTAGAATAACTAGTAGTTACAAGAAAAAAAATATAGATGTTGATAGTGTTAGAGCGAAAGCTTATGGTAATGCAGATGATATCTTTGAAGAAGAACTAACTTCTAATAAAAAAGAGCAAGATGAAATAGAAATAACAGAAGATGAAAATATTAAAGAAGAAGATAGTCTTTTAGATATTAGTACAGATAACACTCCATCAGTATCTAAAGTAACTATAGGAGATGCTGAAGAATATTTCAGTGATCTAGGTTTAGAATATAACATTGATTACAAAGACACATCTCACGAAAAAGCAACAGGGAGAAGAACAGATTTAAGAAATTTTGATGAAGATGACTACCAAAAAGATAATGCTAGCATAGAAGACAACTTATTTGATTTGATAGATTCAATGTATGATGAAAAGAAAGGGGAATAATAGTGGAATTTTTAAGCGTCATTTTGGATAGTCTATTAATAATATTAGTAATTATACTTATCATACTAGCTTTAAAAGCTTTAGACACTCTAAATAAAGTAGATATACTACTAGATGATACTAAAAAGAAAATGGAAAGTTTAGATGGCCTATTTAACTTTATAGATGTAGTAGATGATAAGTTATCTTTAGTTACTGATACTATAATTAGCGGTATTGTAAGCATTATAACTAATATTTTTAAGAAGAAAAAGGAGGATGATATTGATGAGTAAAAAGAGTGGTATTGGAAAGTTTGTAGTAGGAGCTGCTATAGGAGCAGGTTTAGGAATTTTATTTGCACCTAAAAAAGGAAGCGAAACAAGAAAAGATCTAAAAGAAAAATTAGATAATGTAGTCGCTAAAATAAAATCAGTTGATACTGAAGAAGTAAAAGCAATGTTTGAAGAAAAAGTAGAAGATATAAAAAAAGAACTTGAAGATTTAGATAAAGAAAAAGCTTTAAAAATTGCTAAGAAAAAAGGTGAAGAAATAAAGAAAAAATGTCAAGATTTAGTAAATCTAGCTGTCGCTAAAGGAACACCTGTACTAGAAGAAGCTGCTGAAGAATTAAGATTAAAAGCTATAGATGTAGTAAGTGATGTCTTAGAAAAATTAGAATCAAAAGAAAAGAAAAGTTAAGTGAATGCTTAACTTTTTATATATTAAAGAGAAAAAATATGTTAAACTTATTATAGGAAATAGGAAAGAAGTAAGTTACTATTATATAGGATAACTTATAAAGGGGCTAATTATTATGAGAAAAAGAAAAGTAATATTAATCTTTATCATTTTTGCGTTACTATTAATAGCATTGGGTATAATTTTTATGGTAGTAAATAACGATGAAAGTCATATTAAAGAAACAACTCCTAATAATAATAATAAAGAAACTACAGAAAATGAGGAAGATAATTATCTTAACTATTATGCAAATGTTTCATATATAGTAAGTATGGCAGATAATTTTATGATAGACTACTATCCTATAGATAATTTTCAAGAGCTATCAAGTGAACAGAAGACAGAATTTATATTAAGAATTTTATCAACAGATCCTGATAAAAAGTTAAATAAAGAAAATATGGACCAAGCAAAGGTAAAATATTTTAATAATAATGCTAAATTAACATATAAAACATTTGCAACAGATAATTTTGAATTTAATTATAGCGAAGATAATGAAGAGTATGAAATAACTGCTAAAGAACCTAATAATTACTATGCCGTAAGTAAAACTATAAATGAATATTTTGATGATAATAATAATTGGATTGTTGAAAGAGCTATATATTTTAAAGAAATGACTGATATTTCAGCTATGTATCCAGCAAGAGTTTATGGAAGTATAGAAGATGCTAAGAATAAAACAAATGAAATATATACAATTAATAGTCAAGAAGAAGAATTAACTAATGATGATAACTTTAATAAAATATTAAATCAAATACCAAAATATAGATATATATTAAAAAAACAAAATAATAATTATCAAATAATTAGTATAGAAAGAATAGAAAGTTAAAATAGAAAAGGGGGTAAATTGCTATGAATAAAAGAGGATTTACATTATTAGAATTATTAGCAACTATAATAATATTAGGACTATTAACAACAATAGTAATAGCAGGTATTTTACCTCTTTTAAATAGAGGAAATAATGAATATTATGCTACTCAAGAAGAAATGTTAGTATTAGCAGCAAGAGACTTTTTTACAGACTTTCGCAGTAGATTACCAAAAGAAATAGGAGAAACATCTACAGTTACTTTAAAAGAATTAATAGATGGTAAATATATAGATCCTATTAAAGATAGAAATGATAATGACTGTGATTATGAAAATAGTACTGTAGTAGTACAAAAGATAACAGCAAAAGATTATCAGTATTATGTAACATTAATATGTGATAATGATAATAACTATCAAAGTGATACGGACGATAAAAAACCTAACATTGTCTTTAATCCAAATGAAAAAACAACTTCAGGAACAATTGAAGTAAAAATGATAATAACAGATAATAAAAAAGTAGCTAGTTATAGATATGTAGTAGAAAAAGATGGAAGCGTAATAGATGATAGTGATTATCAAAATTATACAGCAAATCCAACTATTAACTTAACAGAAAAAGGAACCTATAAAATAATAGGATATGCCATTGATACTGGTGGAAATATAAGAGAAAAGAAGTCAGGAACATATGAAATATATGAAGGAATAAGTTGTGAAAATGTAGAGTTTGAAAGCGATGTAGAACCTAATACGTGGACTAAAGAGAATATAACAGTAAATATTAAAGTACCATCTAATACTTATAGATATGAAGTTGAAAAGAAAAAAGATAATGGTGTATACGAAAAAGTTAATAGTTACTTAGGTGCAATATCATCAAAAGTAACCTTAAGTGAAAGTGGAAAACATACAATTAGAGTAACTTTATATGATGATTCTGGTGACAGTTGTACTAAAGAAAGTGAAATCTATTATATAGATAAAGTCGCTCCTAGTTGTGGAAGTATAACAGGTGCAAGTACATCTTGGACAAATGGAAATAGAAATATAACCGTTAATTGTAATGATACTGATAGCGGTTGTCAAACAGGTAGTTTTTCTAAGAATTTTACAACAGATACTAAGACTAGTACAATTGCAATAACAGATAATGCAGGCAATACAAAAGAATGTAATGTAAATGTATATATTGATAAAACACCACCACTTGCTCCACGTATTACAAAAATAGGATTTACAACTGCAGTTAAAGAACACGTTAATACTTGTAATAATGTAGGTGGAGGTACAGGTAATGCAAGCTGTGAAATTAGAATTACGATAAATAATAGATCACTATATTTTGAAGAAAACAAATCTTTAAGTGATAACTGTTCCAGTGGAGTATGTTCAGGAATTAAATCAAGTGGAGGAAAACAGTTTTATTGGCAACACAATGGAGGAGCATCAAAATGTAATTGGACAACAGATTGTCCACTACAAGGAGCAGGATCAAGTGGAATTTGGCCTACTTGGATTGATTATCGTATTAGACTTGTTGATAATGCAGGGAATGTTGGACCATATACTAGAATGTATTTTTCAAGTATATATTGGCCATAGAAAAGGAGTTGTTATGAAAAAAAGAAAATATATTATAATTATGATAATAGAAATAATCTTAATTACTGCAGGAATATGTATTTACTCTATTAACTATACTAAAATAGATAATAAAAATAACCAAGAAACAAATACATCAGATGAAAATAATATATCAAAAGCTTTAACTATATTAGAAAATTTAAATCTAGATACAACTTTTGAATATTCTGAAAAAATAAGTGAAAATGAATATAAGTTTCTTGATCAGAAGAATTCTACAACTAATGAAAAAATCTATTATATAATTAATATAGAAACTGAAAATTATCAAATAGAAACAGAAACAAAAAGAGAAATATCGTGAAACAAACTATATCAAAGTTGATATAGTTTTATAATTATAATCAAAAACTATTTACTAACTGCATAAATTGTACTAGAATAATTAGTTGTAAAGAAAACATAACAACATTTTTGTAAAGAAAACATAACAACATTTTCTTGCATTTTTTTAAAAAGTGTGCTATAATATGGGCACAAAAACAAATTGGGGGTATAAAATATGAGAATAGTTAAAACTGTTAAAAAACACAAATTTAAAGCAATTTTACTATTAGTTCTAGTAACAGCATTAAGTATTTTTACAACAATGACTACACAAGCTGAAGTAACTGCACCACCTAGTTTTACTGCTAATAGTGAAAAACTTCTTGCTGGTTATATTGATGACTGGCGTTATGCTAAACTAACTAGTAGTTTAGGAGGTTATGTATATTGTCGTAACTATAACCTTGGTATTCCATATAATGTTACAATGACTCTTGAAGGAGAAGCTCCAGCTGCTATCGCTTACATCTTGTCTAATGGTTATCCAAGAGTTAATATTACTGGAGATTCAGATATGGACTACTACATAACACAAGCTGCCCTTTGGTGGTATATGGACCTTCATATGGGTGGAAATAACTTACCAGATAGTTTCAAAACGACTGGTGCTGATCCTTATGGATTAAGACAACATATACAAAACTTAGTTCACGGTGCTGAACAAGTAACAAGTTATGCAACACCTGCTATTCAAGTAATAAATAATGATACAACACTTAATTTATCAGAAGATAAAGCATACTATGAATCTGGTGCAATTAGTGTTGAAACACTATATACAACTGGTAATTATAATGTTTCATTAGAAGGAGCACCAGAAGGAACTGTTGTAGTTAATGCAAATAGTGGAGCACCTTCTACATCATTTGCAACTAACGAAAGCTTCAAAGTAAGAATACCTGTTGATAATGTTGATATAGGTAATTTAAATATAACTGTAAAAGTATCTGCAACAGGTTCAATTAATAAAGCATATATGTACAAATCAAGTGATCCAACAAAACAAAGTGTCTTTGGTTCTGCATTATATCCTGAAACATCAACTGTGGAAGACCAAACTAATTTAACACTTGATACTAGTAAAGTTACAATTACTAAAATAGATGAAGATACAAATGAACCTCTAGCAGGAGCAGAATTTGTTCTTAAAGATAGCAATGGAAAAGAAATCGCTACTTGGACATCAACAACTAATTCTTATGTAATTAAGAATTTACCAAATGGTACTTATACATTACAAGAAACAAAAGCACCTGATGGTTATATTCTAAATGACCAAATAGTTGAATTTACAATTACAGATACTAATAGAAACATTGCTATTAGATTTAAAAATAAAGAAATAGAAAAGAAAGCAACAATTATAAAAGTTGACTCAGTTACTAAAGATCCTGTAGCAGGAGCAACATTAGTTGTTAAAAATGCACAAGGTGAAGAAGTAGTAACATTTACAACAACTACTGAACCATATGTCTTAAATGACCTTGAAGATGGAACTTATACAGTAGAAGAAATAAGTGCACCATCTGGTTATGAAAAAACAGATGAAATTTATGAGTTTACAATAGATGATAACAATCGTGATGTTAAAATTACTATTGAAAATAAAGCTATTGAAAAACTAGTTAATATCTTAAAAGTAGATGCTGCAACAGGAAAACCATTAAGCGGAGCAACATTAGTAGTTAAAGATAGTGAAGGTAATGTTGTAGAGGAATTTGTAACAACAGAAGAACCTCATACTATTACAGGACTTACAGATGGAACTTATACAGTAGAAGAAATAAAAGCTCCAGAAGGTTATACTAAGAGCGATGAAATTTACAAATTTACTATCAGTGATAAAACTCCAACAGCACTAGTTATCTTTGAAAATAACGAAATAGTAGAAGTACCATTTACTGGTAGTAATAAATCCCTAATAAGTACTTTATTTGGATCTATAATGTTAATATCCGGAGTAGGATTCGTTTACTACAATGGCAAAAAACAAAAAGTTAAATAAAAAAAGAATCTCTCCTAGCTGGGTTGCCCTAATAGGGTCCCTAATCATAACACTAGGAGGGTTCTTTCTTTTATACAACTTCATTAGTGATAAAAAATTATATGCCTATGACTATATGAATGAGAAAATATATGATAATGAAACAGCAATATATGATGTTAACACTAAAGAAGTAGATACCACTAATGAAGAACAACCTAAAGAATATACTGATATAGAAAGCTACATTGGATATTTAGAAATACCAAAAATAAAGTTTAAAAGGGGTTTTTACAACATAGACTCAAGTCTTAACACTGTTGAGGCTAACATAGAAATAATAAAAGGCAGTACAATGCCTGATGTCACCAATGGAAATCTAATAATAGCAGGTCACTCTGGTACTGGTTGGAAAGCCTTTTTTAGAAATCTATATAAACTAGAAATAGGCGATGATGCAACTATTACCTATGGTGGTCTTAATTATACATATAAAATAACAAACATATATAAAGAAGAAAATACAGGTACTGTATCAATCAAAAGAAATCACGATAAAACAACACTTACATTAATAACTTGTACTAAAGATGATAGCAGTACTCAAACAATCTATATTGCAGAATTATACAAAGTAGAATAAAAGGGGGTGTTTATTAATGAGTCCATTATCATTAATAACAAAATTACAAACTGTATTTGATGTAATAACATCAAGTAACTTATATCTAATGATACTAGCTTTAGTTGTTTTTCTAACTTTAATATTTATTACAACTAATGGCTCTAATAGAAAACAAAGTAGAAGAGCTTATATCTTAATTTATCTAGCAGGATTTATCTTCATCACAGTACAATATGGTAGTAGTTTTCTAGCCTTGTTAGATTATGCAATTAACGAAGTATTTATAACTTATTACTTTCCTAATATCGTAGTATATATACTTATGTTAATAATTACTAATATCGTTTTATGGAAAACAATCTTTAATGATAAAATAGATAAAAAACTAAAAATAATAAACTCTACAGCCTTTGCCCTTATTACTTATCTATTTATCCTTGCTATATCAACTATAAGCAAATTAAACTTAAATGTTTTCAATATAACAGAACTATATAGTAGTAATGATGTTAGAAGTATACTAGAACTTAGTACGTTAATATTTACATTTTGGATAATTGTTTTAGTAATATATCACTTAATTAGAAAATATCAATATAAACATCATATAATAGAAGTTGAAAACTTTACTAACTATAACATTATTAATGATTTTGATATTAAAGAAGCTTATAAAATTACAAAACAACCCCTTATAATTGAGGAAGAAAAAACTCTTCCAAAACAAGAAGACTATGTAAATATAGATGATAAATTTACTCTTGAAGAATATAAAATTATGTCTAAAATTCTAAAAGAAGAAAAAGAAAGGGAAGAACCAGATATAAGTAATGGTTTAACAGAACTTAATAAACTATATCAAAGTATAAAAGATTAATATGTAAATATTAGTCTTTTTTTTACATAAAATATACTGGTGATAAAATGTTAACAGAAGAAGAATTTTATAAAGAGTCAATAGATGCTAATCTATATTATTTAAGAACATTAAGAGATTTTTGTATTAATATTGAACTATCCTTTTATGGCAATAATCCCTATAAAGCAAGAGCTGAACTTCTTGCTAGAAAAAGTCAAGATTTAGGTAGAGAAATAGTAACACAAACTAATGGAAAAGTTCCATCTAAAGGAGTAAACTATGAAATATTTTATACAGAGTATACTTTACCAACTGAGAAATTAACAGAAAAACTTTTTAATTTAAACCTTAGTACAGATATAACAGAGATGCAACTTAATCTTACACCTACTGATACTTTTGAAGTAAACGAAGAAGTAATTAGTAAAATGACATCTATTAATGAAAGAGCCTTATCTATTGCAACTGATTTTATTGAACTAGCCAGAGAAATAAGAGATGAAATGACTTCTAACAATTTGTTTTCATACTCGTATCCTACTATGTATAACTTTATGATTATAACAATTGAACTATATATAGGAGAGTTAAATAGACTAAAAGAAAAAATAAAAAAAGATCCTATAATCGCTTTAGATACTGAATATGGTTACAATATAACTGCTTTTGAAATAACATCATTCTTAAGAGGTTTAATCGATCCAAATGCAACATCATATATAGAAGTATTAAATAACATCTTAAATGAAATATATCCCAAGTTACTTGAAGATTATAATACTCTACCTTTATCTCCAGAAAATCAACAGAACTTAACAGAAAGAAGTATCGCTATTATTAGAAGAATAAGATTATTAATAAGGAATATGTTAAAAGATTTATTAGATGCTAAACTATACTTTATAATAGAACCACTCGCTATTGATAACTTCTATCGTAATATAAACTATTTTCTATATGCCTTAGATGCCGACTTAAAAGAAGAATAAAGAATCTTCTTTTTCTTTTCCCTTAATTAAAATAATGATATAATTAATTAGGAAGTAGGTAATATTATGAATTTAGATACATTAAATAAAGAACAAAAAAAAGCTGTTTTATATAATGAAGGACCTCTTTTAATATTAGCAGGAGCAGGAAGTGGTAAAACTAAAGTTTTAACTACAAAAATCGCTTATCTAATAGAAGAGTTAAATATAGAACCTTCTTTTATCCTAGCGATTACGTTTACTAATAAAGCTGCTCTTGAGATGAAAGAACGTGTTAATAATATGATTGGAAGTGTTGCAAAAGATATCCAAATATCAACCTTCCATTCTTTTGGTCTTAAAATATTAAGAGAAAACTATAAAGCTTTAGATTATGCTAATAACTTTGTTATTATGGATAGTGATGATTCTCTAACTATTGTTAAAAAAATATTAAAAAACTTAAACTATGATCCTAAAATATATAATCCTAAAGCTATTAGAAATAAAATAAGTAATTGTAAAAATGAACTAATATCACCATCTGACTATGAGAAATATATAGCAAGTGATTATGAGAAAGTAGTAAGTGAAGTATACAATAAATATGAAGAAAAACTAAAACAAAATAATGCTGTTGATTTCGATGATCTACTACTTCTCCCTATAAAATTATTTCGTAAATATCCTAATATCTTACAAAGCTACCAAGAACGTTACAAATACATTTTGATTGATGAATACCAAGATACTAATGAAGCACAATATATTTTATCTAAAATGATAAGTGCTAAATATCAAAATATCTGTGTAGTAGGAGATGCTGATCAAGCAATCTATGGATTCCGTGGTGCTAACTACAAAAACATCTTAAACTTTGAAAAGGATTACCCTAAAGCTTTAAGCATTAAACTTGAACAAAATTATCGTTCTACTAAAACAATATTAGATGCTGCTAATGATGTAATAAAAAATAATGAAAAAAGAAAAGAGAAAAATCTATGGTCAACAAAAGGTGAAGGAGATAAAATTACCTATTATAGAGCCTATGATGAAAAAGATGAAAGTCATTATACAGCAATGGAAATAAAGAAACTTCTAGATGAAGGAAAAGATGCTAGCGATATCGCTATACTTTATCGTACTAATGCCCAGTCCCGTGTAATAGAAGAAGAATTATTAAAACAAAATATTCCTTATCGTATCGTTGGAGGTTTCAGTTTCTATCAAAGAAAAGAAATAAAAGACTTACTCGCTTACTTAAAACTAATCTATAATCCTAAAGATGATATAAGTCTTTTAAGAGTTATAAATACTCCTAAAAGAGGTATTGGACTAAAGACTATAGAAAATCTTACTACTAAAGCAGATCTTGAAGGTAAAAGTATTTTTGAAGTAATAAATAATGGTAAAGAATTAAAATTTAAAGAAATTATTATCTCTTTACAAAAAATATCAGAATCTATTACCTTAACAGAATTGATTGATAAAGTTCTAGATACAAGTGGTATGAAAGCTGAGTTAATAAGTGAAAAGAGTATTGAAAGTGAAATAAGATTAGAAAACTTAGAAGAGTTTAAATCTATTACTAAAGCCTTTGAAGAGAGAATTGGTCTTGTATCTTTAGAAGATTTTCTATATGAAGTTAGTCTTGTTAATGATAAAGATGAATATAAAGACTCAAGACATAAAGTAAGTTTAATGACAATTCATTCTGTTAAAGGACTAGAATATGATTTTGTTTTCGTTTTAGGTCTAGAAGAAGGAATATTCCCTCATCTTAACTCTTTAATGAGTAGTAGTGAAACAGAAGAAGAAAGAAGACTATGTTATGTCGCTATTACAAGAGCGAAAGAAAAATTATATCTACTAAATGCTAGAAGAAGAACTCTTTTTGGTAAAGAAGGTATAAATCCTCCTAGTAGATTTTTAGGAGAAATAAGTGCTGATTTAATTGAAAGTAATACTAAGAAAGAAGAACCTAAAATTACTAAAGAAGAAGTTCTTCGTGATGAAGATATAGACTATAAAGTAGGAGACTATGTTATTCACGAAAACTTTGGAGCAGGAAAAGTCATAGAAGTTACTAACTCTTTAGTAACAGTCGCTTTTGCCCATCCATATGGTATAAAGAAATTAATGAAAAATCATAAAAGTTTATCAAAAGTATAAGGAAAATTATGAATAATAAATATTATGCTAAAGGAGAAGATTTATGCACATTTCGCAGTGGTAGATTAAATAGATGTTTTGTATTTTTTGCCATAAAATAAAATATAGATGAATATAGTTATACATTAAAAGATAATGGATGAAAATGATGAAGATGTAATAGGTCTATCAATTCATAATAAAACTATTTATTTAAAAAGATATTATGGTTAGTGTCTTATAAAATAACATAGAAATACTCAAAAAAGAAAAATGTGAAAAATATTGCAAAAAACGCAGGAATTTTGTGATATAATCTATATAGAGGGTGATATAATGCCAAGATTAACAAGAAAAATTGATAAATATTTAATAGACTGGAAAAATGATAAGAATAGACTTCCTTTAATTGTTAAAGGAGCAAGACAAATAGGAAAAACAGAATCAATAGAAAACTTTGGTAAAAATAATTATGAAAATGTAGTTGAGATTAACTTTGTTTTACAAAAACAATATAAAAATATCTTCGATGATGGTTTTGATGTTGATACTATAATAAGAAATATAACTTTAATTAATCCTAACTTTAACTTTATCCCAGGTAAAACCTTGATATTCTTTGATGAGATAGGGGACTGTATTAATGCAACTACCTCACTAAAATCATTTAATATTGATGGTAGATATGATGTTATTTGTTCAGGTTCCCTAATGGGTATTAACTATCAAGAAATAGAATCTAATAGTGTTGGTAATAAACAAGACTATGAAATGTATTCTATGGACTTTGAAGAGTTTTTATGGGCTAAAGGATATAAAGAAAATCAAATAGAAGAAATGTATTCCTATATGCTAAACTGTAAACCTCTACCTAAAGTAATGTATAGTGTTATGTTAGAAAACTTCAAAGAATATATGATAGTAGGAGGAATGCCTGCTATTGTAAATAGATTTGTTGAACAAAAGAATTATTCTGGTATTTTAAATATGCAGAGACAAATACTTTTAGATTATGAAGAAGATATTACTAAATACGCAGGTGGATTAGATAAAGGAAAGATTTTAAATGTTTATAGAAAAATACCAGTCTTTTTAGGAAATGAAAATAAAAAATTCCAAATATCTAAAATAGAACATAATGCTAGAAATAGAGAATATGTTGGCGTTATAGATTGGTTAATTAATGCTGGTATTATAAATATAAGTTATTGTATGGAAAAGCCTTTACTCCCCCTAAAAGGTAACTATAATCCTGATAATTATAGACTATATTTTAAAGATACAGGTCTTTTAGTTGCATCCTTAGATGATGAAGCAGGAGAAGATTTAAGAGTTAATAAAAACTTTAATACTTATAAAGGCGCTCTTTATGAGAACATAGTAGGAGAAATGTTAGTTAAAGAAGGTTATTCACTATATTTTTATAAAAATGAAAAAGGAACAATAGAAATGGACTTCTTTATTAGAGATAAAGACTCCCTAATACCTATAGAAGTAAAAGCAAGTGATAATGAAACAATATCCCTTAATAAATTAATAGAAAGTGATAAGTATAAAGATATAAAATATGGTATAAAGTTATGTAATAAGAATATAGGTTTTAATGGTAAATTTTATACATTTCCCTATTTCTTAACATTTTTATTAAAAAGATTTTTAAAAGAAAAATAAAACATCACTCATCTTACGATAAAATGATTTGCTTAAAAAGATGTTATGTATAAACTATAATAAAGGAGAAAACTATGGAAGAAAAATTAAAAGAAGGATATGAATTATTTATAAATAAAACAGGTAATGATGATTTAATTGGAGCATACCGTTTAACTAAGAATGGTGAAATTGTTGATTTTAATGAATTAGATCAGGAAGATTTAGACTTTATGGCTAATTTACCTAATATAAAAAATAATCTTGGAAACTATTACTATTTAGTAATGAGTTATAACAGTGAAGAAAATATATTTAATTCTAGTATTAAAACTTTAACATTTCACGGTTCATATAATGAGAATAGAGAGTTTAGTACTCTTACAGAAACTTCAAGTAAAACTCTATTAGGTTCAATTTTAAAACTTAATAATGAATGTAAAAAAGAAGAAAAGAAATATATAAAAAAATAAAGGGAGGAACTATGAAAAAAGAAAAGACGTTATTAATAATGGCAGCAGGAATTGGTAGTAGATTTGGTGGACTTAAACAAATAGAAAAAATGGGTCCTAATGATGAATTTATCATAGACTATTCTATTTATGATGCAATTAATGCAGGATTTACTAAAGTAGTATTTATTATAAAAGAAGAAATATATGATAAATTTAAAGAAACTATTGCTTCTAGAATAGAACCATTTATTAAAGTAGAATATGCTTTTCAAAATATGGATTATATTCCTACTAAATATAAAAATATTATCAAAAAAAGAACTAAACCTTTAGGTACTGCCTATGCTATATACTGTGCTAAAGATAAAATAGATGGCCCTTTTGCAGTTATAAATGCTGATGATTTTTATGGAAGAGATGCCTTTTTAAAAGCTTATAATTATTTAGATAATATTGTCTATAATCATTATGGCATTATAACCTATAAAATAAATAATACCTTAAGTCCAAATGGTGAAACAAAAAGAGGAATATGTGAAGTAAGTCCTGATAATAAACTATTAAAAATTACAGAAAGTAGAGTAGTTAAAAGAAGAGGAAAAATATTAGCAGCACCACTTAATACTAATATTGCCAAAGAAATTGATAAAGATACTAAAGTTAGTATGAATTTATTACTATTTTCAACTGATATTTTTAAAATAATAGGAGATGAATTAGAATTATTTTTATCTCTTCATCAAAAAGATTTAGGAGATTTAGAATTTGGTATTCCTGATATCTTAGACATATGCTTAAGAAAAAATATTAAAACTATTGATACTATAGAAACAACTTCTACTTGGTATGGAATAACTTATAAAGAAGATAAAGCAGTTGTTAAAAAAGCCTTAAAAGAATTAACAGATAATAAAACATATCCACAAGATTTGTGGAAAAAAGATTAAAGGAGAGACTTATGAATAACATTACTAAAGAAAGAATGTATGAGTTAATAAATATAATTGAACAAGCTAATTATGATTATCACGTTCTAGATGATCCCAAAATAACTGACCAAGAATATGATGCTGCTTTTCGTGAACTTGAAACAATCGAAAAATTATATCCTGATTGGGTTATAGAAACATCTCCTACTAAAAAAGTAGGAGGTGAAGTAATAGATGAATTTAAAAAAATTGAACACTCTATTCCTATGTTATCTTTAGGTGATGTATTCAATGAAGAAGAAATTATTAACTTTTTAAAAAGAATAGAAAATAGTGGTGTTAAATCTAATTATGTTTGTGAATTAAAAATAGATGGATTATCTGTATCATTACACTATGAAAAAGGTATCTTAATAACTGCTGCAACTCGTGGTAATGGTGTTGTAGGAGAAGATATTACTCATAATGTTAAAACTATTAAAAGTATCCCTTTAAAGTTAAATAAACCTCTTGATATTGAAGTAAGAGGAGAAATCTTTATGAGTAAAAAAACATTAGAGAAAATAAATGAAGAACGAATAAAAAAAGGTGAAAAACCTCTTCAGAATACCAGAAATGCTGCCGCAGGATCAATTAAACAACTAGACTCTAAAATCGCTGCTAAAAGAGGTTTAGATGCCTATTTATACCATTTACCAAATCCTTTAGATTATGGTATTAAAACTCATCACGAAGCTTTAGAATTTTTAAAGAGTTTAGGCTTTAAAACTAATCCTAATAATAGAATTGTTAAAAACATAAACGAAGTTATGGAATATATTCACGAAAAAGGAAATATTAGAGCATCTCTTCCTTATGATATAGATGGTGTTGTTATAAAAGTAGATTCTATTCCTGATCAACAAAAACTAGGTTTCACTGCTAGAACTCCAAGATGGGCTATTGCCTATAAATTCCCTGCTTTAGAAGTCTTAACTAAATTAAATGATATAATATTTACAGTAGGTAGAACTGGTAAAATAACTCCTAATGCTATATTAAATCCTGTTCAATTAGCAGGATCAACTATAAGTAGAGCGACTCTTCATAATGAGGATTATGTAAAAGAAAAAGGTCTAATGATAAATGATACTGTATCTATTAGAAAAGCAGGAGATGTTATACCTGAAGTAGTAGAAGCGAAAACAGAAAGAAGAACAGGTGAAGAAATACCATTTGAAATGATTACTAACTGTCCTATTTGTAATACTAAATTAATAAAAAAAGAAGGACAAGTAGATTATTTCTGTCCTAACCCTAACTGTCCTGCTAGACACATTGAAAGCTTTATTCACTTTGTTTCTCGTCCTGCTATGAATATAGATGGCCTTGGTGAAAGATTAATGGAAGACTTATATAACTTTAAATTTATAAGTACTATCCCAGATATATATAAATTAAAAGATAAAAAAGAAGATTTAATTAATTTAGAAGGCTATGGAGAAAAATCAGTTACTAATCTATTAAATGCTATAGAAGAAAGTAAGAAAAACTCATTAGAATTATTACTATTTTCTTTAGGTATAAAAAATGTAGGTAAAGAAAAAGCTAAGATTCTAGCCAAGACTTACAAAACTATGGATAATTTAAGTAAAGCTACCTATGATGAGTTAGTAGAAATACCTGATATTGGACCTATTATTTCTAAAAATATTGTTGACTACTTTGCTAATGTTAATAATTTAAAGATGCTAGAAGAATTAAAAGAACTAGGTCTTAATATGAATTATATTGGTGAGGAGTTAAATCTAAATGAAGACTTTCTTGATAAAAGTTTTGTCTTAACAGGAACACTTACAAGATTAACAAGAGATGAAGCGAAAGCTTTAATTGAAAATAGAGGAGGAAAAACAGTAGGTTCTGTATCTAGTAAAACTTATGCTGTAATTGTAGGAGATAGCCCTGGTAGTAAATATGAAAAAGCTAAAGAGTTAAATATCCCAATATGGACAGAAGAGGAATTTATAGAAAAGATAAATAGTTAGGAGGTCCTTATGCAAACAGAAGAACAAAAACAAGAAGGTATTTCTGTAGAAAAAGAGAAAAAAATAAAGAAAATATCTACTATTGTTATGATTGTTATTATTGTAATAGCATCCTTAGTAACCTTAGATATTATTTTAGTAACAAAAAGTAATGTTGGCCCTTTCCTTGCAATTAGGACTAAAGTATATGATGATGGAGGGACTAAAGAGTATTATGGACTAGGTTATAAAGTAATTAAATATAATCAAAAAGTAGGTAGACGTGATACTGTAATTGGTTCTTGGTCACTTAAATATGATACTACACCTACTAACTTTACTCTAGAAGACCTAGCTTTCTCTATAATTAATGATAATACTAATCACTTAGGTGAATTTATTAGATTAACTGGTACTATTAGTAAAGTAAATAAAAATAATAAAACTTTAACTCTAACTTATAAAGATGATGGTGGTAAATATAATTTAACTGTAGAAGCTAAAGTTATTTCTGATACCTTTAAATTTAATAAAAATGCTCCTGTTAGCATTATAGGTGTTGTAAGTAAATATGATAATAAAACTCTAACTATTTCTAATGCTTTTGCCGAGTAAGTTTTGTAAGTAAAATTACAAAACTTTTAAAATGCCAAAAATACTTCTTGCCTTTTAACCTAAATGGGAGTAGTATAGTTATTTAACCAGGAGGGACTATGAAAAGAATAATAGAAAATAATAATATAGAGGAATTAATAGTACTACTATCGTCCCTTCATATTAGAAATATAAAAAAATATCTTTTAAAGAATAATTATTTACTTAATCGAAGTATTTATGATATTGCATACATAATATCTAAGACTTTTAATGAAAAATATGATTATTGTAGAACTAAAAGATTATTAACTAAAACAAAATATGCTATAATGTTTAGCAATTTATACTAAATTTTATGAAGAAAAATTTGGTATAAATTG
>ERZ1643249.1754-NODE-1754-length-21208-cov-60.596511_pt1 | contig 21208 bp, 20 predicted proteins | sample MGYA00579263_ERZ1643249 | MGnify/ENA primary metagenome ERZ1643249 (study PRJEB29033, sample SAMEA4952264) | chicken gut metagenome | biome: Broiler Chicken; feature: Gastrointestinal Tract; material: Caecum | place: Ireland | collected 2018 | study: Broiler... | reverse complement strand
GCGACTTTGACAAAGCGGCAGCCCGCGTAATGTTCGCGGAACAGCTCTTCCATCTCCCCTACCGTGAGCTTCTTTTGGAGCAAAGAGCGGTAGAGCGGGACGTGCACCGTCATGCCGCAGGGAAAATCGCAGATATACGGCGTGAAGACGGGCGGATGCGAGAGCGCGCACACCTTCTGCATTTCGGGAAGGTGCTTGTGATGAAGCCCCAGCGCATAGAGGCGGGGCGAGTCGAGAGAGCGGTCTCTCTCTTCCGCCTCGTACTGAGCGATGCCCTTCTTGCCCGCGCCCGTGTAGCCGCTGACCGCGTGGCAGACGAAGGGATAGTCCTTCGCCGCAATGCCGTGCGCGATCAGGGGATAGACGAGGGAGATAAAGCCGCTCGCATAACAGCCGGGGTTGGCGATGCGTTTGGAGTTTTGGATGGCGGCGCGATGGGCGGGAGAGAGCTCGGGGAAGCCGTATGCCCAGCCTTCCGCCGTGCGGTGCGCCGTCGAAGCGTCGATGACGACCGCCTTCGCCCCTTCCGCAAGCCGCGCTGCTTCCTTTGCCGCGTCGTCGGGCAGGCACAGGAAGACGGCATCCGCCGCGTGGATGGCTTCTTTGCGGGAGGCAGGGTCCTTGCGGTGCTCTTCGTCGAGCGTGATGAGCGTGACGTCCTTTCTCGCCTGCATGCGCTCTACGATCCTGAGCCCCGTGGTGCCCGCGCCGCCGTCGATGAATACCTTGATCATTTTCCGAGCTTCTGATCGAGCATCGCCTTGACTTTGAGGGGCAGGCCGAAGAGGTTGATGAAGCCCTCGGAATCCTTCTGGGAGTATGCGCCGCCGTCGTCGTCGAAGGTCGCGATGTCCTCGCTGTACAGCGAATAAGGGGAAGTGATGCCCGCGCTCGTGACGTTGCCCTTGTAGATGCGGAGCTTGACATCGCCCGTGACCGTCTCCTGCGTCTTCGCGACAAATGCGGAGAGCGCCTCGCGCAAGGGGGTAAACCACTGGCCGTCGTACACCATCTCGCCGAACTTGACGGCAACGAGCTGCTTGTAGTGCTGGGTCGCCTTGTCGAGCGTGATGGTCTCGAGAAGGCGGTGCGCCTCATAGAGGATGGTGCCGCCGGGCGTCTCGTACACGCCGCGCGACTTCATGCCCACAAGGCGGTTTTCGACGAGGTCGGCAAGGCCCACGCCGTTTTCGCCGCCGATCTTGTTGAGCGCTTCGATGAGGGAGACGGAGTCGATCTCCTCGCCGTTGAGCGCCGTGGGGATGCCATTTTCGAAGTGAAGGGTGATGTAGGTGGGCTGATCGGGCGCCTGCAAGGGAGAGACGCCGAGCTCGAGGAAGCCCTCTTTTTCGTACTGCGGCTCGTTGGCGGGATCTTCGAGATCGAGCCCCTCGTGCGAGAGGTGCCACAAGTTCTTATCTTTGGAATAATTGGTCTCGCGGTTGATCTTCAAAGGGATGTTGTGCGCTTCGGCGTACTCGATCTCCTCTTCGCGGCTCTTGATGTTCCAGATACGCCAGGGGGCGATGATGGTCATTTCGGGCGCGAACGCCTTGATGGTGAGTTCGAAACGCACCTGATCGTTGCCCTTGCCCGTGCAGCCGTGGCAGATGGCGTCTGCCCCTTCCTTCTTGGCGATGTCGACGATCGCCTTCGCGATGACTGGACGCGCGAACGACGTGCCGAGAAGGTACTTATCTTCGTACACCGCGCCCGCCTGCATGGTCGGGAAGATGTAGTTTTCGACGAAGTCCTTCTTAAGATCGAGGACGTAGAGCTTAGAAGCCCCCGTCTTCTTTGCCTTTTCTTCGAGCCCGTCGAGCTCGGTACCCTGCCCGACATCGCCCGAGACTGCGATGACTTCGCAGCCGTCGTAATTTTCTTTGAGCCAGGGGATGATGATGGAAGTATCCAGCCCGCCCGAATATGCGAGCACTACCTTTTTGATCTGCTTTGCCATAAAATGACCTCTCTTTGTATTGCTTTTTCGTTGTCGTGCATATTATAAATGCAAAAGAGGCGCAAGTCAAGCATTTTGCGCCTCTTTTTGTGTATATTTTGATGTATATCCCGACTATTTTTGCATATCAAAGGATGAATATGCATATTTCCGTGAATAATTGTATATCATTCCCCGATATATTCGGGGCGGCACGCAAAAAAGCGGGAGATGTCGTCCGAAGAGAACTGCCCGTCGGAAAAGGTGGAAAAGGGCGCATGCTTGAAGAAGGTGAAGCTGTCGCGCGAGTCCTGCGTTTCGAAGACGGCGACAAAGCGGTTTCTGTGCTCTTTGACGCTCACGCAGCCCATGTGCACGTCGTAGGTGTACGTCTTGCGGGCGGTGTGAAGATGCACGACTTCGTTTGTCGTTTCGATGCCGAGCACGGTGCCGAGCGTGATGCGGTTCGTATAAAATGCATAGAGGACGAACCAGCCCACGAGCAGCACGGCAGAAAGAGAAAAGAGGATGGGCTTGCCGAGCTCGGTGCCGTTGAAGGCGAGCATGGTGAGGAGCATCCAGAAGACGAAAAAGCACGCCGAGAAGATGGTGAACACCTTCTTCATCGTCCTGACGTAGCGGACGGAGCCTTCTTTATACCAATGCGGATACTGCTGTTTCATGCGTTCCCCCTTCCGCGCGGAGAAAAGGTGAGGCGGCACTGCGTCAGCACTTCCTCCCCCATCCTGACTTCGCCCAAGAGCTCATCCCCCCTATCTTCCGCAAAGAGGGCAAGCTCGCTCCCCTCTTTCGCCTGCTTTGCGTAGGAGATGTGGAAGCTTTGGAGGGTGCGGCCTTCGAGCGCCTGCATGGGAAGACAGTCCAGAAAGAGGTCGGCATAGCGCGTGTTGTTGACGTGAAGGTAGTGATCGCACAAACTCTGGCGGGCAACGGTGCGGTAGACCTCTTTGCCCTCCTGCATGCGCGGCACCTTCCAACCCGGCACGGCGATGCTCTTTTCGGGGTTGTAGGGGCAGTTCGTGTTGGCTTCCCCCAACGCTTCGCCCGTGAGGAGGGAGAAGGTACCAAGATCGACGAGGCACCAGCGGGACGCCGCCGCGGCGACGGGCTGCCCGTCTTCGCCGAGGACGCGGTAGTCGCGCTCGAAAAAGACGTGGCGGGGCGGGAGCGGCCAGGTCTCGACGGTGACCGTCTCGCCGAAGGCGGGCTGGCGGAAGATCTCACCGTAGGTGTTGACGACGAGGAAGCCGTAGTTTTTGGGTTTTAAGTCGGCATAGCCGAAACCGAGCTCATCGGCACTGCCCGTCGCGGACTCCTGGATGATGCCGAGAAGGGCGGTAAGGGAGAGCTCGTCCTTGAAATCGAAATCGGTATAGCGCAGCCGGAAGGGCCGACGGAAGCAATAAGCACTCATAAGAGTATTATAGCATGAAAGCCTTCCGCCGTCAATCTTTTGGCACGCAGCGCCGAGCATTTGTGCGCGCCTGTGCGGAGCCCTCCCCATTCAGGACGCCGAGGAGAGATAGGTGAGCGCCCCTTCGAAGACGGCGGAGGCGAGCTTTTCGCGGTATTCCTGCGTGACGAGGAGCTGTTCGTCTTCGGGGCTCGACAAAAAACCGCACTCCACGATGGCAGAGGGCGCGTCGCTGCATTTTAAGATGAAATAATCACCCGCGACGGGAGAGGTCTTCTTGACGCACTCGGGCATCCGGTTGAGCGCCGATTGGAGCGAACACGCGAGCGCTTTGGAGGACGCGCTCCCCAAAAGATAGAACGCCTGCGCGCCGCGGCGGGCGGAGTCCGAGAAAAAGTTCTGATGGACGGAGAGGACGAGCGCGGGAGAAGCCTCTTTCACGATCGCGGCGCGGGCTGCCATGTCGCGCTTCTTGTGCCCCGGCGCGGTGGTGCCGTAGAGGCCCGCCTCCGTCTTGCGCGTGAGCACCGCTTCAAAGCCCGCCGCCTCGAATTTTTCCTGCAAAATGCGCACGAAGGAGAGGTTGAGATCGCTCTCTTTGACGCCCGTGAGGGTGCCGCGCACGCCCGCATCGATGCCGCCGTGGCCTGCGTCGAGCACGACGACGGGCTTTAGCGTTTGGGAAGCGGCGCTCCCGAGGGCGAAAAAGCAACAACAAAAGGCGGTGAGCACGATGAGGATGACGCCGAGCGCAGAAAGAAGCGCCCGGTGACGCAGGAGAAACTTCATACCGCTATTGTATGGAAGCGCGGAAAAAGTTATGCGTAGAACGGGCGCGCGGCGGGTTTTTAAGAGGGCGCGCGGCGGGTTTGTAAGAGGGCGCGCGGCGGGTTTGTAAGAGGGCGCGCCGCCGCGGGCAGGACAAAAGATGCCCGCGGCGGCGCGCAAAATGAAAGCGCCCGCGGCGAAATGCCGCGGGCGCCCCGCATCAAAAATCATTCGTTTGCTTTCAGGCTCTCGTTCATGTCGATGCCGACGATCTTGCGGCGCAGGATGAGGGTGACGAGCGCCGTGAAGAGGAGCACGACGACGGCAGCCAGCGGCCAGACGAACCACGACACCCCGCCGAGCGAACCGATGTTGATGACTTCGAACAAGATCCAGATGAGGAAGACGCCGACGGGATAACCGAAGAGAATGCCGACGACGGTGTTGATGTACACTTCGCGGTAGATATAGCCCGCGACCTCTTTGTCGTAATATCCGAGCACCATCAGAGTGGCGATCTCGCGGTTTCTCTCGCTCACGTTGATGTTGGTGAGAGTGTAGATGACCGTCATCGTGAGGAGCCCCGCGAAGATGACGATGACCGTTGCGAGCCCGATGAGCGCCGCCGAGCCGAAATCGTGGAAGAGGCACATATCGAGGAGAGCGAATCCTGCGAGCGCGATGCCCATCGAACAGGCGACGGAGATGACCGTCATCGAGAAGCGGTAATGATAGCGCAGCACGTTGCGCATCGTCGACTTATACTTGAAGGAGAGCCTGTTCCAGAGGAAGGGGATGCGCTCCAGGAATACCTTCCTGCCCGCCTTGGGGGGCTTGGCGCGGAGAAGTTCTGCGGGCTTTTCGTGCACCAGCTTGCCGCCCGCAATGAGCGTTGCCGCGAGCGTCGCCGCGACGATGCAGGTAAAGGTGATGAGGAAATAGAGAGATGTCGCCACGTCCGTCATGGGCGGCATCGCATAGTTGTAGTTGAAGACGAAGTAGACGAAGCTCGTCAGCCCCACGCCCACGAAGTAGGCGCCCGTGCCGCCGATGCCCGTCGCGATCGCCGCGAACAGCAGATATTTGAAGACGATGCGGAAGCCCGAGTAGCCGAGCGAGCGGAGGCAGGCGATCTGCGGGCGTTCCTCCTCCATGAGGCGGGTCATGTTGGAGAGCACGACGAGCGCCGTCACGAAGACGAAGGCGACCATGAGCACGGTGCCGATCGCCGTCACCTTGACGGAATAGGAGTTGAGGGAATTGACGGAGAAATTATCGTTGAGGGTGATGAATTCGATGTCTTCGCCCAAAAGCTCTGAAATCGCCGTCTTTTCCTCTTCGACGTAGCTTTCGTATGTTTCGCCGAAGGGTTCGAAGAGCCCGCGCTCGGGGAGGGCGATGTAGAGATCACCGCGCGGCAGCAGCGTTTCGTCCGCTTCGAGCCCCGCGATGGCGAGCATGAGATCGACGCTCGTTTCGGGAATGCCTGCTTGAAGGAGGGCTTCGCCGTACGTCGGGATGAGCCCGAAGGAGAAGTAGTACGCGCCCGAGATCGTATTGAGCCCCGAAAGCGCGTTGGCAACGTCGGGGATCTCGACGCCCTCTTCCTGGATATAGCTCGGCTCCCCTTCGACGCCGAAGAGGATGGGGCTCAGCGCGGTGCCCGCCGCCGTCACTTGGGTGGGTTCGAAGTAGGAAAGGAAGGTCTCCGTCGTGGAAGAAATTTCCTGCCCGCCCTGCGCCATGAGCTGCCTTAAAAGGTCTGCCCAATCGAGGGAGAAGGAAGTCCCCTCTTCGAGGGAGAAAAAGGTCTTGCTCGATTGGACGTGGACGGAAAGGAATTCATCTTCGTCGAGTTCTTCGAAGGTCTTGCCCGAACGCTCCCAAAGCTCGTTGACGCCGCTGTCCTCCAGAAAGTAGAGGCGGACGGTGCTCTTCTTCCCGTTTACTTCCACTTCGACGTCGAGCGAGTTGCCGCTGTTGACATTCTCCTCCCCGTAGCGCTCTCTGACAGCGGCGAGCTGCTCGTCGGAAAAGCCCGACTCCCCCGTGCTCTTGACGATGAGATCGGACATGTTCTGATCGCGGTAGCTCTCTGCAAGGGAGCGGCGGATGACCTCGCCCGAGGACCCGACGCCCGAGATGAGCCCCACGCTGACCACCACGATGAAGATGATGGACAAAAAGCGCATGATGTGCTTTTGGAACATCCGCGCCAACGTTTTGAGATAAGTCTTCATGTTACCACTCGATCTCCTCGATGGGCATGGGATGCGCGTTTTTGACGATGTTTTCGATATGGCCGCTCTTGATGTAGATGACGCGGTCTGCCATATCTTTGAGGGCGGCGTTGTGCGTGACGGCGACGACGAGCTTATTCCGCTCGCGGGCGACATCGTAAAGGACTTTCAGAATGCGCTTGCCCGTCACATAGTCGAGCGCGCCCGTGGGTTCGTCGCAGAGGAGAAGGCGGGGATTCTTGGCGATGGCGCGGGCAATGGAGACGCGCTGCTGCTCGCCGCCCGAAAGCTGGGCGGGGAAGTTGTTCATCCTGTCTTCGAGCCCCACCTCTTTTAAGGTCTCCTGAGGGTCGAGATGGTCTTTGCAGATCTCCACGGCGATCTCGACGTTTTCGAGCGCCGTCAGGTTGGGCATGAGGTTGTAAAACTGGAAGACGAAGCCGACGTCTTCGCGGCGGTAGCGGCAGAGCCCCTTCTTATCGAGCCCCGTCACTTCGCGGCCGCCGAGAACGATCTTGCCCTCCGTGGCGTTATCCATGCCGCCGAGCAGGTTCAAAAGCGTCGTCTTGCCCGCGCCCGAACTTCCCAAAACGACGACGAACTCGCCGTCTTCCAACGAAAAAGAGACGTCCTCCAAAGCCTTGACGTCTACCGAACCCGAATGATAGGTCTTGCCGACCCCTTCGAGCGTGAGAAAACTCATATTCCGCACCTCCCGCGCTCCGCCTGCCGCCCGCTGCGTGCGGGGGAGCACACCTTTTCATGAAATAATATACCCTGAAAAGTTAACCGCTTTATCAAATCAAGATGAAAATATTGTGAAAATCCCCGCAGAACAAATCTGCGGGGATCCCCCTCCCTTGCGGGAGATTCAGTTGATGCCTGCGTTGAGCTTTTCGAGCAGGGCGTCAAGGTCTTCGCCGTGGACGGCGACCGCCTCGGCGACCGTCTCCCCGTGCGCGAGCGCGCAGCCGAAGCAGTGCATGCCCGCCGAGAGCAAAATCTCGGGCGCATCGGGGTTGAGCTCCAACACTTCGGAAATGAGCGTATCCGCCGTGATCTTTGCCATGATAGTACTCCTTTCAGTCTCTTATGGTCTTATTATACCACAGCGCAAACGGTTTTACAACTCATTTCACACATTTTCCCTCAAAGTCCGAGAAGATAATAGATGAGTCCGACGGCCGCGCCTGCCGACACCCCGAACACCAAAATGGGCCCTGCGACGAGGAACATCTTCGCCGCCATGCCGTAGACGTAGCCCTCCGTCTTGAACTCGATGGCAGGAGAGGCGACGGAATTTGCGAACCCCGTGATGGGCACGATGCTCCCCGCGCCCGCCTGCTTGCCGATGCGGTCGTAGACGCCGAGGCCCGTCAAAAGCGTCCCCAAAAAGATGAGAAGGACGGAGACGGTGCCTGCAAGGACGTCGCCCGAGAGCCCCAGAAGTCCGAGCATGAAGCGGAAGAACTGCCCGATGCTGCAGATGAAGCCGCCCACCATGAACGCTCTGCCGCACGTTGCGAAGTGCTTGGTGGGCGGAGAAAAGGAGTTGACGTAATCAAGATAGTTTTGGTTGCGCCGCGCAAGTTGCTTCTGCGTCATACCCTCTCCCTTCCCCCCGCGGTGCATCTTTCCTCGTGCCCCGCGCTTCGCCCTTCTTCGTGCCCGAAGGCGGGGATGCAGCTCTCCCGCTCCTCCCGCGTCTTGCCGGGGAATTGCTCTTTCCTTGCTTTCATGCCCTCAGTTTGGGGAGAAAAGCCTAAGATTATACCCTCTTCCCCGCCCGAAGCTCAGATATACGAGGCGAGAAGATCGTAGAGCGTCGCGTAATATTCCCCGAGATAGGTGCGGGCGAGCGAGTCCATCGCATAGGCTTCGAGGCGGGCTTCCGCGTCCGACGTGATGTCCATGTAATAGGAGCGCACGACGAGGAAGCGCTGGGAAGCGGAAAGGTTGTAGTTGGGGTTTTCGGGATAGCGGTACGGGCCCTGTTCGTTGCCGTCGCCCGCGTCGAGATCGTAGGCGATCTGATACAAAAGATCGTCTTTGACGACTTCCACCTTTGCCTCCGCCTCTTCGTCGATGGCTATGGAGCGCGCCTCGAAGTAGGTGGAGCGCGCCGTGCCGTTCGTAAGGAGCTCTTTGAAGAGTTCCCCCTTCTCCTTTTCCGCCGCGGCGAGGATGTCGTTCTTTTCCGCCTGCGCCGCGCGGACCATCGCCATCTGCGCCGCGTTGAGATCGGCAAACTGCTCGTCGGAAAGATCGATGATGTCGATGATCATGCTTTGCCCTCCCTCAGTGCGAGCGTGACGGCTGAAAGCTTCGCCCTCGCGGAGAGAAAGCGCACCCTGAGCGCGAACGCACCGCCGCGAAGGGGCGGGATGAGGCGCACTTCCTCCCCCGCCCTGCCGAGCACAAAGCGGGGAGCGGGCTTGGGTGCTCCTGCGCACGGCTCCGCGCGCAGCTCCGCGCGGAAGAGCCCTTCGCCCTCGACGAGCAGCCCGTCGAGATAGCGCACCTCAAAAAGCCCGAAGGAGGAGAGCGGAAGTTCGAGAACGGCCTCTTGTTCCCCTGCCGCTTCCTCGTCGGGCGCGTACAGGCCGCCCTCTTTCAGGAAGCGGAGCGCACCGCCGCCCGCAAGGCTCTCCGCTTCGAGGCGGTACAGCGCCGCCCCTTCCCCATCGAGCTCGAGGATGCACTTCTCGCCGTCTCGGAGCGTGACGGAGGCATAGTACCTTTCCCCCGACGAGACCGCCGAAACGCCTCGCCCGAAGGCGATGCGCTGCTCGCCGCAGCCCGAAAGGCGGGAGAGCGTCTCTCCTTTGAGGGAGAAGATGCCCTCCTTCGAACAGAACAGAACGCGGCTGCCGCAGCGGGCGACGGAGGACGGCATGAGCCCTTCCACGGCGCAGGGGAGCTCTTCTGCCTCGAACCCGAGAAAGTCGCCGGGCGCCGAAAGCGCCGTGACGCCCCGCTCGCGGAAGAGGAGCAGCCTGCCTCTGTCGGGAACGAGCTTTAAGATATTCCCGCCCGCCGAGGGAAGGACGACGCTGCCCGACCCGTCCGCCGACTGCGCCCAATCTTTGGGAGCGAGCGGCGCGGAGTAGAAGAGCGTTTCGCCCGAGGCGATGAAGAGCCGTTCCCCAAAAAAAGCTGCCGCACTGCCTGCGGGCGCGCCCGAGACTGCTCCTTCCCCGAGGCAAACAAGCCCCGAAGAAGTCAGCGCGTAGTATTCTCTGCCCGCCTCGCCCGAAAAGGAGAGCACTTCAAGGGGCGCTTCCGAGAGCGGGAACGTGTTCCCGCCCGCAACGAGCGCGCTGCCCGTCCATACAAAGAGGGTGCCGTCCTCCGCGGTGAAGAGCTTGCTTGCCCCCGCTGGGAGCTGCTCGCAAAACTTCCTGCCGCCGACGGAGCAAAGCGCACTCCCCCGCGCCTTGAAGTTGAGGGCGAACGCCGCCGTTTTGCCGCTTGCCTCTGCAAAGAGCGAAGGTCTGACGCGCACCCGCTTTGGGGTGAGGGCGGGAGTATGGAGCGAGCTTGCCGTCATACCCACCTCCTCGCCCGCATCGCAAGAGCGCGGCGGGGCAGCGCCGCCGCCCGCACGGCGTCTTGGTAGCGCCCGTCCCACAGCTTTGCCTCTTCGAACATCCCGCGGGAGAGGCAGAATTCCCGCGCCACGCCGAAGGAAAGGAGGCGCGCCGTCACCCTGCCGCCGAATTCGCCCTCGTCGTCAAGCGACTTGGGCGCGGGCGAATAGCAATAGCGCACGACCGCCTTCCCCGCCTTCAGACGGGGCAGGAAGAGCCCCTCCTTTTTGGGTTCGAAGCACGTTTCGTACCCCGAGACAAAGACGGCGCGCACCCCCGCGGGGGCGTAGGAAAAGGCGCTCCACGGGATGAGGTGGTCTTCCGCCGAAAGCGTTTCCTCCGCTTTGAGGGGGAGAACGTCGACGGCGAGCTCGTTTTCGACGAGGTTATACGCGCGGAGCAAAGAGGCGAGCTCCCCCTTGGGCGCCGCGTTCTCAGAAAGCTCCCCAAGCTGCTTTTGAAGATCTGCCCTCGCAAGATGTTCCGCGGCAAGCGCCAAAACTTCTTTGACCGTCATCTCCCGCCCTCCTTGTTATTCGGTGATGCCCGTGAGCATCCCCTGCCCCACGGGGCGGTAGCACATGAGCTCGGCGTACTTGACGAGCGTCGCCGTATAGACGGGCTTTCCCGGGATCTGCTTTAAGATCTTGCCGTCCTCGCCCTCCAGCCACTGCCAGTCGCACAGCTGATGGAGCCCGAAGTCGTCGGTGTTGAGAAGGTACATCGTGCCCTTGGGGCAGAAGCGGTCGGCAACGACGGGGATGCCGTTGAACGAGAGCGCCGTATATCCGCCCGCAAGAGAGAGGGTGTCCGTCTTACGGTAGGAAGAGAGCGCCGTGATGAGCTTGCGCCTTACGCCGCGCGAACAGACGATGAAGTTGACCTTGCCGCCGCCGTATTCCTCGACGCCGTCGATCGCCTCCTGCAGAGCGTCCTCGCTCATCGCGCCGAAGCTCGACTTCGTATAGGGAGTGAGCCAGCTCTTGCCCGTGCGGGTGATGCCGTAGAGCTCCTCCGCCTCGAAGATGGCCTTAAGGCCGGTGATCTCGAGGTCCTTGGAGTTCTGCATATAGATGACGTCGTCTGCGGCGACGTTCGAGACGGTGCCCTCGAAGGCGATCTTGTTCGTCGCCCTGTCGACGGAGGCAATGACGGCGCCCGCCGTATCGCGCGTGTTCTCCGAGTAGATATCCACCACCATGCCCTCTGCGAGGTTAATGGCGGAATCGACGGTGTATTCGGGATCTCCCGCGGAGGGGATCGCCGTGATCGAAGCGAGCTTGCCCGAACCGTCGCCGAAGAGCATGCGCGAGAAGTTGAAGGCGCTCGAACGGACGAGGCTGCCCATCTCGTCGTTGAGCAGGTTGACGAACGCGCCCTCGTTGTTTTCGGAAGCGCGGATCGCCTTATCGCTCACTTCGATGGTGCCGTAGAGGTTTTTGAGGGGCGCGACGAACTGCGCATAGCCCGAAGAGAGCGCCTTGGGAAGGTCGCCGTCCTCCGTGCCCGCACCCACGCCGCCGCTGACGCCGAAGCGCACCGCCTTTCTCACATCCCTGCCCCACACGTCGGAGGCGGTCTTCTTGATCTCGGCAAGGAGCGGGTTGACCGTCTTGTCGAGCTGATCGCTCACCACGCCGAGGTAGTAGGACTTCAATACGCTGTCTGCAGTCTGAGTCGTGATCATGATTTTCTCCTTATTTTGCGTTTTTGAGGTAGCCGAGCGCCAGCCTGCCCGCTTCCTCGAAGCTGTTCGGCCGCACGGCGGGAGCCATGACCCCCGCGCCTGCATGCGTCATCAGGGGAACGAACGCTTCTCTCTCTTCCTTCGAAGAAGGCAGAGGCTTTTCCGCCTCATTCTGCCCCGAAGGGACGTTCATGACCGCCTCGAAAGAAGGCGTCTGTTCCTGCGCGCACGCCGTCGGAACGGGCGAGGGCTCCCCCTGCGCACGGGGGGCTTTGTTCGCCTGTTCGAGCGCCCGAAGCCGCTGGCTGCGGCGGGTGAATTCTGCTTCGAGCGCCTCGTATGCCTTGACGAGGGCATCGACGGAACGGAATTTTTCGGGCAGCGCGGCCTGAGCCGGCGCTTCGGCTTTGCGGTCGCCGGCTTGCACCGAAGCGGCTTCCGCCTCTGCTTGGGCTGCGGCTTGTTCTGCGGCGGCCCCGACGGCTGCTCTTTCTTCCGTCGTCATCGTGTTCTCCTCTTTCATGGTTTCCTCCTAAAAATGTTGATGTTACTTGCCTTGCTCCTGCAAGGCTCTGTGGGCGGAAATGTGGGCAGAAAGGCGCGCCTTCACCGCCTCGTCCCCTTCACCGCCCGAAAGCAGGGCGCGGGTGTGCTCCGTGACGTGCACGGCGTGATCGTCGTAAGATGCGGGCCCGAACTCCCGTTCGCGCAGGGCGATGTTCTCCCGCTCTGCTTTACGGATGTGCAGATGGGTGATGTCGCGCGCGTTCTCGAAGGTGCCGTAGCCGAAGGCGTCCAGGATCTTATTGCGCACGTCGTCCGAGAGCCTGCCCTCGCCGTCCGCAAGCAATCCCGCCTGGAAGAGAGACAAGATCTCTTCCTTGACTTCGGAAGGCGTGCGGTCGTACTCCGTCGAGAATTCCACGTCGTCCGCCGAGATGTCGCTGCGGTCGAAGTAGTAAAGTTCGGTCTCGCCGCCCTCGCCCGTCATGCGAAGGAGGCGCTTGTTCGCCGCGAACTGCTTGTAAAGGTGCAATATCTGCTTCCCCGCCGCCTTGACGGCGCGCTCCACGCTTTCGGCGCTCGTCTGCATGCGGGCGGTATCCTGCTCCAAAAGCAGCTGCAGCCCCGAAGCGGACGTCACGCGGTACTGCGAAGAGGAAGAGCGCGAAAGTTCGCTCACGCCCGAGACGAGGATGAACTCGTTGGAAAGGCGCTCCTCTTCCTCGCGGAAGTCGGAAGGCAGCGAGCCGAATTCGAGGAAGTGCGGCTCGTTCGCCCCCTGGCGGTAGACGATGACGCGGCCGGGCGCGATGCCCTCTTCTGCAAGTTCTTCCGCGTCCAGAGAGCCGTCTTCCACGGCGAGCACGCCCGTCGAGAGCCTGTTCAGAAACTCGTGCTTGCGGTTACGCACGGCGTTGTAGGCGCGCTGCAGCGGGATCATGCGGTCGATGATGCTCCTGCCGAAAAAGCTCCCCGGAAGTTCGGTGCACGTCTGCCGCACGAAGGGAAAGGTGCGCGCTCCCCGCTCGCCATTCTCGTAAGGGAGCGGGCCCTCATAGAGGAGCACGCCGCCCGCCGCGATCTCCAAGCTTCCGAGCGGGTGCGCGCGGTCGGGGCGGGTATAGCGCTCGATGACGATCTCCGCGTCCTCCATCCGCCCGCTTTCGCCCGAGGACGGGGATGCAAAGCGCTCCACCGTGCGCCCCGCAAGTTCCACGCCGTAGCGTTCTGAAATTTCTCTGACGGGCATCGCCCGCGCATGGATGAGGCTTGCGACTTCTTCGAGGCTTTCCGCCGAAAGGGAGTCGGGGTACACCTCGAAGGGCGGGATGGCGGCGACGCTCACATCCCCTTCGCACACGGCGCCCTCTCTGCCCGCACCGTCCCCGCCGCAGTCCCACACGATCTTGTAAAAGGCGGTGCCGCACACTTCCGACCAAAGCGTCGCGCGCGCGATGATGCGGTCGAGATCGAGGCGCCCTTTGACCGCCTTTAAGATGTTGGAGCACAGCCGTGCCGTCTTCATGTCTTCGGGACTATCGGAAAAGGCGCGCACGGAGAGGGCGGGGCGCACCTTGGATAGGCGGGCAAGGCGGGCGTCGACGGTGGGCGCGATATGGTTGAAGACGCCCCGCTGCTGCCAATCGAATATCGCTTCCTCGCTGCCCACTTCGCCGCTTTGCAGCACGCCGCAGTACTGATCGCCGCATAAAAAGCGGATGTTCACCTGCCAGCTCCGCTCGAGCGCCCTCCGCTCTTCCTGCCGCTTCAAAAAGTCTGCGGTGACGGCACGGGCGAGCGCTTCTTTCCGCGCGCTTTCCATGCGCTCTAACGCCTTGTTCTCTTCATCCTTCATCCTGTTCCTCCTTCAAGCGGGCGATGAGCCGCTTCTTTTCCTGTTCGAGTTCTTCGTCGCTCATCCCTGCAAAGTCCTGCCCTTCCATGAGAAGGCGCACGGCTTTGAGATCGGGCGGGATGTCCTTCCGCGTCTCCCGCCGTTTGACGAGCGTGAGCTCGCCGTCCGTCACGCCGTATTCTTCCGTCACTTCTTCGACGGAACAGCCCAGCGCGACTTTTAAGATGGCATTTCTGACTTTTTCATCCAACTGCTTGACCTCCTTGTCCTTCTACTTGAGGCGCGGTTTTTTTCTGAGTGCGCGCAGAAGGCGCTCTTTTTCGCGCTGCACGTCGCTCACCGTCTTTGTTTCCGTGCGGTACGGGCGGCTCATGAGGTAGTACCTCAGTTCGTCGAGGGCGTGGTCGTCCTTCTTTTCGGGAACATCTCCCTTGCCCCAGAAATAGCCCTTGAGCTCGCGGATGAGGTGGGTGCAGCAGCTGAAAATGCAGAGATCGGGCTGGCCGTTGCCGCGCTTTAAGTAGCTCTTCACCCGCGCGATGCCCGAAAACAATTCTTTGTTGACGCGCGCGTCCACGAGGATGCCCCGCTCGTAAAAGAGCTCGGAAACGCTCTTCTGCGAGGCGAGCGTGCGCTGGCCTGCCGCCGAGTCGATGAGCGCCCTCACCCTGCCCGAGGCATCCTGCTTCCAGCCGAGCGCAGAGCTGATCTCGTGGATGCGGCGGGCGTGATAGTCGACGTCTTCCCCCGCCTTGTAGTGCTCGGCGACGACGTAGACGTTGCCGTCGAAGTCGGCGGCGTACCAATGGGCGGAGAGCGGGTTCTTGAGCCCGGGGTCGATGGAGATCGTATCCTGCCAGTCCTTGGGGACTTCAAAGGGCTCGATGACGTGCACGCTCTCGTCGAATTCGGGATAGACGAGCCCCTCGCGCGCCGAAAACCGCCCGAAACGGCGGGAAGCGAGAGAAGACTCGTCCATCGTGCGCTCCAGAAGGGCGATCTCCCGCTTGGAAAGATAGGGGTTATCCGCCCATTCCATGAACTCGTACCACACCTCGGGATTGTTCTTCTTGTTGAGGTAGATCTCGTCGTAGAGGAAGGTGAGCCCCTTCAAAGGGGTCATCGTGCCGAAGATATCCCCCCGCCTGTCGAAGACGCGCATGAGGCACTCTTCGTAGATGTCCTTGGGCGGCTCTTCGTCGAACCAGACGAAATCGAGAGAACTCCCTTGAAACTTTTCCCTGCCCTGATCGCAGCTCTTGAAGCCGATGACGCCCGTGCCGCCCTGCTCGTTCCTGACGACGATCTGATCGATGACGCCCGAGGACGGGCTGTCCTTCCTGCCGCTGAGCATGACGATATCGACGATCTGATCGGGGCGGAGATAGGAGAGGACCTTCCTCTGCGCGACGTCACGCTGCACCTGCTGGGAGAGCGAGACCACCCAGCCGAAGACGTTCTGCCTGTTCCTGCGGTAGGGATGCACGCCGCGCGCCATCCACACCGCCTCCACCGCGCCGCACTCCGTCTTGCCCGAACGGTTGCCCCCGAACACCCAGCGGTTGCGCTTTTTGCACTTGTGGAACGCCATCTGCTTTTTGTGCACGCGGCGGCCTTTGTTGTAGCGGGCGAGCCTGTCGGCAGCCGCCCGCTTTTTCTGCTCCGCCTCGATGGCGGCGATCATGTTGATGATTTCGTTCATATTCGCCAAAACCTTCCTTATCCCGCTCCCCGCTTTGCCTTATGATAGCGGCTATGAAAGTCCTCATCCTGATCGCCGCCCTGCTCTTCCTGTTCCCCTCCCCCGTCCTTACCGTCCGCGCCGAAGAAGCCCAAACGCCCGCCGCGGAAGTGTACGCCGTCGCCGCAAGGAACGACGTATGGCTGTATGCCGAGGAAAACGAGGAGAGCGGGCTCTTTCTTCTGCCCTACACCTACTATGTGCGCGTCGTGGAGCGCGGGGAGCCCTTTTCCGCCGTCGTCTACGGCACGGACGAAGCCCCCTACCGCGCGATCAAGGGCTATTGCAAGACGGAGCTGCTCACCTTCGTCGGCTTTGTACCCAAGCGCCCCTTCTTAAAGCTCGAAGTCACCGTCACTTACACGGTGCCCGGAACTTCCTCCGAGATGGGGAACGGCACCTTCGACGAGATCGAGCGCTCCTTCCACTACTACGGCACGAGCTACCTCGGCACGCAGCGCTATTTTTACGTCCTTTCGGACGGCGTTTTCGACTATATCCCCGCCGCAAGAGACGTCAACTACGAGCTCAACACCGATTACCTGACAGACGTTTCGGGCCCCGCGGAGGAGCCGCCCGCCGAGGAAGAGGCGACTTCTTCCGCGCTTTCGGGCATCGAGATCGCGGCGCTTATCTTGGGCATCCTCGCCGTTGCCGCCATCGCCTTTTTCGTACTGCGCGGACGCAAAGCGCCCTCCGCCGCGGAAGCGGACGAATTCTGAACGCCGAACCGAAGGCCGCACGCTTCCCTGCGTTCGAGCAGCTGCCTTCCGCGCCCCGAACGGAGCGCCGAAAGGATGCGCATGACGGGGGAAAAGCCCTCGAAGTCGCTGAAAAACGTCTGCTCCGTGCAGCCGCGCGCTTCTAAAAGTGCGGAAAATTTGATCAGCAGCGCGTTCTGCTTCCTGAAATAGCTGCGCTTCGAGCAGGCGAACACCGCCTCGGAGCCCAGCTCTTGAAGCTGCCTGCGGCGGCGGAAGTACTTGTATTCGAGAAGAAAGCGCTCGCTCGCGGAAAGCGGACGCAGCGATGCGTCGATCGCCCTCTTCCAGCGGAGGATGTGCTCCGCGTACTGCATATCGCGGGCGATGCTTTCCATCACCGAAAGCGTATCGCGCGGGGAGCGGTAGGAAAGCGCCGCCCGCACTCTGGCGCCCTCCCGCACCGCTTCGGCAAGCATCTCTGCCCGCGGGTACAGAAAGAGGAGCGCCTCTACATGATCGAATTTGTTCATGCCGTTCTCCCTTTTGAAATACGAACATTTGTTTGTATTTCTATCATAGCACGGAAATATGACACACGGGTGCCAATATGCCAAAATTTTTTTAAGAACGGCAAAAAAAGTTCTGCAAAGGAACGGGAACGCAGAGCTGCCCGCTCCCCTCTTGAATTTTGCGCTTTTGCGCCTTAGAGCGCCCTCTTTTGAAAAAGGAGGGCGTTTTTTTCCTGCATTCTCTTGTGTTTTACGCGCGCGCGTGTTATAATCGTTTTATGGATACGCGCAACAAGACGATGATCGGGCTGGGAACGGCGCTCGCGCTCAGCGTGTGTGCCGCGGCGGTATTTGCCGCGCCCGCAGCCATCGAGGCCTCGGCGGTCTCCGCCCCCTCGCTGTTCCTGCCCGGAAGCTACGAAGAATATCTCCCCCTGGAACTTCCTTCCGACGCAGCGATGTCGGAAGAATACATTGCCGCCGCCGACGGGAACACCCTCTATCTTTTTGACCGCGAGGAAGGGAGCTATCTTTCCTACACGCATACAAGCCCCCTTTCCAAGCTGCAGTTCACCGAAGACGGCAGGCTGTTCTTTTCCGATCAGGATACCCAGCTTTACCGCTACGACACGGCTTCGGGCACGGCGGTCATCCAGCCCAACGTGCCCTGCGCCACCTTTACGATCGCGGGCGGCACCCTCTATACGGCGGTCGTCTCCAACGCTTCGACCACCCTCTACGCCATCCCCTGCGACAGTGCGGTCATCTCTTACGACCGCCGCGTGCAGATCGGGCAGGTCACCTCGCTCGCGGGCGCTTCCCCCCGCCTCACCTATCTCGACGGCGTGCTCTACTGCGCCTTCAACCACACGGTCTATGCCTGCACCACGTCCGAGACGGGCTATGTCATGTCGCCGCACTATCTTGCGGGGCCTTCGACGGACGTGAGCAACCTTGCGGCGTTCACGGCGCATGAGGGCGAATTCTATTACGCCGTCAACGGCACGCTGGAACGGGACGGACTGTACCGCACCGTGCTCGACCAGGGCAGCGAACGCATCTTCGAAGGCAGCGGGTTTTCCGCGCTCTTTTCCTATGACGGCACCCTGTACGGCGTGCAGAACGGTTCGGTGCGCGCCTTTTCTCTGGAAAACGGCGGAGCCTCCCTCACGGGGTATGAGATCGGCGCGGGCTCGGATGCACCCAACCGCATCTCGGACGCGGGCGAAACGGTGCGCGCGGGCGACCTGCTCGTCGTTGCCGACCGCGGCAACCGCCGCGTGCTCCTCTATGACGGTTCCGAGGAGCGCTTCTCTTCCGTTGCATTGAACGGCGTGCCCGCCTGCGTTGCGACGGACGGCGAGAGCTTTGCCGTCAGCGTGGGGAACAACATCTATCTCTACACCTACGGCGAGAGCGAGCCGCGCTACGTCCACACGGCGGAGAGCACCGTCTCGGGCATCGCCTGCGTCTACGGGACGTACTACTATGTGACCGAACACAGCTATTACGGCGTTGCCGAAGAGGGCGCGCGCGAGTTCACCCGCTCGGGCACCGCGATGCCCGTCGCCATCACGAGCGATATGTACGGCAACCTCTATGTCGCAAGCTCGACGGGGCAGGTCATCCGCTTCACGGAGAGCGAATTTTTAGACTACTCCTTCTCGGGCATCCCCGTGACGGACAGCTGGGTGCTCCCCTCCTCCTTCTCCTCCCTCCGCGCCGACTACGAGGGCAACCTTTACTATCTTTCGGGCAATGCCCTCTATCAGAACGGGCTGCGGCTGGAGACCTTCGACGTCTCTTCCGTGCTCTATCACGGCGGCGATCCGGCGCCCGCGCCCGTCTCCTTCGCCCTCTCCTTCTCGGACGGCACCGTGTATCTCAACTACGGCGACTTCATGGTGACGGCGGAACTCGTCTTCCCCAACCTCGGGGCGGTCTCGGCGGACGGGCTGTACGAAACGCTCTTCACGGCGCCCGATTCCGGGGAACTCTCCTATGTGAACGTTTCGGAGGGCGCGGTCGGCGTCGAAGTCGACGTCAGCGGCCTGATGCCCGACAGCAAGACGCTCACCTATGTCTCGCACGCGCGCATTGAGCGGGGCACCGCCCTCGTTCTCAGCAAGACGGAACACTTTGTGCTCGCCGCGCTCTATGAAGACTACGGATACCGCATCCTGCTCGTCCCCGAAGAGAGCTGCGGGCCCATCCTTTCCAACAGGAAGGAAGCGAACGGGACGAAGTATATTTCGAGCAACGTTTCGCTCACGAGCTATCCCCTCTTTTCCGAGGCGCTCACCCTCCAAACGCTCCCCCGCGGGACGGAGGTGGAAGTGATCGCGGAAGTGACCCCCATCGACGGCTATGCGTTTGCCGAAGTGCGCGCGGGCGGCGTGCACGGCTATGTGCCCCTTGCCTATCTCACCGCCTCCTCCCCCATCCCCGCCGGAAACGACGACTACCGCTTAGGATACCTGAAGGCTTCGGACGGCATCACCTTCTATGCGGCGGACGACCGCAGCCGCACCATCCGCGTCACCGAACGCACGCAGGTGAAGATCTACGAAGCGGAAAACGGCGCGTTCGACGTATGCTTTACGGACGGAACGGGCACGCTGTATACCGCGCAGGTGACGGAGGATATGCTGGAATCGGGCGGAGAGGACGCGCTCCGCATGAGCATCATCATCATTCTCTGCGTCATTGCCGTGGGCATCGGCGCGGTGTATGTGCTTCTTGTGCCAAAGAAGTCAAAAAATTGACCATACCCTATTGACTTTGTCGGAAAAAGGTAGTAAAATAGATACGATCAAAATAGGATGGTGGAAATAATGCAATATCTCTCCCCTCTGGTGCCTCAGCGCGCCGACCCCTATCTTTACAAGTTCAACAAGAAATATTACTTCACGGCGACCTGCCCGGAGTATGACCACATCGAACTGCGCTGTGCAGATACGATCAACGGCATCGCGACCGCCACGCCCCGCACCATCTGGGTGCGCCACAACACGGGCAAGATGGCTTCGCACATCTGGGCGCCCGAGATCCACTACATCATGGGCAAATGGGTCATCTACTTCGCGGCGGGTGAACTGCCCGGCATCTGGGAAATAAGGCCCTACGCGCTCATCTGCGAAGGCGACGACCCCATGGAAGACAGCTGGGTGGAAGCGGGCATGATGCAGGCGGCGGAAGGCGACCCTTACTCCTTCACCGATTTCTCGCTCGATATGACCGTCTTCGAACACCGCGGCAAGTGGTACACCATCTGGGCGCAGAAGGTGGGAACGGTGAACGGCATCTCCAACCTCTACATCGCAGAGCTTGAGAACCCCGTGAAGCTGCGCACCGTGCAGGTGCTTCTGACAACGCCCGACTACGACTGGGAACGCGACGGCGGCTTCTGGGTCAACGAAGGCCCCGCCGTCCTCAAACACCACGGCAAAGTGTATGTCACCTTCTCCGCTTCGGCGACGGGCGCATGCTACTGCATGGGCATGCTGACGGCAGACCTCAATTCCGACCTTCTCGATCCCCTCTCGTGGAGAAAGAGCCGCTGGCCCGTGCTTCAGACGGATGAGACGCTCAAGGTGTACGGCCCCGGCCACAACTGCTTCGTACGCGGCGACGAGAACGAGCATCTGACCCTCCTTCACTTCCGCTCTTACGAGAAGATCACGGGCGACCCGCTCAACGACCACAACCGCCATGCGCACGTCATGAAGGTCACCTTCGACGAGAACGACGCGCCCGTCTTCAAGCTCAATAAGGACGAGATCTACAACACGCCCTTCATCAACGAGATCCAGAAGAACATCAACGACTGACGAGTGCAGGAACATTTATATGTTTCTTCTGCTCATAAGCCCGCTTCGAAAGAAGCGGGCCCTCCATTTTTTGGCGATAAAAATGCAGAATAACGCCGCGGGGCGCCTGCTGTATTTAGCAGGCGCCCCGCGGCGGTCTTAGACTTACTGATACATCGTACTCCTGTGCCCGATTGCAAGGATCAGGATCACGATCTCACGGTCCATGATCTTTGCGAGAAGGCGATAATCTCCGACGCGGTAACGCCATTGCCCCGCGCGGTTGGAGGTCAACGGTTTTCCGTGCGCACGCGGATCGTCCGTTCCTTCAAGATTTTTGCGCACCCAACCCGTAATGAGAAGCGCCGTCTGTTTGCTTATGTGTGATAAAGAAGCAATAGAAGTGCAAAAAATTTTGCCGTTCCTA
>ERZ1643249.1753-NODE-1753-length-21214-cov-268.933314_pt1 | contig 21214 bp, 25 predicted proteins | sample MGYA00579263_ERZ1643249 | MGnify/ENA primary metagenome ERZ1643249 (study PRJEB29033, sample SAMEA4952264) | chicken gut metagenome | biome: Broiler Chicken; feature: Gastrointestinal Tract; material: Caecum | place: Ireland | collected 2018 | study: Broiler... | reverse complement strand
TAAGTGGGTAAATTAATTCGACAATTTCTGGGTAAATTAGAATTAAAATCTACAGTATATATAGTTTATACTTTTTTATTTTGTGTTTTTGTTACATTAATGATTTTTATATTTTTATTTTATTAAATAACAAAAAAATTCTGAAATTAATCAGAATTTAATTATTTTAGGGTATTTGGCCGGCTTTGGTTTTATAAACTTCTTCGTTATCGACATTAAAGACTACTTCATCGACGTCATAGTTATCGTTTACGGAAAGGCTTATCGTGTATATAACTTCTTCTAAAATATCTTTCTCATCGACATTGTCGAATAAATAATTGTTAAAATCGAGGTTCATTACTCCGTCTTCTAAGGATGAGGATACTAATTCTGTACCATCATTTAAAAAGCTTTTTAGGTTTTTATTTGGATTAAATCCCGATGATAATTCATCGATGATAATGCTTATTTTATCACGGTCATCGTTTAGGTATTTAGTTACTGGAACATAGTAGTAATTATCACTTATTTGATTTATATAATAGACGGTTACGTCGGTTATATCTTTGGTACTGGTTAGATCGAATTCTTTATTTATGCCGAATGTTCGATCTAAGGTACTTGGAAGATTGATTTTTGTTTTAGGTAATTTGGTTAAGATATCACCTTCGACATATATTATAACTTTATCAACTTGATCAATTGAGGTTAAAGTATAGACTATTGCTTCGATCATTTTTTCTTCGAGGTCTTTACTGACGGTTAATAGTTCTTTGGAAAAGTCAACTTTAATAAGCCCATCTTCATAATCTAGGCTTAATATTTCGGTATCTGGCGGGATAATGGCACTAAAGCCACTTGGTATTTTACTATCCATACCACCGATTGTGAGGGTTTTCAAAAGTCCTTTAGCTTTTGTGACGATATCTTCTGAGGAGATTGGGACTGATGTTAGGGCAACATAACTGTTTTGATCTAGTAAAAAAATCGAGCTTTCAGTTATGTCACTATCAACATATTCTAGTTCTTCTTTGATATCTAATTTGGGGTTACTGGGAATTAGATATATTAAAAGCATGGCAAATAAAGCGGCAGAAGACATGGCGAATTTGCGCATGGACAATCTCTTTAATTTAGAAAACATTTTGATCACCTACTTAAGAGTATGAAAAAAAGGTTTTTTTATAACCTTTTTATAGTGAAAGTTCTCCAAGTTTGAGTAATTCAATAACTGCTCCAGCGCGCCCTTTGACACCTAGTTTTTGCATAGCATTAGAAATATGATTTCTAACGGTTTTGTCACTTATTTTCAAGGCTTTGGCAATTTCGTTTGTATCATAGTTATTAATAAGTAATTCAAAAACTTCGCGTTCGCGTTTTGTTAAAATACCCTTTTTCATAGTTTCCTCACTTCCTAGTATTGGGTGGTGCATGTTCATATTATTGTATGCCTCGAGGATTACTTAAGTGAAAATAAATGCCTATTTTAAAAGAAAAAAAAGCTATCGCTAGCTTATTTTTGAAATTTTACAGATATCGTCATTGGTTCTGAGAATTCTTCTTGGATAGAACGCATTATTTTATTAGCTAAAGCTTTATCGTGTTTGGAACTATCGACGGTTACAGATATGTTATTTCCATCGATATTGACAAAGGAGCTTAGGCTAAATTCTTTTTTAATTTTGTTTTCAATCGTTTCTTCTACTCCTTTATTTTTATTTAAGTCTTGCATTTTTTCAAAGGCTTCGTTTTTTTCTTTCGTCGTAGATTCTGAGCTAGTTAAAACTTTTTTTAGTTCAGTTATTTCATCGAGCATCTGTTCTTCAGCTTCAACCCTTAGGGCAACTAACTCAGCACTTTCACTCGAGCTTTCATCAGTAGAAACGGTTTGAGTTTCCTCTTTTTCAGTAGTACCTATTAAAAGTTCACTAGGCATCGTAACATAGTAAACACTTAATACTAATATTAAACTAAATAGTGTTAAAAACCATAAGCTTCTTTTGTTAATCATTTTTATTCCTCCCCTTGTTCTATTTAATTATACGAGGAGGGTTTTATTTTATGACTATTTTTTAGTGACGGTTACTTTACTGTTACTGATAGATGCTTTATAATCGTCATTTTCAACATTACCACTAATTTTGCCTTTATTATTAGTGATGGTTCCTGTTCCACCGTTTATTTCGCCATTATAATCAAGTTCCATATCGGAATCACCATTTTTACCTTGATAAACTAATGAATTTTCGGAAAATTCATATGTTTGGGTGCCTATTCTGGCATTTTCGTTATAATCCATGTCGACTAAGTTAACTAGAGCATTAACACTGTTTTCAAAAGCTTCTTCTGACGATGAATTGATAGCGTTTTGAATAATTGGCGTCGTGATTAGAGCAATTATTCCTAAAATAATTATTACAGCTAGTAATTCGATTAATGTAAATCCTTTTTTCATATTTCTCACCTATTATTAATTATAATATATTTTTATCCAAAAGGAAATTATATTTTGAATATTTTTTTAAATGACAAAAAGAAAGCTTATTTGCTTTCTTTCTTGTTTTTCATATGTGGGAAAAGAATAACTTCTCTAATAGTTTCAGCACCTGTCATTATCATAACTAGACGGTCGATTCCAATTCCCATTCCACCAGCTGGTGGCATGCCATATTCTAGAGCTTCAACGAAGTCGATATCCATTTCGTTAGCTTCTTCATCACCGAGTTCTCTTTGTTTTAATTGATTTTCAAATCTTTCATATTGATCGATTGGATCGTTTAATTCAGTAAAGGCGTTGGCACATTCCATACCAGCAATATAAAGTTCAAATCTTTCAGTAAATCTTGGGTCCTTACTCTTTTTAGCAAGCGGGCTTATTTCAATTGGATGACCATAGACAAAGGTTGGTTCGATAAGAGTTGCTTCAACATATTTATCGAAGAATTCGTTTATAATATGACCGACTGTAAAATGATCTTCGACTTCAATATCGTGTTTTTTGGCAAGTTCTTTGGCCTCTTCTAAAGTCATTTCTGGCCAGAAGTCAACACCGCAAGCTTCTTTGATAGCGTCAACCATATGAACGCGTTTGAATGGTCCTTTTAGATTTATGTGATGTCCCATATAATCGATTTCAAGTCCACCGTTTACTTCTTTACAAACGGTACTAAATAATCCTTCAGCAATATCCATCATACCGTACATATCAGAGTATGCTTTATAAAGTTCGATAGTTGTAAATTCTGGGTTATGTTTTCTATCTACTCCTTCATTACGGAAGATACGACCGATTTCATATACAGCGTCCATGCCACCGACTAAAAGTCTTTTTAATGGCAGTTCAGTAGCTATTCTAAGATAGAACGGCATATTTAAAGCATTATGATGAGTTACAAATGGTTTAGCTGCAGCTCCACCTAAGATTGGATTTAAGATAGGTGTTTCAACTTCAGTAAATCCTAGATTATCTAAGTATCTTTGAATAGTTCTGATAATTTTTGGACGAGTGAAGGCGATTTTTCTTGCGTCTTCATTCATGATTAGATCGACATATCTTCTACGGTATCTTTCTTCAACATCGGTTAGACCATGATATTTTTCTGGAAGTGGTTTTAAGGCTTTAACTAAGTGAGTATATTTAGTGGCATGTATACTTAGTTCACCTGTATTAGTTTTGAAGACAAAGCCTTCGATTCCAACGATATCACCTAAGTCTGAGGCTTTAAATAAATCATATTGTTCTTCACCAACATCATCTAATCTAATGTAGATTTGGATTTGACCATATTTATCTTGAATGTGGAAGAAGCCGGCTTTACCTTTACGACGTTTTGTACGAATTCTTCCGGCAACTTTGACAAAATCTTTTAATTCTTCAAGTTCTTCTTTTGATTGATTGGCGTGCTCGAACTTGATAATTTTCGAATTAGAGGTAACATCAAATTTAGAACCAAATGGTTCTACTCCTTTTTCGATTAAATCTTGAACTTTATCTCGTCTAACTTGTTCTTGTTCTGTAAATTCTCTCATTATAATTCCTCCAAACTGTTTCTATTATAACACATATTTAGCAAAAAACTAACGTTTTGTGTGATAATTCTTATATAAAACTTTAGCTGTGGCTGGGCTGTCTTTTCCTTCTTTATTTTTAATCGGGGCAAAATCTTCTTCCCTATCACCTCTTAGAAGAGCGATATCGTCAAAATATGGGAATCCATCAAAAATAAATGATTCTAATTTATATGAATTGGGCTTGAATGGGATTATTTCCTTTCCTGATTCATCTAAATATGAGTTTTTCTTAAATGCTATATGATATGGTAATTTTTGCTCTGATAAAAATTTTAAGGCATCAAGCGTATATAGATTACACATGATATGAGCTTCTTTGTATTTTAATTCGTTATCACTTGTAAGTTCATGAGCTATTTCTCTTGGCATTTCTGAATATTCGATTACTCTTGGATGATTGTCATAGCTGCAGAAAAGTCCGACTTTTTCGTCTGGATAACTTTTTAATATTGTTTTAGATGCTATTTGAGAATTTTTATAGATGGCCATGCCTAGTAATACTGGATCTGTTTGTTTTAATAGGATATTGTCAACTCCACCAATGAAAATCCATTTAATTCCTCTTTTTTCCATATCTTCTAGACATCCATCGTTTTTAAGAGAGTTATAAGCCGATCCACTACCATCTGACGCTTTTTTGACATGATAATCTTTATCTATTAAAATTTGTCCTTCAGTATCGATTAGTGGTAAATGGTTTTGTTTAAAGAATATAATATCTTCTTTTGGATAATTAAAATAGTTATGATTTTCAAAGAAGATTTGGGTTAACTCGTTGTTTTCGGGACTAGTCATAATATACCAAGGGATAGTCTTACCTACTTTTTTATTTGTCTCTTCTAAGTTTTCTTTTAATACTTCGAATAAGAATTTTTGACTGCCGCCGATGTCTAAGCTATACGTCCCTTTAGGTCCAGAATGACCTAGTCTGGTTCCTTGGCCACCGGCCATCGTAACAACGGCATATTCGCCACTGCTTAAAACTTCCATGCCTAAGTCAAAGAATAATTTGTTCATCTGCGGATTTAATTCTTTTTTAACTAGATACGGCAGTTCTTTAATTTTAGATTCGTCAATTTTTATCTCTTTTTGACTTTCGTTATATGTTTCAAAAAATTCATCAAAATTTAATTTTTTTAAATCTGTCAATAAAGTTTTAACATTTTGTGCGCTGGCGTTTTCTAATAATTTTAAAATTCGCGTTTGATTATATTTTTTTAAATTTTCAATTGTATTCATTTTTTCCTCCTGCTTTCTATATATTCTAACACAGCCTATATTATTTGACAAATAAAAAACCTAAGATCTGTTATTTTCTTAAGTTTTCACTAACCATTTCTTTAACCTCTGTTAGCTGTTTGATTCGCGAAATAATTCTTCCGGCTTTAATTTCTTCGATACCACTACTCGTAATGGAGAGATGCGTTTCTAAATTTTTTAAATCGAGGTTGGAAGTAAAAAAGGTTGGAAGTTTTTCATCCATGCGATACTGCAGAAGTGGGCACAAGATTTCGTCCCGTGACCATGGGGTTGTCGATTCAGCTCCGATGTCATCGATTAAAAGTAAGGGAACTTTCTTAAGGTAATTATATTTTTGTGAAAATTCACTTTTAACTGGAGAGTTAAAGCTATCTTTGAGATTTCTTAAATATTCCGGCCAAAAGACAATCGCACTTTTGATGTTTGATTTAGCAAGTTCATTAAACATGGCGGCGATTAGATAAGTTTTGCCGCAGCCAAAATTACCATATAAGTAAAGTCCTTTTTGGTGTTTGTCCTTTTTGTATTTTTTGATGAATTCAGTAAGCCAAAGAATGACTTCATAACGATTTTTATCTTGTTTGTAGATGTTTTTAAAACTGGCTTCTTTGATTTCTTCGGGAATATCAAAGAGTAATGTGTTGTCATGATATTTATTTTGTTTATCAAAATCTTTTTTACAGTGACACGGAACATAAGAGAATTCAAGCATATCATCGACAATCTTAGGCATGTAAATATAACCTTTTAGTTTGGTTGGACAGTCAAAATAGTGATGATCCGTGATACTTAGTTTATAATCTTTGAACGATTCTAAAAGGTTGGAAGTGTATTTTTTTAAGGTTTCTCTTTTTAGTTTTAGATTACTGACAAATTTTTTGAATTCTTCATCTTTTAGAGCTTCGTCAAATTCTTCGTCTAAGAGGTAATCTAAACTTTTAGATGCTTTTTTGTTTAAGTTATCTGATACTTTTTGCATATTTTTCTCCTTTACAAGTTTTGAAGTTGTTCTTCAAGTTTAGCGATGTCTTCGGTAGTCGCTTCTTTAATACCGATTTGTTTATTGAACCAGTCTGGGGTTGCTTCTTTTTGAACTACTTTCTTAACAGCTCTGGTTTGTTTAGATTTGTTTTCCTTTTTACACAGTTCCATGGCATCTTCAACAGTTTTGATATTTTCTCTTGCCCACTGAGCAGCGATTGCTAAAATAAAGTTTTTAGTTAATTTTCCATCGTTTATTTTGAGAACGTAATCGATTAAAACGTTAACGACTCCAGGAGGTAAATTATAGTCAACTAGTAAGGTTTCTAAGATTCCAAGTTCTCTTTTACTTGGCCGAACACCTTTGTTTTTACCGGAAAGAAAATCATAAGGGGTCATTGTTTCAAACGTGTGAATCATTTTAGATTTTTTACTGTTTGAGCTTACTTGTTTTCTTAAGTATTCCGGTTGACTTTTATAGATCAAGCTTGGCGTTTCACCTTTATTTTCAAAGGTATAGTAATTATGACAGTTAGTCCTTAATTTTTCTTTATCGATGATATGTTTTTCATTTATGGAGTTTCTAATTAGTTCACTTAAATCACTTTCTGATAAATTATAGACAAAGGCAAGTTTATAGATTAGATCTTTGGTATCTTTAGTGATTGATCTTTTATTTAATATTTCGCTTGGAATCATCGAAATAACGTTAGTTAAGTCGATTTTACTGTCGATTAGGATACCTAGTTCACTGATGTGTCTTATATTTCTTTCTTCACTATATGAAGGTGCGGATGTTATTTCAAAGGTGTCAGAGAAGCTGCACGATATGTCTTCGTATCCTTGAAGATTTATTTTGGGAAGAGAAAAATATTTGACTACTTTTTCGTATTCTTTGGTTCCAATATTACTTTCCAAAGTCACAGAGAGAATTGGGTTTTCTAAAAATTCTTTAGGATCTAACGGGGAGTATAATTCATATATGTAGTTGTTGACGCTACCCTTTTTTAGATAGGTTTTAATTAGTCCTATTCCTTCTAATTTTTCTCTAGCGTCTAAGATATCTTCGAGTTTCAACCTGGTAATTGCCATCAGATTATGATGCGTGTTTTCGGTCGAAATAATTTGAGATGTATCTAGGTTATCCCATAGCGTGAGGTAGAGAGTAATGGCAGTACTGCCGATAACTGGTTGATAGAGTTTAGTTAAAACGATTCGCGAATCACTATTTAAAACAGTACAGTTTTTGACGATATAAGTGTCAGCTGGAAACAAAGATATATTTGTTTTAGCCATATTCCCTCACCTCTTTTCTAAATATAAGTTTATCACATTTTGAAGTATTTCTAAATATAAAATATAATTTTTAACATATAAAAACTATGAAAATAGGAATTTCATAGTTATGTATTTCATTTACTGAAGAGATTCAATTTTTTGTTTTGAAAGACCAGTATTTTTTACAATATCATTTATTGGCATACCGTATTTAAGTAAGTTCTTAGCTGTTTCGATTAAAGCATTTTCTTTACCGATTTTAATTCCAGTTTCTTTGCCGCGTTTTTCGCCAATTTTAATTCCGTTTTCTTCGCCACGTCTTTCACCATTTTTATAATAAGTATTTCTGATTTTTCTTTCATCTTCTTCGACTGAGATAAAATTTGCAAAATAATTTTCATCGTGTAACTTATTAACTTGCTTATTGATTTCCTTCATAAAATCATCACCTTTCTCTGCTAATTTTTCTAATTCTTCTTTTGGCGCTGTTATCATTTTCAGAAAGTTATATTCATCATCTTTATTATAACACCGACTGTTTATTTTATCTAGGTTTACATCATAAATATCTAAATTTCTAACTTTAAGTTTTAATGTATCTTTGTTGATGACCCGGCTAACACTTATTTCTGGCTGATTTGTGCCCAAACCAACTGTCAAATTTATTTGAACAAAATCTAAATTGTTATTATATTCCTCTCCTACTTTTATGTGACTTGCATAAACTAGAGCGATATAACTAAAGTTTCGTTCACTAAGACCATTATAATTATGACTTTTTATTTCAATATTAACAAATAGATCATCGGCTTTAATTAGAATATCTAAATATTTCCCTTTTTCATAAATATTATTTTTGGTAAGTTCTGGGGATATAATTTTAAAGTTTTTAAATTTTGTTTTTAGAATTCGCTCTGTGAATTCTTTTAATAAATCTTCATTCCCTGGCGTGCAGAAAACTGCTTTAAACATTTTATCGTTAATAAGTTTGTAAAAATCTTTCTTTGTATTCATTTTTTGCTCCTTTCATGTAATTTTCTTAGAGGAAAAAACTTCCCTTCATAGATAATCATAGTGTGTCCACCCTCGATTTCCTTTTTTATTTCAAATTTTTTCAAAAAAATGAAAAAAACTATGAAAATTCATAGTTTTGACGACTTTTTATAAAATTAAGCTTAAAGTTCGACATTATGATATACATGATTTACATCTTCAACTTCATCTAACATATCAAGTAAACGGTTAAAATTATCTAAATCTTCACCTTCTAGGGTTACTTTGTCCTTTGGTAGATAAGTTATTTCATCTAAATCAAATTCTAATTTAGGATTTTTAGCAAGTAGCGCTTCTTTGATGCTGTTTAAATCGTTTGGATTTCCATAGACGATTACTTCGTCACCTTCAGTTTCAATATCGTTTATATCGATACCGGTTTCAAGTAAGATATCTAAGGTATCTTCTTCAGATATTCCTTTGAAACTTACAACACATACATGATCATACATGTAGTTAACACTACCTTGAGCACCTAATTTAACGTGGCATTTGTTTAGGGCAGCTCTGACACTACTGATACTACGGTTTAGATTATCGGTTAGACAATTAACTATTAGAGTTGAACCGTTTGGTCCAAAGACTTCATAGTTAACTGATGTATATGTCTCGTCAGCTCCACTGTTTACTTTGTCGATTGCACGATTGACGATATCCATTGGAACTTGTTCTTTTTTTGCTTTATCGATTAACCTTTTTAGTGAAGGATTACCTTCTAATTCTGTTCCTCCGTTTTTGGCAACTTGATATATTTCTCTTGCATACATTGAATATAATTTAGCTTTAGCAGCTCCGTTTTTTTGGATACTGGCTTTTCTTACTTCATATGCTCTTCCCATGATACACTTCCTTTCTGCGCTTTGGTTAAAGCATCTTTTGCTGCTTCTTGTTCGGCACCTTTTTTACTATGGGCGGTACCTGTACCAAAGACTATGCCATCGATACTGACTTCAGCGGTAAATTCTTTGTGATGAGCCGGTCCGGTTTCACTAATTACTCTATATTCTATGCTTTTACGGTCAGTTTGGGCATATTCTTGCAAGGCTGATTTATAATCATCAAAGAAATCAACCTCATGATTTTCGATTAATGGAACAACGTTTTCTTTGAAAAATTTTTCAGCAGTTTTAAATCCTTGGTCTAAATAAAGGGCGCCTAAGAACGATTCAAAAATATCCGATAAAATAGCTTTGCTTTGTTTACCACCGTTTTCAAGTTCTCCATTACCTAGTTTTAGATAGTTATCTAGGCCTAGTTTTAAAGAATACTCCCATAAGGCAGTTTCACAAACATAATGCGCTCTTTTTTTAGTCATTTCACCTTCGTCATATTTATTACTATTATAAAGGTATTCGCTCATTAATAGTTCTAAAACAGCGTCGCCTAAAAATTCAAGTCTTTCATAGCTTTGACTATTGTGCTCATTTGCATAAGATGTATGAGAAAAAGCAGTTTCATAAAGGCTTAAATTATTTGGTTTAATTTTTAATTTATCAAGTAGTTCCATAAAATCACCTAATTCATTATAGCACAAAAACCTTGTTTTTAGAAGTAGTTTAGTTTTACTTAGAAAATACAATTATATAAAATTTTAAATTCACCGTGCTTTAATGCTTTGCTTTTGATAATATTTTATATTTGAATTATACACAGGTCAATATTATCAATTTACTTTTAGGACATTTTTTAGTATAATGAAGTAGATGATAAAATGAAAAAGTTTTTAATCAAGTTAATTAAAGGTTATCAAAATATACCATTTATAAGTCATGGACTTTGTAGGTTTTATCCGACGTGTTCAAATTATGCAATTCAGGCAATAGAGGTTTATGGTCCTTTTAAGGGAACTTTTTTAGCGATAAAACGAATTCTCAGGTGCAACCCGCTTGGGGGCAAGGGATACAATCCAGTAATTAAGGAGGATAAGAAATGAAAAAATTATTTAGTATTTTTATTGTTTTGACTTTAGCGTTTATGTCGACAGGTTGTATTAAAAGAGATAATATGGAGGATATTACTATTTATACGACTAATTATCCAACTGAATATATTACCAAGAGACTTTATGGGGATTACAGTAAGGTTAAAAGTATTTATCCGGATGGAGTTAATATAAACGATTATGAACTTACGAATAAACAAATTGAAGATTATAGTAGTGCGGATTTATTTATATTTAATGGCTTAAGTAATGAAAAGGATTATGTTACAAGAATGAGAGAGGATAATAAAAATTTAAAGATTATCGATACGACTCTTTCGATGGAATACGACGATGGAGTTGAAGAATTATGGCTTGATCCTTCTAATTTCTTGATGATGGCGCAAAATATTAAAACCGGATTTAGTGAATATATCGATAGTTATTATCTGAATGAACAGATTAACGATGCTTATGATAAGCTTGATATCGAAGCTTCTAATTTAGATGCGGAGATTAAAGCGGTTATTCAAGAGGGAACGAGTAAAACTATTGTCGCTTCTGATAAATTATTTAAGTTTTTAGAAAAATATGGTTTGACTGTTTATGTTTTAGATGAAAACAGTGATGATTATCAAAAGACTTTAAGTACAGTTAAGTCGATGATAAGTAATGGTGAAATTCAAAATATTTATGTTAAAAGTAATGAAGAAGTCAGTGATGAAATCAACGATTTAGCAACAGAAAATAATTTGACGATTCAAAGATGGCATACTTTGGCCAATATTACTGAGGATGAAAGAAGCGAAAATAAGGATTATTTCTCTATTATGAACGATAATTTAGAACTTTTAAGATATGAACTTTACAAATAAAAGGATTGACTATTTGGTCAACCCTTTTTCATTGGCATGTTTTAGAACATATTCAATCTGCATTTCTATATCACTATAGCGATTTTTTAAAATTGAAGATATTACTTTTTCATTTTCTTCATCTGATGGAAGTTCACGTTGTTGTTCAAGTGACATAGTATAACTTGGTTTATTGCTGTCACGCAGGTGTTTAACAACTTCTTTGGCTGAGTTTATTTTCGAATATATATCGAATATTTCTAAATCTTCAACATTGTCAGTTAAACAAAGTTTGAAAAGTTCAACATCAAATGGATAATCGCTTAACAATGTATTTATCACTATGTCATGGATTTTTGGTGAATAATCACCTCTTACAAATTTCTGATACATTTCGTCTGTTAGATTTTTTGACATAGCGATTAACTGATAAGCGTTTGTTATTTTGCTTTCTAACTCTTCATTTGAAAATGTTTCTAATTGATTTATGTTTAGTTTTTTTAAATCGATGTTCAAATAGATTAAAGCTTTTTGATATTCACTTATAAGTTTTCTTTTTTTCTTTTCTTCTTCACTAAGAAAATTTTGCATATAATCCCCTCCTTTTATAGACGATATTATATATCATTTTTTGAATTTGTGCAATTTCATGATGGCTAGGATAATTAAAATAATTATTATAGGGATAATAATCCAAATGTTTCCGGAGAAATATTTTAGAGGACTGAAATTAATTTTTTCGGTTAAATATAATGGCATTTCAGCTATCTTTTTATTTTGATAGTAAACTTGCAGAGTTCCTATTTTATCCCCTACTTTATTTTGCGTGGTTATTTCAGATATTCCGATAAACTTATATTGAATATCTTTTTTATTATAGTTATTTGGCAAATACGATATTATGTTTTCACTCGGTTTAACGTTATAAAAATCTTCTTTTAAGTATTTGGTTTTAATTTGATAAACGGTATCTGTTTTTTTAGCTATTACTTTATTGCCGTAGTTATTTATGTAGTAATCGTATATCGTTTTAGCGTCTTCAAGGTGATGCGGGGATATTTTATCATAGGTAGCACCTGTTGTTACTAACATATAATTTACACCATCTGCTTGAGCTAGGCTTGCAAGGCATAGACCAGCTCCTGTGGTTGTTCCGGTTTTCCCACCTTTAATATAGGATACATCTATTTCGTGTCTTTTGGCATTTCTTTGGATAGTACTTTTAAAGGTCAGTTTACCATCAGTAGTTTGATATTTCTCAGAAGTAATTATTTCTTTTAAATCCTTATTTTTTAGAACTTCTTGAAATATTACCGAAATATCATAGGCTGATGAATAGTTATTTTCATCGTCTAGGCCTACTGGGTTTGAAAAGTGAGTGTTTTTGAGATTTAATTCTTTGACTTTATTATTCATTAAATTTATAAAATCGGCTTCTGAAGGTGCGAGATTATGAGCTAATGCCATAGCTGCATCGGCACCAGATGGAAGAAGGAGACCTGCTAAAAGGTCGCGGTAAGTTACTACTTCACCGTTTGTAAAGCCGGCGGTTACGAGATTTTTTTCGGCAAGGCCTTCAAGGTCTTCTTTTTTAATGATTACTCTTGAGTCCAGATTATCTACTTCGGATACAGTAACTAAGGCGGTCATCAGTTTAGTAAGTGAGGCAATTTGGGTTTTTTCGTCTTTGTTTTTTTCGTAAATTATTTCACCGGTATCTAAATTATATAAAACGGCTTCTTTAGAGCTTATTTGAAAGTTTTCTTCAGCTTCGGGATGCACTAATAATAGAAAAAATATAATGCTTAAAAATATTATTTTTTTCATGTTCTCACCTATTTTAATATTATCACATTATATAAGAAAAAAGAAGTTTTTATTAGTATTTGCTTTCATATAAAAAGCGTATAATTGTTTTAAAAAGGATGATTTATGATGACTAGAACAATGCCTATTGATAGAAGTGTTTGTTCACTTAAACTTCTTTCTACTAGAGATGGTAAGTCTGCTATGTTTGGAGAGGAATTTGGGCAGGAGATTGCAATAAGAAATGAGATAGCTAAAGCTGGTTTTTCTTCTCTTAGAAGTACTAATGCAAGATATTTGGATTTTGATGATTTACTTAACAAAAAAAACAAGAAGAAAGTTAAATCTTTAAGATAAAATTATTGCTTTCTTCTTATTGTAATTTTTATATATATATTTAACCTATGGATTAATATGCTTTTTATAATATTCTAGTAAAAATTACTAGATTTTTTATTATATTTAATACAAAGTCAATATAATTACTATTGCTTTTGCTTCTCAAATACTAAATTTTTTTGAGCGAGAAAAGACTTCTTAACATCTTATTGTTGTAGATATGGTTTTAAGAATTTTCCAGTATAACTTTCTTCACACTCTACTACTTCTTCTGGGGTTCCTGAGGCAACGATATTACCCCCGCCGTCGCCACCTTCTGGTCCAAGGTCGATGATATGATCGGCTACTTTAATGACGTCTAAGTTGTGCTCGATCACGATAACTGTATCTCCGCCATCGACAATTCTATTTAAGATGACTAGGAGTTTTTTAATATCATCGGTATGAAGTCCGGTTGTCGGTTCATCTAGGATGAATAAACTTTTACCTGTCGGTTTCTTTTGAAGTTCTTTGGCAAGTTTGATTCTAGCAGCCTCTCCTCCTGATAAGGTTGGAGCAGGCTGACCTAATTTGATATAAGAGAGTCCAACGTCAGAAAGCATCTGTAATTTATTTTTGATTTTAGGATGGTTTTCAAAGAAGTCTAGGGCTTCTTCAACGGTCATTTCTAAGACTTCATAGATGTTTTTGCCTTTGTATTTTATTTGCAAGGTTTCACTATTATATCTCGTTCCATGACAAACTTCACAAGGTACATAGACATCTGGAAGGAAGTGCATTTCGATTTTTTTAACACCATCACCCCAGCAGGCTTCACATCTTCCTCCTTTAACGTTAAATGAAAATCTTCCTTTGTCGTATCCTCGCATTTTAGCTTCTTTGGTTTCGGTAAAGACGTCTCTGATATCGTCGAATACTCCGGTGTAGGTTGCTGGGTTACTTCTAGGGGTTCTTCCAATCGGGGTCTGGGAGATGTCGATGATTTTATCGATGTTTTCTAGGCCTTTGATGGTTTTAAATTTACCTGGTTTACTTTTGGTTTTATAAAGGTTACTAGCAATAGCTTTATATAGTATTTCGTTTATTAGGGTTGATTTACCAGAACCTGAGACACCGGTTACACAGATAAATTTACCAAGTGGAAATTTTACTTTGAGATTTTTTAGGTTGTTTTCTTTGGCTCCGACGATTTCAACGTATTTTTTATTTCCTTTACGTCTTGTCTTAGGTACTTCAATTTTAAGTTTTCCAGATAGATACTTACCGGTTAAGCTATTTGGATTTTTCATAACTTCTTCTGGGGTTCCTTCAGCTACTACTTCACCTCCGTGAACTCCGGCTTTTGGTCCGATGTCGACTAAGTAATCGGCTTGAAGCATAGTGTCAGTGTCGTGCTCGACAACGATTAAGGTATTTCCTAAATCGCGCATTTCAAGCATAGAATTTATAAGTCTTTGGTTATCTCTTTGATGAAGGCCGATGCTTGGCTCATCTAAGACATATAAGACACCTGTTAATCTTGAACCAATTTGCGTTGCTAATCTAATCCTTTGAGCTTCACCACCGGATAAGGTTTTAGCCTCGCGGGCGAGGGTTAGATATTCAAGACCGACGTTGATTAGAAATTCTAATCTCGAGTTTATTTCTTTGATAATCAGTTCAGATATTTTAGCTTGTTCCCTGTTTAGTTTTATTTTTTTAAAGAAATCATACAATCCTTTGATACTAAGGCATGTTGCTTCATAGATATTTTTACCACCGATTTTGACGGCTAAAACATCAGCTGAGAGTCTTGAACCGTGACATACTGGACATTCTAGTTCAGTCATGTAGTTTTCTATCCACTGACGAATCCAAGTACTTTTGGTTTCCATATATCTTCGTTCAAGATTAGTAATAATTCCTTCAAAATATCCTTTGGTTGTTCTGGTATTTCCCGTTTTAGATGTATAGTTAAAAGTCATGATTTCTGAAGATCCATAAAAGATGATATCTTTTTCTTTTTTAGTTAAATCTTTGAAAGGCTTGTCCATGTCGATTTTATGGTGGTGACAAGCTGTTTCAAGGTTAGTATAGGTTATATTGTTTTCGTCACTGCTATTGATGACGACAATCGCACCTTCATGGATACTCAGATCTTTATTGGGAACAACTAGATCTTCGTCGATTTTATATTTTATTCCAAGTCCTTTACATTCTGGACAGGCGCCCCAAGGAGCATTGAATGAAAACATTCTAGGTTCAAGAGTTGGAAGAGAAAAGTCACATTCTGGACAGGCATATGTTTCACTAAGTAGTTTTCTATCTCCCCCTACGACATCGATGATAACTTTTCCTTTACCAAGTTTGGTTGCTGTTTCCATACTTTCATATAGTCTACTTCTGATTTCTGGTTTGATTACTAATCTATCGACAACTACTTCGATTGTATGTTTTTTGTTTTTATCTAAGGTGATGTCTTCGGACAAATCGTGTTCTTCTCCGTCTATTAGGACTCTGACGTAGCCATCTTTTCTCAGAGAGTCAAGTAAGTCTTTATGAGTGCCTTTTTCTAAGGCGGCAACAGGTCCGAGGACTCTAATTTTAGTTCTTTCTTCTAAGGAGAGAACGTCATTAACCATTTCTTCTATACTTTGAGATGAGATTGGAATGTCATGTCTTGGACAGTATGGGATACCGATTCGCGCGTATAAAAGTCTTAGATAGTCATATATTTCGGTTACAGTTCCGACGGTACTTCGCGGATTTTTGTTAGTTGTTTTTTGGTCGATACTGATTGCTGGGCTTAATCCTTCAATACTATCAACATCAGGTTTTTCACTACCACCTAGGAATTGTCTAGCGTAAGCAGATAAGCTTTCAATATAGCGTCTTTGCCCTTCGGCGTAAATCGTATCAAAGGCAAGTGATGATTTTCCTGAACCGGATACTCCTGTCATGACTATAAGTTTATTTTTGGGCAGAGTAATGTCGATATTTTTTAAGTTGTTTTCCCTGGCTCCCTTGACTATTATTTGATCCATATTTATCGTCTCCTTTAAATAGTTTTAATTCTTCTTCGGTTAAGTTATAGCTTTTTATAAATCTTTCTTGTCTAAGTTCATTTACTTTTAGCATCATGGAAATGATTTCTTTTCTTGAAAGTATTTTGATTATTTCGATTCCTTCACAAACGTACATATCATAGTATCCATAATAGTCATCTTCATGAAGTTTAGCTTGTCCAAAGCCTTTGACTTTGGCAATTACGGAAATGTTTGGGTCGATAAATCTTAAGCAGTCTTCAAGGTTAGTACACATATGATATCCATTACCAAATGTTCCCCATTCGAGGCTTCCTTCAGTGTAATATTTTTTGCCTATTTCGAACTTTTTTCCGTATCTATTAGTTAGGTCTTTATTAAATCCTTTATAGCCTATTATCTCCATGTAACCACTTCCATAAGATATTATATCAGACTTGTCAAATAGTCTATAAATATTTTACTTATCAAACAAATGTTTGTCAATATTGTTTTTTTACTACATATAATTTAAATGGTGAGAAAATGATTGAAATTTTTTCTTTAAGCCATTTTTTAATTATTATTTTTTTTATTATTCTACCTATATTTTTGGTTAGATTTAAGCTTAGTTATAAAGTTTTAATTTTCTTATTATTGTTTTTAGAGGTTTTAAGACTCGAGGTTAATTTAGATCATTTTGAAATTAACGAGGATTTATCTTTACAACTATGTTTTATTTATCCTTTTATTGGCGTTTTGAGTGTGTTTTTTAAAAGCAGTTTATTTAGAGATTATTTAGGTTCTTTTGGGTGGTTTTTTGGGGTGGTTGGAATCGTTTTTAGTAACCCGAATCCTCTATTTTCTTTTAGCACGTTACATCTATATTTTTATCATAGTTTAATGATTTTAATCTCATTTTTGATTTTAAAAAATAAAATAACGACCTCTTTCCTGCCTTTATTTATAGTTTTAATTATTCAAATATTTTTTACTTTTATGGGCAACTTTATAATTGGAAATGGATGTAATTATATGTTTTTAAATACTTTTTTATTTCCTTATGATAAGGCCGTTTATAAGGTAAACATCGATGTTTTAAGTATGCATGTTTTTGGGAGTTTATCTTACTTAGATATTTTAGATAAAATTTATGCTTGTTTGGGAGGTGTTTATTATGTTTTTTTAATAAGCTTGTTTTCAACAATTATTTATATAGTCTACATTGCCAGCTTAAAAATAGGCACAAAAAAACCTTAGATTATTCTAAAGTTTTAGTCTTTGGGTTTAAAGATGAGGGCAAGAAAGAATGAAACAACGATAGCGGCAGTAATACCAGCAGAGGTTAGATTGAACGTTCCGCCAAGAATTCCCATAAACCCTTCAGTTTCATATCCGGCTATTTCACCGTGGGTCAGCATGTGGCCAAAGCTAGTGATTGGTACTAAGGCACCACCTCCGGCCCAAAGGATTAGTTTATCATAGATGTTGAAGACATCTAAGAAGGCTCCTAGGCAAACAAATATAACGGTAACGTGGCCTGGAGTAAGTTTAGTTTTAGAGAGAATAAACTGAGCAATGGCACAAACTAGGCCGGCAAATATAAACGAATTAAAATAGATCATCCTCTCACCTCCAAACTTACGGCATGAGCGATTGCCGGAATTGTTAATTTTTGATTTGCCATAGTTTGACTCATGAGAGCGCCTGTGGCGACTAATAGAACTTTTTTTAGTTTGCCTTTTTTCATCTGGTCAAAGATATAGCTATAGGTTACTAAGGGAGCGGTTGCAGGTCCACTTCCACCGGCGTTTACGGGCTGGGTGTCTCTATCGTAGAGCATTAAACCGGTGTCGTTACAATTGCCTAAGGTTATGCCATATTCATTTTGCATATATTCTTTTAGAATTTTTAGACCATATATACCGAGGTCGCCGGTTAGAATTAGATCGTAATAATCTGCGGTTCGGCCTGTATCTTTTAGGTGGGTATAAATTGTTTCGGCAGCAGCTGGAGCCATGACAGCGCCCATGTTATAGACGTCATTTATACCAAAATCAACTACTTTACCGATTGTCCCCGACTCTAGTTTAATACCTTTCTTTTTAGTAGATAATAAAGCAGCTGCACTGCCGGTACTTGTAAAGGTCGATGTTTTAGGTTTTGGTCCGCCGTATTCGACTGGGTATCTGAATTGTTTTTCGGCAGCGTTGTTATGGGAAGATGTGAAGGTTATTACTTTATTTAAACCGCTGCTTACAAGGTTTGCGGCAATGATTAGACCTAAGGTACTGGTAGCGCATGCGGCATAGATACCGATAAATGGGGTGTCTTCTTTGGCCATGGCATAGTTGGATGCGGTTATTTGGTTTAAAAGGTCCCCTCCGATGAAGGCATCGATTTTAAAATGATTGATTCCTTCTTTGTTTAAAAGAATATCGATGGCATCGTTTACAAGTTTACTTTCGGCTTGTTCCCAAGTTTTCATACCAAAATAGAGATCGTTATAGCTTTTGTCAAAGTATTTACTCAGTCTTCCGTTTGATTCGTAAGGTCCAGTGACAGTGGTGGTTTCGTTTATGTAGATGTTTTCGAATTTTATGGTCATGCGAGTCCAACCACCAATCTAATTACGCTAAAGAGCCAGCTAGAGACGACACCAAAGATGATAACGGCTCCTGATAGTTTTAGCATGTTCGCCCCGATTCCGGTTACAAGTCCTTCTTTGCGGTATTCAAGAGCTGCACTCATAGTTGCGTGAGCAAAGCCAGTGATTGGAATTATAAGACCACATTTGCAGAAGTTTACCCATTTGTCGAAGAAACCAAAGCAGGTAAATAGGCAGCTTAGGGTTATGAGGGTTACAAGCATACAGACTGTCGCGCTTTTAAATGGAATGTCTAGTAGGTTTTGATAAAATTCAATTAAGATTTCGGCGAGGACGCCCATTAGACCACCTGAGACAAAGGCGACTAGGCAGTCATAAAAAGTATTTTCTTTTGGGATGTTTTTATCGACGATATTTTTGTATTTTGTTTTTTCCATAATTTGCCTCCTAAGGTTATTATGGAATAAAATGTTTTAAGTATACAAAAAAAGAGAAATTAATCTCTTTTTAACAACTAGGATTTTGTTTATATTCATAAAGATACTTCTTACCATTCCAAGTGACGACAACGGATCCCGTAAATGTTTTGTCTTTTTTCTCCGCTTCTGTGCTTCCTTCTTCATAGTTTGGATTTTGGATGTCCTCGCTTGAAAGCAGTCCGGCTGTTTGCATGTCATTGATGCTGATGCATGTTTTAGCTCCATTTGTTTGATTTGGAAGTTTGGTAGAATTTTTAGACATATATTTACGAGCTGTATCCTCAATTAAGGTGACTTGTTCGTTATAAGCTCTTTCTTTTGAATTATTAATGGCTGTATTGATTGTCGGAATGGCAATCATAGCAATTAAGCCAAGTAATACGATGACACAAATTAATTCGATTAAAGTAAATCCTTTTTTCATATTCTTCACCTATTATTGATTATAGGTTAGAATAAGTCTTTTGTCAATTTAATTTTTGTCTTAGTTTAATTAAGGTTTTACGTTCTTTCCTTGAAACATCAACTTGTGTTATTCCAAGGTTTTTGGCTACTTCGGCTTGTGTTAAGTCTTCAAAATATCTTTCTTTCATAATGGTCCTTTCTGGCTCTTCGAGATTTTCTAATTCTTCTTTAAGAGCAATCAAATAATCATTATCACGAAATTTATCACCGATTATTTCATGTTTAGATAGTTCATCGCCAGTTAATTCGTCTAAGCTTGTACAAGAGATTTGATAACTTTCTATTTTGCTTATAAGTTCGAGTGGAAGAGATAGAAAGTTACTTATTTCTTCGTTTGTCGGTATTTTCATTAGTTTTTGAGCGAGTAGGATTTTAGTTTTATCGATTCGAATTTTTAACTGACTTATATCTTTGCTTAGTTTTATTTGTCTGTTTTCTCTAACGTATTCGGATATGGAACCTAGAATATAAGGATAAGCATAGGTTGTAAATTTGGTCCCATAAGATGAATCGTAATTTTTATAAGCTTCAATCATACCTAAACATCCGGCTTGAAAGAGATCTTCATCAGGTGCTTGATGTTTAAATTTTTTCGCGATACTGTAGATTAAATTTTGATTTTTGATTAATTCTTCTTTTAGGTCGATAATGATTCCTCCTTCTTTAAGAAAGAGAGAGCGTGTTTATAGTCGTTATCTTATTTAAAACTGTTCGGTTCAATTCGAGGTAAGTTTGGGGACTCGCCCAAATTGTGGTTTCACCGTGATTTTTTATAGTCAACTTGTAACACTTTATTAATTCATTTAAACCTTTTTGACTTATTGAGTTTAGTTCTGAAAGGTTAAAAATGGTGTTTTTTATTCCCATTTTTTGAATAAATAAGGTTACTTCTTGCTGAAATTTGGAAACCATTTTTTCGGTAAAGTCCCCTCTTAGGGTTATAAATAAGATTCCTCTTTTTGAGGTTATGTCAATATCCAACATATCATCACCAAGTTTATGGTACCAGAAAAGTGTAAAGGTGTGTATAGTTTCGACAAAACTAGAACTTATTTTCATTAAGGCTGTGTTAAACTTTATGACTGATTAATATATTCGGCATAAGCAACATTAAT
>ERZ1643249.1750-NODE-1750-length-21227-cov-7.899962_pt1 | contig 21227 bp, 10 predicted proteins | sample MGYA00579263_ERZ1643249 | MGnify/ENA primary metagenome ERZ1643249 (study PRJEB29033, sample SAMEA4952264) | chicken gut metagenome | biome: Broiler Chicken; feature: Gastrointestinal Tract; material: Caecum | place: Ireland | collected 2018 | study: Broiler... | reverse complement strand
ATCGACTTGTACAGCGCGCCGTCCACGCCGATCAGCCCGATGATGTGCAGGATGATGTCCTTGCCGCAGATGTTCTTCGCGGGCTTGTTTTTGAGCACGAAGCGGATGGCGGAGGGGACCTTGAACCAGCACATGTTGCTCATCATGCCCGCCGCCATGTCGGTGGAGCCGACGCCCGTCGAAAACGCGCCGAGCGCGCCGTAGGTGCAGGTGTGGCTGTCCGCGCCGATCACGAGATCGCCCGCGCCGACCAGTCCCTGCTCGGGCAGGAGCGCGTGCTCGATGCCCATGCGGCCGACGTCAAAGAAGTTCTCCACGCCGTATTTGTTCGCGAAGGTGCGCACCGTCTTGACCTGCTCCGCCGCCTTGATGTCCTTGTTGGGGGTGAAGTGGTCCATGACCATGCTCACTCTCTCGGGGCATTTCACGCAGGAAAAGCCCGCCTTTTCAAATTCCTTCACCGCGACGGGGGAGGTGATGTCGTTGCCGAGCACCATGTCCAGCTTCGCGTTGATCAGCTGGCCCGCCTTGACGCTCTCCAGCCCCGCGTGGTATGCGAGGATCTTCTGAGACATTGTCATTCCCATAATGGTATGCCTTCTCCTTTTTAAAGAAAAAATTTTTTTGTTTTGTTATTGACAGCATTATATCACAAGTGATATACTTTTGTAAACAATTTATAAAATAGATAATACAAATTGAATTTATCGAAAAAACAAATGACGAGGAGGTGCGTGCATGAACAGCGAATCCATCCGTACGTTCATCATGCTTTCCAAACTGAAGAATTTCACGCGCACGGCGGAGCGGATGTACGTCGCGCAGTCGACGGTGACCAACCGCATCGCCGAGCTGGAGAGCGAGACGGGGCAGAAGCTCTTTGTGCGCAGGCAGGGCGGCGTCGACCTGACCGAGGAGGGTCAGCTCTTCCTCTCGTACGCCCTGCGCATCAGCGAGCTGGAAGAGAGCTTCATCCGCGAGGTCTCCTCGGCGGCGCGCTACGAAAAGACGCTGCGCATCGGCGCGGTCAATGCGGAGTACGAATCCGAGCTCTACCCGCGCGTGCGCGATTTTTACCGCGCGCACGCGGACGTCGCGCTCAAAGTCGTGCTCGGGCATTCGGACGACCTTTTGCAGATGTTGCAGGACAACCTCATAGACATCGCCTTTTCCTATCTCCCGCTCAAAAAGGCGGGGTTTGTCTCGCGCAGGTTCTCCTCGGACAAACTCGTGCTCGTCACCGCGCCCGCGCACAACGCCTACCGCGGCGGCATCCGCAAGGCGGAACTGCTCGAATGCGACTACCTGATGTGCGATTTCCCCTTCGGCGAGGCGGGCGAGTTCGTGCGCTCGCTGTTCCCGCCCCGCCACGCCTTCCGCATGGAGATCGACAACAGCGGCAAGGTGGTGCGGTGTCTGCTGGACGGGCTGGGCTACAGCTTCCTGCCGCACAGGATGGTGCGCGAGGAGCTGTCTGCGGGCGCGCTCGAGACGGTGCGGCCGCTCGACTTCGCACTGCCCACCGTCGCCTGCTACTGCTCCTACCGCCGCGGCAACGCGCTCGCGGAGAGCTTCACGGAGGAGAGATGACATGCGGCTGAGCATCGTGATGTGCGCGAAGGACCCCGACGAGCGCCTGCTTCGCGCCTGCCTGGACAGCATCCTGCGCTCGGACATCTCCGACTATGAGATCGTGCTCGCGGACGACGGCTCCGCGCGCGATCTGACCTTTCTCGAGGGCGAATATGCGCCCCTTCGTGTACTTCGCCTCCCGCACGGGGGCACGCTGTCCGCGCGCATCGCGGGCGCGCTCGCGGCGAAGGGGGAGATCGTCGCCTACTGCGACTGCGACGACCTCGTCTCCTTTTCGCACTTTTCCCGCCTCGCCGAGGGGGTGGAGGCGGGCTTCGACGTCGCCGTCGGCGGCTGGGCGTTCTTCTCGGGCGGATGTCCCTATTTCCTCTCCGACGACACCTCGCTCGCAGAGGCAGAGGTGCGCGGGGACCTTCTCGACTGGTTTTTCGCGCGGGCGGGCAGGGAGCACGCGCGGTATGTGCTCTGGAACAAGGCGTTTTCCGCGCCCGTTTTGCGCCGCGCGGCGCAGGCGCTCAGAGACCGCCTGCCCGATTTCCCCGTCGTGTACGCGGAGGACGCTCTGCTCGTCTTCTTCGCCCTGCGCGAGGCGCAGTCGCTTTGCGCGGTGCGCGGCGGCGTGTACTTTTACCGCCGTCACGGCGGGCAGGTGACCGACGCCGCTTCGAACGCGACGCGCGCCGCCTGCGCGGGATACGTATTTTCGCTGTTTGAAGAACACGCGCGCACGCAGGCGCAGCGCGAGCAGATCGCGTCCTGGCGGCGGTATCTCGCGCGCAGTCTGGGCGGCGCGTTCGGCGACGGCGGAAAGGCGGAAAAGGGGGACGAGGCGTATCTCTCGCACGCCCTTCTGCCCGCGAATTTCGAGGACTACGACCGATTTCTGAGCGGCCTGAAGGGGGAGAAAAGCGCAGAGATCTGCGGCGCGCGCGTGCCCTATTTCGAGGCGGAGGCGGCGCGGCTGGGCGTCGTCCTGCGGCGGAAAAGGGGCGCGACCCTTCGCATCCCGCGCCCGCGCATCCCGCTTCTCGCGCGCATCGCGCACAGCGCTCTTTTGCTCAGGGCGGGCGCAAAGCTGTTCCCGCGCGGTGGGCGGCTGCGCCGCTTTTTCAAAAAATTCTTATGAGGGGACAGAAGATGAAGAGGTTCACCGTCGTTATGGCGGTCTACAACGTGGAAAAATACCTCGCGGAGGCGGTGGACAGCCTTCGCCGCCAGAGCGTCGGCTTTTCCGACATAAAGCTGGTGCTCGTGGACGACGGCTCCACCGACGGCTCGGGCGCGCTGTGCGACGCGTACGCCCGCCGCTATCCCAACGTGATCGCCCTGCACAAGCCCAACGGCGGGGTGGCGAGCGCGCGCAATCTCGCTTTAGAGCACGCCGAGGGCATCGTCAATTTCATGGACGCGGACGACCGCTTCTCGCGCGGGGCGTTCCGCGCCGCCGAGCGGTATCTTCTGCGCAATCCGGACGTGGACATCGCCACGGTGCCCATCCGTTTTTTCGGCGCGGCGAGCGGGCCGCACTGGCAGAACGAGAAGTTCTCGCGCGGCACGCGCACCGTCTTTACGGACGAGGAGCCGTTCGCGCCGCTTATGTTCGTCAACGCGACCTTTTTCCGCCTCTCGGCGGCGAAGGAGATCGTCTTCGACCCCGCGCCCGCCTGCGGCGAGGACCTTCTCGCCGTCTCCCGACTGCTCCTTTCCCGCCGCAAATTCGGCGTGGTCACGGGCGGGCGGTACGACTACCGCCGCCGCAAGGGGAGCGACGATTCGCTGATCGGCCTCTCGCAGAAAAAGCCGTCCTGGTACGAGCCCTATCTCGACTCGGTGACCTTTCCGCTGTACGAAGAGGGGGTGCGCGCGGACGGAAAATGCCCGCTGTTTTTGCAGTACACGCTCGCGCAGGACCTCGTCTGGCACGTGATGTGCCCCGCCGAGCGCGCGCGTTCGGTGCTCGGCGCCGCCTTTCCCGCGTATGCCGAAAAGCTCTCCCGCGCGCTCGGGTTGTTCGAGCCGTGCGTCGTCGAAAAGCTCAAATTCCTCTCGCCCTGCGCGCGTGAGATGTGGCTTCTTCGCACGGGCGGCACGCCGCCCGCGCCCGAGGCGGCGGCGCAGGATCTGTACGAGCGGGACAACAAGCTCGTGTTCGAGCTGACGGTGAGCGCCAAGGCGCCGCCCGCGGTGTTCGCGGACGCGGGCGAAGGCCCCGTGCCCTGCGAGTGCACGCCTGCGGGGCGGGAACGCACCTTCGACGGCGGCATCATCGGGGAGCGCATGCGCGTGCGCTTTTTCCTGCCCCTGCCGAAAAAGTGCGTCTTTGTGCGCTTTTTCTATGAAAAAGAGGGGGAAAAGCTGCCTTTTTCCGCCTTTTCCTTTGAAAAGTTCTTTCCGCTCTCCACTATTCGCGGCAGTTACTGCGCGGTGGGGGACTGCCTCGTCGATTTCGGAGGCGGCGCCTTCCGTGTCCGCCGCAGGCGCTTTCTGCGCCATCTGGCGGCCGAAGCGCGCTTCGAGGCGTCGCTTTGCCGCAGGGGCGGGCGGGGGCTGTTCTGCGCCGCTCTGCGCGCCTTTTACCGCGTCGCGCGCCCCTTCGTGCGCGGTGTCTGGCTCCTCTCCGACCGCGACGACGCGGCGGGAGACAACGGCGAGGCGCTCTTTGACTATCTCAACGCGCATCCCGCAAAGGGCAGAAAGGTGTATTTCGTGCTGGACAGGAACTCCCCCGACTATCCCCGCCTGCAAAAGAAGGGGAAGGTCGTGCCCTGTCTCTCGGTAAAACACCTGTTGCTGTACCTGTTCGCGGAGGTGAGCGCCTCCTCGCAGGCGGACCGCGGCGCGCGCGCCTTTGCGGTGCCCGAACTTCGCGACCTGTGGACAAAGGTGCGCTTTGCGTTTTTGCAGCACGGCGTGACCAAAGACGACGTCTCCGCGGTGTACGGAAAGTACGCCGTGCGCCCCGACCTGTTCGTGACGTGCGCGCCGCGCGAGTGCGCATCCGTCTGCGCGGGCGAGGGCTACGCGCTGGGCGACGAGGTGGTGCTCACGGGGTTTGCGCGGCACGATCTGCTGCGCGACGAGAGCGCGGGCAGGCGGGTGATCACATTCATGCCCACCTGGCGGCGCTACTGCGTGCTCGGGCACGCCGCCGACGCGCAGACGGACTATTTCCGATTCTATTCCGAGCTGCTTTGCGACGAGCGTCTGCTCGGTGCCGCCAAGCGGTTCGGCTACGAACTGCAATTTCTCGGGCATCCGTTTATGCGCGAGACGGACGCCCTGCTTCCCCTCCCGCCGCAGGTGAAAAGGCCGGAAGGGGAGGAGCGCGACTACAACCGCATCTTTTGCGAGAGCGCGCTCATCGTCACCGATTACTCCTCGGCGGCGTTTGACTTCGCCTATCTGGGCAAGCCCGTCGTGTACGCGCAGTTCGACGCCGCGGAGTTCTTCTCGACGCACACCTACACGCGCGGGTATTTCGACTACGCCGCCGACGGCTTCGGTCCCGTGTGCGGCACCGCGGAAGAGACGGCGCAGGAGATCATCCTGCTCATGCGGAGCGGGTGCGAAAATCCCGAAAAATACGCGGCGCGGACGGCGGATTTCTTCGCCTTCCGCGACGAAGACAACTGCGAGCGCATCGAGGCGGCGATCCGCCGCATGCTCACCCGCGAAAAAAGATGAACGCTATAAAAAGGGCGCCCGCGCATCTGCGCGGGCGCTTCTCTGTGCGGCGCTGAAGCCCGATCAGGGCAGCGCGTCGGCATGGCATGAGCGCCGCCCCGCAAAAACGGGGCGGCGCTGAAATTTGTGTCAGATCTTCAACGGGCGGGCTTTGCGCCGAGGGTTCAAGCGCGTTTCCAATAGTAATTGCAATAAGCTGAGGTAAGACAGGTCGCCGCAGCGGAAGGGTCTCGTCGTGCGACCAATCCTCCGAGAAAGTATGTCCTGTGGCAGGGATGGACGCCGTCTTTGTCCGTTCACATACCGTGCAGGTGTAGGTCTTTATGCCGTCTTCGGTGCAGGTCGCCGCTTTTGCCGTTTCCCATTCGCCCAAGTCATGCCCCTTCGCACGACTTATTTATGGGATAACTAAAATATTTAAAAGCAGTTCAAAATCAATGTAAGAGACGGGAGATAGTGGAAAAGCCAGGAGATATTTTTTGAGTCGTTTACCTTGCTCCATTTTTAATTCAGGACAGATTTTAAACAGTTGAGGACAAAAAGCCCCGCATAAAGCAAAAATAAATTATAATGGCCGTGACAAGATAACGACCGTGACAAGGCGAGATTGCTTGCAAATAATACGGTTTTAACTGCTATAAGCAGATAAAATAAAATTATATAAGGAGGAAAAAAATGAAAAAAGCAAAATCTAAGTCAAAAGTAATGCGTATGTTGCTCGCGGCTTCGCTGGCGTGCGTACTTAGTGTTGGTTTTGGCTTGCCCGGCTTGTCAGCTTCGGCTGCTGTGCCCAAGAGTGACATGGAGGAGGCAGGAGGCAGATATGTGGCTGACTACCCCAGTGTGGAAGAGGCTCATGAAGCAGGAAGAAAACTGAACATCGAGATAATGGAAGAAAGTATCACGATGCTCAAAAATGAGAATCAAACGCTTCCGTTTGGAAAAGACATTAAAAACATCAGCGTATTTGGCAAACATTCGGTTGATTTCAGTTACATATCGAGAAGTAACCCCAGACAAACTATGGATACCAAGTATTTAAGTTTGCAGGACAGTTTGAAAGAAGCCGGTTTTAATGTCAACCCTATATTGGAAGATTTTTACCGTCATTATGAATATAAAGAATTCACGTTCAATCATCCTGAGTTTGAAACGGCCAAAGAACTGATTGCAATGAAGGCAAACAACAGGCCTTATACTAAATCGAGAACCATACAGAACCCCATAAAGGTTAGTGCAGATCAACACAAAAAGTCTGTTTTACAGCCCGCTATTGCTGAATTTGACGATTACAATCTTTCAAGTTCTATGGACCGCTATAGCGATGCAGCGCTGATCGTATTGGGTAATCGTGGTTCGAGCAACTTCCTGTATTCAAGAGGTTGGAATGATAGCCCGACGATTAATAGCGAGAATGATATCGAAGCTACTCTTGCAACTTATTCGCATCCTAACGACTATTACAATCATATATTCCAGCTTACGCAATCGGAAAGAGATCTGATTGAATATGTCGGCGAAAGATTTGATAACGTGGTCGTACTTATTAACTCCGCTGAGTCGTGGGATATTCCCGAGTTGAAGGAATATGAATGCGTGGATTCGGTTCTCCACATGGCAGTTCCCGGCACCGACGGTATTATGGCATTAGGCAAAATATTGAATGGTGAAGTGAATCCTTCCGGTAGAACGGTAAATATGCATCTTGTGGATACCACGAAAAGCCCTCAATGGCAAAACCAGGGGACCAACTCGCATCTCAGTGCTACTGCTACGCCGGCAATAACGTTTACGAACGAAAACTTCGCGGAAACGACGCTTGAAGAGAATACAGAGCAGAACATTTATCAAGAATACGAAGAAGGTATTTATATCGGTTCTAAGTATTTTGAAACCCGTGGTTGGGAAATGGGCGGAAAAACCGGTGATTGGTCGTGGTATGATGCTAACGTAGTTTATCCGCTTGGTCACGGACTTAGTTATACTGAATTTGAATGGGAACTTGTAGATGCTTCTCATTCGAACGGTGCGGTATTGAAAAAGGACGACGTAGTTACGATTGACGTAAAAGTAACGAATGTCGGCAATGTTGCCGGAAAAGATGTAGTAGAGCTGTATTATACGGCCCCTTATATTCCCGGCGGCGTTGAAAAAGCATTTGTAAATCTTGCAGGCTTTGAAAAGACTAAGATCCTCAACCCCGGGCAGTCGCAAGTTTTGAGCTTTGAATTGCGTGCTCAGGATATGGCATCCTACGACTGGAATAATGCCAGCGGCATGGGTAAAAACGCTCACGGCACGTGGGGACAATACATACTCGATGAAGGCGATTATCAGATTCGTCTTATGCGTAATTCTAATGTTCGTTCCGAGCAAGTGAGAATCGATGTTAAGGTACCCGAAAACGGATATGCTTATGACACGGATAAAGATTCTGGCAATTTGGTTGAAAACCATTTTAGCGTAAACGATGAAGAGACGGGCGAAGCAATTCGTTTGACGGAAGGCCTTACCGGAAGTGATGCAGTTCGTCATCAGAAAGGTATCTACAATACCTTCGGTGATTACACGACGGTATTTACAAGAGCTCAGTTTGGTCAGTCTGATGATTGGTTGTTTGGTGAAAATCGTGATCCTGCATCGACTTTCCCTACCCCTCCCGATGATACGACTCGCCAGGCAAGCGATGCGATGTATGAACAGCTTACCACTGTCTTCAATCCTACTGATACTAAAGAAGGAGATGTAGCAACTCGACCTTGGGTAATTGATTTTACTGAAGCAGGCGGTGTTCCTGAAAATTGGACGCAGGCGGCTGACACAACGGGTAAAATCACCATTATGGCTAAGGAAATGGCAGGCGTTCCCTTCAACGATGCTAAGTGGGACAATTTCTTGAATCAATTAACTCTCTCTGAACTTTACGACGGTCAGATTGCTAACGGTTCGTACGGTAGCGGTAGCAATGAACGTGTCGGACTTCCCAGAGGCGGTGCGCCCGATGGTGCCCATGGACTTTCAGGGGCGGCAGGGGACAACGGTACCACCGGACAGGTAGCAGCCGGACGTGGTACGGTACATCCCGAACCTACTGCAATTACGATGACTTGGAATAAGGAACTTATGTACCTCAACGGTCGTCAAATGGGTACCGAAGCAAGACTTTCCAAAATGAACGACTTGTATACCCTTACTTTCGACCTTCGTCGCCAGCACTATGAAGCTCGTTCTTGGGAAGGTTGCTCTGAAGATCCATTCCTTCTCGGCACCAGAGGTATGTATTACGTTCTTGGCTCGCAGGATGCAGGCACGATCGTTCAGGTTAAGCATTTCGCGATGTTTAACGGTGGCGTCAAGGCAGCCTCTCCTACTTCTAAACTTATCACCGAACAAGCTTTGAGAGAACTCTATTTAGAACCCTTCAGAATGGCAACAACGCCGAATGGCGGCGGTGCGATGGGTGTTATGACCTCGTATAACAGAGTTGGTATCACATCTACCTGTACTAACTATTCGCTTGTCACGGCTGTATTGAAGAATGAATGGGGCTTCTCCGGCTTCGTTTGTACGGATATGCAGGGTTCGAATACGACGAGCAACTATAATAATGCTCACTTGCAGCTCCGTGCCGGCGTAGATCAGTATATGGGTTCTAGAGATGCTAAAGCTACTCCTATATGGGACGCGAAGTTGCGTGATGGCGAAGGTAGCGTCAGACTGACTGACGTTGAGGCTACCAGTAACTTTGCCGGTATTACCGGTACCCCCCAATCTGACATTGAATATTACATCGTCAGAAATGCTGCAAAGCGTTGTATTTACGCCGGTGTAAACAGTGCAGTATTCAGCTACTCTGAATATCTCTATAAGGACGCTATTTCCGCATGGGGCACGCAGGGAGAAATTTCCGCAGTCCAGAACATAAAACCCAATATAGATCTTTCGCTTCAGAATGCGGCTGAATTGTTGCCTGAAGGTTCCATCGTACGTTATCGCCTTGCAGCAGGCTCGACGTTGCCTTTGGGAACAGAAATGACCCCGAATGGATTGTTGAGACATAGTACTGCAGGTGGTGGCGACCGTCTCGATACGATCAATGATAATGCTGCTTCCGGTGCTGTTTTAAGAGAAAGCAGTACGAAACCGTTCACGTTTGTAGTTGAAATGTTGGTTGATAACGAAGTTCATGCTAAAAAGACGTTTGCGCTTACCATGAACAGTGCGTTCCAAATCGGTATGTATGATCCTGAAAGCACAGAAGCACGTCCTGAAATCAGCAACGCAGTGAACATGAGTACTCCTTATACGAACCTTAAAGTAGGCGAAGCGTTTACAGGAAGAATCGAAGGTGTTGCTCCTACTCAGTTCTATCAAGAGGATGCGGAAGTTTCTTGGCAGAATTCGCAAGGCTCCGGTAGAAATACTGTTTATACGGTAGATTCGGGAAGCTTCCCTGCAGGTTTGACTTTGGCAAGCGATGGTACTGTTACCGGTACGCCGATTGCGGCAGGACAGTACGACTTTACAATCAAAGCGCATCGTATGATTCGTACGATTGTAAGAGACGCTATCAAGGTAGAAAACTTGATTTATTATATCCACGCTACGATGATCGTCTCGCCCGAGATGAATAAGACTGACGTTGAAGGCTGGATTGACGCTGCGCTTAACGGTACTGTAAACGAAGACGTTATCAAGGGAATCATTGATGCTAATGCAAACGGTTTCTTAACGGAGACTTCGGTTCAGAGCATAATCAATGCTTCGATTTCGGGTTCGTTGAATGAAACGACGATCAAAGGCATTGTTGATACGGCTGTTGCTGACAAATTGACGGAAGCTGAAACGCAGGCGTTAATTGATAAAGCGATTGCTGCAAATAAAGAGTCTGGTTGCAGCGGCTCTGTAATGAGTACTTATGGCTACATCCTCTCCTTTGTAGTGCTTGGTGTTGCCGTGATGTTTATTATCAAACGTAAAAATTTGGCGAATAAATAATAAAAACCAATAAGTTGGTTTATGCATGAAATGGTGTGACGGTATCGGCGAGGTTAAACTCGCCGATACCTGAACTCTTACTTTTACTTTTTTTATTTAAACGTAGCCATATTTTGAAGGTAAATATGTGGCGATATCTTATTATTAGTTAAGAGGAATAGAGAATGAAAGCAATATCTAAAAAAGGTGTATGGCTTGTAATTGCCGTAATGCTGTTGAGTTTTTTCCTCAGCACTATCAGTGCTTGCAGCTCGCAAACCGTAAAAGTAACGTTTGACTTAAACTATACGGGGGCAAGCGCGGCAACGGTTGTATCCGTTAATGCCGGTGAAACTGTAAGCCAGCCGGCAGACCCTACTCGTGAGAATTATGAGTTTTTAGGCTGGTTTACCGAGGCGGCAGCTGAAAATAAATATGATTTCAAAAAGACGGTGGAATCTGATATTACGCTCTTCGCGGGCTGGGACGCATATCCGACGATCACTTACAATTTGAATTATGCCGGTGCACCTGAAGCAAAGGTTGTTTCGGTTAAGAAGGGAACATCTGCGATTGAACCTGACGAACCTCAACGCGATGGATTCAGCTTCGGCGGTTGGTATACCGACGCAACTTGCACATTCCCGTATGAATTTAATGCAGTTAATGAAAGTATTACAGTGTATGCTAAATGGCTCGATAATAGCGTAGATCATATTTTGGTAACTTTTAACTTGAATTATGAAGGCGCGGGTCAGTCTTTTACGCAGAGCGTGCCTAAAGACGCAAAGGTACAGAAACCTGCTGATCCCACTCGTCCTGGTTCCGAAGATTCTGCTTCCGAAGAGATAAATTATGTATTTTCCGGATGGTATACGGATCCCGAAGGAACGGAGGAATATGATTTTGAAACCGTGGTCAGTGAGCCCATCACACTTTATGCTCAATGGACGACTTCCTATGATTTCTGGACAGTATATACCGATTTATCCAATTTTGTGGGCAACAGCTGGTTATATATGGATGAGTATCCCGATTATACGACGATAGAAAGAACGGGCATCGGTAACAGTTCGCAGAAAATGTGGGATACGGAAAATCATATTGCAGACTATTTCCTTCAGGGTGTTCATAACACGTACGAACAGGAATTGGTGTGGGTCATAACGTCTGATGCAGACACGACGGCTGTTTTGCAATTTAGCATGGCGCTTGAAATAGTAAGAGAGCTACCCATTGAAATGTATTCATCTACGGATATCGACGTTTACGGAGGCGCTCATAGAATTGTAGTTAACGGTGAGGATATTGCATTCGGCAAGTATACCGAGTATGATCCAATTAAACTTCAGAGATCTTCCCAAGATGTTCCCATGCACTTTGATCTGTATACTATGGCGGAAATTAATCTCAAGAAAGGCGAAAATGTCATTAAGTTTATGATTGGACAAAACGATTGGCTTGAAGGTGTAGACGGAGCTCAGTCGCACTATGGTAGTGCTCCCACCATTGAGCTTATAAGACTGATTACAACCGCGAATTTGACCTGGACGCCCAAAGTTGAAAATATAGCAAACCGTGCGGCGCTTGAAGATGACTTTTAATCATCTGGAACAGGAGAGTGAACATGGATAATATAAAAAAAACAAAGAAGCATAAGCCCGTTAAGGTATGGGCTCTTGTGTCATCAATCACAATGGTTTTAGTTTTTACCCTGACAATGGTTATGACGCAAGTTCCCATTATTTCTGGAACCTTCAATATTATATTTGGCCGAGCGCAAGCTATTATAGGCGATAACAAGGGATTGTATACAGTCAGTGAAGGCATAACCGATAAAGAATCTGCTTATGATGCGGCTAATGAATTAAATATCGAGATAGCGAGTGAAGGTACAATATTATTAAAGAACGATCAAAACGTCTTGCCGTTTGCCCCTAATAGCAAAATAAGCGTGTTCGGCAAAAATTCCGTTAATCTGTTGTATGGCGGTTCTGGAAGCGGCGGTTACTCTAATAGTGAAATGAAAACTATTTATGACAGTTTGGAAGCCGCGGGTTTTTCATACAATACTACTCTTCGCAGTTTTTATGAAAATACATCACAGTCAGGCAACGCGCGTATAGCGTCACCAGGGTTTGACGAGATTATTGCAGGTTTTCCTACGGCGGAAACGCCTGTCGAGAATTATATCAAATATAATATACCCGACTCCTACAACGATCACGACACCGCGCTTATAGTGTTTACACGTATCGGTGGCGAAGGGTTTGATCTTCCTCGTACAATGAAAAGTGCAAGTGCGACAGACAATTCGTTAAAGTCCTTAGAGAGCGAGGAAGCCTGGAATGACGACGTAAATTTTGCAGTTAAGGGTGCGCGAAATAAAGACGACCACTACCTCGAGCTGGACAAAAATGAGGCGGAACTGATACAACACGTTACCGATAACTTCGATAAAGTGGTTATTGTACTGAATACAAACAATAATCTTGAACTCGGTTTTTTAGACGATCCTTCCTATTGGACGGACACACTGGGTATGCCTGATCAAAGCTCTAAAATTCAGGGGGCGCTTTGGATCGGAACTCCCGGCGGATATGGAATTATGTCATTGGGAAAGATCTTGAACGGAACAGTAAACCCTTCGGGCAGAACTGTTAGTATACACGCAAGAGATTTTACAAAAGATCCCACGTATAACAATTTTGGAAACAATAACGAATATGAGGGAGATGCATATCTGCTTGCGAACGGTAATTTACCTTCTGCTCCGGCTCGTCAGTACTTTGTTGAGTATGAGGAAGGCATATATGTCGGTTATCGCTATTACGAGACGCGAGGATTTACCGACGGTCAGGAATGGTATGACAATAATGTAGTATATCCCACCGGATTCGGGCTGTCATATTCTGAATTCGATTGGACGATAGGCGACATGAAGCTCGATGGAAAAGTAATCGATGATAATTATAAGCTTTCGCAATCCGACGCGAATAAATCCATCAGCGTGGACGTTACTGTGACGAATAAGGAAAGCAGCAGTAAAGCCGGCAAAGATGTCGTGCAGCTCTATGTGAGTGCACCATATACTACAGACGGCATAGAAAAAACTCACGTACAACTTGCCGCATTTGCAAAAACTAAACTTCTTGAACCCGGAGAATCTCAAACGGTTACGCTTGAATTCAGTTTATACGACATCGCATCTTACGATTACAATGATGACAATTCGAACGGATTTAAGGGATGGGAAACGGAAGCTGGCGATTATAAGGTATACGTATCACGCAATTCGCACTCTTGGGCGGATATAAGTCCTATGTCTTATAGCTTTACAGTTCCTCAGTCGCAGCCGAATGCATCAAAAGGTAATACGGGCTTTACGTATGATAAAGATCCGGTGACCAAGGAAGATATTGAAAATCGCTTTGATGACGTTAGTTACGGAAGAGATAACCGAAAGAGCGATATGATATATTTATCACGCGGAGATTGGGAAAACACCTGGCCTACCGCTCCGACAGTAGAATCGCGCTCTAATACACAAGAATGGATGAATGCTTTAACTTGGCGCATGGCTGAAAACGACGTTGAAGGTAAGCCTTGGTATAAAACAGAAGACCAGATGCCTAATCAAGCGACCAGCCCGGTGGCGAAGGAGGATGCGATTCAGCTGATGGATCTTGTCGGAGTCGATTACAACGATCCACTTTGGGAAAAATTTTTAAATCAGCTTACTGTTGGGCAAATGACAGAACTGGTTGGTATAGGCGCATTTGGAACTATTCCCTTGGAAAACGTTGGCGTACCTCTCACTGTGGGTTCGGACGGACCTGTCGGATGGGTTAACTTCATGTCTGATAATCTCGTTTACGGTACTGCATTTTACGCTTCGCAAAGCGTTTTAGGTGCAACGTATAATACGCAGCTCGCATACGAATACGGGGTTATGATAGGAGATGAGGCGCTTATTGGTGATTCGGAAGGTGACGGATTGCCCTACACTGGTTGGTATGCTCCCGGCGCAAATATTCATCGTTCACCTTTTTCGGGACGTAATTGGGAATATTACTCAGAAGATCCCCTACTTACCGGTAAAATGGCGGCAAACATAATCAAAGGTGCAAAGAGTAAAGGTGTAATTTTGTTTGCAAAGCACTTTGCGCTAAACGATCAGGAAACAAACCGAGGTGGGGTTCTTACTTGGGCAAATGAACAGGCCATGCGAGAAATCTTCCTTAAATCTTTTGAGATTTTAGTAAAGGAAGGACCTGCTAATGGTTTGATGAGTTCTTATAATCGTATTGGAGCGACATGGACGGGCGGTGATTATAGATTATTGACCGAACTTCTTCGCGGCGAATGGGGATTCAATGGCGTTATAGTCACAGACTATGCGACAGGCAGACATCAAAACCCCAATCAGATGGTGAGGGCAGGCGGCGATCTTAATTTTTATCAAACTAGCGGTGCGCTCAGTAGTGATGCAAACAATGCTACGCAAGTTTGTGCATTGAGAGCGGCGTCAAAGAATGTCTTATATGCAATTACCAATAGTAATGCAATGAATTATGAAATACTTGGATATCATTTGCCTGTCTGGATGACGGCCTTGATTTGGATAAATGTTGGGCTTTTCATTGCATTTGCTGCTTGGGGCGGAGTATTGCTGTTTTTATCGTTCAGGAAGTCAAAACCGAATAATGAAATAACAAACGAAAAGTTAGATAATTAATGCCCCCCAAAACAATCTTGCGCTTGCAAGATTTGCATATCCCCCTTATGATATAACCGTCATAAGGGGGATTTTGAATGCTTCAATACGTTTTATAGTTGAAACAAAATCTTTTTGTGTTGAAATTTCGGACAAGAACTCAAAGGGCGAGACGATTGCGGGCTCAAAGAAAAAGAACACGGTCAAGTATCTGCTCGGGCAAAACCTTTCAGACGGAGAGCGGCTGCTGATCCTTTGCTATCGCGGGTATTCCATTCAGGACGGCGATTACAAAGGGTACACGGCAAAACGCGCAAAGCGCATACTGTTGCAGTACATCTTGAAGTTGAACGGGACACAGGCTGAAAAGGCTGCGCTTGCCGGAAAATGCGGGTTTACTGTCCGAAACGGCAGAATTATCAGAGATTGTTAGGCATTTTTTCGGTACTTTGCCAAAACTATTGCCATTTCTCGATGAATGTGCTATACTATATGCGCTACACAACCAAATAACAAGTAGTGGGCTACATCTCGGCATAGGTGTATCCTTTATTCCCACTACTTTGTGGTTGTGTAGCAACAAATTGAGGGGTACATTCCAAACTATGCAGGGCGGCTCCTTAATTGGAGCCGCCCTTATTTTTGGCGCTTTAGCATGAAAAAACCCCCAGTTCTACTGGGGGAAGATAAAAAATAGCTTTAGCAAATTTTATAATTAAAGAAGTTTACCATATAGCTAATGCGATTTTGCTCCTTTATAGCACGAGGAACCTGTTTTACAGGTGTGCCGTGCGATAGGACGCTATAGTAAAAGCGATACCCGTTAACGGGTTGGCTGGTAGTTTACCCTTTTAGGGTATATGCAAACCACCAGTTCAACTGGTGGTTTTGACTTTACCCGATAGGGAAAGGAGCCTATGCTATGACAACAAGAGGGAAAAACAGAATCGCTGCTTTATTTTTTACAGTCGCAACGCTTGTTTGCTTTGCGTTTACACTTGCAGCCTGCGGGAAGTCAGAGCCAAGTTACAAAACGGCTGATTTATAGACGTCAAACTATTATGGTTACATAAGTTTGGAATTGCACTTTGATAATTTTGACGCAGTATATGATAGTACAGACTCTATTGGTACGGAAAAATATCGTCTTTTTTGCGCGGGACGTATTACGCGTATTGGAAATTATCAGTTTGAATACGTCTCCGTTACTGTTAATATAGCAATCGAGAACGGGTGGAACGTGAGCCTGCAAGAGGCTAAAATACCGCTTGATTATGACGGAAACGGTGAGTATTCGTTTTATATGGACAAAACACTCATGGGCTTATAATTGCAATAAATAGCGGGGGATGATATGATTAAGATTGCAATTGTTGAGGACGACGAAAAAGATGCCGAAATATTGAGAAGTTATATTGATCGATTTGGTGCTGAACATGCCGAGCAATTTGTGATTGAACGATTTAATGACGGAATGCAGTTTATTTCCGCATACAGTGCAACGTTTGACATCGTGTTTATGGATATCGAAATGCCTGTTTTGGATGGGATAAGTACGGCGAGAAAGCTGAGAGAGTTAGATGACGACGTATGTCTGATTTTTGTTTCGAACTCGGCAAAATATGCATTAGTTGGCTATGAAGTAGACGCAATGGACTATATGGTTAAGCCTGTTAATTATTTTAACTTCGCGTTGAAAATGGAAAAGGCTGTGAGACTCAGGCAGAACAAGCGCACCGGATTTTTAATGCTGAAAATAGACGAATCAATAAAAAAATCGACTTTAAGGAAATTTTGTTCGTAGAGGTTTTTGGACATACAGCCATGATTCATACCTTTAAGGAAATGCACACGATTCGAATGACGCTGGGTACGCTAAGAGAAAAATTACCGAAATTGATTTTCTTTCAATGTAACAGAAGTATAATAATAAATTTGAAATATTTGAGGGAAGTGAAGGATTCATGCGCCATAGTCGGTGAACATAACATTAAAATAAGTCGATCGAAAAAGACAGAGCTATTTGAAGCACTGGCAGAAGATAGTATGGTGATAGTGCATGGAAGCAATGGAAACATGTAATTATATTAGAGATTCTCGAGAACGTTGAGAAATCCATAAAAGAATATGACGAGATTGTTGAATCCGGCTGTAAAGCGCTTGACCACGTATTAACAGAAAAAACACATACGCGTAGAAAGCACAATATCAGTTTTACCTATATGGTAGACGGGACGGCACTCAATAAAATGAAATCATCGGATATTTTTTCGCTGTTTAGTAATGCTTTGGACAATGCAATTGAAGGTGTATTGGAGTATGGCGACGATAAACGTGTGATTAGCTTGAAAGTTATGAAACAGGGGAAAATAACTGTGGTAAACATAGAAAATTATTGCGATAAAGAAATTGTATATGACAGCGGCTTCCCCATTACTACCAAGAAGAATAAAAACGTGCATGGCTTTGGGTTAAAAAGCATCAATACAGCCTACGGATATTTACCCGTAGGCTGCAAAACTTATCTGCATTGATATACGGATGGTAAAGAAAAAGCGTTAGCTTCAAGTAATATAGGTTTACCCAATTCGCGGCTTTTATCACAGTGATTTGATTAAGGTCATTACGGGTATCCGTCGTTGCGGAAAATCCTGCTTTTTGCTTTCGGTTATGGAAGATTTAAAGTCAAGCGGTGTTCCCGAAAAGGATATTCTGTATTTAAACCTTGATAAGCGCGGCTATCGAAAGATCAAAACGCCCGATGCATTGGAAGCGGCAATCGAGGCTCTTATTACCGATGATGATTTTAAGTATCTCTTTATCGATGAAGTTCAGAACGTTGAAGGCTTTGAAGAAGTAATCAACGGTTTCAGAGAGGATGGTAACTTCTCGATTTTTATTACGGGTTCGAATTTATATCTTCTCAGCGGTGAGCTTTCCACAAAGCTGACGGGACGGTATATCGAAGTTGAGATGTTTACGTTGAACTTCCGTGAATATCTTGAAATGAAAGCGTTTTTCGGTAAAGAGATCAAAGCGAATAAAGCGGAAGAATTTAACGAGTATATCCGCTTTGGCGGTTTTCCTAAGGTGCTTGAGTTCGATAATCCTGCGGATAAGGACACCTATATTGCCGACGTTATTTCTCAAATTTTGGATAAAGACGTTGTAAAGCATAAAAAAATCCGTAATCGCTCGGTATTTGATAAGGTCATGACCTACGTTATCAACAATTTCGGGGCGACGACGAGTCTTTCGAGCATCGCGGAGTATTTTGCAAAACAGGAGCATATCAATATCCGCACGGAGACTCTTAATAATTATTTGCAAATACTTGAAAATGCAAAAATCATCTATAAATGCTCGCGTTTTGACGTAAAATCGAAAAAATCGTTGAGAGGAGAGCAGAAATATTATCTTGCCGATCTTGGTATATATTTCTCGCGTAACGTGGATGCGCGTATCAATTACGGACCCGTACTTGAAAATATCGTTTACACGTATCTCTCGGCGAAGAATTATAAGATAAGTGTTGGGAGAATCGGAAAGCTGGAATGTGATTTTATTACGCGTGTGAATGATGAATATCGGTATATTCAAGTAGCGATGACGATTATGAGTCCCGAAACCGAAGAACGCGAATATAAGCCGTTTAGTATAATACGGGATAATTATCCGAAATATTTGCTAACGATAGATACGTTGCTACAGAAGCGTGACGGTGTCATACACAAAAATATTATCGAATTTATTTCGGCTGATGAAAATCTGTAACTGAAATATTTTATAATTTTTCAAAAAACGCATAAACAAATGTTTAACCTTTATTTAAAAAGGTTATATATAAATACACTCTGAGAAAATAGCGGCATTTAGAATTGAATAGAATAATACGTTAAACAGGTCTGGCGGAGAAGAAGTATCCGCAGCGGTGACGATCCCTGATTGAGAAAAGTATAGTTTTGATATTGGCTTAAGAAATATTCCGTGGCGCACTACGAATAACTTTATGTTACTCGGAGTGCGCCAATAAAAAAGCGCGTCTTCAACCGAAGACACGCCCTGCAAATGTATCTCCGATTGTTTCACACACACCTTCCAAGACATACGGAAAAAGAGATTCGAAACGCCTTATCGTATATTTTATATATGAAGATATATGATGTCTACAGTATAACACAAGTACACATGTTTTGCAAGAATCGCGCGAATTTTTACTAAAAAGGAGAAGTCCGAAATATTCGGACTTCTCCTTTTTCGCCTGAAAGTGCAACGTCGGTTAAAATTTCATTCCGTATAACGCCCGCGCATCCGAGCGGGCGTTATACGGAAGACAGGGCGCCGCGATTCGCACTTTTTCGGAAAAAATTGTGGAATGTGTGGAAAAATATGTCTTAAAATTGTATAAAAATGCGGAACGATGTCGAAGAAAGGGGAGAACACGGACGAAAACGCAAAAAATGTTGATAAGTTTATGAATATCGCGCCTTGCGCCGCCACGGTGCAGTGTGTGCCTGTGGAAAAGAGACGGTCGGTTGTGGACAATCGCGGCACACATCGGGCGGGAACGGGAGCAAAAAAATGCGTCGTATGCGAGAATAAGAAAAGAAGGGGCGCCCGCAAAAGAGACTTTTGCGGGCGCCCGAAAACATAGAAAGCGGCGAGGGCGCGCATTGCGCGCCCTCGCCGAAGGGTTCAAAGAGCTCAGCGGTCGCGCCGCATGAGCGCATAGTCGATGGAATCGGTCAGCGCCTGCCAGCTCGCCGCGATGACGTCTTCGGAGACGCCGACGGTGGTCCAGCTGTCGGTGTTGTTGGCGGAGGTGATGAGAACGCGCACCTTTGCCGCGGTCGCCTTGTCCGAATCGAGCACGCGGACCTTGTAGTCGGTCAGGGTGATGCGCCCGATCTCGGGGTAGAACTCGGCGAGCGCGGAGCGCAGGGCGAGGTCCATCGCGTGGACGGGGCCTTCGCCGTCGGAAGCGGCGATGCGGGTGATGCCGTTGACGCGGATCTTGATGATCGCCGAGGCGACTTTTCCCTCGATGGCGGGCTGTTCGTTGATGATCTTATAGCTTATAAGGTCGAACGAGGACTTGTATTTCCCCAGGATCTTTTCGACGAGCAGGACAAAGCTCGCTTCCGCGGCCTCGTACTGATAGCCCGCGAGCGCGCGCTCTTTGAGCGCGGCGACGATGTCGCCCATCTCCTTGCCGTTTTTGTCCAGGGTGGGGAAATATTTTTTGAGTTTGTCGTAGATGGCGCTCTTTCCCGAGATCTCGGAGAGCAGGAACTTGCGCTTGTTTCCGATGCGTTCGGGGTCGATGTGCTCGAAGGAAGAGGAGTATTTGAGGACGCCGTCCGCGTGCATGCCCGCCTTGTGCGCGAACGCGTTCATGCCGACGTAGGGCTGGTTGGCGGGAATGGCGGTGTTTGCGGTCTCCGCGATGGTCATGGCGCATTCGTAGATGTCCTTGAGGTTTTCCTCGGGGATGCACTCATAGCCGCGTTTGAGCTGCAGGTTGCAGATGACGGCGGAGAGGTTGGCGTTTCCGCACCGCTCGCCGAACCCGAGGAAGGTGCCCTGCACCTGCCGCGCGCCCGCCGCGACTGCCTGGATGGAATCGGCGACGGCGAGCCCGCCGTCGTTGTGGCAGTGGATGGCGACGATCGTGTCGGGGAAGCGGTCGGTGACCTTTTTGGTGATGTCGTATGCCTCGTCGGGGAAGATGCCGCCGTTGGTGTCGCAGAGGCACAGGCAGAAGGCGCCCGCGCGGTGCGCGCGTTCAAGCGCGGCGAAGGCGTAGGCGGGGTCGGTCTTGTACCCGTCGAAGAAGTGCTCGGCGTCAAACACGACCTTTTTGCCGTTTTCGGCGAGGAAGCGCACGCTCTCTTCGATCATGTCGAGGTTTTCCTCGGGCGTGGCTTTGAGCACGTCCGTCGCGTGGCGGATGTGGCTCTTGCCGAAGATGGCGACGTATTCGGTGCCTGCGGCGAGAAGAGATCTCAGGTTTGCGTCCTCGGCGGCGGAAATGCCCTTGCGGCGGGTGGAACCGAACGCGACGATGTTCGCGCGGCGCAGTTTCATGCCGCTGATGCGCTGGAAAAACTGCATCTCGGCGGGGTTGGAGTAGGGGTTTCCCGCCTCGATGAAGTCCACGCCGAGCCGATCGAGCGTCTCGATGACCTTGATCTTGTCGTCGACGGAAAAGGAGATGTTGGCGCCCTGCGCCCCGTCGCGCAGGGTGGAATCGAAT
>ERZ1643249.1748-NODE-1748-length-21264-cov-9.152530_pt1 | contig 21264 bp, 22 predicted proteins | sample MGYA00579263_ERZ1643249 | MGnify/ENA primary metagenome ERZ1643249 (study PRJEB29033, sample SAMEA4952264) | chicken gut metagenome | biome: Broiler Chicken; feature: Gastrointestinal Tract; material: Caecum | place: Ireland | collected 2018 | study: Broiler... | reverse complement strand
TTACCGCAGCGCAACAGGATGGTGCAGCAAAACCCCCGGCGGCGGGAACGCCGCTTGGCCAGGGTAGGCCCGGACGTGGAAACCGCCCATCTATAGGGCCAGTTGCCCAGAGTAGCCTGGTGTCATGGCAGTGCCAGGAACCACAGCCAGGGTGACGGGCCGAACTTAGACTTGACGCAGTCCCAGCCCAGTACCCCAGGGGGGTACCTAGGGGGGAACGCCCTGGGCGGGTTTTGGTGACTTTTGCCCGAACAAAAGTCACCCCCAGCGGGTAGCGTCCCCACCAGGCTGGCAAGCCTGTATTCATTTCTCCGTAAGGAGGTACACTATGAAATCCTTTCGCATGCCCACCGCCTACACCATTCTCCTCTCCCTGCTGCTGGTGATGACCATTCTCACCTGGGTCATCCCCGCCGGACGCTACCAGACGGGAGCGGAGGGGGAGCCTGTGTCGGGCACCTATGAGCAGATTCCCCAACAGGGGCAGCCCATCACCTCGGTGTTCACCGCCCCCCTGGAGGGGCTGTACGAGGCCATCGACATCGCCGCCTTTATTCTCATGGTGGGCGGGTTTCTGGGGGTGGTGGGCAAAACCGGGGCCATTGACCGGGGCATCTCCGCCCTGGTGGCCAAGCTCCGGGGCAAGGAGACCCTGCTCATCCCCATATTGATGCTGGTGTTCGCCCTGGGGGGCACCACCTTCGGCATGGCGGAAGAGACCATCGCCTTTTACCCTCTGGTGCTGCCCATTTTCATCTCCGCCGGGTATGACCCCATCACCGCTGTGGCGGTGATTTTGGTGGGGGCTGGGGTGGGCACCCTGGCCTCCACCGTCAACCCCTTCGCCACCGGCATCGCCGCCGGCTTTGCCGGGGTGTCCCTGGGCACCGGGATGCTGCTGCGGGTCATTATGCTGGTGGTGATGCTGGCGACATCCATCTATTTTGTGATGCGCTACGCCGCCCGGGTCAAAGCCCACCCGGAGATCTCCCTCATGGCCAGCCGTCGGGCGGATTACACCGCCCGCTTTGCCGCCCAGGGTTCGGACGGGGCCAAGCTGACCTGGGTGCAGTCTCTGGCCCTGGCCCTCTTTGCCCTCACCTTCCTGGTGATGATCTACGCCGTCATTCCCTTTGACGACATGGGGCTGCCCCTGCCCACCCTGGGCTGGTGGTTCCCCCAGCTCTCCGCCCTGTTCCTGGCCGCCTCCATCCTGGTGGGGGTGTGCTGCGGGCTGGGGGAGGAGGAGACGGTGGGGGCCTTCATTCACGGGGCCGCGGACCTTCTGGGGGTGGCCTTTATCATCGGCATTTCCCGGGGTATCACCGTCATCATGAACGGGGGCCAGATCACCGCCACGGTGCTCTACTGGGGGGAACAGGCCCTGCGAGGGGCGGGGGCGGTGAGCTTTACCCTGCTCACCTTCCTTCTCTACCTGCCCCTGTCCTTCCTCATCCCCTCCTCCTCGGGGCTGGCCACCCTGTCCATGCCCATTATGGCCCCTCTGGCGGACTTTGCGGGGGTGGGGCGAGAGGTGGTCATCACCGCCTTTCAGACCGCCTCGGGGCTTATCAATCTCATCACCCCCACCAGTGCGGTGGTGATGGGGGCCCTGGCCCTGGGCCATGTGCCCTATGGGGCGTTTTTAAAGTTTATCTGGAAGCTGTTGGCCATCCTGCTGGTGCTGTCCCTCATGTTCTTGGCTCTGGGGGCCCTGGCATAGTAAAAGCACACGCTGAGCGTTTCAGCGTGTGCTTTTTATCGTGGTGTGTCCCCCAGGTTCACCACCTCCAGCCCCTGGGCTGTGGCATAGTCCACTGTGTACGCCGTTCCTCCCGTGGGCTGGGTCCGATAGCTGATACACAGACTGCTGTGGTCCACCAGATGGCGGTTGCGCACGTGCATACATCCCCGGTGGTACCCTTGGGACGTGTACACCACCTTGTCCGCCTGGGCCTTGATGGCCTTATAGGTCTGCTGCTGCTCCCTATTCCATCGCTCAGCCTGGGACCGACAGGGCAGCACCAAAATGAGGCGGATGTGGGGGTGGTCTCTTTTCAATTCCAGCACCGTCTGGGCCGCCAGCGTGTCAAATCCCAGGGCACCCCCCGCCCCAAAGTAGCGATATCCCCGGCCAATGGCATCCTCCACCGCCGCCCGCAGCCGCTGGGCCAAGTCCTCCAGCTGCTGGGGCGGGATGGTACGGTGTCCGGTAAAACAAGCAGTCTGTTCTCTCATGTCTCTCACATCTAATCTATTTGTATATTATCCATCTCATATCTAATTATAGTAGTTACTCAGATTTAAATCAATGAATGAACTATACAGTTTTTCACATACCATATAGTACAATCATACAAAAGGTGGTGGGGACTGTGGAGAAAGAGGAATTTATCAAACGGCTGACCCAACTTCGGGTACAAAAAGGGGTGTCTGCCCGAGATATGAGTCTGTCCATCGGACAAAGTGCCGGATACATCAATAACATCGAAAACGGTGTTAATTTGCCATCTATGGCGGCATTTTTCTATATCTGCGACTATCTTGGAATTTCCCCAAGGGACTTCTTTGACACCCAGGCCACCGCCCCCTCCAAAGCCTCGGAGCTCTTGGAAGTGGCCAAAACCTTGGAGCCTGAGCAACTAGACCACCTCATTGCCCTGGCAAAAGGCTTACAGAGATAACTCCTTCTCGTATCACCCCATTTGTGAGCGGAAACACCCCCGCCTCACAAATGGGTTTTTACTTGTTCTATTATATCGCATTGTGGATTTAAGTCAACAACTTGCGCTTATAATTTTTCATCTTGTTGATATAATTTAACAATATGAGAAGGAGGTGAGATGGTGTCTGACAACGATTTGTGTTTGAAAGAAATCGGTCATCGCATCACAGAGCGCCGCAAGCAACTGGGTCTGACACAAGAAGCCCTGGCAGAAAAGGGCGATATGACCACTCAGTTTGTGTCCTATGCAGAGGCAGGCAAACGGGCCATGAGGCCGGAAAATCTTTTAAAAATCTCCTCTGCCCTGGGTGTCAGTGCGGATTACCTGCTCACAGGGGACGTAATTGACAAAGACCTCCTGTTGCTCTCCCGCAAACTAGAAAAGCTTACGCCATCTCAGCTTCAACACATCGAAAATATCATTGATGAGTGCTTGCTTCTCTTTCATTCGAACTGAGTTGCTGCTCCCATTTTCGTGGGCATGGTGATGATTGCATGACGGAACAAGAATTTTCCCTGCGTTTGGCCAAACTCCGAACAGACAAAGGCGTTTCCGCTCGTGATATGAGCCTATCCATGGGGCAAAATCCCGGCTACATCAATAACATTGAGACGGGAAAATCCATGCCTTCTCTCACCGGAATTTTTAATATCTGTGACTACTTGGGCATTACCCCCAAGGAGCTATTCGATACGGAGACGCAAAATCCCACCAAAGCCTCTGAGCTATACGCCATCGCAAAAGGGCTATCAGGCGAACAGCTTGACCTCCTCATTGCCCTGGCGAAAGGCTTACAAAAGTAATCAAAAATAGACGATACAGCTTCCATTCTGTATCGTCTATTTTTATCCCCGCTTTGTGTCTTGTCCCCGATCCACAAATTATAAATGCAAAGTTAGTTTGTTTATTTCTCATAAATCTACAAAATATTTAGCTTAATTTAAAATTAAGCTAAATCACTTTGCTTAATTCTCTTGATTTTGCAAAAATATTTTGCTAATCTTAGCTAGCTAGTTCAAAAACACCCAGAGCACACCGAAGAAACGGTATACTCTGGGTGTTTTAGCTCTTTTATAGTTGAATGATCTGCCGCTTCTTGTCGTACAGGGTCTTGCTGCCAAAGTACAGCGTGCCAAAACAGGCGCAGGTAACAGCGGTACAGATGGCGATCATAATGGCGATCTGATAGAGGATGGAGGTCATGGGCAGGGTGCCCGCCAGAATCTGGCCGGTCATCATCCCGGGCAGGGAGACAATGCCCATACCCACCATGGAGTTGAGGGTGGGCAGCATGGCGGTCTCCAGGGCCTGACGGACAGAGGTATACCGCCTGGGGCACCAGCAGCACCTGGCGGCGATAGGGCAAGATTTGGTACTCCTCCAGGGGGATGCCCCGGTAGAAAATACAGCCCGGGTCGGCGGGAATGGACCCATTGAGCAGCCGCAGATAGGTGCTCTTCCCCGCCCCGCTGCGCCCGGTGACAAAGGCAAACTCCCCCTCCTCCACCCGAAGGGCCGGGTAGCGGAGGAAGTCCTGGAAGGTCAGGTCTGCCGTGGTGCGTATTATGTCCATACCAGCGTCCCCCTCACTCGTGGATGTCCACGACCCGGGCTACGCCGTTGTCCACGGTGAAGTGCACCTCCAGCCCGCCAAAGCCGAAGCCATATACCCTCTGGCTGTCCCGCTGGTAGGGAGGGCGGGGGTCTTGGGCCAGCACCCCCACCAGGGCCTCCCGCTTGCCCTCAGGGATGAGGCAAAGCAGGTGCGGCGGAATATCCACCTTCAGCGTTTGCTCCGGGGCGTCCTGGGCAAAGCCTCCCACCGCCTCCGGGTGGCAGTCGGCATAGGGCACATAGGGCTTGATGTCATAGATGGGGGTTCCGTCCATGAGGTCCGCCCCCGCCACATAGATCACCGGGCCCTGGGGCGTGTGCTCCTCCACCCCCACCAGCTCCACGCAGGACAGGCCGATGGGGTTGGGCCGGAAGGGGGACCGGGTGGCAAACACCCCCATACGGGCGTTGCCCCCCAGCCGGGGCGGACGTACCGTAGGGGACCAGGGCTTACCCACACACTGGGAGAACTCCCAGATGAGCCACAGGTGGGAGAAGCCGTCTAAGCCCCGCAGCGCCTCCGGGTTGCGATACTCCGGGGCAAAGACAATGGTGGCCCGGAGTTCACGCACCAGCCCCGCCTGGCGGGGGACCCCGAATTTACTGGTGAAATCCGTATGAATGTGGGCGATGGGTTCCATGAAAACACCTCGTTTGTACTCTTATTCTTCCAAGTTCTCCCGGGTCAGCAGCTTCCGGTAGGTGGCGTCCATACCGATGGCCCCCAGGGGTGCGGTGATGAGGATGCCCAGCACCGCCACAGACAGCACGATCTGTCCGCAGGGCAGGCCCATGGCCAGGGGCACCGAGCCGATGGCGGCCTGCACCGTGGCCTTGGGCAGGTAAGCGATGACGCAGAACAGGCGCTCTTTGAGGGTGAGCTTGGTGCCCGCCACGCACAGGCACACGCCCACGGCCCGGAACACCAGGGCGCACAGAATCATGAGCACGGCGGCCCCTCCGGCGCTCATGGTGTAGCGGATATCCACAGCGGCGCCCACCAACACGAAGAGGATGACCTCAGCGGCAATCCACAGCTTGCCGAACTTCTCAGACAGGCGCTTGGAGACAAAGGCAGGGCTCTTGATTTTCAGCACGCAGGCCATGCTCACCACGGCCAGCAGACCGGAGACCGACACGATGCCCTCCAGCCAAGTCTCCACTGCCATGAGGGTGAAGGACACGCCCAGGACGATGATGACCTTGGTGCTGTTGCGCACGCAGTGCTGGTGGGCATAGGCAGTCTCGAAAAAGCGGCTTAAAAGCCACCCCACCACAGCGCCCAGGGCCACACCCAGGACAATGGACACGGGGATGTTGACAAAGTCCATAAGCTGGGGGTTGCCGCCCTGGGCCATGCCGGTAAAGGTGGTAAAGAGGACGATGACAAAGATATCATCACAGGAGGCTCCGGCCAGAATCATCTGGGGGATGCCCTTTTTGGTGCCGTACCCCGTCTCCATCAGCTGCACCATCCGGGGCACCACCACCGCCGGGGACACCGCCCCCAGCACGGCGCCCATGACAGCGGCCTCCATGACGTTGACCCCCAGCAGGTGGGGGGCCACCAGCACGTAGCCCAAAATCTCAAAGCTGGCGGGGACAAAGGACATCATCACCGCCGGACGGCCCACCTTTTTCAGGTCGGACAGGTTGAGCGACAGGCCCGCCTTGAGCAGGATGATGATGAGGGCCATCTGGCGCAGCTCCGCCGAGATGGACAGAATGGACGGGTCCAGCCAATTGAGCACATAGGGCCCCACCACAATGCCGGTGATGAGCATACCGATGATGCGGGGCAGCTTGAGCTGCTGGACGATGGCCGCCATGGATAGGCCCACCAGGAATATGAGTGCCAGGGATGTTAACATGTTGGTTTCCTCCTTGCGGCCACAAAAAAAGCCAATGCCCCCTGTGACCAAAATAAATCACAGAAGTCATCAGCTGAACACAGCGGTTTCGGTTGCCCGTGGGAGAACTTCATTCCCACAGGAGATTATAGCCCACTTATCTGGGTTTGTAAAGGACTTTTTCTGCCCTTGACAGCCCCCTTGTCCCACAGGTATGATAATCATATCCTAGATACAAAAAGGGAGGGTTTCTATGAGATACGAAATTACCGGCGGCGCATTTCCCGTGGTCATCTGCCACTTGCAGGACCGGGAGCAAATGATCACCGAGCGGGGCTCCATGGTGTGGATGAGCCCCAACATGGCCATGGAGACCTCCGGGGGCGGTCTGGGCAAGATGTTTTCCCGGGCCTTCTCAGGAGAGAGCATGTTCCAGAACATCTACACCGCCCGGGGCCAGGGCATGATCGCCTTCGGCTCCAGCTTCCCCGGCAAGATCATGCCCCTGAACATCGGACCCGGCCAGGAGATGATCTTGCAGAAAAACGCCTTCTTGGCTGCCGAGTCCACGGTGGACCTGTCCATCCACTTCAGCCGCAAGCTGGGGGCGGGCTTCTTCGGCGGCGAGGGCTTTATCATGCAGCGCCTGTCCGGGCGCGGGGTGGCCTTTGCGGAAATTGACGGCGAGCTCATCGAGTACGACCTGGCCCCTGGTCAGCAGATTGTGGTGGACACCGGCAACGTGGCCGGATTCTCCCCCACCGTCACCATGGACATCCAGCAGGTGCCCGGGCTGAAAAACATGTTTCTGGGCGGCGAGGGTGTGTTCAACACCCTGCTCACCGGTCCCGGCAAGGTGTGGCTCCAGACCATGCCCATCTCCAATGTGGCCATGGCCATCCGCCCCTTCATCCCCACCGGCAACGGCTAATTTGTGTACATCTGTGCGTCCCCGGCGGAACTGTCCTTCCGCCGGGGACAACTTTTCTTTTTTACCTCTTTACATTATCTCATTACTGTGCTAAAATACCGTCACTGGCTCCTCCACCCACAGGAGGGCCCCAATGAGGAGGATATGAGGATATGAAACAGATGATTTCTCTGGCGCTGGCCCTGGCCATGGGGCTGAGCCTGGCCGCTTGCAGCGGAAAAGACGCGAAAAACACCGAACCCACCAGCGATCTGGCCTATGTCCAGGACAAGGGCACCCTGGTGGTGGGCATCACCGAATTTGAGCCCATGGACTACCAGGACGAGAATGGCAACTGGGTGGGCTTCGACGCCGACATGGCCACCCTCTTTGCCGAAAGCCTGGGGGTGGAGGTGGAGTTCCAGCTCATCGACTGGGACAGCAAGATCATGGAGCTGGACGGCAAGACCATTGACGTGGCTTGGAACGGCATGACCCTCACCGAGGACGTGAAGGAGGCCATGGAGTGCTCCAACCCCTATTTCAACAACGCCCAGGTGGTGGTGGTCAAGGCCGACCAGGCAGACAAATATCAGACCGTGGACAGCATTCAAGACCTGAGCTTCTCCGTGGAAAGCGGGTCGGCAGGCATGGAGCAGGCGGAGGCCTACTCTCTCAACTACACCCCCGCCAAGAGTCAGGCCAACACTCTGCTGGAGGTGGCCTCCGGCACCTCGGATGCGGCCATCATCGACTACCTCATGGCCGTGGCCTCCACGGGTGAGGGCACCAGCTATGAGAATCTCACCTACACCGTGTCTCTGGCCGACGAGCAGTACGGCGTGGGCTTCCGCAAAGGCTCCGATCTGGCGGAAAAGCTCAACGAGTTCTTCGCCGAGAAGTACGCCGACGGCACCATGCAGCAGGTGGCGGAGAAGTACGGCATCGCCGAGAAATTGGTGGAACAGCCATAACACGGACACAACCGAAGGCAGAGCGGATGCTCTGCCTTCGGTCAGATCATGAAAAAGCAAATTCCATGTAAGATATTCAGATTATTTTGCAGGATCATAAGCCCTCGGCAGAGTTTTCCCGCCGAGGGGCGGGAAAATAAATTGAAATCTGTTTTTTCCGGGGACATGCGCATCGGAAAAAACACTTCTCAGCCCGCCAGTGTGGCCTTGGGTCGTCCTTTGACCCAAGGGTGCATGCAGCGGGCTGCACTTTCTCTCAAAAATGCAAGCATTTTTGAGAAGCATATTAAGGTGGTATTGACATGTTTGCAACCGTCATTGGAGCGCTGAACGAGGGCTTTGTCCAGACGCTCAAACTATTTTTCGTCACCCTATTGGGGGCGCTTCCCCTGGGATTAATCATCTGCTGGGGCTCCATGAACCGCTTTCCCCCCCTGCGGTGGCTGTGTCGGTTTGTGGTGTGGGTCATCCGGGGCACCCCGCTGATGCTCCAGCTGTTCGTCATCTTCTATGTCCCGGGCATGATTCCCGGTTTTGAAAACCCCTGGCCCGCTGGCGATTCCGGACGGTTTATCGCCGCCAGTGTCACCTTCATTCTCAACTACGCCTGTTACTTCTCTGAAATCTACCGAGGCGGCATTCAGGGTGTCCCCAAGGGACAGCAGGAGGCCGGGCAGGTACTGGGCATGACCAGGAGCCAGATTTTCTTCCACGTCACTCTGCTGCAAATGATCAAGCGCATCGTGCCCCCCATGTCCAACGAGGTCATCACCCTGTTAAAGGACACCGCTCTGGCCGGCGTCATCTCCCTGCAAGAGCTGCTGTGGGCCGGCGAGGCCTTCCTGAAAAGCTCCCACGGCTACCGTGGCCTGCTGTGGCCCCTGTTCTTCACCGGCGTGTACTACCTGGTCTTCAACGGCCTGCTCACCCTGCTGTTGGGGCGGCTGGAGAAGAAGCTGGACTATTTCTCCTGAAAAGGCGGGTGTGACATATGGCAATCTTAGAGGTAAAGAACCTGGAAAAACACTTTGGCTCCACCCGGGTGCTGGAGGATATCAGCTTTGATTTGGAGAAGGGCAAGGCCCTGGCCATCATCGGCTCCTCGGGCAGCGGCAAGACCACCCTGCTGCGGTGCCTGAACTTCCTGGAGACCCCGGATCAGGGCACCATCTCGGTGGGGGGCAACGTCATCTTTGACGCCGCCAACCGCCGCAGCCAGACCGATGCCGAAATTCGCAAAAAACGCCTCCACTTCGGCATGGTGTTTCAGTCCTTCAACCTGTTTCCCCAGTATACAGCCCTGAAAAACGTGACTCTGGCCAAGGAGCTGCTGGCCCGGGAGCGGCCCGACTTCAAGGCCAACAAAAAGGCCATTTTGGAGGAGATTCAGCAGGAGGGCCTGGAACTGCTCACCAAAATGGGCCTGGAGCAGCGGGCAAGCCACTACCCCAGCCAGCTCTCCGGCGGCCAGCAGCAGCGGGTGGCCATCGCCCGGGCCCTGGCCCTGAGCCCCGATATCCTGTGCTTTGACGAGCCCACCTCCGCCCTGGACCCGGAGCTCACCGGAGAGGTGCTGCGGGTCATCCGGGGCCTGGTGGAACAGAAGACCACCATGATCATCGTCACCCACGAGATGGCCTTCGCCCGGGACGTGGCCGACGAGGTGATGTTCATGGATGGGGGCCTCATTGTGGAGCGAGGCCCCGCCCGACAGGTCATCGAGCACCCCCAAGAGGAGCGCACCCGGCAGTTTTTGGCCGGATATACCCAAGAATAAGCAAAAAACATCCACATGGACCTGGGTCCATGTGGATGTTTTTTCTGTTCTCTTAGGCGAAGGGATTCTCGTCGGGATAGGGCAGGCTCTTGGGCTGGTTGTAGGCGATATCCCCCACACCCAGGTACTTGAACACCTCGTACAGGGCCTTGCCGTGGTGGCCGAAGGCCACAGCCCCGTGGTGGGGATAGCGCTTGGCCAGCAGCACATGGCGGTAGAAGCGGTCCATCTCCGGGATGGCAAAGGCGCCGATGGAGCCGAAACTCTGGCAGTCCACATCCATCACCTGGCCCTGGGCGATGTAGGCCCGCAGCTGGGTGTCGGCAGTGCTCTGGAGGCGGAAGAAGGTGATGTCTCCGGCCTTGATGTTGCCCTCCATGGTGCCCCGGGTGATGTCCGGCTCGGCCAGCTCGGGCTCCAGGTCCCGCTTCATGATGAGCTGATAGCCCATGTGGGGATTTTTCAGCAGGGAACAGCTGGTGTTGCCGCAGTGGAAGCCCATGAAGGTCTCGTTCAGGCGCACGTCGTACTTGCCCCGCACGCACTGGTCATACATGGACTGGGGCACGGTGTTGTTGATGTCCAGCAGGGTGGTAGGCCCGCCGGAGACGCACACCCCGATGTACTCGGACAGGGCCCCGTAGATATCCACCTCGCAGGCCACGGGGATGCCCCGGGCGGCCAGGCGGCTGTTGACGTAGCAGGGCACGAACTTGAACTCGGTCTGGAAGGCGGGCCAGCACTTGTTGGCAAAGGCCACATACTGGCGAGTCCCCTTGTGGTCCCGGGCCCAGTCCTCCAGGGTCAGCTCATACTGGGCCAGACGGGGCAGAATGCCGGCGTAGGGGTTGTGGTCCCCCAGCTCCGCCTCCATCTCCGCCATCTTGGCGGGGATGCGGGGGTCGTCAGCGTGCTTGTTATAGGCCACCAACAGGTCCAGCTCGGAGTTCTCCTCCACCGCCACGCCCAGGTCGTACAAGGCCTTGATGGGGGCGTTGCAGGCCAGAAAATCGTCGGGACGGGGGCCAAAGGTGATGACTTTCAGACCCTTGAGGCCCAGAATGGCCCGGGCGATGGGGACAAACTCCTCCATGGCGTGGGCCAGGTCCTGAGCAGTCCCCACGGGGTACTCGGGGATGTAGGCCCGCAGGCCCCGCAGCCCCAGGTTATAGGAGCAGTTGAGCATGCCGCAGTAGGCGTCACCACGGCCATCGTGGAGGTCGCCGTCTCCCTCGGCGGCGGCCACGTACATCACAGGGCCGTCAAACCACTCGCCGATGAGGGTCTCCGGGGTCTCGGGGCCGAAGTTGCCCAAAAACACCACCAAAGCGTTGACCCCGGCCCCCTTCACGTCGTCCACGGCGGCCCGGGCGTCCAGCTCGGTCTCCACAGTGACGGGGCACTCATACACGCCCTCTCCATAGGCGGCCACCAGGGCGGCCCGGCGGCGCTGGGACAGCGCGGCGGGGAAACAGGAGCGGGATACAGCGATGACGCCCAGCTTTACCTCAGGAATATTGTCAAACATGATAAAAACCCTCCTTACAGGTTCAAAATATACTCTTAGTCTTGGGCCAGGGTGGCAAACAGCCCCCGGCAGGCGGGATAGATCTGGCGGAATTTCTGATACTTGGCCTCATACCGGGCCACCAGCTCCGGCTGGGGCTCCACGGTGTCCTTCACCTGCACCAGGGCCTGGGCGGCCTGCTGGACGCTGTCAAAGGCTCCGCAGCACACCATGGCCAGTATGGCGGCTCCATACCCCGGCCCCTGCTCGGTGGCCATGGTGTCCAGGGGAATGCCCAGGACGTTGGAGAGAATGGTGCGCCACAACGGCGACTTGCTGCCCCCGCCGCATAGGCCGGACCGGGGGATGTTCAGTCCCAGGCTACGGGCCACCTCCAGGGAGTCCCGGATGGCGAAGGCCACCCCCTCCAGCACCGCCTGGGTCATGTCCGCCCGGGTGGTGTCCATGGTTAAGCCCCAAAACACGCCCCGGGCGTCGGTGTCGTTGATGGGGCTGCGCTCTCCCATGAGATAGGGGAGGAAATACACGTGGCCCCGCCCCAGCTTGTCCTGGGAAATGGGGGCCTGTTGGACGGCGTAGTCCGAGGTGCCCAGGATGTTATCACACCACCAGGCGTTGCAGGAGGCCGCCGACAGCATACACCCCATGAGGTGCCAGCCCCCATCGGCGTGGGCGAAGGCGTGGAGGGCGTTGTTGGGGTCCACCCGGAACTGGGTGGAGGAGATGAAAATGGTACCGGAGGTGCCCAAGCTGATGTTGCACTTGCCGTCCCCCACGGTTTGGGTGCCCACCGCAGCGGCGGCGTTGTCCCCCGCCCCGGCGCACACCAGGGTGTTGGGAGACAGCCCCAGGGCCTGGGCCACGTCCTCCCGCAGAGTCCCCACTCGCTCCCAGCTCTCGTGGAGGGTGGGCATCTGGTCCTCTCTCAGGTGGCACAGCTCCAACATCTCCCGGCTCCAGGTCTTGTGCTCCACGTCCAGCAGCAGCGTCCCCGAGGCGTCGGAGTAGTCGGTGGCGTACGCCCCGGTGAGGCAGTACACCAGGTAGTCCTTGGGCAGGAGGATTTTGTGGATGCGGGCGAACAAATCCGGCTCATTCTGGGCCATCCACAGCAGCTTGGGGGCGGTGAAGCCCGCAAAGGCGATGTTGGCGGTGTGGCGGCTGAGCACCTCCCGGCCCACCTGGTGGTTGAGCCAGTCCACCTGGGGGGCAGTGCGGCCGTCGTTCCACAAAATGGCGGGGCGCAGCACCTGCCCCTGGTCATCCAGGGCCACCAGGCCGTGCATCTGACCGCCTACCCCGATGCCCGCCACCTGGGCGGGGTCCACCCCCTCCAGCAGCTGGGGAATGCCGGACATACAGGCCGTCCACCAGTCCTGGGGGTTCTGTTCACTCCAGCCAGGCTGGGGAAAATACAGGGGGTAGTCCCGGCTCACCGTGCGGCACACCGTTCCCGCCCCATCCACCAGCAGGAATTTGCAGGCGGACGTGCCCAAATCAATGCCAATATAGTACAAGGTCTCTCGCCTCCCGGTCTTTGCGTTACATTCTGCTGTTACCATACCACCCCCGCCCCCTGCCGTCCTTGACTAGTTTGCTGTGGTGATTAGACAAATGTGCTATTTTTGTATATTAGCCGTTGTGCACATTTTGGGCATTCCTCTTTTGTCCGTTTCGTCAGTTTTTAAGTTTTACAAACTTTTTCATCGTATACTCGCTGTTTTCTCTCCATTCGAACCGGACAACCCCATTGCATTTTCTCCCCAAGGCGAGTACAATTTCTTATACAAATTTACGATTTGGGAGGTGTGGCCTGTGGCGACCCTGGAAATTGTCCAACATCCTCACCTGGGGGGCGTCCATCTGTTTTTCAACACCCTGGACCACCGCTCCCTCCACATCCACCTGGACTGGGAGCTGGTGTGGGTGCTGGACCAGCCGCTGCTGGTGTCCTTCGGCGGACAGGAGCACCGGGTGGAGCCGGGGAAGCTGGTGCTGTTCAGCCCCGGCCAGCCCCATGAGTTTCACAAGGTGGAGGGCAGCTGCACCTTTTTGTGCCTCCAGTTGGACCCCGCCGCCTTTCCCGCCGCCCAACGGGTGTACACTGAGACCATCTTTCCCGCCGCCCATTTGACCGAAGATGAGACAACCTGGCTGAAAACCTCCCTCATCGCCCTGTTTCGCCGCTATCTCCAGCGCCCGCCCTTCTACCAGCTGGACTGCCTGGGGCGGGTCAACCAGATTCTCTATCTCCTCCTCACCCGCCTGCCGGTGCGTCAGGTCACGGAACAGGAGGCGGCGGAACGGGAGCGGCGCAGCGCCCGGCTCATGCGGCTGGTGGCCTTTGTGCAGGAGAATTTCGCCCACAAAATCCGCCTGTCCGACTTTGCCCGGCAGGAGCGCCGCTCCCTGAGCTACCTATCCCACTTCGCCCGGGAGATGCTGGGCCACAGCTTCCAGGAGTATGTGGCCACGGTGCGCTTCCACCACGCCTGTCACCTCATGGCCACCACCAACAAGGGGATGCTGGCGGTGTGCATGGAGTCGGGATTCTCCGACTACCGCTACTTCTCCCGGATGTTTCAGACCCACTTCGGCATGACCCCCGAGGCCTACCGCCGTCGGCCAAAACATTCCCAGACCACCCAGCCCCACCCTACCCTGGATTCGGCGGAGCGGTTTTACTCCCCGGAGGGGAGTTTGCAGCTGCTGGACAAGTTGGAAAAGCAGTATGGGGACAAAAAAGCCTCCCGTCTCTGCCCCGATTAAAATCTGTGCCGCAAAGCGGCACACCACAATTCTTCATTATTCACTCTTCATTATTCATTAAAAAAGACGCAGACACGCCGGTTTGGCGTATCCGCGTCTTTTTTCTCACAGCTCCTCCAGGGTGGGCATGGCGGGAATGGCGCCGCTGCGGGAGCAGGTCACCGAGGCCGCCCGGTTGGCAAAGGTGAGAATCTCCTCCAGCTCCTCTTGGGTCAAGCCCTCCAGGGCTCCCTGGGTGCGGCGGCTCAGGCGGCTGAGAACGGCCCCGAAGAAGGTGTCTCCGGCCCCGTTGGTGTCCGCCACCTTGGTGGGCACGCCGGGGACGACGCCCGTGGCGTCGCCCAGGCGGTAAAACACGCCCTCAGAACCCAGGGTGATGAGCACCAGGGAGATGCCCTTGTCTGCCATCACCTGACTACAGGTCTCGGGGTCATTGGAGCCGGAGAGCAGCTCCATCTCCTCGTCGGACAGCTTCAAAATGTCCACGCTGGACAAAGGCCGGCGCATCCACTCCACTGCTTCCTCCTGACTGTTCCACAGCGCAGCCCGATAGTTGGGGTCGTAGCTCACCGTCACCCCCTGCTGTTTGGCCAGCTCCACGGCGTGGAGGGTGGCGGTGCGGGCGGGGTCGGCGGTGAGGCTCACCGAGCCGAAGTGGACAATACCCGCCCCGGCCATGAGGTCCCGGTCCACCTGGTCCGCGGTCAGGTTAGCATCCGCGCCCCGCATGAACTGGAAGGAGCGCTCCCCCTGGGCGCTCACCGACACCACCGCCAGGGTGGTAGCCCCCTGGCCCACCCGCAGGCCCTGGGTGCTGACGTTGTTTTCCTCCAGGACCTGGGACAGGTAGGTGCCGAAGCCGTCGGAGCCCACCATGCCCACGAAAGCGGTGTCCGCCCCCAGGCGGGACGCCGCCACCGCCACGTTGGCGGGAGCGCCGCCGGGATTGGCGGCATACATGGGGATGTTCTGCTGGTTATATCCGGTCTGGGTCAAATCAATGAGAATTTCGCCGATGGTGACAATGCGCATGACGCTCTCTCCTCCCGAGTGAAATCGTTTTCATACAGAAAATTGTATCACGTTTTCCCGCCGGTGACAAGGGGGGCGCTGGGAACTTTTCCCCGGACCCCCGTCCTTTTTCTTGCCTTTCTCCGCCCAATCTGCTATCCTGTATACTGCAAGATACTGCAAGAAACAATTGTGGCCCCCTGCTGCGGGGGTTCCACGGATTGGGAGGTATCCGCATGGCTTCCATCAAAAAACGGTCGCTGGTGGATCAGGTCTACGATCGTCTGCGCAGCGATATCATTTCCCTGCGTCTGCCCCTGGGCAGCCGGGTCAACGTCAACGAACTTCAGGACTCCCTGGGTGTCAGCTGCACCCCCATCCGGGAGGCCATCAACCGCCTGCAACAGGAAGGGCTCATTGCCTACGAGAACAACGTGGGCGCCCGGGTGCTGACCCTGGACGCCAGGGACGTGGAGGAGATCACCCAGCTGGCCACCACCCTCCACTGTGCCGCCGCCTGGCTGTCCATGGAGCGGGAGGACCACCAGGTCCTGGCCCAGCACCTGGCGGAACGTCTGGCGGAATTTGAGGCCGCCCGGACGCCCCAGCAGCTGGCGGTGGGAGTGCACCGGTTTATGGAGGTATTTTACGTCCACTGCGGCAACCGCCGTCTGGACAAGAGTATGCTGGCCATTCAGGGCCAACAGCTGCTGCTGCGCAACCTGTACGCCGCCCACGGCATGGACCTTTCGGCCAATCTCTCGGACTTCCGGGCCATGCTGGCCGGGGTGGAGCACAACCAGCCGGAGGAGATCTGCAAGGCCCTGGAGGCCAACGCACATCGAGTAGAACAGGCTGTGTGTCAAGATTTAATGTGAATACACGGAAAAGGGCTTTGATTCGTTGGGTCAAAGCCCCTTCTTTTTGCGCTCTGCTCTTGACTTTTTGCCCTCTGGCCCATAAAATACATAGTTACGATACCTTTATTATTTGAAAAAGGAATGAGAGTTTTATGGCACAAGACAAAAGCAAACAGGTCAGCCAGATCACCGATATGGAGGCCGACTTTGCCCAGTGGTTCACCGACGTGTGCACCAAAGCGGAACTGATTGACTATTCTTCCATCAAAGGCATGTTCATCCTGCGCCCCTATGGCTACGCCATCTGGGAGAACTTCCAGAAGATTCTGGACGAGAAGTTCAAGGAGACCGGCCACGAGAATGTATATCTGCCCATGCTCATCCCCGAGTCCCTGCTCCAGAAGGAGAAGGACCACGTGGAGGGCTTCGCCCCTGAGTGCGCCTGGGTCACCTTCGGCGGCAGCGAGGAGCTGGAGGAGCGCTACTGCATCCGCCCCACCTCCGAGACCCTGTTCTGTGAGCACTACTCCCACATCATCCACTCCCACCGGGACCTGCCCAAGCTGTACAACCAGTGGTGCTCCGTGCTGCGCTGGGAGAAGACCAGCCGTCCCTTCCTGCGCCACCGGGAGTTTTTGTGGCAGGAGGGCCACACCATGCACGCCACCGCCCAGGAGGCCATGGAAGAGACCGAGCGCATGTTCAACATCTACGCCGACTTCTGCGAGAACTACCTGGCCATGCCCGTGGTGAAGGGCCGCAAGACCGATAAGGAGAAGTTCTCCGGTGCTGAGGCCACCTACACCGTGGAGTGCATGATGCACGACAAGAAGGCCCTCCAGGCCGGCACCTCCCACTACTTCGGCGACGGCTTCGCCAAGGCCTTTGACATCACCTTCACCGGCAGGGACAACCAGCCCCACTATCCCCACCAGACCTCCTGGGGCGTGTCCACCCGGATGATCGGCGGCATCATCATGACCCACGGCGACAACAACGGCCTGGTGCTGCCCCCCCGCATCGCCCCCACCCAGGTCATCGTCATCCCCGTGGCTCAGCACAAGGACGGCGTCATCGAGGCCAACCAGGCCGTGTGCGACCGCCTGAAGGCCGCCGGCATCCGGGTGAAGATGGACGCCTCCGAGCAGTCTCCCGGCTGGAAGTTTGCCGAGTATGAGATGAAGGGCGTGCCCCTGCGCCTGGAGCTGGGTCCCAAGGACATGGAGAAGAACCAGTGCGTGCTGGCCCGCCGTGACAGCGGCGAAAAGTCCTTCGTCTCCCTGGACAACATCGAGGAGACCGTGAAGAACCTGCTGGAGGAGATTCAGCAGAGCCTCTTCGACCGGGCCAAGCGCAACCTGGACGAGAACACCTACCCCTGCTCCACGCTGGAGGAGGTCAAGGAGAAGATGGCCACCCAGGGCGGCTTTGCCAAGACCATGTGGTGCGGCGACGAGGCCTGCGAGCTCAAGATGAAGGAGATCGCCGGCGTGTCCTCCCGCTGCATCCCCCTGGAGCAGGAGCACCTGGGCGACGTGTGCCCCGTGTGCGGCAAGCCCGCCAAGCACATGGTGTACTGGGGCGTCGCTTACTAATCCCACACACAGATTTAAACACAGGCGTATCATGTCCCCCGGCATGGTACGCCTGTTAGCATGTCGAAAAAATGCAAGCATCGTAAAGGAGGTTTTTGAGTGCCATGCCTGGTGAACCCGTTCTAATCTCTCTGTTTGTCCTGTTCGCCCTGTCCATTCTCTCCGACAAGCTTCTCTCCCGCTACCTGTACATGACCGCCGGACTCAAGCCTGTGGACGCCCAGATGTACCTGTGGACCCGAGCAGAGGACAATCACATGCACCGCAACCGTGACCGTCATGACCAGCTCTGGGCCTGGATGGAACGCCGTTCGGGCTACGCCAAAGAGTTTTACACCATGTCCCGCTACTGCTCCCTCACCAACCTGCCCATCAAGCTCTATTTTGTGGGCGTGATGGTGATTTTCGCCACTCGCCTCTACCAATATACCTGGGCCTTGGGCGCAGCTATGCTGGTCCTGTGGGCCATCTTCACCCTGTTGGGGTTCCGGTACGGCAAGTACATCCAGGCGGAGACCGCCGACTTCTTCGACAGCTCTCGCTACAAGCCCTACCGCCCCAAGCGGGAAAGCAACGAGGAGGAAGCGGATACCCCGGAGGAGCCATACGAGGAGATTCCCTACGCCGGGCCCTTTGAGGCCGCCGAGCCGGAGGTGGCCCAGCGCCGCCGCTTCCGCCGGGGCTACACCCAGAAGCTCTTTGTGGTGGCTGTGGTACTGGTGTTCCTGGTCCTCCCCATGCTGTCCTCCAAGTTTCTCCCGTCCTCCTCCACGCCGGAGGCCACCACCCAGCCCTCCGAATTTCCCTCGGCCCAGCCCACTTCCGCAGGCACCCCTGAGGCTCAGGCCATGTACGACCGCCTGGATCAGGAGGGCTTCCACCCGCTCAACGCCGTGGGCCAGCTGTCTGACACCTACCCCGGCATCATCCTCTCCGACGGCATTCTGGTGGAGGAGGAGGGGCTGCACCTGGAGTATCTGGTGCTGACCCAGGAGAGCCAGGCCAAGGATCTGGCCCAAGGACTGCAACACCAGCTCTATGAGCTGGTGGCCGCCCGGGACCCGGACATTACCGAGGAATCCGGGGAGGGCTACACCCTCTACACCCAGGAGACCGAGGGAGACTATGGCGTCGTGGTGCGGGACGGCACCAACATCCTTTATGTCTACTGCCCCCAGTACGACACCACCTGGATGAAGTGGTTTCTCAATGATTTGGGGTATCTGAGCGACTATTAAGGGGGTTCTGTTATGGATATCACCCTGTTTGTCATCAACACCGTCATCTGCGCCATATTCTGGCTGTTGAGCCGGCTGTGCTGCACCTGGATTGGGCGGCTATCGGAGGCCTCCGCCGGGCAGACCCTCCGGGATGTGGAGGCCCACCTCAGCCAGGCCCCCGGAGAGAAACTCTTTCCCTGGCTCATGGACATCTCCCCCCGGCCCCGGCTCACCGCCCTGTTTCACTACCTGTTCCGTTTTCTCACTTCCCTGCCCCTCTTGGGCATGGTCTTTGGGGTCACCCTCCTCTTTGTCCCCGCCTGGGAGGTGTACGCCCGGTACCTCATCAACACCATGTTCGTGCTCTATATGGCCCTCTTCGTCCTGGGTCTGGCGCTCTTTGACCCCCTGCACTACCGCTGGACGGGGAAATACCGGTAAAAACGACCAGGGGCCTTCCACGATGGAAGGCTCCTGGTCGTTTGCTGGTGTTGCGTTTTTCCGCCGACTCCTTGCGTTGCTGGCGTAGGGGAGGGGCTTGCCCCTCCCGAATCCCCCAGGACAATGCCGGAAAAGCAACGGGCCGGGCAAGCCCGGCCCCTACCACGGCTGGTAGTATCTGTCCTCCCTCCACTTGGCGGGATTCTCTTCGATATACTGCCAAATCCGCAAATAATCTTCTTGGTTGCCAATGACATGGTCATAATAGCTGCGTTGCCACAGCCGCTCCCCCACAACACCTCTTACTTGGTTCCATCTACGGGTGGTCAATGACTTAAACGCACCCAGAATCTCAGGCAACGATGCCGTAGGGGCCGAACTCGCCGACAAGCGCAGAATGGCATGTACGTGGTTGGGCATGATCACATATTTGTCTACTGCCACATGGGGAAAGCGTTCTGGCAGCCGTGCTGCTTCTTCCCGTACCATCTGCCCCACTGGAGACAGTTCGGGCCGGGCAAGCCCGGCCCCTACCACCGTGCCCAACATACAGCGGTTATCTTGGGTGCATACGGTGACAAAATAGTAGCCAGCGGTACCATAATCGTAGTTGGGTAGCCGCATCCGCTTCCGGCGAGGCAGCTCCGCACCGCTCATCCCAGTGTATCCGGGGCAAAAGACTGTGCGGGGAGCACATCGCTCAAGCCCACCAGCACCGGGTCCAGCCCGTTGTCCCCCCACTGAGGCGGAGGCGTCTCCAGGCGGCGGGGCGGCATCCCATCCCGCAGGGGAATCACCGCCACCATATTCACCCCATAGCCCAGCTTGCTGTCCGCCATGAGCAGACCGCCGTGGAGCTGGGCAATCTGTTGGGCCAGTGCCACCCCCATGCCCTGCTCCTCCTGAGGGGGCTGCTGAAAGAGGGCGGATAGCTGCTGGGCATCCAGCCCCGGCCCCTGATCGGACACGGTGATGCGCACCGACCCTGTGCCCGGCTGCACCGTCAGCTTCACGGGGCTGGCCGTCTTGGCAGCATTGGACACCAGTTCCAGCACCAGCTGCTCCAGCATTCCGCCGTCTGCCACCCCGAACAGCCCCGGCGCCACCTCCCAGGTAAAGGAGACGTTGGCCCCGGCCAAGGCCCCCTCCAGCCGCCGGGCCAAATCCGTGCCCCAGCGGGTAATATCCAAGGGAGCCACTTGCAGGCGCACCTCGTCCTCGTCGGTGAGCCGCCGTGCCAGCTCCAGCCGCCCCACCAGACGCAGCATGCGGCACACGCTTTGGTTGATGGTGCTCAGATACGCGCGGCTCTTTTCATCCGTGGCGTACTGCTCCAGCAGCTGACTGGCGGCGGTCATCTGGGCCAGCTGCATGCGCAGCTGCGCCATGTGCGCCCCGGTGGAGCTCTCCAACATCCATCGTTCCAATCCTCACGCCTCCCTTGCCCATTATCCTATGCAAAGAAGCCCCATTTCTCTCTGGAAAAATCAGGGTCTGTTCAGTATGACCCATTATACCAGATTTCGACGCGGGCAACAAGCACCCCAGAAAAATTTTCCTGAAAATGCCAAATCCGTGACGGCGCACCGTCACGGATTGGAACATTTGTCATTCAGCGTCCAGCTGGGCAGCCACCTGGGCCAGAGGATTGGGGGTGTAGCCCTCCACGGTGCCCTCGTCCATGGCGTTGGCCAGAGCGGAATCCAGAGGCAGCTTGGCCAACACAGGCAGGTTCAGCTCAGCGCCCAGGGCGTCGATGGTGCTCGCACCGAAGATGGGGTGCTCGCCGCCGCAGTCGGGGCAGCGGAAGAAGCTGTAGTTCTCCACCAGGCCCAGCACGGGCACCTTCATCATCTCCGCCATGCGCACGGCCTTGGTGACGATCATGCCCACCAGGGTCTGGGGCGCGGTGACCACCACCACGCCGTCCACGGGCAGGGACTGGAACACGGTCAGGGGCACGTCGCCGGTTCCGGGAGGCATGTCCAC
>ERZ1643249.1747-NODE-1747-length-21264-cov-19.658588_pt1 | contig 21264 bp, 19 predicted proteins | sample MGYA00579263_ERZ1643249 | MGnify/ENA primary metagenome ERZ1643249 (study PRJEB29033, sample SAMEA4952264) | chicken gut metagenome | biome: Broiler Chicken; feature: Gastrointestinal Tract; material: Caecum | place: Ireland | collected 2018 | study: Broiler... | reverse complement strand
CGAAATTCTGAACAGCTTTATAGATAAGATATACATCGGCAAGCCTGAAAGGATAAATGGGCAGAGAGTGCAGGAAGTAAAGATTGTCTATAAATTAGTAGGCGCGGTAAATATACCGCAGTAGCGAAAATTGCCTTGGGGAGAAAAATCCCCAAGGACAATTAGCACATACGCAATGGAATTGCAAGTATCATATAGTGTTTGCGCCAAAGTACAGACGTAAAATATTTTATGAGAGCCACAGAAAAGCAATAATGCAAATAATACGCGAGCTGTGCGAATGGAAGAAAGTAGAGATACTGGAAGGAGAAATGGCAATAGACCACGTACATTTGTTGGTAATGGTGCCACCCAAGATAAGTATATCTGGGTTTATGGGATACTTGAAAGGAAAGAGTAGCTTAATAATTTACCAAAAATTCGGGACGGCAAAGTTTAAATACCGGTGCCGAGAATTTTGGTGTCGTGGCTACTATGTAGACACGACAGGCAAAAATACTCAGGTAATCAAGGAGTACATAAAAAACCAATTAAAGAAAGACAAGGAAAATATGCAGTTGAGCATTGATTACCCTGAGGACCCGTTTACGGGTAGCAAGGAATAAGCGCAGCGACTGGCAGGTCGACAAAAGAGCGCGTGGCGCTCGGACTAGTAAACTAGGGCTATGCCCGAAAATGAAGAACCACCCGCTAAGCGGGTGGGTTACTTTTTCTATATGTCTTGACTACTAATCACATTTATGTTATACTATATCCGAGAATAGAAAATCCATGTTGGGGAAAATAGAATGAGTATTTTCTTTTATATTGTGGGAAGCCTGTTAGCGGCTGCGCCGCTAATAGCGGGCATAATTTTAAAAATACGCCCACCAAAGAATATCAATGGCATATACGGGTTCAGGACAAAACTTTCTGCGTCCTCAAAAGAGGCGTGGGTCTATTCACAGAAGATATGCGCAGACGGTCTATTGATATACTCCATCCCCGAATTGTTGTTATGGGGCGCGGTGCTTGCGCTGTCCATAATTTATTTGCGGGGCTATGAATGGCTGCCCTTTGTAATAGGTTTTGTATTTGCAATACTCGGTGTAATATGCGTAACAGTAGTGACACATAAAAAAACGAGAAAATATATAAGTGATATAAACCAAGGAACTACTTAATAATATGCTATAATGATTTAAAAGCTGCGGGTGTTTCAAACGAAACACCCGCAGCTTACTTTTATGAAATTCAGTCTAAAAGTTGAAGTTTTTCGGCAAAACACGATGAACAAAGCAGCGAGTCGGTATTCAGCATTATCCGACGGCATTCGCAGATTGTAACATCGGCAGGATTAAAGCTGTTGCGGCATGCAAAACAATAGTAAATGTTTTCGCCATGTTTATACACAACTTGCTCTTCATCGCAGATTGGACATACATAAATGTAGTCGTTAAGAGTTTTACCTTCATCTTTATAGAGGGAATAGTCGCTCAGATGACAACATTCAGTTAAATAGTCCTTTGCTGTTAAAATTTTATTCATAGCTATCCTCCTTTCTCTATCATATATAAATGAGGGCGAAGAAAAAATATAATGATAGAGTGATTTGAATTATTGATTTATTTGGGGCCCCTCATTATTATATACAATTTTTTTATCACAGTTTTTAAAGTTTTGGAAAAAAAGTTTTGAATTAAAGTTAAATGTTATGTCAGCTTATCGTTGAACAGGTAAATAGTTATCTATAGATAGTGATAAGCGAGGTAAATTCATTACCTCGCTTTTTATGTTTCTATGTAGATAATGGCTATTACTTAAACAAAAGGAAAATTAGTAAAAGATTAAGCGACAGAATAGTTTATAATTTCAGAAGTCACAACCGCGTCAGCATTCGTTTATATAAAGAGAAAATCCGAACCATTCGCTGGTTATCAGCAAATAATTCGGATTATACCTCTTTGGTGCACCGTAAGGAATTCGAATCCCTAGCCTTTGGTTCCGTAGACCAACGCTCTATCCAGTTGAGCTAACGGTGCATATTAAATTAACTCTATTATGGACTGCCTTACTCGTCGCACTACCCGGCCCAAGCTAACGGTGCATAATATTCAGGCTGCCGGTACATTTGCCCGACAGCCTAATTATTATATAAAATACAGTTGATTTTGTCAAATACTTTTATTTGTATTGCCAAATTTTTAAGCAAAATTTTTGCAGGGCGGGAGCGGTGAGTTGCATGCGGTTCATTTGCCGTCCGTCTTTTCGCTCCTGTGTATGCGGTCGCCGCAATCACTCTGTTTGTAGGAGGGGCAGCCGTAACAGGCCCCGCTGCAGCCGGAGCACTTGGCCTTATTTTTTATCTTGCGCCTCACGATGAAGACGAGGGCCGCCACGGCGCACGCGCCTACGACGCACAAAATTATAATTGTGGCTATCACTCAAATACCTCGCGCAAAACTTTGCAAAATGCCGTTATTTGCGGCATATGCGCGGCCCGACCGGCCTATAGAGCGCCGCCGCATATAGGGAGCCGCTCAATATTGCCAAAACTGCCGCAGAGCAAAAAATCAGACTATCAGCAGACCTATCTGATAAACTATCAGCGTTATCACGTATGCGACTACCAGCTGGAACAGCGCCGTAAAGCCCGTCCACGCCCAGCTCTTCGATTCCTTGTGAATGGTGGCAAGGGTGGCCACGCAGGGGATATACAGCAGACAGAACACCATAAGGCACACGGCGTTCAGCGGACCGAAGCCTATTCCCTCGAGCGCTGCGGCAAATGCCGACATGCCCTCTGCCGAGCTTGTGTTGACTATCCCGAACATCACGGCGCAGCTGGAAACTACGACTTCCTTTGCCGAAATGCCGGCGATCAGCGCCACGACTATCTGCCAGAACCCGAGGCCAATCGGCGCGAACACAACGCTCAGCGGCCCGCCTACAATCGCGGCAAAGCTGTTTTCGCTGCCCTCGCCCACAAAGCCCGAGGGGCCGAAGTACATCAGCGCCCATATAATGAGGGTGGCAATGAAGATGGTGGTGCCCGCCTTTATGAGATAGTCCTTTATCTTCTCCCAAACATATATGCCCACCGTGCGCGCGTCTGGCAGTTTGTATTCGGGCAGCTCGATGAGGAGGTAGTTCACCGCCTTTTTGCGGTCGATGAGGTGGAGCACGGCCGAAACGCCTATCGCCACGAGTATGCCGAGTATATACATCGAAAAGGCCGCCAGGAAGGCATATTCGGCAAAGAACATCTCGGCAAACAGTATGTAAATGGTCAGCCTTGCGCTGCAGCTCATGAATGGGGTGACGAGCATGACTTTATATCTGTCGCGCTTGTTCTCCAGCGCGCGCGAGGCCATTATCGCGGGCACCGTGCAGCCGAAGCCGAGCAGCATTGGTATGAACGCGCGGCCGGAGAGGCCTATCTTGCTCATTACGCCCTCCATGACGTATGCCACCCTCGCCATATAGCCGCTGTCCTCCAGAAAGGCCAGCGCCAAAAATAGTATGAATATATTTGGCAGGAAGGTGATTATCGTGCCCACGCCGCTTATTATGCCGTCGTTCAGGAGCGAAATGACTATCTCGCTAGCTCCCGCGGATGTGAGGCCGCCCTCTATCGCGTCGGAGAGCGCGCCTATGCCCATCTCCAGAAGGCTCTTTATAAGGTCGCCCACAAAGAACGTCAGAAAGAACACTACGGCCATTATGCCGAGGAATATGGGTATGCCCCATATGCGGTGAGTAAATGCACGGTCGAGCTTGTCTGTCAGCCTGTCCTGCCGCTGTTTGTGCACCATTACCTCGTCGATTATCTCGCCGATAAAGGCATACTTTTCGTTGATTATCTCCGACTCGCAGTCTGCCGCCAGATCGGGTATATCCAAGGGGTAATTCTTGTTTACTTCGGCGTCGTTCTCCAGCGTCTTTATCGCGTGCCAACGCACGTTTGCTATGTCGGGATATTTTTCCTTCAGCGCCTTTTCCACCTCGTCTATCTTATCTTCTATCGTGTCGGAATACACCATTGTGTACTCGGAGTGGTGGTCGTGCTCGTGGTGCGAAACTTCCTTGTGCTCGTGAATTAGTGTATCAGGCCCCGTGCTGTCTTTGTGGTGAATGGCGGCGTGGATGAGTATATCCAGCCCCGTGCGCTTGCGCGCGGATACAGGTATCACGGGCACGCCCAGCATCTCGGGCAGGCGGTGCAGGTCGATCTCCATGCCGCGCTTTAAAACAATATCCATCATGTTCAGCGCGATTACCACGGGCTTGCCCAGCTCTAAAAGCTGCAGCGTTAAATATAGTCCGCGTTCCAGGGCTGAGGCGTCTACAACGTTTATCACCACGTCAACTTCATCGCTCAATATAAAATTGCGCGAAACGGTCTCCTCCATGGTGTATGAAGTCAGGCTGTATGTGCCCGGAAGGTCGACGAGCCTTATCTTCTGGTCCTTGAATTTGTATGTGCCTTCGACTTTTTCCACGGTTACGCCGGGCCAGTTGGCTACCTTAAGATTTGCGCCCGTATATGCGTTGAACAGCGTCGTCTTGCCGCAGTTGGGGTTGCCTATAAAGCCTATCGTCATGGTATAATTTTCGGGCTTCTTGTTCTCGCTTGTTCCCGTGCTGCAGCAGCCCCTTTTTTTAAACGGCTTCATCTTTATCCACCTCGATATTTCTGGTGATGTTATAGCCGAGGGCGAAGCGTGTGCCGCGCAGCTTTATGATGAGTATGCCTTTGCCCTTGCGGTTTAAGACTGAAACCGGGGCCCTGTCCGTCATGCCAAGCGCTTCTAATCTTCGCTGGGTCTCAAACGGAAGCATGATTTTTTTCACGGTGTAGTTTTCACCCACCCGTGCTTCGCTTAAGTACATAAAATTTAAACTCCTGAATAATACGCATGTGCGCAGCTTCTTCCGTGCCCGCATCCGCGCCGCCCGCACCTTTTTCTCGGAGCGGATCCGTTATGTCTACATTATATTATAAACACCCGCGCCCTCAAGTCAACAATTTTAACTTCATCCGCGCACAATTGCGCATATGTATTTAATGGCAGATGCACTCTTCTCAACTAAATTTTTATATGAGCAAACTATCGTATGTAAACGTTTGACGGTTGCTGAACGGCAGGTGTATAATATTTCGCGGAATGCATTTTTTACTGCAATTTTTACGCAACGTATTGCGGCAGAGGAGGGGCAATGTACAGGTTCAGAGAGGGGTTTTATTCCGACGTAAGGATGGAAGAGAGGTTTACGACCTCAATACGTTACCGCAACGGCGTGCTCGAAGAGAGCAGGCAGTCGACTGTAAAAAAGGCCTTCATCCGTGTGTATGACGGTAAAATGTGGTACTATGCCTCAACTTACCGCCTTTCCGCCGTGCAGGACGAGCTTGATAAACTCTATGCTATGGCAACTCCCGACGAAAATATCGGGGAGAGTCCGGTGGTTAAGAGGCTTCAGGCCAACAGGGAGACGGTTATAAAATTTGCCGGCAAATGCGTCAGAAATGTAAGTATAGAGCAAAAACGTAAGCTCTTGGAGGATAAGTTCTCTGCCGCGCAGAGCTCGGAATATGTCAGGATGTTTGTCGGACTGTATTCCGACAGGTATTCTGTGTATGAGTTCTGTTCGTCAAAGGGCGCTGATATAAAGTACGATATGCAGCTGTGCGGCGCGAGGATATCCCTTGCCCTTGCAAACGGCGGCGACAATTTTACCGATGCCGAGGGCAGCACTTCCGACAGTTTTGACAAACTTGCCGCCGAGTTCACTGCAGATAAAATCAAAGATTTTGCCGCCGAACTTGAAAATTTTCTGCTGCACGCAAAGCCCGTTCAGGCTGGCGTGTATCCCGTGATCCTCTCCCCCGTAGCGGCGGGCGTGTTTGCGCATGAATCGTTCGGGCACAAGTCGGAGGCCGACTTCATGCTCGGCGATGAAACAATGAAGAGGGAGTGGACTCTCGGCAAAAAGGTGGGAGCAGATATGCTTTCGATATACGACAGCGGCGCCGAGGAGGGTTCGGGCTACGTGCCGTTCGACGACGAGGGTACGCGCGCGCAAAAGACCTATCTCATAAAGAACGGCGTTCTGACGGGCAGGCTCCACTCCGCAGAGACTGCGGCCGATCTTGATGAGGGCACGACGGGGAACGCCCGCGCTTTGAATTGCGAATTTGAACCGATAGTGCGCATGACAAGCACGGTTATAGAGGCTGGGTCCACGCCGGCGGAGGAGCTGTTCTCCCGCGTAAAGCACGGCTACTTTATAAAGAGTTACAAGCACGGCTCGGGTATGAGCACGTTTACCATTGCTCCCAACCGTGCGTATGAGATCGTCGACGGAAGGATAGGCGCTCCCGCAAAGATCGCCGTAATCTCCGGCAATGTATTTGAAACGCTTGACCTCATCGACGGACTTTCAGACAAGACAGAGATAATATCCGGCATATTCGGCGGCTGCGGCAAAAATGAGCAGTTCCCCCTGAACGTATCGTTCGGCGGGCCGTATGTTTCGGTAAGTAAAATTAATATTCAGTGAAAAGGTTCACGAATTTTTGCGGCTGGCGAGTTCCAAAACTCTACCCATGCCCCCTTGTGTAAAGGGATTGTGTATACATGCACGTAAAATAACCAGGTGAGAAAATGAACAAGCAGAAAATTATAAAAAGTTCGCGCTCGTATGCTGCAACGCTCGCGGCGGGCGAAGTTAGCTCTCTCCGCATAAAGGAGGACGAGAGTACCGTTATAAGGGTATATGAGAATGGAAAGATAGGCATTGCCGGCCGTATAGGCGGGGGCGACGACGGCGCTCTCGAGGCTCAGGCAGAAGCGGCGCTTTCGCAGAACATACCCTATCCGGACGGCATGGCTTCGGGCGGTGAGCGCAAAATCGATCTCAGGGGAGGGATGATCCCGGAAGAAGACTTCCTTGGCGCGGTAAAGCACTTTGCGGCACGGCTTAAGGAGCGTTTTCCCGGTTTTATTTTCAGCGATAAGTTTATCATGAGCGACGTAAGTTCCTCTTACCGCGACAGCGCGGGCACGGACCTGAGCTATGCCGATAACGCCGTGCAGATAACTTTCATGATAAAAGAGGCGGGGTCTGCAAATATCTTTGACCTTGATTATTGCGCCGAAAGAAGGTTTTTTGACGAAGACGCGGCCGTGGAGGATATTGCAAAGCTTTTGGACGTATATTCAGTTAAGTTGCCCATGCCCGAAGAGAAGTTGCCTGTCATAATCAATACAGGCATAACGCGCTATTTGCTCTCACATATTGCGGCGGAGGTGTATTCAAGCGGAGCAAGTTTGTTTTCCGGCAAGCTTGGCAAAAAGCTGTTCGATAAAAAAGTAAACATGCTTATGGATTGCACTCCCGGTAAAAATATACTTGTACCGTTTTTCGACTGCGAGGGCGTCACTCTAGCAGACGATAAATTTTACTTTGTCAAAGAGGGTAGATTTTGCGGACTTGCAACTTACAGGCGTTCGGCGCAATCGCTCGGGCTTCCCCTTTCGGGCAACGGATATGCCGACTTTGACGCCGTTCCGCAATGCGGCAATTTCAGCGGCATAGAGCTTTCCTCTGGCGGTGAAAAACTCTCCGAAGTGTTCAGAGGCAGGGCAATATATATCGCCGAAATTTCAGGCGGGGACATGACTCCCGACGGAAAATTTGCCACTCCCGTAATGCTCGCATACCTTTACGATAACGGTAAGCTCGCGGGCACGTTGCCGGAGTTCGGGATATCTGCAAATATATATGATTTTCTGGGTAAAGATCTCATAGCTATAGCAAAAAACGATATTTTCAGCTATAAGGAAGAGGACGTCATCGTCGCCGGTTTCAATATCGATAAAAAATAAATAATAAATAACTAAATATATTGCGGTAAAAAGCCGCTTTCAGGTACCCATGTAGCAATTCTGTTTGTTATTTTAATTAAAAACGCGATATTTATTGCCCGCCGCGGCTTTTTGCCGCGGCGGGCAAGGTGCGTACAAATAAAATTTCAAATTGATTTTTGTCTGTGTTTTATCTGTCGCATTTTGCGGCTGAAGTGCCGCATAGCACAAAAAATGAAATAAGGTTTTATGGAAAAAGTTAAAAAGAAAGAAAAATTTACAAAGGCCGGCATACTCGGCTACTTTTTAAAGGGATGTTATCTGCTGTTCGGGGCAAGCATTTTTTCAAGTCTCGTCACCACATTTTTAAACGTGGTGCTGCCGCAGATAATCAGCTTCACTATAGACAGCGTGATAGATGATGAAGTGCCGGACAGCGTTTTTACCTACTTTGCCGACCTGTTCGGCGGAGTGGATTACTTAAAGCGCAATATCTGGATACTCGCCGTGGCGATAATCGTGATTGCGCTCGTCATGGCGATCTTCCAGTATGGCGTCACATATTTCAACCAGCGCGCCAACCAGTCGCTCATGCGCCGCATGCGCAACTGTCTGTTCTCGCATATTCAGCGCCTTCCTTTAAGGTGGCACATCGAGCACCAGACGGGCGACATCATTCAGCGCTGCACGTCTGATGCCGACGCCATTTCAAACTTCATCTCCAATCAGCTTGTTTATCTCTTCAGGATAATAATAATCGTCGTCCTGTCGCTTACATTTATGTTTATAACAAATGTAAAACTTGCGGCAATTGCTCTGGCGTTTGTCCCCGTGCTTGTGGGCAGCTCACTCATAGTTTATTCCCGCGCGCGCAAGTCGTTCAAAAAGTGTGACGAGGAGGAGGGCGTGCTCTCCACCATAGCGCAGGAAAACTTGACGGGCGTGAGAGTTGTGCGCGCCTTCGGCAGAGAGAAATACGAGCGCGATAAGTTTGAAAAGCAGAACGTATACTACACCGGCCTGTGGGTAAAAGTCATGCACTTCATGTCGGTATACTGGACGTCCAACGACCTTCTCGCCGCACTTCAGGGCATGGTTCTGCTCATAGTCGGCACCCTGTTCTGCATACATAACGAAATGACGCCCGGCGAGCTGGTGGCGTTCATCTCCTACAACACTATGCTCATGGGCCCCGTGCGCCAGCTCGGCAGAATAATTTCCAACATGAGCCGCGCGGGCGTATCAATCGCGCGTATCGGCGAAATAATGAACGCCGAAGAGGAGGAGTACGGCGAGGCGGGAAAGCTCTCGGGCGATATCGAATTCAAAAACGTCGGCTTTTCTTATGAGGACGGCAAGCCGGTTCTGCACGACGTTTCTTTTAAAGTTCCGCAGGGCTCTACTCTCGGAATTTTGGGCAGTACGGGCAGCGGAAAGTCTACGCTCATGTACCTTTTGGACAGGCTGTATCCCGTCACCGACGGCACTATAACAATAGGCGGACAGGACATAAACGATATCCCGCCCGCGACCATACGCTCCAACATAGGCTTCGTGCTGCAGGAGGGCTACCTCTATACCGGCACCATAGCCGATAATATTTCAGTCGCGGGCGACGATATCTCGCAGGAGGAGGTAGAACATGCCGCCGAGGCGGCCTGCGTGGACGACAATATCCGCGGCTTTGCTCAGGGCTATGAAACTGTAGTGGGCGAGCGCGGCGTGACGCTCTCGGGCGGGCAGAAACAGCGCGTCTCCATTGCGCGCACACTGGTGAGAAAGACGCCCATACTCGTCTTTGACGATTCTCTCTCCGCTGTCGACAGCGACACCGACGCGGCCATCCGCGCCCGCCTGGCAAAGGAGTTCGGCGGCGCGACGGTCATCCTCATCTCGCACAGGATAACCACCGTCATGCACGCCGACAACATAATAGTGATGGAGGGCGGCACGATAGCCGAACAGGGCACCAGTCACGAACTGCTGCAGCAGAACGGCATATACAGGCAGATTTACGACATGCAGATGAGCCTTCCCGACGAGCTCAAAAAGGAGGTGGGTTATGGCGAATAAAAAGGAAAAATCGCCGCGCATTAAAAAGCGCGAACAGTCCGAGCAGCCTGTTCATAAAGTGCGGTTCTTCGGTCTGCCCAAGCTCAAGCCCTTCCTTGCCACTTATAAGTGGATGTTTATAGCCATGATAGTCGGCACGGTGCTTGTCGGCGTGTTGAACACCGTTCTCCCGCTCTTCCAGCAGTATGCCTTCGATAACTTCATCGCAAAGAATACTTTGAGCGGCCTCGCGCCGTTTATAATTCTGTATGTGCTCTGCCTTGCCGTCACCATGGGAGTCGACTACATAGCTTCATACAACTGCTGCAGGCTGGAGCTGTATATCCTGCGCGATATGCGCCGCACGGTGTTCAACCATCTTCAAACGCTCTCCGTGTCCTATTTCAATGTGAACAGCGTCGGCAGGATACATGCAAGGGTAATGAGCGATACCTCGAATATCGCCTCTATAATTTCCTGGGATGTTTATCAGGGCGGCTGGAATATAACCTATATTTTAAGCGCCGTCATAATAATGCTCGCGCTCAACTGGGTGCTCGCGTTGTGCGTAATAGTCATAATTCCGCTCGTGGCGCTCGTGTCGTGCTATTTCCAGCGCAGGCTGACGATACTTAACCGCCGCGTGCGCGAGATAAATTCAGAGATAACGGGCGGCTTCAACGAGGGCATAACGGGCGTTGAAACGTCAAAGACGCTCTCTGTTGAGGACAAGCTCGATAAGCGGTTTTATAATAACACCAACCGCATGCACAAGCAGGCCACGCGCCTGGGACATCACCGCGCGCTGTTTTATACGATAATCTCCTTCGCTTCGTCGGTCGCGCTTGCGCTCGTTCTGTGGTACGGCGGCATAATCAGCATGGAGGACGCCGCCTTTATCGGCACGCTCACCGTGTTCATGACGTACGCGCAGGGCATAATGTCGCCCGTGCAGTGGACTGTAGACGCCATTGCCGACCTCATCACCGTAAAGGTTAACGTAGAGCGCGTGACCACGCTCCTGAACACCAAGTCAGACGTGTCGGACACTCCGGAAGTCATCGAAAAGTACGGCGACACCTTCAATGCAAAGACGGAGAACTGGGAAGATCTGCACGGCGACATAGAGTTTAAAGACGTCACCTTCAAATATCCCGACGGCGACGAATACGTTCTGGAACACTTCAACTTAAAGGTGCCCCAGGGCACTAACGTGGCTATAGTCGGCGAAACGGGCGCGGGCAAGTCTACGCTCGTAAACTTGGTCTGCCGCTTTTTCGAGCCGACTGAAGGACAGGTGCTTATCGACGGCAGAGACGCGCGCGAGCGCTCAGTCGGCTGGTTGCACAGCCACATAGGCTACGTATTGCAGACGCCGCACCTCTTCTCGGGCACCGTGCGCGAGAATCTTCTTTACGGCAAGGAGGACGCCACCGACGAACAGCTCATGGCTGCCTGCAAAAGCGTAAATGCCGATAAGATAATCGCCCGCCTCGACAAGGGGCTTGACAGTGTGGTGGGGGAGGGAGGCAACACTCTCTCCACGGGCGAAAAGCAGCTTCTTTCATTTGCCCGCGCGATCCTAGCCGATCCCGCGATATTCGTTTTGGACGAGGCGACATCATCGATAGACACTATAACAGAGCACCTCATCCAGGAGGCCATCGAAAAGCTGATGGAGGGCAGGACGAGCTTCGTAATCGCCCACAGGCTCTCTACCATCCGCTCTGCCGACGTAATACTCGTCGTTAACAGCGGCAAGATAGTAGAGCGCGGCAGGCACGAGGAATTGCTTGCAAAGAGGGGATATTACTACAATCTGTATATAAAGCAGTTCCGCGAAGAGAAGGTGAAGTCCGCCATGAGCGGCGATTGAGCCTGACGGCGAAATGTAAATAATGTGAAAGTGAGCGGCCTGCGCAACATCTGTTGCGCAGGCCGCATTTTGCATTAAAACTTTCTTATAAATCATTGACAAGTTAACTATGCTGATGTATAATAATTATACATATTTATGTAAATATAACTTTATATCACTCACGGGAGGTAAATTTTATGGCGGCAAAATTTCAGCTCGAGCTTTTAAACGGCGTGCGTGCGGCAAGGAAGGAGCGCGGCTGGTCGCAGTCGGAGCTTGCGCAGATGGTGGGCGTTTCGCGCAATACCATAAGCAGCATCGAAACGGGCACTTTTAATCCCACGGCAAAGCTCGCCCTGATTTTGTGCATAGCGCTCGATAAAAAGTTTGAAGAGCTCTTCTGGTTTGCGGAGTGAGCTTAAAATGCAAATTATGCAAAAAATAAAGCGGCGCGGCGGCTTAAAAAGCCGCCGCGCCGCTTTGTCTTTAAATATATTGGCGGACGGCCGGAGTTCACGCCGTCTGCCTTTCCTTTGCCGGGTATAGTTTTTTGCCGTTCTCCCACACTTCGGCCTCAACGGGCCTGCGGCTGTCGGCGGTGACGATAAGCTCGCCTATCTTTTGCGCGCTTATTTTTCCGCTCTCGGGGTTTTTAACGGAAACTATGCCGCCTTCGATCGCTGCCTGTACGTCGCTGTATTCAAACGCCAGGTCGCAGTCCTCTGTCGTGCAATCCACAAGCTTTAAGTTTTTGCAGTAGCACAGCGGCTGGGTGCCCTTTATGTGGCAGCGCACAAGCGTAAGGTTCTCCGAATACCATGCAAGATATTCGCCGCCCAGAACGCTGTCGTAAACGGTGACGTTTTTCGCGTGCCAGAATGCGTCCTTGGTCTGGAACTTGCAGTTTTTGAATGTGGAGTCAGTTATGTATTGGAAGGTATATTTTCCTTCAAGCTCCAACCCGTCAGCCTCGATGTTCTTGCTCTCAAAAAATGCGTACATCGAGTTTATCCTGCTGTTTTCGATCTTTATGTCGCGGCTGCGCCAGCCAAACTCCGGCGAGTTTATGTCGCAGTTCACAATATTCACGCCCGCGCACTCGCGCACGGCCTTAATGCCGCCCAGGGTGCTGTTTTTAAGCGTTATATTGTTGTCGTACCAAAGCGCCGCGCGGCAGTTCTCCGTCTGCACGGTGTTCTCCATAACAAGGTTGTCGCAGTGCCACATAGGGTATCTTAAATCGCAGTAGCAGTTTTCCACAACAACGTTGCTGCACTCTTTAAGCGCCGATTCTCCGTCGGCCGGCCCTTCAAAACGGCAGTTCGCAACTTTTATGCCGTTGCTCGCATAGAGTGCTCTCTCTTCGTCAAAACGTAAATTCTCTATAGTTTTCATAATATATTTTTAACCTGCCGTACAAGCGTTTAAACGTCTGCGGCGCCCGTTATCAATGCTTTTTTTCAATCTCATGCCATGCCCGCAGCGCATATCATGTTGCGCCCGCCCGCCAAAAAAATATCGGCGTACGGCATTTGTGTTGATTTTTTGTCCCGCGATATGCTATACTCTTTTTCACAGTCAGTTTAACTATCGGGGCGCGGTCGCCGCAATAGCGGCTGCCGCGCCACAGGGCGGAGAGATGTTATTCAATAATTTTAAAAGAGATATCACGCCGTATGTGTTTGCCATGTTTGCCATAATAGGCGGTTTTTTGGAGGCTTTCACCTTCACGCTGCACGGCGGCGTGTTCTGCAATGCCCAGACGGGCAACGTAGTCATGCTGGTTATCGACTTTGTAAACGGCGATTTTTCGGGCGGGCTCCGATACCTGTATTCAATACTCGCCTATATCGTCGGTATTATACTTTCAACGGTCATTCCCGCGCGCTTTAAAAAAGTTAACTGGCCGCTCGTCGTCACCGCAACGGAGATCGTTGCGCTAGTCGGAATAGCTTTCATTCCCGTCGGCGCGTCCGACTGGTTTACATACGTTGCCGTCGCCTTTTTGTGCTCTGTGCAATACAACACCTTCACAAAACTGCGCGGCGTGGCGCTCGCCACCACATTCTGCACCAACAATATCCGCCAGACGGTGATGCACCTCGTGCGCGGCATATCCGATAAGGACGGGGCAGAGTATAAAAAAAGCGCCGTATATGCATTCATCGTGCTCTGTTTCGCGGCGGGCGCGGCGGTAGGGGCGGTAGCCGCGGGCGCTATGGGCAATTGGTGCATACTCATCTGCGCCGCTCTCATCGTTCCCGTGCTTGCGCTTTTTATTGCCGACAGCTCTTTATCCGTTAAAAAACGCAGGGCGGCAGACTGCGGCGGCAAAGCTGCATCGGGCGAACCCGTTCAGCTCACCATTGAAGGGTTCGGCGGCGAAAAAAATGATTGAAGTCGTGCGGCGCAGCTTTTTTATGCGCCGATTAAAAAAATTGCAAAATATAAAAAATTTTTATTCAAACTGTTGACAAAGTGTTTTTTTTAACTTATAATGCTATTAAATTTAATAGACTAAATCGTTGAAGTAAAAAGTAACTCGCGAATAGTTTCCTTTTAAGAGAGCTCCGGACGGTGGAAGCGGGGCGGTGGCTGCGGGTGAATGGGTTACTGAGAGCGGATGTGAAGGGGAGTTTCCCTGCGTAGCGTCCGACGGGGCTTTCCCGTTACAGAAAGAGGGCATTGCTTGATGCCTGCAAAGAGGCTGCATGATCAGTGCAGTGAAATTGGGTGGCAACACGGATAAATTCGTCCCAAACGGATTTACCCGTGTTTTTTTTGTTTGTCGCACAGGTCCGCCGCGCCCTGCCGCGCGCGGCAAATCTTAGGGCGGCATGTTCAGGGCGTCCGCCACGGCGCCGCAGGTTTAGGGCTATTAAATAATACATCACAGGACATACGGAGGTAAAATTATGTCTGCAAAAAAAATTCCCTACAAAATGTATCTTTCCGAAGAGGAGATGCCCAAAACCTGGCTCAATTTAAAGGCGTTCATGCCGGAGCAGCACGAGCCGTTTTTAAATCCCGCCACGGGCAAACCGTGTTCGGCGGAGGACCTGGAGGCGGTGTTCTGCAAAGAGTGCGTCGAGCAGGAGCTCAACTGCACAGATAAGGAGATTGAAATTCCCGAGGGCATAAGGAATTTCTATACGAATTTCCGTCCCTCGCCATTAGTTCGCGCCTACTTCCTGGAAAAGCTTTTGGATACTCCGGCAGAGATATATTATAAGTTCGAGGGCAACAACACCTCGGGTTCGCACAAACTGAATTCTGCCGCCGCGCAGGCTTACTATGCAAAACAGCAGGGCCTCACGTCCGTCACTACCGAAACGGGCGCCGGACAGTGGGGCACGGCGCTCGCCATGGCGTGCGCGTTCTACGGGCTTGACTTAAAGGTATACATGGTCAAAACTTCGTACGAGCAGAAGCCCTATCGCAAAGAGGTCATCCGTACTTACGGCGCCGATATAATTCCCTCGCCCTCCGATACGACCGAGGCGGGCAGAAAGATTCTTGCCGAGTTCCCCGGCACGGGCGGGTCTTTGGGCTGTGCCATAGCCGAGGCAGTTGAAACGGCGGTAAAAACTCCCAACTGCCGCTACGTTTTAGGTTCGGTTCTGGACCACGTTCTGTTGCACCAGTCGGTAATAGGCATGGAGAGCAAAATCGCGCTCGATAAATACGGCGTTCAGCCAGATATCGTCATCGGATGCGTGGGCGGCGGTTCCAACTACGGCGGACTCATTGCGCCGTATATGGCCGAAAAACTGCAGGGTAAAAACTATATACGCTTCATAGGAGTGGAGCCTGCAAGCTGTCCCTCGATGTCGCGCGGCAAATACGTCTACGACTTCTGCGACAGCGCAAAAATCACCCCTCTTGCAAAGATGTATACTCTCGGCTGCGAGTTCATGCCTTCGCCCGACCATGCGGGGGGCCTCAGATATCACGGCATGAGTCCCGTCGTTTCAAAGCTCTACCACGACGGGTATATGGAGGTCAGGGCGGTAAAGCAGACCGAAGTTTTTGCCGCCGCCGAGCAATTTGCAAAGTGTGAGGGCATACTCCCTGCGCCTGAATCGTCCCACGCCATAAAAGTTGCCGTTGACGAGGCTGTAAAGTGCCGCGAGACCGGCGAAAAGAAGGTGATACTCTTCGGACTTACGGGCACGGGCTATTTCGACCTCACCGCCTACAAGTCGTTCAACGAAGGTACCATGAAAGACTATATTCCTACGGATGAAGATCTTGCCCGCGGGTTTGCAAGTATTCCAAAAATATAATTAAGTCCGCTCGGTTTCATATCTGCTACGTAATACCGTGTCGTGCTTACGGGTGTTGTATATCCGTAGCAAGACTGAGGGATCGTTTTTATATTAAATGTGGCTTCGCAATAAATTAGAGAAATTTGTTCGGTATTACTCGGTTAAGTTTTAACAAATATCGTATATTTGCGCCCCGCGCGGCAATTTGCCGCGCGGGGCGTTTTAAAACAAAAGGGCCGCAAAATTATTGCGCGCGCGGACAAATTATAGTATAATAACTATATTGTATCACGAATATGAGGGGTATTTAAAATGTATAAATCAAAACTCAGCTTAATGGAAACAGAGCGCGCCATCAAATTTTTAAAAGCCGCGTTCGAGTGCGAGCTTGCTTCCGCTCTCAATTTAACGCGCATAAGCGCGCCGCTTTTCGTGCCAAAATCGAGCGGGCTGAACGATAATTTAAACGGCGTCGAGCGTCCCGTCGCCTTCGACGTGAGGGCAACCGGCGAGGAGGTGGAGGTCGTTCACAGCCTTGCCAAGTGGAAGCGTTACGCCCTTGCAAAATACGGTTTTGCTCTCCACTGCGGGCTGTACACCGACATGAACGCCATCCGCCGCGACGAGGATATGGATAATCTGCATTCAATCTATGTGGACCAGTGGGACTGGGAGGCAGTGATCGCGCGCGAGGACAGAAACATCGCCTTCCTGCAGTCTGTTGTCCGCAAGATCTATGCGGCGATAAGGGCGACGGCGGCCAGGGTTTGCGCGGAATATCCCGTGCTCGAAAACTTTCTGCCGGATGAAATAACCTTTGTGACCAGCCAGCAGCTCGAGGACTCATATCCCGCCCTCGCCTCAAAGGAGCGCGAGCGCGAGTTTGTGAAAGGTTGCGGAGCGGCGTTTGTGATAGGTATAGGCGCACCTCTGAAGTCGGGTAAAAAGCACGACGGCCGCGCGCCCGACTATGACGACTGGAATTTGAACGGCGACATTATCTTGTACTATCCGCCGCTCGACTGCGCGTTCGAGGTCTCGTCCATGGGCGTACGCGTCGATAAAGACAGTCTCATTTCCCAGCTTACGGCAGAAAACTGCCTCGATAGATTGGAACTTCCCTTTCATAAGGCGCTAATTGCGGGCGAACTGCCCCTTACGATGGGCGGCGGCATAGGCCAGTCCCGCCTTTCAATGTTCCTGTTGAACAAGCTTCATATAGGCGAAGTGCAGGTCTCCGTCTGGGACGAAAAGAATATCAGGTATTGCCAAGAAAACGGTATAGAGTTGATGTAATTGATTAAACACAAGTTATATTTGCATAAATTAGTCATATTGAATAGTTATATTTTCATTTATGTTTAAGTTGCTTCGATTTGACGCGTTTGGCGCAGTGATTTTTGTCCGCGAAATCAATTTGCCTTGAAATACGGCAAAAAATATTACGCAAACTGTTGTAAATTTTTTTTAACCGTGGTATAATCTCTTTGAAATTAAAAAGATTATCTATTAGGAGAAATATTTTATGGCTAAAATAACCAAGGATACGCTTATTGTAGATTGCCTCAAGATCAATCCCAACAGCGCTGAAATTCTTCAGTCGGTCGGCATGCACTGTATAGGCTGCGCAATGGCTCACGGCGAGACCATCGAAGAGGCTGTTTTTGTTCACGGCAACGACCTTGACAAACTTCTGGAAAGGCTCAACGAGGGCGTTGAATAATCTGCAATTTACGGGGCGGCGCTTTTGCGCCGCCTTTTGCATATATCACGGAATTTTTTATGCCGGCCGCGGGAGGGTGAGATGTATACAGAGGAACAGCTCAATAAATTCAGGGATATAATTTCGTGTTCAAAGCGTGCGGTGTTTTTCGGCGGCGCGGGCGTCAGTACGGAGAGCGGCATACCCGACTTCCGCTCGCAGGACGGGCTTTACAGGCAAAAGTATGCCTATCCGCCCGAATATATACTATCTGCCACATTTTTCCGCACGCACACGGCGGAGTTCTTCGATTTTTACCGCGACAAGATGGTATATCCCTCGGCGCGGCCAAACGCCGCGCACATAAAGCTTGCGCAATGGGAGAGGGAGGGCAGGCTCGCCGCCGTCATAACGCAGAACATCGACGGACTGCATCAGAAGGCGGGCAGCAAGACTGTGCTCGAACTGCACGGCAGCGTATGGCGCAACCGGTGCACGCGCTGCCGTAAGAGCTATCCCGCGGATGCCGTTTTAAGTTGTGCTGGCATTCCCAAGTGCGGCTGCGGCGGCATAATCAAACCCGATGTCGTCTTGTACGAGGAATCTCTCGACGGAAACACTCTCGGGAAGTCGGTGGAGTACATAAAAAACGCCGATACGCTCATCGTCGGCGGCACCTCGCTCAATGTCTATCCTGCCGCGGGGCTTATCGATTTCTTTTCCGGTAAAAATCTCGTAGTCGTCAACAAAGGGCAGACGGCCCGTACGATTTCGGGTGCGCTGGCGATAGACAGCCCAATAGCCGAATTTTTCATCAAAGTTTGATCGTCTTTTTTGCAGGTTTTTAATTTTACCGCGGCGGGCGGCGCAAAAATGCGCCGCCCGCCGCTGTGTTTTGCTCTTTTATTTCCAAAATAATGCAAACATTGCCTGTTTTTGCTGTAAACGGCGTTGTATGGTCATGTTTTGCCAGTTTAAGGCAATGCTGGCAAATTCTTTGCGTTGACGGCGGCGCGCACCTTGGGTATAATTTGCCCGTAACCGTGAACGGAAACCATAAAGCAAATTTATCGGAGGAAACCAATGAAAAAATTGTTTGTTTTACTTGCCGTGCTCGCCGCCCTAACCATGGCCGGCTGTGCGGCATCAGGCGGCGAATTAGTAACTCCGCCGGTTGAAGAGGAGATTGTCGGAGGCGATACCTCGGCCGAGGGAGGCTCGGACGGAACGGGTGAAGGAGAGGAGCAGCCCGAAGATCCGGAACAGCAGGAACCCGAACAGCCCGCGCCTGCATTGCCGGAATATAAAAAGTACGTAACTCTCACTGCCGACGGGGTAAATATCCGCAAGGGCGCAGGCACCTCATACACTGCCATTGGCGCAGGCGAAGAGGATACGAGCTACGTATATCTCGGCGAGGTGGATGGCTGGTATAAAGTTTACTATAAAAACACCGTTGCCTACATATCCAAAAAATACAGCAAGACCATGGAAATGGAGGCAAGCGCTGACGACGACGTGGAGAATGTAATATATGAGGGGACGAAATTGCTCGGCACAACCTATGTTTACGGCGCCACGCGCTATCACGACGGCAAGGGCAACAAAATAAAGGGCTTCACTCTCTCGGCGTTCGACTGCTCCTCGCTCATGCAGTATATGTTCTATATGGGCGCCGACGGCCACCTTTTGGGCGTCACTACCCGCACGCAGGTGTTGCAGGGCAAAACGGTCTCCCGCTCCAACCTTCAGCGCGGCGATCTCATGTTCTTCACCAACTCTTCGCGCTACAATAAGACGGGAGTGGAGCGCATAGGCCACGTCGCGCTGTATCTCGGCGACAACCTCATTCTGCACACTGCTTCCGACTACGCCAAGATAGAGGAGATCTCGTCCACCCGCTGGAAGTATTTCATCCAGGCCCAGCGAATGATCTGACGGCGCATGGTCGATCGTAGCTACCTGTCATCCTGAGCGGAAGGCGAGGCTTTGCTGAGCCTGCAGTTGTGCGAGCGGAGCGCTGCTCTGCCGAAGGTTCCATTAGGGAAACGGCAGAAGGTTCTCTTCGTCTGCCGCCTTCTCAGTGCGGGACGTTTTTCAGTAAAAAGTTCGTCAAAACAACCGGGCTCACACTATTCAATGCTCACACGATTTATGTATTTCTCCGAATACGTAAAACACGGCGGCACGCGCAATTTTGCGCGTGCCGCCCCTTCATATCACTGTTTCAGTCTGTCATATAAACCATATTATATAATATATAAATAATGCGCCCGCGTGCGGCTCGGAATGCATTGCAGAGGCAACTCAAAAGATGAGCAAAGACCGTTGCGCCCCTTTGGCTCACTCGTTCTCAATGTCGCTTTCGCTGTCTTTGTCGCCGTCGCTTTTGTCAGAGCCGTCATGCGGCACGCGCCCGGTGATAAAGTCACCCTCGGGGGGAGGGGGATTGTCTTTAACTTCCTTCTCTTCCTGCTTGCGCTTGAACAGCAGCGTGAGCAGAAAGAAAACCACTGCGCCGAACACGCATATAAAGCCCCATGGTACGCCTGCATATACAAAAACAAATACGGCAGCCGCCGCGCATGCCGCGGCGATCACCGCGCACGCAATTCTCAAATTCTTAAACATGTCTATATTATACCTTCAGTCGTCGCAAAAATCAAGCTACTTTATGCCGTGGCTGCGGGACTATTCAAATAATTCGCTCAAAAACGCCAAAAACAGCGAAAAAATTGCAAAAATTACACAAAAAACATTATCAATTCACATTATAAAAAAAATTGAAAAAAACAAGAATAAATTTGACAAGCGCACCCGTTTAGTGTTATCTTAGTTGAGCTGTCGCAAAGAGAGCCGGCCTTAAGAAGTGGCTTTAAGGTTAAATTTGAGTCGCAAAGATACGCGACAAAATAATTTAAAAAAGCCGAAAAAACTTCTTAAAAACAGTTGACAAGTTGATGTCCGATGTGGTATCTTAGTCAAGCTGTCGCCGAGAAGTGAGCTTGGAAGTAAAGCTTTTAAATGAATTTCAGCCGTGCAGATGCGCGACAAAATAAATTCAAAAAAAGCGAAAAAACTTCCGAAAAACAGTTGACAAAATAAATCAATTGTGATATCTTAGATGAGCTGTCTGCAAGAGAGCAAATCTATGAAAAGAAGCGGGAACGCAAAGTTCTCTTAAGATTAAAAATGAAGTTCAAAAAACTTCAAAAAATCTTAAAAAACTTCTTAAAAACAGTTGACAAACAAAATCAATTGTGATAAAATAGAAAAGCTCTCAGCGAGAGCACCGCACTGAAGTGGCGGTCAACGCAGTTTAAAAATTGAATAGAAGGAAATGAATTTTCTTAAATTCTTTTGAATTTGAGAAGAAGTTTCTGTCAATAACTTTGAAGTACAAATAGTACCACAAAGCAAAGTCAGCAAAGATAATGACTAAAGTTTAGTCGAAGATAGAGCCTCGATTTTCTTATGAAAATCGGTTTTATACCAATCAACTCAAGAGTTTGATTCTGGCTCAGGATGAACGCT
>ERZ1643249.1744-NODE-1744-length-21284-cov-6.631306_pt1 | contig 21284 bp, 18 predicted proteins | sample MGYA00579263_ERZ1643249 | MGnify/ENA primary metagenome ERZ1643249 (study PRJEB29033, sample SAMEA4952264) | chicken gut metagenome | biome: Broiler Chicken; feature: Gastrointestinal Tract; material: Caecum | place: Ireland | collected 2018 | study: Broiler... | reverse complement strand
CATGATGATGTATTCTGTTCTTCAAAATGATAAACTCCTATTGTTCCAAAGCTTTTACCACCATTATCACTTTCGTCTAAATAGACGCCTACCTTTACCTTATCACAAACAGAATGTGCATTCGTAGTGCCCGAGACATTTACCTTTCCTTTTCCAGCATCTACTATACCACTTGTCCCGCTTTGTAAATAAGTTCCTCTTGCTATTCCATACCAAGTGTCAATTGCTTCATTTTCTGTAGTCACGTATTCATGATAACCAGGTACTGTAACTTCTTCTGCCTTACTGGTTAATACCTGGCTATTCCACAAGCCCACTACAAGAAATAAACTCATAACTACCATAGTTGCCTTTTTTGAGCTTCTCACTTTTTCCCTCCTTCCCTTTTATAGTTGTAGGTAAATCCCCACAATAAATATACGAATAAAAAAGCAAAAGTCACATACTATCTAAATAAATCTCCTGCACAATCCCTTTAAATGTATCCAACTTACAATCGGATGTCATATAATAATACGCATTCCCTCTCTCTAATTCTGTCGCAAAAAATGATTTTTCATCTGTTCTATTGATTTCTATAATATTTAATTTCTCATCATAAAAAAAAGTATCTACACTGTCTATGATTTCACCATCAAACTGTGTATCAAAAGCCGCATTTCTACTCTGCTTATTTTCATACAACTTTAAAATGACACCTTCACAGTAAAACTCCATCTGCGCCTCGCCCATATTTTCATCGATATAGACTTTTTCAAGCTCCATCCCCTTCGGCTTATACCCAAGCCTCAGCGCCAATATCCCCAGCCGTTCCTCTATCTCCTCATAGGCTTCCTCTTCCGTCCAATCGAAATACTGCACATCCTCCCCATTGATTACCCGTACATTATACTCCCCATCCGCAATCTCGCTCTCCACCGTCGGAGCAAAGAGCCTTTCGCCGCTGGCGCCCAGGCCGAGGGCCGCCAGGAGAACCGCTGCCAGCGCCACAGCCACAAGCGTACGCCTGCGGATATGGAAGGGTCTGATCGCGGATGAATTTCCGGCTGCGTTTTTCTTTTCGGCCTCAATCCGGCTCATCAGATCGGCAAAGGAATCTTCCGGCATATGAAGGGACGACAGTTCTGTGTTCTCTTCTGCCTTTTTCTCCAGCGCTTCTGCTTCCGTCTCTATTTCTGTTCTTATCCATTTACGGAATTTGTTTTCCCTCATTTTCTTCCTCTTAATTTCTCCCAATATGAATTGACAGACCGGTTGGAACCTATCATAATAAACATAGACTGTTTTTCACGGAGGTGGAATCATTGAAACGAATTCTTCTGACCGGCGGAGGAACTGCCGGACATGTAACCCCCAATATTGCTCTGCTCCCAAGGCTTCGGGAACTGGGCTACGAGATCTCATATATGGGATCTTATGACGGCATCGAAAAAAAGCTCATTGAAGAATTTGAAATCCCTTACTATGGCATTTCTTCCGGCAAGCTGCGCCGTTATTTTGACCCCAAAAACTTTACCGATCCCTTTAAGGTGATAAAGGGCTATGGAGAAGCCAGAAGCATCCTCAAAAAACTGAAACCGGATGTGCTCTTCTCCAAAGGCGGTTTTGTCTCTGTCCCTGTGGTACTGGCCGCCAGGCATTTTAAAATCCCGGCTATTATCCATGAATCTGATATGACTCCCGGTCTTGCAAATAAGCTCTGCATCCCTTCTGCCTGGAAGGTGTGCTGCAATTTTCCCGAAACACTTCAGTACCTTCCGAAGGAAAAGGCCGTGCTGACCGGTTCTCCGATCCGGCAGGAACTTCTGAAAGGCGACGCGCTGAAGGCTCTCCGTTTCACCGGACTTTCACCGGACAAGCCTGTCATTCTTGTCATGGGCGGCAGTCTCGGCGCCGCTGCGGTAAACGAAGCGGTCCGGAGCGTCCTTCCCCGGCTGCTGAAGGATTATCATGTCATCCACCTCTGCGGCAAAGGCAAGCTTGATCCTTCCCTTTCCGGCCTTTCCGGATACGTCCAGTATGAGTACATCAAAAGTGAGCTGAAAGATCTGTTTGCTCTCTGCGAGATCGTAATCTCAAGAGCCGGCGCGAACGCTATCTGCGAGCTTCTTGCTTTAAGAAAACCCAGCCTGCTGATTCCGCTTCCGGCTGCTTCCAGCCGTGGAGATCAGCTTCTGAACGCGCGCTCCTTTGAAAAGCAGGGCTTCAGCATGGTGCTCGAGGAAGAGCAGATCACCCCGGATTCTCTTCTCTCAGCCGTCCATACCCTCTATGAAAACCGTCAGAAAATGTCTGACGCCATGGCCGCAAGCCGGCAGACGGATTCCATCGAGACGATCATAAGTCTTATCGAAGAAGCCGCCGGCAGAAACAGCTGACAGCCGTTGAACGGGATAGACTGGATAGAGAATAGAGAATAAAGGATAAAGAATAGAATGGGATAGCATAGAAAGGGAATGCGGCTGCATTCCCTTTCAGAATTCTCTGTACTCTTCCTGAAAGTTCTCTTTCATCCAGCTTCTGCCTTTCCGGATGTAATTATCAATCGTACTCAGAGAGACACCACGCTTCTTTGCAATCAGTTTTCTGGGAACTCCCAGGTATTCCGCCAGAATCAGCGCCTCGTACCAGTCTTCATTCTTCTCCCGCAGCGCCTCCAGCATATTGCTGCAGAGGCCTCTGTACTCGACCCGCTCCAGTTCCACGCTGGAAGAGGGCTCTATCGGTTCCGTTTCATTTTCCCAGAGACCGTCTATCAGAACTTCTCTCCGGCTGCTGGATTTCTTCCAGTGGTCATAGACCAGATTGGACGCAACTACTACCAGCCAGCTTTTCACTCTTTCCACAACGATATTGTCCTGATACCCGTACAGTCTCATAAATGTTTCCTGACAGATATCCTGTGCCAGATAATAATCCTTCGTCATATCGAAGGCTACTTTCAGTACCAGATTCTTGTATTTGTCATAAATCTCCTGAAATTTCTCTTCCGTATTCACATTCACAACTTTACATCCCGGTTTTACTATTCACTCAAAAGAGCCGTCAGCTCTTCCTTGGCTTCCTGTGTCAGGCTGCCCGGTTTCCAGGTAATTCCTGCCCCATCCTCTTTGTACCGCGGAATAAGATGCATATGAAAATGAAACACTGTCTGCCCTGCCGCTTCCCCGTTGTTCTGCACCAGATTCAGTCCGTCGCATCCCAGCTTTTCTTTCATACGGCTTCCGATCTTTTTGGCAAGGACAATCGCTTTCTTGCAGCTCTCTTCATCCATCTCAAAAAGATTTGCAAAATGCTCCTTTGGAACAATCAGCGCATGTCCCCGCGCAGCCGGATTCAAATCCAGGAAAACACGAAAATCATCATCCTCATAAATGGTAGCGGAAGGAATCTCTCCGTTCGCGATTTTACAAAAAATGCAGTTTTCCTCTTTCATAATACCTGTCCTTTCCTGTTATCTTAATTTTTTACTTTCTTTGTCGAATTTTGCAGATTTGTTCTATATTGTCAATTGCTTCCATGTATGCTACACTAAAGCACAGGAGTGATACAAATTATGGAAGACATCAATCTCACAATCGCAAAAATAACGCATGAAATACGCAATCCTCTGACTTTGATCAACAGCTCTCTTCAGCTCATAGAAGCTGTTCACCCGGAAGTCAAAGATTTTCAGTTCTGGTCTCAGACTCTGGAAGACGTGGAGTATCTGAATCAGCTTCTCGACGACCTTGCCGCTTACAGCGACAGCCGCCGCTTTTTTATGTGTGAAGTCGATTTAAAAGAAGTGTTCCGTACACTGGAGGAAAGTCTGCAGCCCTATATTCTGACTCATAAAAAGAACTTTGCCGTTCACCTGCCCTCGCAGCTTCCACCGGTCTTCGGAAACCCCATAAAGTTAAAACAGGCATTTCTGAATCTTCTCAAAAACGCCTTCGAATCTACAGGGGAGGACGGATGCGTATCCCTTTCCGCCAGAAAATATCTGGATCAAATCATTATCCGGATTTCTGACGATGGCTGCGGCATGACACCCGAAGCGCTTGAAACGCTCTTTACTCCGTTTTCCTCTCACAAAGCAAATGGTACAGGTCTCGGCCTGGCTATCACTCAGAAAATCGTCAAGGCACATTACGGCCAAATCGATGTCGTATCCTCGCCCGGCCGCGGCACTACTTTTACTGTTACGCTGCCTCATTTATAGTACATATTTTATATTAATTAACTGGATAATACAAGGAATTTTTTTGAAACAGGTTTTTTGTCTCCGGCTCCGCACAGGCGGAGCCTTTTTTGTCATTCTGTGCTGACATTTCAGAATTCTGCCAGTTAGAATCAATTAGAACTTCACAGAACGTTCTACATCAGAGATAAAAATAGTCGCTCCGCCTATTTTCAGCGTGCGCTCCATCTCTACCATTACATTTCCATTATATTCCCATACTTTGCACTCTTCTTCGCGCTCCGTACAGCTCTGGCGGATATACTCCAGAATTTCTTTCTCACGCTCTGACTCCACACAGATAAGCAGTGTAATATTGGTCCTGCTGGAGTACAGACCTTCCGTCCTGAACTTTGTTGCCCGGATGCGGTTTTTGATCAGCAGTCTCGCCAGAGCATCATAATCCTGCTCCTGCACAATTACGATCATCAGCTTCATTTTTCTTTCCTCCTGATACAACAGCTTTCATTTATTTACATGAACTGCAGTCTATTAAAGTATAGCCGACTTCATTTCAAATTACAACTGTTTTCTTCCGCTCTGCTTTTCCTGCATTTGCGCAGAAAAAAGCACCGCCCCCGCGCTCCATGTCGCAAAAACAGTGCCCTGCGTGCGCGATCAGGGGTTCGAACCCTGGACACCCTGATTAAGAGTCAGGTGCTCTGCCAGCTGAGCTAATCGCGCTTATTTCTTTGATTAATTTGCCGTTGTTTTCAACGCAAGAGTTATTATACTGTATCATTTCCAAAAATGCAAGTACTTTTTTTATATTTTCTTGATTTTTTTTTGCGGGTTATATACAATGAAGGAAACTCGGCTCCGAAGGCTCATTTACAGGCCCGGCGCTGACAGGAAAAATCATCTTAAAAGGAGTACGAATGTGAGACTGAAACATATCAAAGGAGCTGAGGAAGCTGTCGCTCTGAGCTCTTATGTCATTCATGACGCCAAAGAGCGTCCCGGAACCTGGAACCGCCTGTTTGGCAGCCAGGGTCCTATCCACATTGAAATAGGTATGGGAAAGGGCCGGTTTCTGATGGAACTGGCCGCGCAGAATCCACAGATCAATTATATCGGAATCGAACGCTACAGCAGCGTCCTGCTGCGCGCCATTCAAAAAATGGAGGAGGAGCCTCTGCCGAATCTCTGTTTCTTATGTGAGGATGCCTCTGAGCTGGAGCAGTTTTTTGCCCCAGGCGAAATCGACCGAATCTATCTGAACTTTTCTGATCCCTGGCCCAAAGCCCGCCATGCAAGACGGCGGCTGACTTCGGTAAATTATCTGAACCGTTACGCGCCTCTTCTGGCGGAAGGCGGACAGCTGGAATTCAAGACCGATAATGAGGCATTGTTTGACTTTTCTCTGGAAAGCGTTGAAGAAGCCGGATGGAAGCTGCTCAGATACACCAGAGATCTGCACAACGATCCCCAGATGAATGCGGGAAACATTATGACTGAATATGAGGAGAAATTTTCTTCCCGCGGCAATCCTATCTATAAACTGACTGCCATCCCTCCCCGGGTACGTTCCTGACGTAGATTTTTCTGTCCGGGACAGGCGGAGATCCGTTTTCCTCGTTTTTTCAGATAATTTGTCTTATATTTCGACATCGGTATTGTCAAGCAGGTTTTTTATATTTGGGCTGTTTTTATCTGATTTATTCAATCTGTACAAAACATCCGTTTCGCTAAATACTATGTAAACCTGTGTTTTACACATCGAAAAATGTGGATAAAGTGGATAACTTCGTTGATAACTTTCTTTTCCGGCTTTTCTCCTTGGATAAAATGTGGATAACTTTTTGGTTATCCACTCTTTTTCGTTAAAAATTTGTAAACTCTATTAAAAGTTTGTGCAAAATGCAGTGTTGGTAATTTATGCCACGAATTGCGCTTTTTTTCGTGTCTGACAATAGGAAGCTATTGTCAAAATATATTTTCAATTGGCCTGGCATGAAATTCTCCGAGATGTATTTCTTTGAGAAGCTGAACGGACTGTTATTACTGTAAAAACGGACAAGTGTTGACCGTGCAGTATGAAAAGAGAGAAAAGACGGCCAGTGGATACCGGAGAACTGTTACCGTATATCGAAGCAGCGGATGCAGCGGGTGCCCTTTCAAAACAGACTGCATTAAGGGAAACAACTGTAAAACTCCAATGGAGGACCGGCAGAAAGTACTGTATGTTTCGAAAAAGATGAAAGAAAAACGTCAGGAAACAATAAAACGGATTACCAGTGATTATGGAACACAGCTTCGAATGAACCGAAGCATACAGGCAGAAGGAAGCTTTGCAAACATTAAAGAGGATATGGAATTCAGGCGATATTTATATCGAGGGAAAGCAAATGTAACCGCCCAGAGTATCCTGCTGGCGATCGGGTATAACATAAACAAGCTTCATCATAAGATTCAGGCGGAAAGGACAGGGCGGCATTTATTTCCACTCAAACAAACCGCCTGATTTTGACAGGCCAAAAGTAAATCCTGAAAACGAACCTTTTTTCCAGAAAAGGTTTATTAAAGTTCGCCTTTTTGTAGAAACAGAATGAAAGAAGAGAATATTTCGCCTTAAAAAACGGCAAAAAGATGCTGCCGCACCTATGATTTTCTAATCATTGATGCGACAGCTCCTGTATCTTAAAAGATTCTTCTTACACAGATAACATTTCTGTAATTTGCCGGAGATGTAAATTTGATTCCTGTAGCAGCTGTGCTGGCATGTACGATGGTATTGTTGCCGCAATAGATTGCCACATGGCCGCTGTAGCAGATGATATCTCCCGGCTGCGCTTCTGCCAGGCTTACTTCATATCCTATGCTTCTCATCGCGCTGGAGGAATGAGGCAGGCTTACACCGAAATTCGCGTACACGCTCATGACAAAACCGGAACAATCCGCGCCGTTCGTCAGGCTTGTACCTCCGTATACATACGGGTTCCCTACGAACTGGCTTGCAAAGCTTGCAACCGCGTTTCCGCTGCTGCTGCCGGAGCCGCTTCCTACTACCGTCTGAGAAGAGCTGCTGGAAGAGCTCTTTGTCTTGGCTTCCACTTCAGCCGCTTTTCTTCTTCCCTCTTCTTTTGCCGCTTCCTCCTCTGCCAGGCGCGCTTCCTCTTCTTCTTTGGACTCAGCCTGTACAAAGTCAGTTCTCAGATCTACATAGTCAGTGGATACCCAGCCGTCTCCTTCTTCGATAGAGACCTGAACCCAGCCGTCCTGCTCACTGGTAACAGTCAGCTCTTCGCCTTCACCAATTAATCCCAGAACACTGGCATCTGTGCTGGCGTCTGTTCTGACCCGGAGAGTCTGTGTGGTAACGGTAGCTACCCTCTCGCCCACTTCTGCGGCAAGAGCCTCTGCGTCATCGCCTGTGACCACATAATCGGCCTTTACATAGCCTGTCACGCTTCCGGATGTGATTTTATACCATCCATCCGTCTCCTCTTCGATGGTACCAGCCGAGTTATCGTAAAGCTTTCCGAGAATCTCGCTCTCCTCGTTGGGCTCGCTTCTGACATTCACATAATCATTTACCTGCGCAATACAGATTCCATCATATTCAGAAGGAGTCATCTCTTCCAGAACTATTTCATCCGCTGCCGGGTCTGCCTGATATGCTTCCGTCATAACGGACGCGATGCCTTCATCTGCTGACAGAAGATTGGCTGCTGCTTCTGCTCTGCTTCCGCTTATCAGAAAACAGAAAGCTCCGGCCAGGCACACTGCTGTATATCTATGCATCTTCTTACTATCCTCCGTATAGTCCTTTGCTCAATTATTACAAATTTGTTAAGACTTATGAAAGAATTATAACAGCCCAATCCTGGCTTGTCAACCACTTACGCCTACTCTTTTATGATATTTCCTGATTATTTCCTGAATGTTTTTGGCTTTTTACCTATTTATATAGAAGGAACTGTAACAGACCTGTAATTTTTTTCTATTGACAACTGAATTTTTTATGATTAAAATAATAGGAAACAATAACTGTTATCATTATTATGAAAGGATGTTTTTATGCCAGCATTAAAATACAGCCGGCAGCGGGAATCTATCAAGCGTTTTCTGATGTCCCGGTATGATCACCCTACTGCCGATACCATCTATCTGCATGTGCGGGAGGAATTTCCTAATATCAGTCTGGGAACCGTTTACCGCAATCTGTCTCTTCTGACAGAACTGGGAGAAATCATTAAGATTACCACCGACGGGCCGGACCGGTTTGACGGCAATGTGAAGCCTCATTCCCATTTCCTCTGCCGGAAGTGCCATTCTCTTCTTGACGTGCATCTGGACAATGAAAGCTTTATCGACCAGCAGGCTCAGAAGAACTTTCCCGGCACTATCGACGGTCACTCTATTTTGTATTACGGAATCTGTTCTGATTGCTCAAAATAGTGCTTGACGAACGCGCAAATCTGTGATACATTAATGTCAGTAACAGGAATCATTACTGTTTTTAGCAATAACTAATCAACTATATTAAAAAAAGAAAAGGAGAATATGATTATGAAGACATGGGTATGTTCTGTATGTGGTTATGTATGGGAAGGCGAGAATCCGCCTGAGAAATGTCCGCAGTGCGGCGTTGGCCCGGACAAATTCACAGAGCAGAAGGGCGGCCTTACCTGGGCAGCTGAGCATGTAGTAGGCGTAGCACAGGGCGTAAGCGAGGACATTCTTGAGGATCTGAGAGCAAACTTCAATGGAGAGTGCTCCGAGGTAGGTATGTACCTGGCTATGGCAAGAGTTGCTCACAGAGAGGGATATCCGGAAATCGGTCTTTACTGGGAGAAGGCAGCCTGGGAAGAGGCAGAGCATGCTGCAAAGTTTGCTGAGCTTCTGGGAGAGGTTGTTACCGACAGCACCAAGAAGAACCTGGAGATGAGAGTTGCCGCTGAGAACGGCGCTACCGCTGGTAAGTTCGACCTTGCTAAGCGCGCAAAGGCTGCGAACCTGGATGCTATCCATGACACCGTACATGAGATGGCCCGCGACGAGGCTCGTCATGGCCGCGCATTTGAGGGTCTTCTGAAGAGATACTTCGGCTAAAAACCACACCTGAGTATTCAGAAATTCTTATAAGTTTTAAGAGAGTGGACTGATTTTAAGTTCACTCTCTTTTTTCTTATATTTTTCTTAATCTCCTTGACATCGCTGCAAAACAGCGTATAATACGAATATAATATAACATAGTTTTCAATACTACATATCGAAATATTATAAAACTGTTTAAGGAGATGGCTTTTATGAAATTTGAAATCAAAGATCCCGGCAGCGCAATCACTCATTTTATCGGTATGCTCATGGCTGCCTTTGCGGCTACGCCCCTTCTGATACGCGCCGCCCAAAATCCGGATAAGATCCATGTCATATCTCTGGCTGTCTTTATCGCAAGCATGATCCTGCTCTATGCGGCCAGCACCACTTACCACACCTTGAATCTTTCCGAGCGTGCCAACCGTATTCTGCGGAAAATCGATCACTGCATGATTTTTGTGCTCATTGCCGGCTCTTATACGCCTGTCTGCCTGATTGTTCTGGGCGGGCGGACCGGATACACGCTCTGCGCCCTTGTATGGGGCGTGGCCCTGGCCGGAATCCTGCTGAAAGCTTTCTGGGTGACCTGTCCGAAATGGTTTTCTTCTATATTATATATCGCCATGGGATGGCTCTGTGTTCTGGCTTTTACCCAGCTTCTGAACGCCCTTTCACCTGCTGCCTTTGGCTGGCTTCTGGCAGGCGGTATCATCTACACCGTAGGCGGCATCATTTACGCGCTGAAGCTTCCGATCTTCAATGCCAGACATAAGAATTTTGGCTCTCATGAAATTTTTCATCTGTTTGTAATGGGCGGAAGCATCTGCCACTTTATTATGATGTATGTCTTCGTGGCCCATATGCCTCTTCCCGTCTGACGCAGGAAGCTCCGGCTGAGATTGCGGCCGGAAACGCAGTTTAAGTTTACAAAAGTACCGTTTACAGAAAGATACCCCTTCGCTTATAATAATCAGCGGAGGGGTTTTTATGAATTACACTTATATTCTCCGGTGCGGGGACGGTTCTCTCTACACCGGCTGGACCAATAATCTGGAAAAACGTCTGGAGGAGCACAATCAGGGACGGGGCGCGAAATATACCAGAGCTCATCTGCCGGTCGTACTCGCGTACTATGAATGCTTTGATACCAAAGAAGAAGCCATGCGGCGGGAGGCAGCTATCAAAAAATTAAGCCGCCCCCAAAAGGAACGGCTTATCGCTACTGGAGAAGGCTCATAGGATCGACGCTTTCTCCGTCCTTGCGGACTTCGAAATATACGTTGCAGCCTTCCTTTGTATAATAACGTGTAGGTTCACTTACATATCCCACGGTTTCGCCCGCCTTCAGATAATCTCCTTCCTTTACCGGAAGCTCTTTCAGCTGGCCGTAAACCAGTTCATATCCGTCTCCGATGTCCATGGTTACGGTCATGCCGGTTTCCTCCAGCGTCTCTATCTTCGTAACCTGTCCCGGAGCCGCGCTCATCACGTTTTCATCAAGCGTTCCCTGAATGATCACAGCAGGATTATATTTGTACTGATCCAAAGTGGCAAAATAGACGGTCTTGTCCATACTGTAGTCCATAATGACATTTCCGGCTACAGGCCAGAGCAGCTGATCCGTTTCCGGAGAAAAGGAAAGATCCATCTGCTCTGAAACCGCGTCTGCCGAGGACGCTTCCTCCGTTCCGTCCAAAATTACGGTTTCGCCGGTTCCCTCCGGATCTATCTCCGCGAATTCGCTTTCCAGCTCTGCGCCGTCTGCCATGCCTGTCCCCTCAGTGCCTGCTGTTTCTCCTGCTGCGTCTGCAGCCGCTTCTCCTGCCTTGTCACGGGACGCGGAGCCGGACGCCGCTTCCTGTGTCTTTTCCGCGTCCGCCAGCTCTTCCGTTTCTTCAGACTTTTCCGCCTCTTTTGCAGCCTTCTCTGCTTCCGCCTGAGCCTGTTCCCTGGCTCTGGCCTCCTCTTCTGCTTCGGCTACCTGCTGCTCCAGTTCTTTTTGCTGCTGGTCTGTCCTTCCGACGGTATACATGCCGATCATGGTCACCACCGCCAGAAGACACAGGCTGAACGCAACTGTGACGGTCCTTCCTCCGGAAAAGCCGCCTTTTTTCTTTCTTTTCACTGTCATAAGCTTCACCTCTATACTGTTTTCCACACTTTTTATGTGCTGCCGTCACTGCCCAGCCTTTCCGAACAGTCACCTGCCGCTATCTCTAGGATAGCCAGTTTAAGAGAAGCTTATACACTGGGTGTTTTTATAAAAATAATGCAGAATTTCCTGATATTGCATGCCTTCCAGGGCCAGAAGATTGGCCTGATACATGCTCATCCCCAGCCCGTGTCCCAGTCCCTTTGTGGTGATCCGCACCCCCGTCTCTGTCTGCTCTGCCGTAAAGCAGCTGGAATTTAGGCCGTACAGACTGCGGAACTCTTCTCCTCCCAGGGTTTCTCCCTGAACGCTTACCTCCGTTACATAACCGGCTTCGTCCCGTGATACAATCTGAGGAACCTCATCCAAATCAAGCGTTTCTATCTTCAGATAATCGGATGACTGCAGGTCATCCGGGCATTCGGCAGACTCCAGCCAGGAATAGTCTTCGCCCAGGAGGCTGCCTCCACGGGTCCGTCCCGCGCTTACCGCGTGATAGGGCAGATCCGGAAGCGTTCCCTCCTCTTCCGCCGCTTCTGTCACCAACACCTGGCCTGCCGTACTCTCTGCGGCTTTCCCGCACTTCTCTGCGTACTGTTCCCAGCTGTCATATCCCCAGAGCCGAATCTGCTCTTCCCGGGGATAGAAGGTGAATCCCAGTGCCTCCAGATCACTTTCCCGGACTGCCTCCGCCGCCTCTGCCGCTGTTCCTTTCCCGTAGAAACTCATGGCCTGCCGCAGAAGGTTGGTGCGCACAATGACCGCCTGTGCTTTCAGCGCCTCTTCCTCATAGCTGACCGGCATCTGGGCGGGCAGGATTTCCGCGACCAGGTCTTCCACCCCTGCCTGACGCGCCGGTTCTTCCGTTCCGCTCATGCTCCCGGTCCGAAAAACGGCTGCCACATAAGGCAGTAAAATTAAAATAATCAGTACAGATATTCCTGTCTTTATTTTTTCCTTCATTCTACAATCTATGAGCATGAAAAAAGAGATAGACATGAGAATTCACGTCTATCTCTTACTCTTTTCTGTCTTTTTCTTTTATTCCTGAGGCAGAGTTACCTTCATCTTGTCAAGATGCCAGATATCATCCACATACTCCTGGATCGTGCGGTCAGAAGAGAACTTGCCGCTGCAGGCGGTATTCCAGATCGCCTTCTTTGCCCAGCCCTTCTCGTCTCTGTAAGCTGCTTCCACACGCTCGTGAGCCTCCGCGTAGGAACGGAAATCCTTCAGAATAAAGTAGGTATCCGCCCGGTCGCTGCTCTTGGTGTTCAGCAGGGAATCATAGATGTCGCGGAACATCTCCGGGTCCTGAGGCGCGTAGTAGCCGTTGATCAGCTGCATCAGTACGTGGCGGATATCCTGATCGCTGTTGAAGATATCCATGGGATTGTAGCCGCCGTTCTGCTCATAATTAATGACTTCGTCAGAGCTCAGGCCAAAGATGAAAGCGTTCTCCTCGCCCATCTCTTCTACCATTTCCACGGTAGCTCCGTCCATGGTTCCGATGGTCAGGGCTCCGTTCAGCATGAACTTCATGTTTCCGGTACCGGAAGCCTCCTTGCTGGCCGTGGAGATCTGCTCGGATACATCCGCCGCCGCAAAGATCAGTTCTGCGTTGGATACACGATAATCCTCAATGAAGACTACCTTCAGCTTGCCATTGATAGAAGCGTCGTTGTTGATCACATCCGCTACGGAATTGATCAGCTTGATGGTCAGCTTCGCTCTGCGGTAGCCTGCCGCCGCCTTTGCGCCGAAGATAAAGGTTCTGGGATAGAACGGCATCTCCGGATGCTCCTTGATCTTGTTATACAGATACATGACATGGAGAATATTCAGCAGCTGGCGCTTATACTCGTGGAGACGCTTTACCTGTACGTCAAAGATAGATCTCGGGTCCACGGTGATTCCGTTATGCTCCTGGATATATTTTGCCAGGCGTACCTTGTTCTGGTACTTGATATTCATGAATTCCTGCTGAGCCTTCTCATCGTCCGCGTAGATTTTCAGTTTGGAAATCTGAGACAGATCTGTGATCCACTCATCTCCGATATGGGCTGTCACCCAGTCAGCCAGCAGCGGATTTCCATGAAGCAGGAAACGGCGCTGTGTAATTCCATTGGTCTTGTTGTTGAATTTTTCCGGCATCATCTGATAGAAATCCTTCAGCTCCTGATGCTTGAGAATCTCGGTATGCAGTCTTGCCACGCCGTTTACGGAATAGCCTGCAGCGATAGCCAGATGAGCCATCTTTACCTGGCCGTCATAGATAATCGCCATCTTGCGGATTTTTTCCTGATCGCCCGGGTATTTCTTCTGGATCTCGATCACAAAGCGGCGGTTGATCTCTTCGATGATCTGATATACACGGGGAAGCAGGCGGGAGAACAGCTCGATAGGCCATTTTTCCAGAGCCTCGGCCATGATGGTATGGTTTGTGTAAGCGCAGGTCTTTGTGGTGACCTCCCATGCCTCATCCCATTCCAGGCCTTCCTCGTCGATCAGGATACGCATCAGCTCTGCCACTGCCACCGTCGGGTGGGTATCGTTCAGCTGGAAGGTGGCCTTCTCATAGAACTTGCGGATGTCGCTGTGCGCTCTCTTATAGCGGTCGATGGCAGCCTGCACGCTGGCGGAAATGAAGAAATACTGCTGCTTTAAGCGCAGCTCCTTGCCTGCCATGTGGTTGTCGTTGGGGTAAAGCACGTCTACCAGCAGCTTGGCCAGGTTCTCTTCCTCTACAGCTTTCTCATAGTCTCCCTTATCGAAGGCGTCCAGACGGAAGGTATTCATCGCCTCGGCATCCCAGATACGCAGGGTGTCTACCACATTATTTCCATAGCCTACGATGGGCAGGTCATAGGGGATCGCGCGCACGCTCTGGTATCCCTTCTGCACGAAATGAGTCTTGCCCTTTTCATCCACCTCTACGTCCACATATCCGCCGAATTTGACGATCTTCGCGTACTCGGAGCGGCGCAGCTCAAAGGGATTGCCGTCTTTCAGCCAGTCGTCGGGAATCTCGATCTGATAGCCCTTCTCAATCTTCTGCTTGAACATACCGTAATGGTAGCGGATTCCGCAGCCGTAGGCCGCATAGCCCAGGGTAGCCAGAGAATCCAGGAAACAGGCTGCCAGTCTTCCCAGACCGCCGTTTCCAAGAGCTGCGTCGGGCTCCTGATCTTCGATCAGGTTCAGGTCGCAGCCCAGCTCCTGCAGAGCTTCCTTTACTTCATCATAATAAGTCAGGTTAATCAGGTTATTGCCCAGGGCGCGTCCCATCAGGAATTCCATGGACATATAGTACACAATCTTCGGGTCCTGCTTCTTCATCTGCTCCTGAGTGGCCAGCCATGCGTCAATAATCGCATCCTTGGTCGCCAGAGCCACCGCGTTGAAGATGTGGCGGGGTGATGCTTCTTCAATGGTCTGTCTGTACAGGGTCTTTACATTGTAAACCACACTTCTCTTAAAGAGCTCCTTATCAAAAGGCCTCTTGCTCATATTGGTTTCCTCCTCATCTGCCATTTTGCGTGTAAGGCGCGGACGCGCTTTTAAGCGCGTTCCACACCCAGGGTTACCTCTTCCCCGTTAATATTCCAGTCTTTTACGTAGCCAGTCGTCTCTCCTGTCTGAATCCGGAGAGCCAGGACTTCCGACTGAATCTCTTCTTTATGATCCTCAAGAATCTTTTCGATCTTCTCATTGCCTTTGCAGGAGAGGACGATCTTGTCGGTTACCTGGAAATCTGCCTCTTTCCGCATGGTCTGTACCTTGCTGATGATCTCGCGGACGAAGCCTTCCTCAATCAGCTCCGGCGTCAGCTTCGTATCCAGAACAACCGTGATCTCATTGTCCCCATCGGATACATAGCCCTCTGTCTGAGCCATGTCGATCAGCAGATCCTCTTCTGATAATACCACAGCGGTGCCGTTTACGTCAAATGTAAGGTTTCCATTTTCTTTCAATTCATCCATGGCGCTGTTGCCGTCCACAGAAGAAAGGTATTCGCGGATACCGTTCAGGAATTTTCCATATTTGGGTCCTACTGTCTTAAGCTGCGGCTTGAAGCTGTAGGTGGTAAACGCGCGCACGTCGTCTGTGAACTCTACTGCCTTTACATTCAGCTCATCCCGGATAATATCACGGTAATACTCCGCAAGCTCATAAGGAGCCTTCACATACATCTGCGCAATGGGCTGGCGGTTCTTAATATTGGCCGCGTTCCGGCAGGCGCGTCCCATCACGACGATGCGGAGAACCTCATCCATATTCTTTTCCAGCTCCAGGTCGATCCATTCCTTCTTCACCTCGGGGAAGTCGCAGAGATGGATACTCTCGGGAGCGTCCTTGTCAATGCTGCGTACCAGGTTCTGGTAAATATCCTCTGTCATGAATGGAATCATGGGAGCTGCTGCCTTGCTGATGGTCACAAGGGCTGTGTACAGGGTCATGTAGGCATTGATCTTATCCTGCTCCATACCCTTCGCCCAGAAACGCTCGCGGCTGCGGCGCACATACCAGTTGCTCATGTCATCCACGAACTCCTGCAGGGCTCTCGCCGCTTCCGGAATCCTGTAATTTTCCAGATCGCTGTCTACCTCGCCCACTACTGTGTTCAGCTTGGAGAGCAGCCATTTATCCATCACGCTTAAGGTATCATATTTCAACTCATACTTTGTGGCGTCAAAGTTATCGATATTCGCGTACAGCACGAAGAACGCATAGGTATTCCACAGGGTTCCCATGAACTTGCGCTGCCCCTCTGTCACAGCCTTTCCATGGAAACGGTTGGGCAGCCAGGGAGCGCTGTTGATATAGAAATACCAGCGGATGGCGTCCGCGCCATAGGTGTCGAGAGCCTCAAAGGGGTCCACCGCATTGCCCTTGGACTTACTCATCTTCTGTCCGTTCTCATCCTGCACATGTCCGAGAACGATGACATTTTCGTAAGGAGAGCGGTTAAACAGAAGCGTGGACTCTGCAATCAGAGAATAGAACCAGCCTCTTGTCTGGTCCACCGCCTCGGAAATGAACTGCGCCGGGAACTGCTGCTCGAACAGATCCTGGTTTTCAAAGGGATAATGATGCTGCGCGAAGGGCATAGCTCCGGAATCAAACCAGCAGTCAATGACCTCCGGCACACGGCGCATCTCACCGCCGCACTCGGGACACTTCATCGTGATCTCATCAATGTAGGGACGGTGAAGCTCCACGGTCTTCGCCTTCTCATTTCCGCTCATCTCATAGAGCTCTTCACGGCTGCCGATGGAATGCTGATGTCCGCATTCCTTACACTCCCAGATATTTAAGGGAGTTCCCCAGTAACGGTTCCGGCTGATGCCCCAGTCCTGAATATTCTCCAGCCAGTCTCCGAAACGTCCCTTTCCGATGCTCTCCGGAATCCAGTTTACCGTATTGTTATTCCGGATCAGATCCTCCTTTACCGCCGTCATCCGGATAAACCAGGATTCCCGCGCGTAATAGATCAGCGGCGTGTCGCAGCGCCAGCAGAAAGGATAATCATGCTCAAATTTCGGCGCGGAGAACAGCTTTCCTTCCTTATCCAGATCCTTTAAGATCTCCGGGTCCGCCTTCTTTACAAAGAGGCCCGCGTAAGGCGTCTCCTCTGTCATGTCTCCTTTGCCGTCTACAAACTGCACGAAGGGCAGGTCATAATTTCTTCCGATACGGGCGTCATCCTCACCGAAGGCCGGAGCGATATGAACGATTCCGGTACCATCGGACATGGATACGTAATTGTCACATGTCACAAAGTGGCCTTTCTTCCTCTGCTTTGCGGCAGCCTCTCCGGCGCAGGCAAAGAGCGGCACATATTCCTTATGCTCCAGATCCTTCCCCACATACTTTTCCAGGATCTCGTAAGCCGGTTTTCCTTCCTCGGCCAGTCCGCCCAGTACCTTGTCAAGCAGCGCTTCCGCCATATAATATACGTAACCGTCCGCGGCTTTTACCTTCACATAGGTATCAGACGGATTTACGCAGAGAGCCACGTTGGAAGGCAGGGTCCAGGGTGTGGTGGTCCATGCCAGGAAATAGGCATCCTCGTCCTTCACTTTAAAGCGGACGATGGCAGAACGCTCCTTTACGGCTTTGTAGCCCTGAGCCACCTCATGGCTGGAGAGAGGCGTTCCGCAGCGGGGGCAGTAGGGAACGATCTTGAAGCCTTTATAGAGCAGTCCCTTTTTCCAGATCTCCTTCAGAGCCCACCACTCAGACTCGATGTAATCGTCATGATAGGTGACATAGGGATTGTCCATATCTGCCCAGAATCCCACAGTGCTGGAGAAATCCTCCCACATGCCCTTGTATTTCCACACGCTTTCCTTACATTTGCGGATAAAGGGATCAAGGCCATATTCCTCAATCTGCTCCTTGCCGTCCAGACCAAGCTCCTTCTCCACCTCCAGCTCTACCGGAAGTCCATGAGTATCCCAGCCTGCCTTTCTCGGCACATAATATCCCTTCATGGTCCGGTAACGGGGAATCATATCCTTGATAACCCGGGTCAGCACATGGCCGATATGAGGCTTTCCGTTGGCCGTGGGCGGTCCGTCATAGAAAGTATAGGTGGGACCCTCCTTGCGGTGTTCCATACTTTTCTCGAAAATGTGGTTTTCTTTCCAGAATCCTTCCACATTCTTTTCGCGTTCTACGAAATTCAGATTCGTTGATACTTTGTCGTACATAATAACCTCCTCGTATTCATCTGTCTTTTCGTCTGAAAGCATTGTGCCTGCAGGGATTTCCTGCCGCATAATAAAAAGCTTCCGTCCTGTAAAAGGACGGAAGCCATAGACTTTCGTTATACCACCTTATTACAACATGCCATCACATGCGTCTCCCTGTAACGGGGGAAACCCGTCGGTGCCTAAGAAGCCTTTCTTCTTTCAGTCCGCAGCTCGGAAGTGATCTTCGAAAAACCCTACTCGCGCCGGATTTCCACCCTCTCCGGCTCTCTGTGCCTTTTGGCGTCTTCCTACTCTCTTCGTCTCAGCCTTTTCACTGTGTCAAACACACTTTGTTTCGTCTGCTGAACGTTCATAGTATACCCTGTTTTTGCGGGATTTGTCAACCTTCCGCAGGTTTTTTCTTAAGGAAATGTGAACTTTTTTGATTTGCCCTTGCGCGCGAAATAGAAATGGCATATACTTGAATTTATAAATATTACAAATATGTTTCATTTTCGTTTCCAAAGGAGCTAATTCAAATGAAATTTTCACATAAATTCTGGGCAGGGGCTCTTGCGCTCTCTGTCCTTGGTTCTCTTTGTCTTCATCCTCTTACCGCAGATGCCGCCAGAATGACCGCTGCGGAACAGGCCGCGGCAGAAGCGGCGGAAGCTGAGCGCCAGGCCGCCTATGATAAAACCATCGATTCCAATTCCATCGAAAACTGGCCCCAGGGCCCCCAGATCTACGCGGAATCCGCCATTGTCATGGAAGCGGATACAGGAACTATCCTATATAATAAGGATATGGATATGGTCAATTATCCGGCCAGCATCACCAAGATCATGACAGCTCTCGTCACGCTGGAGAACTGCTCCCTGGACGAGATCGTAACCTATTCCTATTACGCGACTCATTCCATCGAGGCAGACAGCAGCACTATCGGTACGACAGAAGGAGAAGAGCTGACGGTAGAAGAATCTCTTTACGCCCTGCTGCTGGAATCAGCCAACGAGTGCGGAAACGGTCTGGCAGAACATGTGGCCGGCTCTATCGACGCTTTTGTAGAAATGATGAACGAAAAAGCCGCGGAGCTTGGCTGTACGAATACCCATTTTACCAATCCCCACGGTCTGCCCGATGAAAATCATTATACATCGGCTCACGACATGGCGCTGATTACCCAGGCCGCCCTGCAGAATGAGGATTTCGTGCGCATCTCCGGATCAGACCGCTACCAGATGCGGGCCACCAATAAGGACGAAGAAATTACTTATATGACGAATCACCATAAAATGATCGCTTCCTACAGAGGCGACGATCGTTTTCTGGATGATACCGTCATTGCCGGAAAGACAGGCTATACCTCCGCCGCAAAAAATACCCTCGTGACAGCGGCAGAACGGAACGGCATGACCCTGATCGTAGTCACCATGAAGACAGCCTCTACCGCAGAGTCCGGAATTCCCATGTACACAGATACGGCTCTGCTGCTGGATTACGCGTCTGAAAATTTCAGCAGAGTCAATGTGGCCGACAATGAGACGAATTTTGCGGTATCAAAATCAAATAATTTCTTTGCGGGAAGCTCCATTTTCGGCCAGACCATGCCGCTTATCACCATCAATCCGGACGATGGGATCATCCTTCCCAATGGCGTCTCCTTTACAGACGCTTCTCCGGAACTGACCTTTGTGGATGACAGCGGAGAATCTGATGTCATCGCAACCTTGTCTTATACGTACAGTGGACAGCCTGTGGGAACAGCCTCCATTATGCGTGGAGAAACCAATGTTCAGGACTTTACCTTTGACCGGGAGATCGATTCGGATGAAGAAGCCGACGCCATCACAGCGCTGAGCACAGGCGTACAGCAAAAGCGTTTTATCAAAATCAATGTGCGTCTGATTCTGATTTTCGCCGCTGTCATCGTCGTTCTCTTCCTGATCTACCGTCTGATCCGTCATCTGATGAAAAGTTTCCGGTTCTCTCTGGGCTTTTCCTCCAGACGCAGCCGTTACCGGCATACGCGCGCGCGGCGGCACAGAAACTTTTTCTGGCAGAAAAAGAACAGGAGCCCCGGCGGCAGATACCACAGGACTCCAAAGAAAAGAGGCTCTTCCTCTTTAGATGATTTTGATCTTTAACCCCCGGCAGGACGGGGTTTCCGCGAAATTTTGAGCCGCAAAAACTGCTCCCAGACAAGAGCAGTTTTTGTGGCTCAAAATGATTCCGGCTTTGAACGGTTTCGGCTCAGATCTTCAGAATGCTTTTTGCCTCCTCAAATCTTGCGTAAAACTGTTCATAAAAATCCCGGTCCGTATCCCAGGGCTTCTGATAAAAACTTTTCAGAATATACAGACTGACCGTTTTCCGGTACTCCTCGCTGTCCGACGCTTCCAGCCGGGCGGTGAGGTCTTTTAAAAAGTAGTGCCAGTCAATGATAAATTTCTCATTTCTTCTGATATCCGGCGTATCGATCCACTTCTGCACCTTCACCTTCAGCTTCGGCTCTTTCTTACATTCATGCACCTGGAGAAAATACTGAAAGCTGCCGTTTTCATAATAACGTCCCAGCGGAAAGATCCGGCAAAGCCCCGGCCGCAGACCGTGAATGCTGCAGCGCCCCTCCTCATTCAGAAAACCGCAGCGCTCACTCTCTCCCTCCGTCTTCATATTCGGCAGAATGATTCCCTCCTGCACATTCAGCTCCAGCTTATCCAGCAGGAGCGCGTCAAAGGATACCTTCAGTCCTGTCGTCAGCCTCCAGACATCATAAGGGTCCAAAATGATCGTGCTTCCCATGCTCTCGCAGCAGTCTGAGCAGCCCTGGCAGCCGCCGCAGTCTGCTTTCACCATATCCCGCAGGCCATAAAGCCGGCCGTCGGACACCTCTTTCATATCAATATCACGTTCCATATCCTGCGCTCCTCCCATTTTCCTGCTGCTTATACATTTCTGATACGTTTTCCGCCGCAGTTTTCCTGATGTTTTGAAAATTTTCCGTCTTAACGGATGCTTTCACTGACGCTTTAAAAATTTCCCTTGTGGGATTTTTTATTTTATGGTACACTCTTTACTGGAAGTTCGTCAAGAGCGGCTTCTTGTTGTTTCCGTAGCTCAGTTGGATAGAGCGACCGCCTCCTAAGCGGTAGGTCGGGTGTTCGAG
>ERZ1643249.1742-NODE-1742-length-21310-cov-18.879087_pt1 | contig 21310 bp, 14 predicted proteins | sample MGYA00579263_ERZ1643249 | MGnify/ENA primary metagenome ERZ1643249 (study PRJEB29033, sample SAMEA4952264) | chicken gut metagenome | biome: Broiler Chicken; feature: Gastrointestinal Tract; material: Caecum | place: Ireland | collected 2018 | study: Broiler... | reverse complement strand
CGCACCAACTCATCTTCCAGGTTGAGGACCTGCGGCAGAAATACGATCCGCAATTCGCCGCAGTATCTGGTCAGTAGTTCAAGATTCTTTTTCAGCTTCGCAGTTTGCTCAACATCCGTATCGAACACAAGAACAACGGTTGTGCCAGTTTGAATGGACAACATTTGAGATTTTGGGATCAGGTTCTGGATAACATTAAACACTTTGATCTTGCCGGGAATCAGTTTGGCAGGATTTTCTTTCAGCGCCGCAATCAGTTGCTGTTCGCAGGGGCCTTCTACATAATAGATGCACTTATTGTTCATCTGCCCACCCCATTTCCAGTTCGTCCAGGAGCGGGTCCTGCGGCTGGGAGGAAAACACATCGTTTTCAACAGCATTCCGGACAGAATCTGTATTCCGCTTCAGCATATCCGAGGCAGAAACAGCCGACACTTTATAGATGCCATCCTCCAGTTGCTTTCTCAAAAATACATAGCTGTGCTTCGGCAGATTCAAATCCAGCATATCCGTGTTGTGCGTGGTAAAAATCAGCTGCTCGTTTGCGCCCAGCCGGTCCAGCATGATACCAAAAATCCGCTTTTCGATATCGCTTTGGATATACGAGAAATGCTCATCGCAATAATAGAAGGTGCTTTCCCTGGCAATCAGGGCCGCCAGGAATATGGCCACATCGATGCCCTCTGCGGTTCCGCTGGAAAGGACCTCTCGGTTCAGGAGTTTTCCATCCTGGATGATGATTTCGGTATCTCCACGCCGGATGATAAAGGTGTCTTTCAGGTCTTTTGACAGGCTTACATCCTGCAAGGTCGGGTCCAGTGTTCCAATCACAGCGCGGAGCGTTTTGAGCAGGATTGCTTGATTGGTTTTGGTCAGCTTTAGCGATTTTTCGATTTCCGGGTAGGCAAACCGGCAGCGAACTTCACCGACCAGCTTTTTCAGCGAAGTAACCGTTTGTGTCGCTTCGGCAGTGCGGTCCTGCAGTTTGGCAACACACTTTTCATAGGAATCCAGCACGCCGATCTCTGCATCCTGGTATTGGATCTCCACCTCATTCCGGTTTGGAACGATTTCCGCAGTGAGACGCTGCAAGCGGTTGTCTCCATTCACAAAGTCAATGGAGAAAGAACCCTTTGCACCACAGACCATCTCGCAGAGTGGAATCGGGTTGCCATTCGCCATATAGTTAAAAATTCGGAGCAGCGCTTTGCCCAAGCTTGTCTTGCCTGTTGCGTTTGCACCCATCAGGATAACCGCCTTTTTATAGCGGAATCGCTCCCTTCCTTCCAGATTTTCACTTTCTATGAAGGAATTGACGATTTTCTTGGGATAGGTAAAATCAATGTTGAAATCATCAAATCCATAAATGCAGTTCAGCGCTAATTGTAAGACAACCATTCTGTCACCGCCTTATCATTATTTCGCATTTTACGAAATAATGATAGCATATTGCTGGGCGGATTTCAAGCATATCCTGCGGATGATATTTCAATAGAATGAGACCGCCTGTTTCATGACTTATCAATGATTCTCTAAGGGTACACATCACAGCTTAGACAATGGCCAAGTCATGAAGATGTTTGTTTAGTCAATGGTTTCGCTGCCGAGTAAGCGCTTTGGTACCGCGTGAAACAACCTGTTTTCCCGTACAAAATAGGAAGGTATCGTTGGCAACATCAGAGCAGTTTTTTGTCTTTCGGGCCAAATAAAGCGGGATGTTCGTGATCTCGCCGTCCTTCCGATACCCGCGCTTTGAAAAGCGGATGGCGTGTTCCGGGTGATGCTGCGCAATATACCGCTTAAAGGATGGCGCTGATTTGTCCTCGCCACCTTTTGCCTCAACGGGGATGATTTCCATACCGCGCTGCAGCACAAAATCAATCTCCCCGGATTTGTCCGAGTAATAGCGAGGCTCTACCTCAAACTGCCCGAGAAGCTGCTGAAGTACATAATTTTCGGTCAGCGGGCCTTTGAACTGATAGTTGGATTTCAGCAAAATGGCGCCGTTGTCAATATCCGCCATGTGTTTGAGCAGTCCTGTGTCAAACAGAAAGAGCTTGAACTGGTCGAGCTTGTCAAATGCGGAAAGCGGATGTTCCATCTTGGAAACATTGTAGATGCGGTTGAGCATACCGGCCGATACCAGCCATTCGATCGCTTCCTCAAAATCCCGCGCCCGGCCGCCCTGCCGGACAGCGCCGTAGATGAATTTCTCGTTGGACTTGGCAAGTTGAGAGACAATGCTGCGGAAGACCATCTGGATGCGCCCGCTGTTCACCTTGCCGTTGTGCTTGGAAAAGTCGTTCTCATAAATTTCCACGAGCTCGCGCTGGATCCGGGAAACCGCTGCCGGGTCTTTGTGGTTGACCCACGAAACCACACATTCCGGCATACCGCCGATAATCAAATAGTTGTTGTAGGCTTCCAGCAAACGGTTGCGGAAGATTTCCTCGATCACCTGCCCTTTCTGAATATTCAATTTGCGCAATTTATTGTACCTTATCTTCAATTCTCTTCCTGTACAAGATGTTTGACAAACCTACATGTTAAATATTTGTAACTGGCAATATTGTACAAAAATAGCGGCTGCCGTTTGGGGCAGTCGCTGACAAGCAATCATCTTTTAATTGTGGAGTATATTTGGTCTTTCTTCTCGGAACCGCATAGCACCACATTTGGCATTAAAGGACACCCGCCCATGCAAGCCTCACGCTTTTTGCAATGTGGGCAGCTATTTCGTAAGCTATCACGAAACGCATTAAACGTGGGGCTGTTCCATACAGTCTCAATGTCACTTCCGCGAAGGGATACTCCATATCGATGATCTTGATCGAAGCTACAAGGAAGCATTTCTAGATCAGCGCTAATATAGCAAGAAAAACGCCCCCCTCGCAGGTATCTAATGACTGAGGAGTAACTCGTCGGCAGTGATTTACAATACCGGGAACAGTGCAACTATCCACACCAACCTTGTATCGCGTTGAACCACAATCAACATATCGAAAGAACTCGGCAACACGCGGATCATCATCAGATAGGACATTGGTTTGACTGCCAAGCCCGGCGGGTTTGTGCAATAGAAACACGATTCCGTTGATTCCGATAGGAAAGTCCGCTGCTCCTAATCGATCAAGGGCTTCATCTATCGTGTTTTTCCCCAGCACATAGTGGATATTAGTTTTGACACCTGCATCCAACAGCATCCGGATTGCTCTTAAGGTGTAGTCACTGCGATACCAACTGACAGCAACAGCGCCGCAGTACTTCTTGCACAAAGCAGCAATTTCTGGCGTCATTCCATAGCCGGAAGTCGTGAAGTTCGGAACGATATCATTGTCACGGCAAATCCGAAGCAGGTCTTCAAAATGCTCATGCTGATCCGGATCACCTCTGCCGCCAAGAGCAAACTGATTGGTTTTGTGTCTGCACTGTTCTGCAATCCAACGGAACTCGTCAACAGCCATGTTAGGTTCGTCTACGGTCAGGCCACTCTGGTAGCATCCGATGCCTGCTTTAACACATAGCCCCGTCTTCCCATGGATACAATGTCCCATAACGCCGACATCAATCAGGTGAGGAAAAGATGCCATGAAAGGGTCGATGCCGGTATCCTTCCCGTCCTCGATGATGCCGGTACGCACATAGGCACCAGTTTTGGGGTCAAATATAGACGAGAAATGGTATTTTCTGTCGTGTATTACATAAGGCATCAGGATAGGCACTCCAATATATTAGTATTAGTCATCGGGGATAAGCTTTGAGTTAATATAATGAGAAACTTTTCCCGTATCGAAATCAAGTTCTTTTCGCTCAGTGATGGACAAGGAACCATAGCACGGCTCGCCATAACACTTTTTATATAGATCTTGTTGCTCATCTTTCACAAACTCTCCGTCACCATAATAGCTTCCTTGCATGTACACTTTTGCAATGTCACTCGGCTGGATACCAAGACTTTTGACCTTTTCTTCAAAGGATTTGCGTGAGTCAAGTCCAATATAGTATATAGGTATCTTGAATTCATCTTCGCCGTCAGATCCAGTCTCGTACAGGTCATCCTTGTTCTCGGTAAAATCATATTCATCATCTTCGTCTTCTTCATCAAAATATGGTTTTTCATATTCGACAGCCTTCTGAAGCATGGAGATGAGCTGCTCTATGGTTTTCGCGGTATTCATTCTACCAATAGAACGCATATTCAGATCTACATTACCGCAATCGCCAGCGTCATCCTGAGGCGCGGCGAATTCGTAGTTAATGTTGGTTCCGTCTTTGAGCACAAGGCCAACCGTGACGCTGTAGCTACTGGAACTGGAGTTGGTTACGAAATCAGAGCGGAATTTCATGGAAAACCTCACTTTCTTTCAATTCAGCTTGGCGAAACATCAAAATTTATTATATTTATTATAGCGTATTGGGGCACTTTTTAGAAGAATTTAATGTAATTTTGACGGTGTGCTATTACACAAAAAAAGTAGCTGTTTTTTTGTGACAATCGCCAAAGAACTACTCCGATTTGAAATGTGATTTTGGAAAGGTCTTTGCATGCCATCAAAAAAGCGGGTCTCGAAAGACCCGCTTTTTCGTTTTATGAAAAGTAAAAGAGATTTTAAGAATATCGCTGGTTTAATTGATTTAGATATAACAGGTACAATTCTATATGAGGAACACCAATCTGATAGATGCTGGGCATCAGCTTAATTATAAAACAGCTCTTTTCACTGTACTACTGCATTTAGAGCTGATGCCAAATCGCGTTTTGCATGACGAATTCTACGGTTTACCTTGAACTTATTACGCAGGACTTCTTCACAATCCGTGTCAGACATCTTTATAATGATTTCAAGTCTTAACCTTGCTCGCGAGGCTCCAACGTAGTATAACAAAACATCTTGTCCAGAAAATGTACTCCGATCAACGTCTGTTAAAATAATGCAGTCTGCTTCCAAACCTTTGAACTTTCGACAAGTTGTAGCCAGATAACGATTCTGATATAGCCCATTTTGGGTGCACTGACTTAATATACCTCGTTGTTCGGTTTTACAACTCAATACAACGATATCTTTGTAACCATCGGCCAGAAGTTCTTTTGTTGCTTCATCCAACTGAGTTAAGACCTCTTCATCACTTTCACAAAACCGAATTTTAGCAGGGCGGCCTCTTATGCAACCTTCTTTTAATTTTGGCTTACGCTCACTAAGAGGACGTAGTGACGTTGTTGCGATGCTTTCCGTATTACGACAGTTTCTATACAAGGTTATTTTGCAGTCCGCATCATTCAAAAAAGCTGGTATTTCTTTTCCTTGAATTAACTGAAGTTTATCATAAAAAACGTAAAAACTACCATGATCTCTTGAGTCATTGCTTACAATCAGCTGCAACAACGACAAAATGTCTGTTTCATACAACCCATCTGCCCCAAAATCTTGTCCCTCATCGACGATCACATGATTATACGGGAACTGCCCAGAAAAAAACATTCCCTCCAGAAGTTCCTTTAATTTAGAATAATCAGGGGTTGCAGTCCGGCAAAGTTTGCAGGCCAATCCTGCTATTGTAAAGTAATCAACATTCGGTAGTGGGTAAGTCTGCTCTAAAAATGTTTTCAATTTAACGTTATAACAAAGGAAAAGGACCGATTCGCCTTGTGTAGAATGCCTTCTGGCCTTTTCCACCGCAATCATCGTCTTTCCCGTTCCAGCTGCACCATTAATGACGGCAGTTCTTTGCTCCTCCAGAAAGTTTAACACATTACTCTGTTCCACCAAAAGGCGATGAAACACAATCTTTTTCAAATTGTCCTCAAAGGACACATTTGGAAACACATTAAATTGGGGGCATAGAACTTCTTGTAGCAGCACTTCGTGTTCTCTTGCGGATAAGTTGGTTGTTACCCCATTGGGAAGTTCTATAGAGAAAATTCGATCAATTGTGGGCAAAGGGTCTTTCAAGCATTCTGTTGTCAATACCAGTCCTTTATCGGCTTCTGGCGGAAAGATCAGAGAATGTAGCTCTTCGTTATCTACGGACGGGAACCAAACAGCGTGAAGGAACTTGCATTTTCCAGACAAATCACGATGTCCCGATGATTCTAAATAGTGTAAAAGGTTCCATTTGTTTGTTTCAGCTTGTTTGAAAGGCCCACCGTTGTGCATTCTAACTCCGTTGCCATAAAGCCACGACCCGTGTTCGTAACGAACATGGCCAGCTTTGGCCTCAATGCACAATAGACCCTTTTTTCTGTTATAAACAACAAAATCGGTTTCGCTTTCATGTAAAGTGTCACTTTGAATTGTTACCATCCGTAACGAATGAAACACATAATACTCATCTGGAAGCTCTTGAAGCGCCTGAAACATAAGGTCTTCTTGGCTTGCTGGAGTAAAATCATTCGGAACTTCAGGAATCATGACAGCCATTATTTAAACCTCCTTGATTGCCGCAAATAGTGCTTCGGCCGTCAGATTTGGGTCGCCTCCGTAGAAAACCTTCCACTCGCTGGTTTTTGCAATTTCATATTCCTCTTTACTCTCTTCACTGAAATACAGCACTTTAGATTTTACCCATGCTAACTGCGCTTCGTATTCATCTTGCGATACACCTAATGTAAAGCCTTTTCCCGAGAAGGGCTTTTCTTTGCGTGAATTTTCAAATTTAGGGATTATAGCTTGAATTAGGGCTTTTTCTGTGGGACTGTCCGTATATCTTGCAATATAGTTCCAGATTTCAGTATAGGAAAGTTCCTGGCAATCTACGCCGTCACCTGATGTAAGAACAAGTGTTTGCTTCGGTTCTGGTTTTGCATCTTTTTTATCCGCATTTTTATATTCGGAAAAATCACCGGTTTTCAAAAATTTGCTGAAAAAGCCAAAATGGGGGTCTGTTTGGGTTCCAACAAGAACACCACGATCCAAAAAAACATTAAACTGCTCACAACTTGTTTCCGGGAGCAACGCACAAGAATAACAGGCAGCCAAATTTAAAGAGTCTCGCCCTTGCCCCATGCTAAGGCTACAAACGGGATCATTAGAACAAGTCATAGCACCGAGCAATGCCTTACGAAATAGAATTGGGAAAGTGTCATACCGCCCCTGGCGTACTAAACCTCCAAGTGTCCCCTCAGAGTCTCCGCCCGCCGTATATAGCAGCATACCACTCATTTCTCGCCCTTCGTCGACCTCGCTGCAATAGATTCTTTCTTTCAAAGAAGCAATTCCATACCCACATTCAAAACTCAGCTGCTTAATTAATAGGTGAGCCAGCGTGTGCAGAAGTAAATATTTTGCCGTAATTGGACGTCCTCGTCCACTTATATAAGACGTTTTTTTATTTTCGTTTAAGTGCGCAACTCTTTTTTCCAGAACTGGGTTGTCCTGTTCCCACTCTTTGATTTGTTGATCATCGAAGGTTATAAAAATTCCCTCGCCTCGCACCTGATAGGCTGGGTACCAATCTGTATCCTTATCTTTAACAGGAACAACATTTTTTGCTGGTTCTCCATCTTCGCTCTCCTCTGCAGGTTTGATTCTAGTAAAACCCGTTAATGCCTGCACTTCACGAATTTTATGAATCAGCGATATGCTTTTCAAGAACGGCAAACCGTACTGGGTAATATCAACACTTTCTCTTATAAAGTCGCCATAATCATCTGCAGGAACTTCAATTTCACCGTTTAACGCAGCATATTCTTCTGCTCGATACGATACAGCGGACGTAGAACCTCCGTCCTGGGGAGGATATTCCCATTTCCGAATAAGAACATCTTGCACTGTACCCGCGTCCACGCCAATTTCAAGGGCAATTTTTTGTGAAAAATTTTTTATTTCTTCCTCGACAATACTTTTGCGTTGTTCTGCAGTTATTGTGCCTATCTTTTCAATAGCAGATAAGACGCCCGCAAGTTTGGCTTTTCCTTCATCATATTGTGATGATTCTTCAATCTTCTTAGTTAAAAGGTTGGAATACGGAGGAATAACCAACGAGCTCTGGACGATTGGGAAGTAAACAGAGGAGCTGCCTCTTTGGAGGGTGCGTGGGAACAAGTTACATTGTTCTTTTTGGTGCTTCCAAGGATGTAATCCAGTACAACGAATACTACATTTTCCTTGTGTTTTTTCTTCCAGTTGTTGGAATACATCTGGACGAAAAGCATCCCGAAGTGTAGCAGTCGCGCCACAACTACGGCAATTAATCGTCAGGCCTTCCAGGCCTTCCGTTGCGGAAGTGCCAGTTTTGAATTCCAAAACCGGATGATCACACACTGGGCGAGGGCCTTTGCGGTTTTTATAATGAACCCACTTGACCCAAGGGAAATCATCAATATGTCCGTGCTCACACACAACAACTATTCTGGCGACAACCAACATCTGGCCGTCTGTACTACATCTTGGAGATGTTGTCATATCAGGATCTTTGTCCAATCGCACTCTTGGCGCCTTTTTCCTATACTCTCGAGTCCATTCTTGAATTGTCTGGAATTTCCTGCATTTAGGGCAAAAATACCACTGGGGAAATCTAACATATGAAATACCATATTTCCCTTCGGCACTTTCTTCATTTCCCGGAAGGCCGAACCAGTTGACCCCCAGCAAATGTTCTAGACGTTCATCGTGTATTTTTGTTACTGCAGATACCCAATATTCTGGAGCGGCGGTCATAAGAGTTTGCTCTGGAAAATCAACCATAGCTCCAACACCATATTGTAGAGTTGCCTGTGAGGAACGCACTGAATGTGAAAACCTACTTAAAGGGACCCTCTTTGCGGATTCTAAGCTCATGCTTTATCCTCCCAAATTAAAATGTTGCCGGAAACTGTAGTATCCACGTTCCGCATAGAAGTCATTGTATCAAATGCCGGGTCATCCGGAGCTGTATCAAAAGCTTTCATCAAGCGTCCCATTCCTTCTTCGGGACGTTTAACCATGAACCGCTCCCCATACGAGAAGCGATCCTCGGGGAAAGCCTCGGCTTTTTCCTGCCACTTGTTGAAGAAATCTTCCAACTCAACTTCTATCTCCCTGCTCTCATCCTTTTCGTGAACATGGATTCGAGAAGCGATTTCGGAAGCCCTATGGACACAAATTTCTTCGATACGGTCAATGGTATCCCGGTATTTCTTGACAGAGAACTTTGCTGCTGCGTCTTCTCCTGCCAGTTCCGGAACCATGGATCGGATAATTGTTATAGCTACAGCACGTAGCGCGCGCTCTCTTGCAGGTTTGGAGAAAGGTGTTACACCTGTGGGTTCAACGTGTCGGTAGAAAGACTCGTGGTATGGGCGAAATTGCTCATAGTGGGAACGGTCTCTACTTTTGCATCCGTCATATAAGATAAAAGCGATCCCTGGATAACGGCGACCAATTCGGCTTGAAGCCTGAATATACTCGCTTGTCAGCTTTGGTTGTCCGACCAGAAGCATTACATTCAAGCGCGCAACATCGATGCCAACGGAAATCATATTGGTGGCCAATACCGTGTTTACGGCATAACGATGTTCTTTTTCATTTTCTTGGCTATAACTTACCTTTTCCAGTCTGTCCAATGTCTCATTAAGTTCAGTTGTTGAGACTCTGCTGGTCAACTCATTCGTATGCCCAGTTGGCCTAGCACGCACGGAGGGGCCCCGACGCCGAGCCATCAACCGAATATAATCTTTTGTGTCATCATCTAGTAAGGTAGAACATTTTCCTAGTTCTTTAAGACTGTTAAAATATACTGTTAGTGTCCAAAATTTATCCTTGATTTCATCAGACGCTTGCATCATTTCAGAATGCTGTAACAACGCAGCCATTGTACGGCTCTCCATCATGGCTTTTGTTTTACCTGCTGGCATTAGGCCAACGTAGGTGCGGCCAAATTTATTGGAGGCATGATCAATCTTGATTTCGCGTGCAAAGAAAGAATCATCAGAATCAAGAGCTGGCGGCGGAAATTGAGCCGTTTCACGATTATAAAGCGAGGCGCATTGTTCTGCAGCTCTACGAATAGTTGCAGTAGAAGCAATTATCTTAGTGCTAACACCTTTCATAGAACAAAGTGCATCCACAGCCGTTTCGTACAATCCTACCATAGTTCCCAGCGGACCAGAGATGAGATGTAATTCATCCTGTATAATCAGTTCGGGTGCCCTGTTATCTGTACCGACCCCAAAAAAGGATGCGGTGGATTGCCTCCATGGCAGCATTGCAAATTTATCAACCGTTCCAAACAGCAACGTCGGAGGATTCTCATATAACTCCTGGTCGACAATCTGGATCGGTAGTTTTTGATTGAATCCGCACGCTGGCTGAGGGCAGAAAAGCTCAAAGCGGCGATTGTTTCGCATTCTATAACCCCAAGTGCCCATAAGTTTGCCGCCAGAAACATCTTTAACCATTTTTGTTCCACACCAAGGGCATTTTAAAATCTGAAATTTGTTATAGCGCTCCTTTGCTGTCGGGAGAGTTGAGGCCGTAGCGGAGGTCAGCTCTTTAAGTAGGGATTTAGCTTTATCGTTCTGATTAGGCGTGTGCTCGCCGCCAATCCACAGTCCTATAGTGATAGCATCTTCCCCTAATGGATAGCGGCCATAAATGGAACGCCTTGATACGGAGTCCTGACGGATCAATTCACAAGCGCAGATAAGTGTAGATGCGCGTGTAAACTGTTGCGCAGCTAATAGGCGCAATGTATAACGCATCATCACCGTAGTACCAGATGATGTTTTAGGATGAGCCATCCGGCGGTAAAAAATTGTATAGGCGGTTAACCCTAAATAAGCTTCAGTTTTACCACCACCAGTTGGGAACCATATCAGATCTACCAACGTACGTTCAGGGCAATTATCATCGCTAACCGATTCCAAACTCATTAAGAGGAATGCAAGCTGGAAGGGGCGCCAGGAGTAGGCATCTTGAATCACTTGATCGACTGTTCGATAATCAACATTCTCTAAGAAGTCACTGAGATCTCCATCATTAGGATAACGGTCTCGGTCAGAAAACTTTTCTTGCAATTTCAGGTGTATACGTTGCATATACATTGCGCGATTGGCTAGCTGAAAAGCGTCCCACGCAATATTATCCGAAGAGAGGCGCTTGATACCTGCATACATTCTGGTGCACGCCTTTTCGCAATTCGAAAGATTCTTTTCGGCGGCAGGTACATACTTACTATCTAATGTTTGAACTTCAGCTTTTCGCTTAGCAATCCATCTGGAATACGCATCCACCATGGATGAAATAAATCTCAATTTTTCTTCTTTTTCTACTTTAGTCAGATCAGAAAGAAATTTCATCGAAAGCGCACGCGGGTCCACTCCTGAATCGTTCGGCAAACTAAAATCTGTTTGGGGTACTTCTTTGCATGGGAAAAACTCTGTGCGTAAAATTCCATTTCCCTGATCATCAATGTCCCACTCAGCTGCTGTTCCTAATCCTGTTGCGTAATTTTTTTTGTTTCGATATTGCAAAGCCAAGGATTGCTCTTCGTCATCCGCTTCAGCTACCTGCTCCATTTCTGCCACATCGGAAAAAACGAAACTGTTATTTTGGCTAGATATCATTATCTGCGGCTGGAATATACAATTGCTTCCAGATACCTTATCCTTGCAATCATTCACCAACATAATGGTAATGGAGAACAGATTATCCGAAAGTTTCCGCCTCAGTGCCGTCACCTTCAAATCTGTATCATCTAAGTTTTGGTTTTTGTCAACATAGTCGTCTTTGCCAAAGTCTATACTAACATCAACTTCGTGAGGATTCCGAACATACCCTTTTTGCCCTTGGTCATTCAATCTATACATTGCCGAGATCAATTCAGCCTCAGAATCCAACTTTTCTGCCAAAGTACGGATTTCGCTTCTTTTTACGACACGGTCACAAAATTGTAGACACTGAGTCTCTTTATTGAAGCGAAAATACTGAGCAATGGAAATGGGTAAAGTGTAACTCTCAGGATTACTCACATGAAAGGGCACCATACATTCATTTGCCAATGCGTTTTTATAGGTTGCAAAACAGATATGGCAGTTTACAGTATCTACATTACCACGCGCCAAAAAGGAGATACCCATACTCGAAGGCATATTTTGCGTTGCAAGGCTGACATCTTCATCTAAGCCTGATTCCTCGGAAAGTGCCATTTCTGTTCCAGACGGGAGTTTTTGCTTTGAGCTAGACTCTGTTTTAGGCAACTCTTCGGGTTCGGCATCATCCTCTTCTAGATCTGATCCGCCATTGGATTCTGCTTTTTGGGACTCATCATTATCGGCATTAACCTTATTATCTTGTGGAAATAGAATTCCTATAGAATACCGCTTCTCGGGCGATCCAGATATAATTTCATGCTCTTTATCAGGAATGGAAACTTCCGAACCTGGTCCCATAAGTTCACATCGAATAGAATCAAGATAGGACTCTCTGGCTTTCAGTAAATCCTGTGTATTCATTATTCATTCTCCTTCACGGTTATCCAATGGGATATTTGCCAATGCACTAGGAACCGTTTTTTCAGTAAGAATAAGATTTTCCAGTCGAAGAATTTGTGCTTTTGATTCGATACGCTCGAATATTTCACTTTCTACGGTACCGGGGACGGGTTTTTTCCCTCGGTACTTATCTACGATTGCCTCACCGATTTTTTTTAGAATATCTTCTCGAATGCGCCGGATAGATCGGCAGGCCTCAAAATATTCTTCAGCATGATCAAATAATTCTTCATTTTCAGTCAAATACCCAATTTGTTGTATTGAATCGAATGACCGGGGCCCAACAGTATGAGAATCTTCGTCTAACCAACCTCGAATTGTAATTTCTTGAACACTAACGCCATTTGATATCATTCGGGCAGCGATTTGCTTATCTGTTAAACCGTTGTCGGTTTTATAGCGTATGAGTGATTCTTTCCAACATTTCGACATCCTATATTGTTTCAATATCTCGTCAGACAGTTTTCGTTCAGACACTAACTTTCCTAAAATATAGTCTACAATATCGCGATTTTCCGAGTCTACATGACTTTTTCTCGTGAAAATTATCATGTCGCCCTCGGTCAATTCTGATGCTGCAACCTCTTTGACTTCTTCTTCCTCTGAGTTATAAACGTATGCTTTATATCGTTTAGAAAAGAAAACAGTTTCTCCTGTTTCAAAAATGCCTATTGCACATATTTCACTTTGAGGAGAACCACTTGAATAGGGTGTACTAAAGTATTCAATATTTTTTATATTTGCCAACAAATCAAGATGAGTTATATAATCATCCAGTTCTTCCTCATTACGAGCATCATTTTCAATCGTGCTGTCTAAATCTTTTCCTTGGGGAGACGATTCATCGGCAACTTCTTTTATTGGAATTGTTGAACGACCATTTATTGTTTTGTCGAGCTCAACAGCCTTTGCCTGGCGATATCCGAATAACCGATTTTCACAATCGTATAGAAGAACATTTATTTCTCGACCAGTCATACATTGGAACAAATCAAATTTTTTGCTTGGTACGGCATATAAAACCAGAACCGTATCGTAGTATACTGCTTTATCAAATCTGTTCCCAGTTGTGATCGTAACATTTTGAGCTTCTGGACAACAACGCACACTATCTAATCGAGTAAAAATATCTTTATAGTACGCTTTTGGAACAATTATACAGATATTCTCATCTTTATGCTCGTGAAGGAAATTAACAATATATGCTTCCTTTTGACTTCCTTCGCAGGCCCTGAGATAAGCACTTTCAAGGACATTCAGAATAGTATCACAAGAATCCCTTAAATCATCTGAAAGTGTCTCTCGTAAATGTGACAGTATGTCAAGTCGTTTCAAAGGCGGATCAATATTTAACTTATTTTCCGCAATAATTTTCTCAGCTTCATCCATTGAAAATGGTGCAGACAGCAACAATTTCATGATGCTTCCGGCAAGTAAAATGAAATTGTCCTTTTCTTCACCCTCGTAAGCATTATGGCGTATCGAAAACATTGCACGGCTATACTGAGTATATTCTTCTGGTGACAATGGGCCAGTAAGACGGATAGGTAAAACACTGTGATCTACTATCGTGTTAACTTGATTTTCCAATTCACACGTATACTGGTTACTATTTGAAGTGGGCAACGAATTTTCTAATAGGAACTCTTTACTACAGATAAATGCAGTTGAATCATCGTAGGTCTGCAACAGTTGCTTGCCTTGAGGATCAGAAACGGTTGTTACAGCATAAGAGAACCGAAGCGAACGCCGTTCCATCATTTCCTGGAGTTCCGTTTCCCCTGAACGGATTGCATCTTCACCCAAAATCATAAAGCCCAGTGCCTTGTTTTGGCAGTGAAAAAGAAAATTATCACGAGCTACAGAAATTTTTCCGGCGAACTTCAAACATGGCTCACTCTTTCCTGTGTTGCCACGAAAGTCGATTCGCACACTTTCTGTATAATAAACTGCAGTCACCAAGTCCAAAAGGGGAACATTTTCGCCTTCAAATGAAATTGAGAGGCCGTTAACAATCTTATTTGCTCTTTCACGGGGCATAATAATGGCAACAGAGGCGTCCAATAAAACAGGAATTTCTTCTTCCCGAACGCCCATGACTTTTGTATAAAACAGTTTTTTACCTGCGCCCGTATTTCTAATTCCTTTACGCCCCGGAGTCTGTGAGTTGCCTTCGTATGGCATGATCAAATGCCAACGTCCTTTTGGAACATAGGTCACAGCAGGCATAGATCGACCAGTCTGCTGACCGCGAAGAGCAATAAATTCTTCACCAGCCATGCTCGTTTTGCCCTCAAAAATGTATTTTCCGCCGTTGTAGATAACTATATCCTTTTCCTTCAAATCGGAAATTACGTCATCTGTATCACTTTCGCTGAAAAGGATACATTCTATTGCAGAAATTAGAACGCATATCGCGTCAAAACAGATAGAACCCGTGTGTAACACAACACCTACATTATGCTTCCCTTGGGTCGCTGTAGATGCCAAATAGCGTGCGTATGTCGAGAGAAGTAATTCATTAGAAATTGGCTCTCCATCCAACAAAACGTCACATTGCCGTAAAATTGAAAGCGCGGATAAAGTTTTTTGGCGCATAAAATTCCTCACACCATTTGCACAAAATTTTCATTAATTTCTCTAAATTTTATTATATAACCCACAAACACTAAAATCAATATTGTAATGCGTAAAGAAATATATTTTTGATAATCAATACAAATATATCAGACACCAACAACTTTTTCACTCGCTTGATAAGTTAATAAAAGTCATGACCCCCGGCTAAGCCGGGGGCTTGTGTAAGCCCTGGAAGGGCATCGTACCGGCAAGCCTCTCAAGAGGCACTGAACAATCTGTCTCTTGCATCACTTGCCCTACAGCCCGTAAACGGGCATTGTTTATCCCAGATCAACTTATCAGTAATCGTAAAGTTTTTGCTCTCTGCTCGCTTCGCTCGACTCTTGAAGCTGAAGCTTTTTTACTCTCCCCAGCAGAGCTGGGGGTTCTCATTTCGCTAAAGCATACAAAAGAAAAACGACATCATCGTCTTTACTGACGATGATGTCGTTCATAGAAACACCGAGTAAGATACTCAATGCATATAAATTGTCAACAGAGGGTAGCACTTTACCAGAGAACCATCTATAGACGGACTGAGGATTGGTAAAACCGCAATACTTTTGCAGATCTCTTACAGAAATTCCCCGAATAGCACACAACCGACGCAAATTTTTACCGGTTGAATAGAGGTCAATAACTGGATATTGAATCAACATGATGACACACTCCCTTTTAACAGTTTGAAAAGCCCATAAAAGTCAATTGGAAATTCAAGGGTAAAGCTCTTTGATTCTTGTTTTTATCGGGAATGAAAAGCGGCTTGAATAATAGTATATCAGCCAAAGTGTGTCATAAATTGGACTTCTGGTTAAAAAAGCGGGAATTTTGCGGAATAACAACTTCGCGGGCCCTGTTTTCGCAAATTCCAACCCACTCCATTACTTCACACAGCGCAAAAACTAATTCGGCAACAGGGGCACCAGGTTCCTTCTTACGATATCCAGCTCCAATAGCTCCTAAGACCGTTGTATGGTCACACCCCGGATTGCCTAGTTTAGCGTTTACTGGTGTTCCTTTTCTCAGGTGGTTTCCATTGCATCTCATATATCCCACAATTACGTCAAAAACATCCAGATTATATTTGCTGCTTCCAGAACTAAAGCGGATGCGCTTTCCGTTATTGGTCAGTTCCGCGGTATATGAACCACCATGTTGACCTGAAAGAACTATATGTCCACCATTGTTAAGTAGCTTTTGACGAATAAGGTAAGACGGCATTAAGATATCTAACTGGTCCTTTATAAAGCGAGCCATCTCTTCTATCACAGGAATTGTAACAGAGTTGCCCAGTTGTTTATATTTCTGAGTTTTAGTTGTACCTTCTGGAAATGAGAATCTATCTTTGCCATTTTCGTCAACAAAGGCATAATCACAGAATCCTTGTAGTCGCCCCCATTCAGTCGGCGTCATTACACGTATTCCTTCATCATTCAAAGGAGTTTTACGAGTTGGCAAAATCATGCCAGCGATTCCGTCCTGTGGATCATACAGAAGATTACGTTCCTTTCCTGAACCGCCGGTAGCTAATAAGGTGCTGGCAATTGGGTGTTCTATGTCGCTAGCATTTACAATTTTATAGCCAAATCCATACCCCTTTTTGTTTTGCCGTTCACGATGTTTTTTCAGAGTATTAAATGCACCCTGAGCCATGTAATATTCGGCGTCAACACCGTGTTCTATCAATTCGTTTAAATCTGAAAATATGGGAGGCCGATCTCGTCTCTTGGGCAATTCTTGCGGTAAATACTCTAAAGCCTGTCCAAAATGTTCCCGATCAAATCCGACTATATATGTTCTGGGACGGTTTTGTGGCAATCCGAAATCTTTGGAGTTTCGAACGAAATTCTTTGCATCGTAAGAAATGTCCCCGTTGCTTTCGGTTACACCAATCACTTTGTAATGTAACTGTGTGACCAATATTTCCAAAATGGTGTGAAATGTTTTACCTTTGTCGTGTGTTGTCAAAAACTCAACATTCTCAAGTAAGAATGCCTCGGGCCGAATTTCTTTCAATATTTTAGCAATAGAAAAGAAAATAGTTCCTTTTGTCTTGTCCTCAAAACCAGCACGAGTTCCAACACGGCTAAAGGTCTGGCAAGGAAAACCTGCTAAAAGAACATTTATTTTTTGACGTTTATTTACTTCAATAAGTTCATCCAAAAAAGAATCTGCGGTGACATCGTTAAAAGGATTTTCACCAAATAAATGCTCGTATGTCTGACAAGCAAATTTATCTACCTCTGCAGACATGAGGTTGGTAAATCCACCTACCAATTCAAATCCTCTTCTTATACCGCCAATGCCGGCGCAAAGATCTATAGTTGTATACATACTCACTTCCTGTTCCGAAGCACGTCTTCAATAATATCAGCGCAACCAGAGGGATTTTTCTTTATATCATTACCCCAGAAGCGGAGCACTATCCAGCCTTCTTTAATTAGCTGAGAAGTAACAATCTTATCTCGTTCAATGTTTTTTTCTATTTTAGGTATCCAAAAGTCTTGATGACTCTTTATATCGTTACGATGGTGTTCCCAATCATATCCGTGCCAAAATTCACTGTCACAGAAAACTGCCACCTTTTTCCTCAAAAAAGCAATATCAGGTTTACCCAAAATAGTAGAAACATTTTTTCTATACCTTATGCCACGTTTCCAGAGCTCTCTTCTTAATATCAATTCTATTTGTGAATCTTTGCTTTTTACTCGTTTCATATTATACCGAATCTGAGCTTCGGTTTTATGTGCCACAGAAATTCCCCCGTATTGCCGTTTAAAGAACAAGTAAACACAAAATAAGATATATAAAAACGACCCAACATTATAGCTCAAAAAAGAGCGTGTCGGGTAATTTACTAGTATATTATTATATTCAGCATATCACCTCGTGTCAATAAATGTAACCTAACATCAAAGTTTAGACATTTCTCAAATTTGTACACTTTAATGTAAAATAGTTTATATATCACTGTGGAATCACATAGGTTAGCGGATCAGTTAGTGTACCTCCCACACTCACCTCAAAGTGCAGGTGATTACCGGTAGAATCTCCAGTACTGCCCACATAGCCAATTACCTGACCAACAGTAACCACTGCGCTGGGAGAAACGGCTGTAGCCGTCATGTGAGCATACCGTGTGGAAAGACCGGCTCCATCGTCAATCAGCACCTGATTGCCAAAACTGTCGTTCCAGCCGCAGATCAATACTGTGCCGCTGTGGGCGGCCAGAATCGGGGTCCCTTCCGGGGCAGGAATATCAATGCCACGATGGCCGGGATTGCCAAAAGCGTCTGCCTCCCCGAAGTGAGTCGTCAGACTGGTATGCCCTGGCAGCGGCCAGATCATGGAACCATCGCCAACAGGTGGCACAGCAGTCCCTGTACTGGTTCCTGTGCCGCACATCTGTACCAGCATAGGCCGCATTTCATCGGAAAGCAGCTGATGCAGAATATCCATCTGATCATCTGTAAAAGACAAGTCATGGGCTAAATCATCCACCGGCACACTGGTCACGGTGATGTGCAGAATATACTCTATCTGCGTTTCGGTATCTTCACTTTCCTCAGAACCATCCCCACTGTCTGCAGGAACTTCCACTTCCTCGATCTCACTTTCAATGCGGTGCATCAACCAGAAAGTATCGATAAGCAGGTCAGCCTTTTCTCTGTCGATCACAATGACATCATCATCGCCGTTCAGATTCTGGTTGACTGCAAAGACGGCCAGCACCTCCGGCCAATAGCTGGCCCAGGTGTGGCCGTCCTCATATTCATAGTGAAATTCCACATTGCTGCATTCCGGGTGGCTCGCCACCAGATCACTGATGGTTTCACCAAATTCGGTGTTGCCTTCCAGCACAATCTCTTCGATGGGAATGCTGTTAGGATCGCCGCTTTCATCCGCAAAAAGAATGCCCAGCGGGCTTCCCAAAATAGCGGCAGCTGCACCGATTACCAGTGCGAGTATCAAAACCACGCCACCGGCTCCAATCAGATATATCAAGGCATTCACAACGGCGCTGGCTGCATGGACAAGCAGTTGTTTCAGCTTCCCGAGTAGGTAGTTGGCCAATCTTTGTAGCTGCTCTCTCACCGGTTTGCTGGAAGTGCGAGGCAGCTTGGGGGCAGGCATCGAGTGTGTTACCGCACGGCGTGCTTCTGTTTCAGCCAGTTTTTTTCGTACCGACCTAACCAGAATCACCCGTTTGCGCAGAACCTGCTTGCGGTCTGGCAAGGCTGGTTTCTCCTTTGGGACCGGATTCTGTACCTTTTGCGGTGCCTTTGCCTTGATTGCTTGCTGTTGGATTGCTTTACGACGAAACCGAGTTTTTCTTGTAGCCTGTGTTTCCGTTGGAATACCTATCACTGCCTGGACGACCGCTATGATACCCGTATCTTTACTGGGCCTACCATCAAGGGCAAACTGGGTGACAACGCAATCAAGACCCAAAAACATTTGTATGATTATCTGGTTTCGGATTCGCAGACAGAACGAGATTTTGCCCAGGAGATGGACGCCGCGCGCGAAGTTGCCGTGTATGTCAAACTACCCGGCGGTTTTTACATCTCCACGCCGGTGGGCCGATATAACCCGGACTGGGCCATCGCTTTCTATGAGGGAACGGTCAAGCACATCTACTTTGTGGCAGAGACGAAGGGCACGATGCGGTCTATGCTGCTGCGCAAGATTGAAGAGTCCAAAATCCACTGCGCCCGCGAACATTTCCGCGCCATCAGCGGCAGCGATGTGGTCTATGATGTGGTGGACAGCTACGAAACACTGTTGGATTTGATGAGGAGATAGTGCACATGGGGGCCGGATGCCTTAATCTTGACCAAGTATCCGATGCATAGGCTAGCCCTCCTGCGTGAATTATCCTGAAATACTGCAAGAAAAATATACACAACTGCCCGATCACCCTATTGTGGACAGCTGCGGTACGGTTTGGTATTACTGTATGTTGTGTAAGCAGTGGTATCCTTCCACCCAAATGGCTGTGTGCGGCGGTGTTGAAGAGGGCTGCCGGGGGACCTGCTCTCGGTGCGGACGCGAGGTGATATGGAGTTTGGATCAATAAAAAATCACCGAGATTTCCGATTCAATGTAACACCCGTGCAACTAAGCGTATACTTTGAACCTATGGCCTACACTTTAGTCAGGTTTCCTTCTCCACTCCCGTTTCGGCTGCCGTACACCTCCCAAGTCACTCGAATCCGGCCATTGGAGGATCCATTCAAAGTATTCTGATTTGGTGATCTGCTGGTCTTTATATTCCTTTTGGCGCTGCGCCCACTCCTGCAAAAAGGTGTTTAACATACCATTTGGCGTCCAAAGTACGGTAACAGGGGTGTCCGACTCAAAACCTGTGCCAGTGACTGCATTGCCAGTAAATTGGATCGGCTGCGTCATACGGCTTACAGTAGTGGATACGTCCACAGGCGGCAATGTTTGATCCAGCTGTGTGATATCGACCTGGAATACGTCTGTGTGCTCAAAGTCGAACCAGAGCAGCAATCTGAAAATATCGGTTGCAGATTTATCACTTACAAAAAAGTTTTCGACTTTTACGTCCAGCGCTTCCGCAATCTTCTGGAGCAGGTCCCCCTTCGGCACCCGATACCCCATCTCATACTGGGCGATACGGTTGGCGCCGGTGGCGCCGAGGCCGATGGCTTCGCCCAGCTCCTTCTGGGTCATCTTGCGGTGCTGGCGGATGCGCTTGATCTTTTCGCCGGTGGTCACTGGCTTGTCCTCCTCGTTCTTCTCATCGTTTCCGCGCTGACGGTTCCCGCCGTCGGCGCGTTTTCTTATGTCCATTGTACCGTACTCGCCTGCCCAAGACAAGAATTTTTTAACTTTTTTGCGAAAGCTGTTGACATTCGCTTATTTGCGAACTATAATTTAGTTATCAAATTTGCGAAAGTTCTGTCGAACAAATCGCAAATATTACAGAGAGGGGATTTTGCCTATGATTATCCGAACTGAACACTTCTTTACACCGATGGAGGCCCTGCCCTTTGCCCAAGCGCGTCGTTTCTGAAAAGGAATTGACCGCCTGTTATGGCCTGATGTTCTCTGAGTACCCCGACATTGTCAACATCCGCCAGCTGCAAGCCATGCTGGGGATCAGCCGTCACGCGGCCTATGACCTGCTGGGGGAAGGAGAAATCGGCTGTATCAAACTGGGGAACGCCTACAAGATCCCCAAAGTCAACGTCA